>Ga0210113_1000030_pt1 | contig 30636 bp, 27 predicted proteins | sample MayberryNW_Catta_5_FD_185523 | JGI IMG/M metagenome (GOLD analysis project Ga0210113, IMG submission 185523) | Wetland microbial communities from San Francisco Bay, California, USA, that impact long-term carbon sequestration -... | ecosystem: Environmental > Aquatic > Marine > Wetlands ...
CCAGGCAAGCGCGACATCCTCCTCGGTCGTGCGGAAGCTGCCGACCGCGAGGCGCAACGCGAGCCGGTCGCCGAGGCGCGCGTGGGAGAGGAACACCTCGCCCGAGGCGTTCACGCGCTCGAGCAAGCGCTCGTTCTCGTCGTCCGAGCCGTGGCGGCGGAAGCAGACGAGCGAGAAGTGTCGCGGCGCGACGACCTCCCAGCCCGGCTCCTCGCGCAACCAGCCCTCGAAGAGCGCAGCCAGCCGGAGGTGCTCACGGATCCGCTCCTGCAGCCCGGTCCGCCCGAAGCAGCGGAGCACGGCCCACAGCTTCAGCGCGCGGAAGCGGCGGCCGAGCGGGATCGACAGCTCGCTCAGGTTGACCGCGTCGTCGGGCGAGCGCAGGTACTCCGGGACGAGGCTGAAAGCCTCTCGGAAGTCGTCCGGGCGCCGCGTCCAGAGTGCGGAGCAGTCCATGGGCACGCCGAGCCACTTGTGCGGGTTGACGCCGGCCGAGTCCGCGCGCTCCCACCCCGCGAAGAGCGGGCGCAGCTCGGGGCAGACGGCCGCCGACCCCGCGTACGCCGCGTCGACGTGCAGCCACGCGCCGGATTCGGCGCAGGCATCCGCGATGGCGGGCACCGGGTCGACCGCGGCCGCGCCGGTGGTGCCGACGGTGGCGACGACCGCGCAGACGTCCTCGAGATCGAGAAGCTCGGGCCGCAGCCGGTACTCGTCGTCGACGGGGATCTTGCGCAGCTCGAGCTCGAGCAGCCTCGCCGCCTTGTCGACGACCGAGTGTGCGTGCTCCGAGCAGGCGACGGCGCGGCGGTCGGGCTGCTGCGCCCGGGCGACGGCGAGGGCCGCGAGCACGCCCGTGGAGGCCGTGTCCTCGAGGTGGCCGCGGAAGTCGTCCGGAAGCCCGAGCAGCTGCCGGAGCCAGTCGAGCGTCACCTCCTCGAGCTCCTGGAGCGCCGGTGAGGTGCGCCAGAGGATCCCGACCTGGTTGAGTCCGGCGGCGAGCAGCTCGGCCAGGACTCCGGGCTCGGAGCCGGTGGTCGCGAAGTAGGCGAAGAAGCGCGGGCTCTGCCAGTGCGTCACTCCCGGCAGGAGGACCGCGTCCAGATCGGCCAGGACGGAGGAGAAGGGCTCGGGGTCCTCAGGGGGCTCGGCGGGCAGCGCCTCGGCGATCGCGCCGGGCTCGACGTCGGCGAGGACCGGACGCGCCTCGCGGACACCCTCGAGATACGAGGCGACCCACTCGAGCGCGAGCGCGCCGTCCTCGCGGAAGGTGCTCACGGGCCAGCCTTCGGCAGGGTGTTCACGTGCGCATCGTCCAGCGCTCGATCTCGCGCCAGGGACGGGTGTTCAAAACCTGCTCCTTCGTCAGCCAGGCCCGCCGGGCCTGCGCGATCCCGAGCTCGGCGTACACGAGCGCGCCCTTCGAGTGCGCGTCGGTCGTGACCGGCACGAGCACCCCCGCCTCGCCGGCGAGCCGCGCATGCGTGTCGCGCAAGTCCAGCCGATCGGGCTGCGAGTTGAGCTCGAGCGCCGTCCCGGTCTCGACCGCCCGCGCCACGACGCGCTCGACGTCGACGCTCGCGCCGTCGCGCTTCAGCAGCCGGCGGCCGGTGAGGTGGCCGATGCAGTCGACGTGCGGATTGTCGATCGCCGCCAGGATCCGCTCGGTCGGGTCGCGATCGAAGGCCGTGTGCAGCGACGCGACGACCCAGTCGAGCCCGGCGAGCACGTCGTCCTCGACGTCGAGCGTCCCGTCGGCGCGGATGTTGACCTCGACGCCCTGCAGGAGCCGGAGCCCCTTCAGGCGCGCGCCGACCTCCTCGATCTCCTTCCGCTGCGCCTCGAGGCGGCCGCCCCGCAGGTAGTGGGAGTGGTCGGTGACGCAGAGGTAGCGGTAGCCCCGCGCCTTCGCGGTCGTCGCCATCTCCTCGATCGAGCCCTTCCCGTCCGAGGACCAGGTCGAGTGGCAGTGGAGCTCGCCGCGGAGGTCGGACAGCTCGACGAGCTCGGGCAGGCCGCCGTCGCGCGCCGCCGCGAGCTCTCCGTCCGCCTCGCGCAGCTCCGGCGGGACGTACGCGTAGCCGAGGTACCGGTAGAGCTCCTCCTCCGTCGCGTGCGTCACCACCTCGTCCGTCTCCACCGTCGTCACCCCGTACTCCGAGATCGAGAGGCCTCGCCGCTGCGCGTCCTCGCGCAGCGCGACGTTGTGGTCCTTCGACCCCGTGAAGTGCTGGAGCACGTTGCCGAAGCACTCCGGCGGCACGACGCGGAGGTCGAAGCGGAGCCCCTGGTGCCCGAGGACCGTCGCCTTCGTGTCGCCGCGCGCGACGATCTCGGAGACCCAGTCCGCCTCGCAGAAGGCGCCGATCAGGGCCGACGGGTCGGCCGAGGTCGCGATGAAGTCGAGGTCGCGCACGGTCGCTCTGCGCCGGCGGACGCTTCCCGCCTCCGAGACCGCGATCGCAGCCGGATGCGCGCGAAGCTCCTCGACGACGCGGTGCGCCGCCGGGAGCGCGACGCCGAGAAGACCGCGGTCCTCGGCCGGCTTCTTCGTGCCGGCGCCGGCGGCGAGCGCCGCGAGGATCTTCTCCTCGCTCCGTGCTCCGAGCCCCGAGAGCTCGCGGAGCCGCCCGTCCTCCGCCGCCGCCTCGAGCCCGTCGAGCGTCGTCACGCCAAGCTCGGTCCAGATCCTCGCGGCCGTCTTCGGGCCGACGCCGGGAAGCCGCAGGAACTCCACGACCCCGACGGGAACCTGCTGGCGCCGCTTGGTGAGCGCGTGCATCTCGCCGTCCTCGACGACCTCGACCACCTTCTGCTCGATGGTCTTCCCGACCCCCGGGAGGTCGGTCGCGCGACCCGCGAGGGCGAGCTCGGCCACCGGGCTCGGCGTCTCCCGGATCCGCGTCGCGGCGCGTCGATAGGCGATGACCCGGAACGACTCCTCGCCGAGGATCTCGGAGATGTCCGCGAGCAGATCGAGCTGGTCCGCGAGCTCCGCGTTCCGGGGCAGCGTCCTGGCCATCCGGCGATGATACGGCGATGCCTCGCGCGGTCGTCTGCCTGCCCACCTACAACGAGCGCGAGAACCTGGAGCCGATGGTGCGGGCGCTCGGCGAGGTGCTCGACACGTCGCGCGACCGCGTGCTCGTCGTGGACGACTCCTCGCCGGACGGCACCGGCGAGATCGCCGACAAGCTCGCGGACGAGCTCGAGTGGGTCTCCGTCCTCCACCGCGAGACGAAGGAGGGGATCGGACCTGCCTACGTCGCGGGCTTCCGGCGCGCGCTCGCGGGCGGGGCGGAGCTCGTGCTGGAGATGGACTGCGACTTCTCGCACGACCCGAGCGTCGTCCCGAGGCTGATCGCGTCGGCCGACGAAGCCGACCTCGTTCTCGGCTCGCGCTACACGGCCGGCGGCGGCACCGAGAACTGGGGCCTGCTCCGGAGGATCGTCTCCCGCGGAGGCTCCCTGTACGCGCAGGTGCTCCTCGGCGTGCGCGTGCGCGATCTCACGGGAGGGTTCAAGTGCTTCCGGCGGGCGACGCTCGAGGCGATCGACCTGGACGCGGTCTCGGCGCGCGGCTACGGGTTCCAGATCGAGACGACCTATCGCGTGCTGCGCGCGGGGCTGAAAGTGCGCGAGATCCCGATCCGCTTCGTCGACCGGCGCGTCGGAGACTCGAAGATGACGGGCTCGATCGTGGCCGAGGCGATGCTGAAGGTGCCGCTGCTGCGGCTGCGGGCTCTCATGGGCAAGCTCTAGACGTGGACGAGGTCACCGACGAGTCGTTCGACCGCGAGGTGCTCGCCTCGCCCGTGCCGGTCCTCGTCGACTTCTGGGCCCCGTGGTGCAGGCCGTGCGACGCCATCGAGCCGCACCTGCGCGCAATCGCACAGGAGAACGAGGATCGCGTGCGGCTCGTGCGGCTCGACGTCGATGCGAATCTCGGCGTACCCGGCCGCTACGGCGTCCTCGCGCTGCCGACCGTGATCCTCTTCTCCGACGGCGAGCCGCGGGGGACGGTCCACGGAGCGCACTCCCGTGCACGCTACGAGCGGCTGCTCGACCACCTCCGCTAGGGTCGGCTCGTGCGCTGGTTCCGCCGTCGCGACGCGAACGCCCAACCGCGCGAGGTGGACACCGAGATCGATCCCGAGGTCGGCGGCGACCGGATCGTCCTCTGGAAGACGAAGGAGCAGGTGGACGAGGTCGATTACGGGCCCGTCTGGATCGCGAACGTGAACGACCCGAACGAGACGCTCGAGGACCCGGGTCTCTGGCTGACCTGGGAGGAGGCCGAGGAGTTCGCGCGGAGGCGCGGGCTCCCGCTCGAGGACGTCTGACTCGCGGCCGCTGCGACACTGGGTCGCGTGGCGACCGACGTCGCGGCCAGCTGGGCCGACCTCCTCGACGAGGAGGAGGTGGCACATCGCGGGCTCGAGCCCGCCCGCGAGGCGCGGAGCGAGTCGCTGCCGGACGACCTCGACCCCCGGGTCGCCTCCGCTCTCGTCGGTGCGGGGATCACCTCGCTCTACCGCCACCAGGCCGAGGCCTGGGAGGCGGCTCGCAGGGGAGAGAACGTCGTCGTCACCACCGGCACCGCGTCCGGGAAGTCACTCGCCTTCAACCTCCCGGTCCTCGACGCGATCGCGCGCGAGCCGAAGACGCGCGCCCTCTACCTGTACCCAACGAAGGCGCTCGCGCAGGACCAGGCGCGCGCGCTCTCCGGATTGCGGCTGAAGGGCCTGAAGCCGGCGATCTACGACGGCGACACGCCCCCGGAGACGCGCTGGCAGATCCGCAAGTGGTCGAACCTCGTCCTGACGAACCCGGACATGCTGCACATCGGCGTCCTCCCCCATCACGACCGCTGGGGAGACGTCCTGCACAACCTGCGCTACGTCGTCGTCGACGAGGCGCACGTCTACCGCGGGGTCTTCGGCTCCCACGTGGCGAACGTGCTGCGGCGGCTGAAGCGCCTCGCGCGGGTTTACGACGCCGACCCCCGGTTCGTCCTCACCTCCGCCACGATCGCGAACGCCGGCGAGCTGGCGCTCGCGCTCACCGGAGAGACGGCGACGGTCGTCGAGCGGGACGCGTCCCCGCAGGCCGAGCGCGAGGTGGTCGTCTGGAACCCGCCGCTGCTCGACCCGGAGCTCGGCCTGCGCGCCAGCGCGCTCGGAGAGGCATCGCGGCTCCTCTCGCAGCTCACGACGCGGGGGCTGCGGACGATCTGCTTCGCCAAGAGCAGGAAGGCCGCCGAGCTGATCCACCGCTTCACCGTCGAGCGGGTGGACACCGCCACGGCCGCGCGCCTCGCCCCCTACCGCGCCGGCTACACGCCCACGCAGCGCCGCGAGATCGAGCGACGGCTCGTCGAGGGAGAGCTCCTCGGCGTCACGGCGACCGACGCGCTCGAGCTCGGGATCGACATCGGCCTCCTCGACTGCGCGATCTCCGTCGGCTTTCCCGGCACCGTCGCCTCGCTCCGCCAGCAGTGGGGGCGAGCGGGCCGGCGCGGACGCGGGCTGGCGGTGCTCGTCGCCAGCGAGGACGCGCTCGACCAGTTCTTCGCACGCGAGCCCGAGGCATTGCTCTCGCGTCGGGTCGAGGCGGCGATCCTCGACCACGCGAACCCGCGGATCCTCGATCCGCACGTGCTGGCGGCGGCGTTCGAGGCGCCGCTCGACGAGAAGGACGCCGAGACACTCGGTCCGGAGGCGTTGCGGCGGGCGGCGGAGCTGGCGGAGCTCGAGCGCACGTCCGCGGGCTTCGTGTGGAAGGGCCGCGACTATCCGGCAGCGCGCGTCTCGCTGCGGTCGGGAGACGTCGACTCGTTCACCGTCGTCGAGCGCGAGACCGGCTCGCTCCTCGGGCTCGTGGAGCGGGAGCGCGCGTACTCGACCGTCCACCAGGGCGCCGTGTACCTCCACCTGGGGGAGCAGTACCTCGTCGAGGAGCTCGACCTCACCGCACGCGTTGCGCTCGTCTCGCCCGCGAGCGTCGACTGGTACACGCAGGTGAAGAAGGAGACGGAGACGTCGATCGAGCAGGCCGAGCGGGTCGAGGGCCGGCTCGGCGTCGCACTCCACTTCGGTCGCGTCTCCGTGTCCGAACAGGTGGTCGGGTACGCGAAGAAGGCCGTGCGGGACGGCTCGACGATCGACGTCGTGCCGCTGCTCATGCCGGAGACGACCTTCGAGACGGAGGCCGTCTGGTTCTCGCCGGAGCCGGCGCAGCTCGAGGGGCTGGAGGGGATGCCGACGCTGCTCGAGGCGCTCCACGCCGCCGAGCACACGCTGATCGCCCTCCTCCCACTGTGGGCGATGTGTGACCGCTGGGACATCGGTGGCCTCTCGACGAACGTCCACTACCAGACGGGCCGCCCCACGATCTTCGTCTACGACGGCCACGCGGGCGGCGTCGGCATCACCGCGCGCGGCTTCGACCGCTTCGAGGGCTGGGTCGAGGACACGACGAGCCTGCTCCGGCGCTGCCCGTGCGCGAGCGGCTGCCCGTCCTGCGTCCAGAGCCCCAAGTGCGGCAACCTCAACGAGCTGCTCGACAAGGCGGCCGCGCGCACGTTGCTCGAGCGGATGCTCGATTCCTGACGCTCGTGTCGATCTCGCGTCATCCTGCTCGTCGTCACCATGTCACCCACGAAAGGAGGGCGGTATGAAGTTCATGGCCCTGATCTACGCGGACGAGAGCGTCTGGGAGACGTTCCCCGATGCCGAGCGCCAGGCTGCGTACGCGCAGTACCGCGCCTTCGCGGACGAGGCAGGTGCGGCGGGCATGCTGGCGGGCGGCGACGAGCTCGCCCCGACGCGCGACGCGACGACCGTGCGCGTCCGGGAGGGGGAGACGCTCGTGACGGACGGCCCGTACGCCGAGGTGAAGGAGGCCCTCGGCGGCTTCTTCGTGCTCGAGTGCGGGTCGCTCGACGAGGCCGTGCAGCTCGCGGCGAAGATCCCCGGCGCCGAGCACGGCTCCGTCGAGGTCCGCCCGATCTACGTCGATCCGACGGAGGTGCAGCCGTGAAGTACGCGCTGCTCATCCACGGCGACGACTCGGCCTGGGTCGACCTCCCGGACGAGGAGAAGGCCGCGCTTCGCGCAGAGGAGATGCCGCAGTGGATCTCGCTCTTCGAGGAGCTGTCGAAGGCGGACCCGGGCGTCTCGGGCTACGAGCTCGACGGGCGCAGCACCGCGAGGGTCGTGCAGGTGCGCGACGGCGAGCGCATCGTGACCGACGGCCCCTTCGCGGAGACCAAGGAGATCGTCGGAGGGGTGTTCCTCGTCGACCTTCCGGACCTCGACGAGGCCATCCGCCTCGCTGCGCTCATCCCGACCGCGAAGCACGGCTCGATCGAGATCCGCCCGCTCCAGGAGTGACGGTCGAGGAGGCCTTCCGCGAGGAGTGGGGGCATGCGGTCGCGATCCTTACACGCGTCCTGCGCGACCTCGAGCTCGCCGAGGACGCCGTGCAGGACGCGTTCGCGACCGCACTCGAGCGCTGGCCCCGCGACGGGACCCCCCGCAACCCGGGCGCCTGGATCGTCACCACCGCGCGCAACCGGGCGATCGATCGGATCCGGCGCGAGCGCGTGTTCCGCGAGAAGGCCGAGCTGCTCGCCAGGCTCGAGGAGCTCCCGGCGGACGAGGACGACGTGACCGCGATCCCGGACGAGCGCCTCGCGCTCGTGTTCACGTGCTGCCACCCCGCGCTCGCGGCCGAGAGTCGGATCGCGCTCACCCTGCGCGAGGTGGGAGGGCTCTCGACGGCGGAGATCGCGCACGCCTTCCTCGTCTCCGAGCCGACGATGGCGCAACGGCTGGTGCGCGCGAAGCGCAGGATCCGCGGAGCCGGGATCCCGTTCCGCGTCCCGCCGGACCACCTCCTGCCGGAGCGGCTCCCTCCCGTGCTCGCGGTCCTCTACCTCGTCTTCAACGAGGGCTACGCGGCGAGCTCGGGCAGCGAGCACGTCCGAGCCGACCTGTGCGACGAGGCAATCCGGCTCGGCAAGCTGCTCGCCGTCCTCATGCCCGACGAGCCGGAGGCCCTGGGATTGCTCGCGCTCATGCTCCTCCAGGACTCGCGGCGCCTCGCCCGCATCGACTCGTCCGGCGAGCTCGTGCTGCTCGAGGATCAGGATCGATCGCTCTGGGACGAGGGGAGGATCGGCGAGGGTCTGCGTGTCCTCGAGCGGGCGGTCTCGCTGCGGCGGCGGGGCCCGTACCAGCTCCAGGCCGCGATCGCGGCGGCACACGTCGAGGACCGCCCGTGGTCCGAGATCGCGACCCTCTACGACCGACTGGTGGAGATCGACCCCTCCCAGGTCGTGCAGCTCAACCGTGCGGTCGCGATCGCGCTCTCGGGCCGGGTCGACGAAGGTCTCGCGCTCGTCGACGAGCTCGACGGCCTCGGCGAGTACCACCTGCTCCACGCCGCCCGGGCGGATCTCCTCCGCCGCCTCGACCGTCGCGCAGAGGCGGCGATCTCCTACCGGCGCGCACTCGAGCTGACGGCGAACGACTCCGAGCGTCGCTACCTCGAGGGCCGCCTACGCGAGGTCTCGTAGGGCGAGCTCGACCGCCTGGGCCGGGCTCGTCGCGAGCTCGACGCCCTCGGTCGTGGGCGCGCCCTCGAGCGCGACCACCCGGCGCCCGAGGCGGAGCGCGAACGCGATCTCGGCGAGCGTCCCGTAGCTCCCCCCGACCGCGATGACGGCGTCCCCGGATGCTGCGACGGCGAGGTTGCGGGCGTGGCCGATCCCCGTGACGACGACGTGATCGGCCCAGCGGTTCGCATCGTCGCGACGCTCGCCCGGGAGGATCGCGATCGTCGTTCCGCCGCCGGACTTGGCTCCGCGGTGCGCGGCGGACATGACCTCGCCGAGCCCACCCGTGACCACGGTGCAGCCGCGCTCGGCGAGCAGCCTGCCGATCTCCTCGGCGGCGCCGCCCCACGCCGCGCCGCTCCCGATCACCGACACCTGCACGGCCACGGTCGGTAAGCATGACGGAGTGGAGCGACGAGAGGCACGCGGGGGCACGCTCGTCCTGGGCGGAGGGTTCGCGGGCAGCTACGTGGCCCGCTTCCTCGGGAAGCGCGGGGCGACCGTCGTGTCGCCGGACAACTACATGACGTACACGCCGCTGCTCCCCGAAGCCGGCGCGGGGTCGCTCGAGCCGCGGCACGTCGTCGTCCCGATCCGCCAGATGTGCCCGCACGCGGAGCTGGTGCTCGGGCGCGCGACGGCGATCGACGAGCAGCGCCGGGTGGTCGTCGCCGACACGCTCGCCGGGACGCTCGAGCTGACGTACGAGCGCCTCGTCGTCGCCCTCGGCGCCGTGACCCGGTCGCTCCCGATCCCGGGACTCGCCGAGCACGGGGTCGGGTTCAAGGACCTGGCGGACGCCATCGCGCTCCGGAACCGCCTGCTCCAGCAGCTCGAGCGGGCCGCGATCGACCCGGCGGCCGAGGGCGAGCTCGGCTTCGTGTTCGTCGGGGCGGGGTACGCGGGCGTGGAGGCGCTCGGTGAGCTGAACGACCTCGCACACGACGCGCTCCGCTTCTATCCGTCCCTGCGTGGCGTCCGCCAGCGGTGGGTCCTCGTGGACGCGGCGCCGAAGATCCTCCCGGAGATCCCGCGCAGGCTCGGGGAGTACGCCGCGCGCCACCTCGCGCGACGCGGCGTCGAGATCCACGTGTCGACGACGCTCGACTCCTACGACGGCCGGGTGGCTGTGCTGTCCGACGGCACGCGCGTCCCCGCGCGGACGCTCGTCTGGAGCGCCGGCGTGCGCGCGAGCCCGCTGCTCGCCGAGCTCGGCCTGCCCCTGGACGAGCGGGGCCGAGTCGTCGTCGACGAGACCCTGCGCGTACGGGACCGGGAGGACGTGTGGTCGCTCGGCGACTGCGCTGCCGTCCCGAACACGAGGACGCCGGGCGCGTTCGACCCCCCGACCTGCCAGCACGCCCTGCGGCAGGCGCGGCGCCTCGCGAAGAACCTGACCGGCACGCCGAAGCCGTACGGGTACCGCATGCTGGGCCAGGTCGCCACCCTCGGCCGACACAAGGGGATCGCCGAGATCCCGGGGCTGCGCCTCCGCGGCTTTCTCGGCTGGTTCGTCGCGCGGACGTACCACCTGTACCAGCTCCCGCTTCTCTCCCGGAAGCTGCGCGTCGTCCTCGACTGGACGGTCGCGCTCTTCTTCCGCCGCGACGTCGTCGAGCTGTCCGTGCTCGGCCATCCGCGGCGGCCTGGCGAGAGCTAGCGGAGCCGCTTCAGCGCCTGGGTCAGCGACTGCTTGCCGCCGAGCACGCCGGCGAACAGGTCTCCGTCGCGGGCGACGCGGTCGAGCACGGCCTCCATCGTGAACGCAGCCGGGTCGAGGCTCTGGTCGACCTCCTCCCAGCGCAGCGGCGTGGAGACGTGCGCTCCCTCGCGCGGCCGGACCGAGTACACCGAGGCGTTCGTCGCCCCGGGACGGTTCTGGTTCGCGTCGACGAGCACGCCCCGCCGCTTCGCCTTCGCCCACTCCGTGGTGACGAGCCCCGGGTGCGCGCGGGCCAGCGCGCCCGCGACGATCGCAGCGAACTCGCGTGCCTCGCCGAACGTGTGGCGACGCGCGACGGGGACGAGGACGTGGATCCCACGCGACCCCGACGTCTTCGGGAAGCCCTCGAGCTCGAGCAGCTCGAGCGTGTCGCGGACGAGCCGCGCGACGGTCACGACGTCGGCGAAGCTCGCGTCCTCGGACGGGTCGAGGTCGAACATGACCCAGTCCGGCCGCTCCGGACGGTCGACACGGGACGACCACACGTGCATGTCGATGCATCCCATGTTCGCCATCCACAGGAGCGCGAGCTCGTCGTCGACGAGCGCGTAGTCGATCACCTTCGTCTCACCCTCGCGGGTGGAGGCCGGAAGCGGCGCCCGCTTGATCCACGCGGGCATGTGCGACGGGGACTGCTTCTGGAAGAAGTGCTTGCCCCGCCAGCCGTCCGGGTAGCGCTTCATCGTGAACGGCCGTCCCTTCAGGTGCGGCACGAGCACCTCGGCGACGTCCCGGTAGTAGGAGACGAGATCGCCCTTGGTGATCCCTTCCTCGGGCCAGAAGGGCTTGTCGAGGTTGCTCAGGCGCAGCTCGCGGCGTCCCTTCCGGAGCACCGGCGGAAGCGGCGCGCGCTCCTTGCGCACCTCGGACGCGGGCTTGTCGTCGCGAAGCCCCATGTACACCGGCGCCCGCAGGCGACCCTCGTGCGTCCACTCGACGAACTCCACCTGCGCCACGAGCTGCGGCTCGACCCAGACGACGTCGCCGCGCCGGACGCGCGGCATCTTCGGAACGTCGTCGAACGGCGACGTCTCGCGCCGGAGCGGCCGGAGGAGCCCCAGCAGCCGCTCGATCTCCGGCTCGGTGAACCCGGTCCCGACGTTCCCCGCCCAGCGCAGGCCGCCGGCCTCGCGCACGCCGACGACGAGCGCACCGAAGCTCCCCGAGCGCCGGCCCTGACCCTTCGTGTACCCGGCGATCACGACCTCCTGGCCCTGCCGCACCTTCACCTTGCGCCAGTCCGCGCTGCGACGGCCCGGCTGGTACGGAGAGCCGACGTGCTTGGCGACGACGCCCTCGAGCCCCTGGTCCCGGGCGGCCTGGAGCAGCGCCTCGCCGTCCTCGAAGCGCGGCGAGACGACGATCCCGGTCGCGTCGGGCTGGACGAGCTGCTCGAGGCGCGACCGTCGCTCCTCCAGGGGAAGGCCGAGGAGCGGCTCGGACTCGAGCTCGAGCAGGTCGAAGAGGACGAGGACGAGCGTCCCACTCCCCTCCTGCAGGTTCGAGAAGCGCGACCGCCCCTGCTCGTCCAGGGCGCAGATCTCGCCGTCGAGGACGGCGTCGGGCGCGCGCAGCCCGCGCTCGACTGCGCGCGCGGCCTCCCGGAAGCGGTCGGTGAGGTCCTTCCCGTTCCGGCTCGTGAGGACCGCCTCGCCGCCCGTGACCGTGACGATCGCCCGGAACCCGTCCCACTTCGGCTCGTAGACCCAGTCGTCGCCGCGGGGAAGCGAGTCCGTGGACGTCGAGAGCATCGGCGCGTAGCCGGCGGCCGTGGCCTCCGCGCCGTCCTTCCGGAGCAGCAGCCAGTTCTTCTCGTCCCCGTCGAGGCGCGCGGGCACGAGCGTCCACGTCCCGTCCAGGCGCTCGCCGTGGAGGCGGACGGTCAGCCCTCCGTTGCGCTTCTCCTCGAGCAGCTCGTAGGTGCCGCGGTCCCAGATCTCGACCGTCCCCGCGCCGTACTGGCCCGCGGGGATCGTCCCCTCGAAGTCGCCGTACTCGAGCGGATGGTCCTCGACGTGCACCGCGAGATGCCGCTCGCCGCGACGCAGCGGGATCCCCTTGGGGACCGCCCAGCTCGCGAGCGCGCCGTCCCGCTCGAGGCGGAAGTCGTAATGGAGGCGACGCGCGTCGTGCCGCTGCACGACGAAGCGCAGCGTGCCGTCGGACGCGGCACCCTGGCCGAAAGGCTCGGGCGTCTTCCCTGGCCGTCGCTTGCGGCGATACTCGTCGAGAGCCACGTCCCTGTGGATTGTCGCCTGAAGCGCAACGGTTTCTTCACCAACTGCACGCAGATTCGATGTTTCCCCTGCTCAGCCCGCGTTTCCGGCCAGGGGATAAGCCTGTGGAACCTGTGGAAAGACGGACCTAGACCTAGGTCGTGGCCAGGATGCCCATGACCCGGTACTTCGCGCGGCGCTCGCGCCTGCGCCGTTCCGGATCGAGCGACTCAATACCCTCCAGCGCGGCGAGGATGCCCTCGCGGAGCATCAGCGCAGCGCCGTCCGGGTCCGTCTGGGCCCCGCCCTCGGGCTCCGGCACCACCGCGTCGACGACGCCGAGCTCGAGGCAGTGCGCCGCATCCGGCTTGAACGCGGCCGCCGCCTTGCGGGCCTCTCCCGCGTCTCGCCAGAGGATCGCAGCGCAGCCTTCGGGCGAGATCACGGAGTAGATCGCGTTCTCCTGCATCAGCACGCGATCCGCGACCGCGATCGCGACCGCACCGCCCGAGCCTCCTTCGCCGATCACGCAGGCGACGGTCGGCACCGAGAGCCGGGCCATCGCCGCCTGCGAGCGTGCGATCGCGCCCCCCTGCCCGTGCTGCTCCGCCGCCACCCCCGGGTACGCGCCGGGCGTGTCGACCATCGTGACGAGCGGGAACCCGTGCCGGTCGGCCAGCGCCATCGCCCGCATCGCCTTTCGGTAGCCCTCCGGGTACGCCATCCCGAAGTTGCGCTTCGTGCGCTCCTTCAGGTCGCGTCCCTTCTGGTGGCCGATGAGGACGACCGTCCGTCCGTCGAGCTTCGCGATCCCGGTCACGAGCGCCGGGTCGTCGGCGCGTCCGCGGTCGCCGTGCAGCTCGAACCAGTCGTCGAGGATCCGCTGCACGTAGTCGAGCGTGTACGGGCGGTCCTGGTGGCGCGCGAGCTCGACCGAGCGCCAGATGTCCTCGGCGCTCGGCTCCTGGCGGAGCCGATCGAGCTGATCCTGCAGGCGGTCGAGCTCCCCGCTCAGCTTCGCCCCGCGCAGGAGCTTCATGCCGCCGAGCTTGCTCAACCGCTCGCGCAGGCGGATCTCCGCCTCGCTCGGCACTACGCCGCCTTCCGGAACAGGCGGAGCAGACGGGAGAGCGTCGGCCGGAGCTCGCTTCGCGGGACGATCGCGTCCAGATGGCCGAAGCGGTAGTTCGACTCGGCGAGCCCGAAGTCGTCGGGGAGCTTCTCCCGCGTCGTCTGCGCGACGACGCGCGGCCCGGCGAACGACATCAGCGCGCCGGGCTCGGCGACGACAACGTCGCCGAGGCTCGCGTAGCTGGCGAGGACGCCGCCGGTGGTGGGATGCGTCAGCACGGAGAAGAGGGCGCCGCCGGACTCGTGCAGCTCCTCGATCGCGCAGATGGTCTTCGGCAGCTGCATCAGCGCGAGGATCCCCTCCTGCATGCGCGCTCCACCGGAGGCGGAAACGGAGACGAGCGGGACGGCGCCCGCAGTCGCGCTCTCGCAGGCCCGGGCGAACTTCTCGCCCACCACGCTCCCCATCGAGCCACCCATGAACGCGAAGTCCATGACGGCGACCCGGCACTCCTCGCCCTCGATCGCCGCGCCTCCGCACACGATCGCGTCGCCGAGCCCGGTCTCCATCTCGGCCTCCACCAGCCGCTCGGGGTACGGACGCAGATCGAAGAACGCGAGCGGGTCGGCCGAGCGGAGCTCGGCGTCCTCCTCTGCGAAGGAGCCGGAGTCGGCGAGCTGGGAAATGCGGTCGCGGGCGCCGACGGGGAAGTGGTGGCCGCACTGCGGGCACACCCGGAGGCTCGCCGCGAGCTCGTCGTCGCGGTAGTGCGAGCCGCACCCGGGACACGTGTTCGGATGGCTCTTGCCGGCCGCGGCGTCCTCGGCGCGCTTGCTCTCGATCTCGACGTCGACGCGACCCTGCCCCGCTGACATGGGCTGGATCCTAGAGGCTCACGGTCGCAGCCCTGCCGCCGCGAGGAGTCGCGTGACGACGGCGACGTTGCGGGCGTCCGGCAGGAGCCCCGTCACGCCCACGCCGGCGACTCTCGTCGCCCTCGCGGTCTCCCCGAGGAGGATCTCCAGGTCGGCGACGGTGTGACCATTCGGCTCGGGCATGAACATTGCGGCCTCGCCCGGGTCGAGGACGTCGAGGTCGAGCGCCACGTAGGCCGCGTCCACGTCCGCGAGCGCCCGCTCGAGCGAGTCATCGATCCCGGTCCGCTTCAGGTACTCCACCTCTCCGGGGTCGAGGTTGCGCGCGCCCACCAGAGCGACGTCCTCGGGGGCGACGGCGCCCTCGTCGAGGAGCATGCGCAGCGGCATCCCCCAGAGGTCCCCGCTCGGGGACGTCTCCGGGGTGTTGAGATCGCCGTGCGCGTCGAGCCAGATCACGCCGAGCCGATGGCCTCTCGCCGCGAGCCCGCGCACGGCCCCGACGTGCGCGCAGCAGCAGCCTCCGAGAACGAGCGGCCTCTCGGGAAGCGCGGTTGCGAGCGCAGCGCTCTGGTCGTCCAGCGTGCCCCGCTCGACCGCGCCCGTGTCCGGGTAGGGGAGCTGCAGGTGCGCGGCCTCGGCCATCGCCTCGCCGCCGTGGCCCCACGCCCGGGGCACGCGCACGAGCCCGGCCGCGAAGGATCGGCCGCAGCGATGGCACTCGTAGCCGGAGTCGAGCGCGACCGCAGTGAAGGTGCGGCAGTCGGGGCAGCGTGCCCGGAGCGTGGACGTCAGCGCGCCCCGGGAACGAGCTCGTCGAGCGCGTCCGCGAGCCCCGTCAGCGACGGGAGTGTCCGCGAGGGCCGCGGATCGTCCGCCTCGCCGAGCCGGTTGACCCAGATCGTCGAGAGGCCGAGCTCGGTTGCCGGCCCGATGTCGTGGTAGAGGCTCTGCGCGACGTGCACGTGGCTCGCGGGGTCGGAGCGCGTGTGCTCCCGGAAGACCTCCCAATGACGCGGAGCGGGCTTGTAGGAGCCGATGTCGCCCGCGACGATGGCAGCGCCGAAGGGGACGCCGATGGCGCCGATCGAGGCGTCGATCAGGTCCCGGTCCGTGTTGGACAGGATCGCGAGCCGCCAGCCGCGCTCCCGCGCCTCGCCGAGCGCCGGGCGCACGTCGTCGAACACCGGCCACGAGGGCAGTGAGCGTGCGAGGGCGCTCGTCTCGCCCTCGGGCAGGGTCAGCCCGGCCTCGTCCGCCAGCCGCTCCAGGGCGATGGTCAGCACCTCGCGGTACGACGAGCCGGGGCAGGCCGCCTGGATCTCGGGCTCGAGCTCGTGGTAGCGGGCGAGCAGCCGGTCGGCGTGCTCGACGCCGAAGAGGCTCTCGAGCTCGCCGTGGATGCCGCCGTTCCAGTCCACGAGGGTGCCGTAGCAGTCGAAGGTCGCCCAGCGCTCGGCCACGCGTCAAGCCTAGTCTGTCTCGCCAGGGTGGAGATCCGGGAGCTCAGGGCAGAGGACTGGCCGGCGGTCGAGCCGATCTACGCCGACGGCATCGCGACCGGCGACGCGACGTTCGAGACGGAGACGCCTTCGTGGGCCGAGTTCGACGCCGGCAGGCTCGCCGGGCACCGTCTCGTGGCCGTCGAGCACGGCCGCGTCGTCGGCTGGGCGGCGCTCTCACCCACCTCGGGGCGGGAGTGCTACGCCGGGGTCGTCGAGCACTCGGTCTACGTCGACCGGGAGCATCGCGGCAGGGGGATCGGGCGCAGGCTCATGAAGGCTCTCGTCGCGGACGCGGACGCTGCGGGGCTGTGGACGATCCAGACGAGCGTCTTTCCCGAGAACGCCGCCAGCCTGGCCCTCCACGAGCGGCTCGGGTTCCGCGTCGTCGGGCGCCGGGAGAGGATCGCCCGCCGCGACGGCGTGTGGCGGGACACGATCCTGCTGGAGCGCCGCTCGCCGACTGTCAGCTAGGCGTCTACGCCGAGTCGCCGTTCCAGCGGCGGAACACGACGCAGGCGTTGTGGCCACCGAACCCGAACGAGTTCGAGACCCCGATCTCGACCTGCTGCGGGCGGGGTTCGTTCGGGACGTAGTCGAGGTCGCACTCCGGATCTGGCTTCTCGTAGTTGATCGTCGGCGGGAGGACGCCACGCTGGAGGGCGAGGATGGTGAAGATCGCCTCCACGGCGCCCGCGGCCCCGAGGCAGTGGCCGGTGGCCCCCTTGGTCGAGGAGACCGGCGTCGCGTGCGCCTTCTCCTCGCCGAGCGCGAGCTTCAGGACACGCGTCTCCGCAGGATCGCCGAGCGGCGTCGACGTGCCGTGCGCGTTGACGTATCCCACCTGGTCGGGCGAGATCCCCGCGTCCGCGAACGCCATCCTCATCGCGCGGGCCGGGTTCGCTCCGGACGGGTCCGGCTCGGTCACGTGTTTGGCGTCCGACGAGACGCCGTAGCCGAGTACCTCGGCGTAGATCTTCGCCCCGCGGGCGCGAGCGTGCTCGAGCTCCTCGAGCACGAGCATCGCGCCGGCCTCGCCCATCACGAACCCGTCGCGGTCGGCGTCGAAGGGGCGCGACCCGCCCTGTGGGTCGTCGTTCCGCCGCGAGAGCGCGCGCATCGCGCTGAAACCGGCGACGCCGACCCGCGTGACCGGAGCCTCGGTCCCGCCGCACAGCATCGCGTCCGCACGGCCGAGCCGGATCGCGTCGAGCCCGTCCCCGATCGCCATGTTCGAAGCGGCACAGGCGGTGGACTCGGCCGCGAGCGGGCCCTGCGTGCCGAGCTCCATCGACACCCAGGCCGCGGCCATGTTCGGGATGATCTGGACGATCGCGAACGGCCCCACTCGATCCGGCCCGCGGTCGAGCAAGACCTCGAAGCAGTCCTCGAACGCGCCGAGGCCGCCGATCCCGGTCGCGACCGCGGCGCCGACCCGGTCCGGCTCGGCCTCGATCGAGAGGCCGCTGTCGGCCTCGGCCATGCGCGCCGCGGACAGGGCCATCTGCGAGAAGCGGTCCATGCGCCGCGCCTGCTTCCGCTCGATCCATCTCGTCGGGTCGAAGTCCTTCAGCTCGCAGGCGAACGTCACGGGATAGTCGCTCGCGTCGAACTGCGTGATCGGGCCGGCACCGGACTCGCCGGCCAGGAGGTTGTCCCAGGTCGTGTCCGGGTCGTTGCCGAGCGGCGTCACCATCCCGATGCCGCTGACGACCACCCGCCGCCTGCCGTTCCGTGTCACGTCGCTCATGTCGCTCACATCCCCAGCCCGCCGTCGACGAGAAGCACGGCGCCGGTCACGAACGCCGCGTCCTCGGAGGACAGGAACCGTACCGCTCCGGCCACGTCCTCGGGGTCTCCGAGCCGGCCGAGCGGGGTGTTCTCGAGCATGGCGGCGGTCGCGTCGTCGGGCAGCACGTCCGTGAGACGAGACTTCACGTAGCCGGGCACGACGACGTTCGCGCGCACGTTGCGGCTGCCCAGCTCGCGGGCCAGCGCTTTCGTGAAGCCGATGATCCCCGCCTTCGAGGCCGCGTAGTTCGTCTGGCCCCAGTTCCCGTGCAACCCGACGATCGAGGAGATGTTCACGATCGAGCCCGAGCGCTTCTTCATCATCCCCCGGACGGCGGCCCGGCACGTGTAGAAGCAGGAGGCGAGATTCGTGTCGATGACGGTCCGCCAATCCTCGTCGGACATGCGCACGAGCAGGCCGTCTCGGGTCACCCCCGCGTTGTTGACGAGCACGTCGAGGTCTCCCGCCTCCTCGACGAGCGCCCTTGCCGACTCCGCGTCGGAGACGTCGGCCTGGACTGCACGCGCGCCGATCCCATCCGCGAGCGCCGCGGCCTCGTCGGCGCCCGCGCGGTAGGAGACGACGACCGAGGCGCCCGCGCGCGCGAGCTCCTCCGCGATCGCCTTGCCGATCCCACGCGAGGCGCCTGTGACGAGCGCGGTCTTGCCCTCGAGGGAGGCGAACTGGGCCGTCGTCACCTGGCGAGCGCTTCCTGAGCGCGCTCGAGGCTCTCGATCCCGTTCACGGAGATCGTCTTGACGCCGCGGTCGATTCGCTTCACGAGCCCGGAAAGCACGTTCCCCGGGCCGACCTCGACGAACGTCGTCGCCCCGCTCCTGATCAGCTCGGTCGCCGCCTGCGTGAAGCGCACGGGGGCGGTGAGCTGATCGACGAGCAGCGCGGCGAGCTTCTGTGCGGGCTCCACCTTCGCCGTCACGGTGGACATGAACGGCGCCAGCGGCTCCGCGAAGCGGACGCGGTCGAGCGCAGGACGTAGCCGGTCGGCGGCGCGGGCGACGAGCGGGCTGTGGAAAGCGCCGGAGACCTTGAGGCGAACGGCTCGTCGAGCGCCGAGGCTCTCCGCCTCGGCGCAGCACTCCTCAACGGCGTCGAGCTCGCCCGAGACGACGATCTGTCCCGGGCAGTTGTAGTTCGCTGGCCACACGCCGACGATCCTCCGGCAGAGCTTCTCGACTTCCTCGTCGGCCAGGCCGAGGATCGCCGCCATGGCGCCCGGACGCTGACGCGCCGCCTCGGCCATCGCCAGGCCGCGCTCGCGCACGAGGCCGATCGCCTCAGCCGGCGCGAGCACCCCCGCGGCCGAGAGCGCGGCGAACTCCCCGACCGAGTGTCCGACCACGACGTCCGCCTCGAGGCCGCGCTCGCGCATCGCGGCGAGGATGGCCAGGCTCGTGGCGACGAGCGCCGGCTGCTGGACCTCGGTCTCGACGAGCTCCTCGAGCGGGGTCTCGAAGCAGAGCCGCTCGAGGTCGAGGCCCGAGGCCTCCGAGCCCAGACGGTAGACCTCGCGCGCGGCCGGGAACGCCTCTGCGATGTCCCGTCCCATCCCCATCTCGAGGGACCCCTGGCCGGGGAAGCAGAACGCGACCTTGCTCATCGGCTCGCTCCTTTGCTCACGAGGGACTCCCGTTCGTCCATTCCATGAGCGCGGAGCCCCAGGTGAGGCCCGCGCCCATCCCGGTCATGAGGATCAGCGCGCCGTCGCGCAGGCGCCCCTCGACCCGCGCGTCGACGAGCGCGAGCGGGATGGAGCCGGACGATGTGTTGCCGTAGCGGTCGACGTTCACGACGGTCTTCTCCGGGGGGATGCCGAGCTTACCGGCCGCGTAGTCGATGATCCGCTTGTTCGCCTGGTGCGGGATGTACACGTCGACATCCTCGACGGTCTTGCCGCACTCCGCCAGGATCTGCTCCGCCGAGTAGACCATGATCCGCGTCGCGAACTTGAAGACCTCGCGGCCGTTCATCTTCACGAACGCGTCGGGGTCCTCGAAGTGCCGCGAGCCCGAGCCGGGGAGCCAGAGGTTCTCACCGCCGCCGCCGTCGGCGCCGAGCTCGAAGCCGAGGAACCCGCCGTGGTCGACCGCCTCGAGCACCACGGCGCCCGCGCCGTCGCCGAAGAGGACGAGCGTCGAGCGGTCCTGCCAGTCGAGGATCTTGGAGAGCACGTCGCCGCCCACGACGAGGGCACGCTCGGCCAGCCCGGCCGAGAGCATCGCGTACGCCTGCGCGAGTGCGTAGACGAACCCCGTGCAGCCTGCGAGCAGATCGTAGGCCGCCGCTCTCGGCATCCCGAGCTCGTCGGCGAGCAGCGCCGAGGACGTCGGGAACATCATGTCCGGCGTCACGGTCGCGCACACGAGGAGGTCGACGTCGGCGGCCTCCACGCCCGCCTCCTCGAGAGCGGTGCGAGCGGCCGGCAGCGCGATGTCGGTCAGCGCCTCGTCCTGGGCGGCGATGCGGCGCTCGCGGATCCCGGTCCGCTCGACGATCCACTCGTCCGAGGTGTCGACGATCTGCGCCAGCTCCTGGTTGGTCAGGATCCGCTCCGGGACGTGCGTGCCGAGGCCCGTGATGCCGATCCGCGTGCCGGCGACTGCCCCGATCATCGCTCCACCGCGAACGTCAGCGTGCCGCGGGCAGCGAGCTCTTCGCCCACGTGGGCGGTCGCCCGGCCCCGGCCGATCGGCCCCCGGACCGTGTCGATCTCACACACGAGCGAGAGCGTGTCGCCGGGCTCGACGACGCGCTTGAAGCGGCAGTCGTCGATGCCGGCGAAGAAGGCAATCCTGCCCCGGTTCTCCTCCTCGACGAGCACCGCCACGGCCCCGGTCTGCGCCATCGCCTCGACGATGAGCACCCCCGGCATCACGGCGCGCTCCGGGAAGTGGCCGGGAACCCACCAGTCGTCCGCGCGCACCTCGCGCCGCGCGGCGACGCGGCGCCCGGGCTCGAGCTCCGTGACCTCGTCGATCAGCAGGAACGGCGCGCGGTGCGGCAGGATCGTCTCGATCACGTCCTGCCCGAACGGGACCGCGGGAAGCGTCTGCTGCACGGCGCGAGTCTACTCGCGCGCCCCGGCCCTCCTGGGCGGCGGAGCCCGGAAAGCGGCGACGTCACGGTTGCCCGCCTCGTCCCAGGCGACGGCCTGAGCACGCCTGACGCTGCCGCGCCAGCGGACGCGCACGACGCCGGCTCTCGAGACCTTCTGCCGTACCGTCGTCCCGTTCACGCGCACCGTCAACGCGGCGGGCTCGCTGATGCGCAGACGGAGCGGCAGACCTTTCAGGAAGCGCACCGCGGGCGGTGTCGTATCGGACGTGAAGGCAACCGCGAACGACGACCGCGAGCTCTCGTCCTCCGCCTCGACGACCGCGGAGTAGGTGCCGTCGCGGACAGCCCCGTTCGCGCGCATGCCGTCCCAGGTCAGCCGCTGGAGGCCCGGAAGCAGGCTCGAGGAGAGCGGCGTGGCGACCCAGCGGCCGTCGCGCAGGATGCGCACGCGGACATCGGCCGCGGCGGTCAGGGAGAACGTGACCCGCAGCACGTCGCGACGACCGTCCCCGTTCGGCGAGAAGACGGACGGCGACACGGCCACGAGGCCGAGCGTGCGGCTCACGGTGAGCGGGACCGACTGCCGGAGCTCCGCGCCTGCCGCCGTCCTCCCGGCGAGAACGACGCTGTAGCTCCCGTCGGAGAGCGCGGTGCCGTCGACGACGACCGAGTGCGTCCCGGGCTGCGTCCACACGCGGTCGACCAGGGTCGCGAGGGCGCCTCCGATCGAGTCCGTCACCGTCACGGTCAGGTTCATCGGAACGGTCAGCCGGTAGGACACGGTGGACGTGTCCGCCTGGCCGTCGCCGTTCGGCGTGATCGCCTCGGGCTCGGCCGCGACGTCGGCGATCGCGGGCGCCTCGGCGCCGCCGACCCGGAGCGAGCCGGTCGCGGGACCAGCCGCGCCGGCGCTCATCGTCCACGCGTACCGCCCGGGCGTCACCGAGGCCGCGTTCCAGCTCCAGTCGATCGCGGACGACGTCCCGGTGCCGCGCGCAACCTCGGCGCCGTCCGCGTCCGTGACCGCGACCACCCACGGCAGCGAGGACGAGAGCCTCCCCCGGAAACGGGTCACGCGTCCGCTCGTCTCCACCCGCGGCTCGTACAGCTTCGGCAGGCCGATCGCGTTCGCCGAGGCCGCGAGCGCGCCGAGCCGCGCGTAGAGCTGCTCGCCGGGGCATTCTGTGAAGCCCGTGTCCCGGTGGCCCGAGACCGAGCGCAGGAGCACGGGGATGCCTCTCGCGTAGCGCTCGCTGCCTCCGGAGATCACGGTCGAGATCGACGTCGGATCGACGTGCGCGAGGTCGAGCCTCCAGGCGAGCAGTCGCGCGAGCGCGTCCTGGGCAGCCTTCGGCGGGGCGGCGCTGCCGTACGTTCCGAGCAGCGCGATCCCGACCGAGCCGGTGTTGAAGCCGAGCGCGTGGGCCCCGACCACGTTCCGCTCGTCCCCGCCGTAGCGACCCTCGTAGATCGTCCCGAAGCGGTCGACGAGGAAGTTGTAGCCGATGTCGTTCCAGCCGTTCCCCTGCACGTGGTAGAGCTGGATCGCCCTGACGACGGCGGCCGCCTGGGCTCGCGTGTAGTCGTTCCGCCCGGCCGTGTGGTGCACGACCGCGAACCGGACAGCCGGCGCATAGGTCGGCGGACCGCGCCGGATCGACTCGCTTGCGCCCCAGGCGAGCCTCGGCACGATCGGGGGCGCCGTGGTCGCCGCCGGCGCGCGGTACGGCACGCCGCGCTGGGAGCTCCACACGAGGTAGGCGCGGACGCGAGTGACGCTGCCCCTGGTGCGGGTCTCGAGTCGGTCGGACGGCCCGACCCACCAGGGGCTCCCGAGTCGCCAGCCGCGACGCCGGCCTGCCTCGCTCGAGCCGGCATCCGGCCCGTCGCCGGCCTCGGGCGCCGCGGCGTGCCAGAGGCTCCACCGGCCCGCGAGCGAGCGCGTTCGGAGCTGGACGCTCCCGGTCCCGCGCCAGTGGATCCCGACGAGCGTGAACCACTTCGGCGCCGCGTCGGGCGTCACCGTGCGAGGCTCGGGCCCGGCAGCGACTTCGACCTCGCTGACCGCGGGAGCCGGGAACGCCGCCGGGGCGAACGCGGCGGCGAGAGCTGCGGTGGCGAGGAGGACGAGGGCTCGATGCATGAGGGAGGCCGTGTCAGGGTGGCCGGGGCGGCCTTCGCGGGCAAGGGTGGAAAACCCTCCGCTGATAGAATCCTTACACCGGTGCGGATCCGCTCTTTGCGGGGACTTCTCGTGATCGCCGCGCTCGTGCTTCTCGTGCCGGCGACGGCCGCGGGGCAGGACGGGCGGCCGCGGGTGCTCGCCGTTCACCTGGACAACGACATCAACCCGGTCACCCAGGAGTACGTCGACGGTGCCGTCGACCGGGCGGAGGAGGAGGGGTTCGCCGCGGTCGTCCTCGTCCTCGACACACCCGGTGGGCTCGCGTCCTCGATGCGCGGGATCGTGAAGCGCTTCCTCGCCGCAAAGGTGCCGGTGATCGTCTACGTCTCGCCGCCGGGCTCGAGCGCGGACTCCGCCGGAGCGGTGATCGCGATGGCCGCCGACGTCGTGGCGATGGCGCCCCAGACGAACATGGGCTCCTCGACGCCGATCTCGCTCGGAGGCGAGGACATCTCGGACGACCTCAGGCGGAAGGTGATCAACGACGCCGCGGCGTACGTCGGCGAGCTCGCGCGCGAGCACGACCGGAACGTGCCGGCAGCGCGCCGGATGGTCACCGAGGCCGCGAACTACGGCGCGCGCCAGGCGAAGGCGATCGGGCTCGTCGAGGTCGTCTCGCCGACGCTTCCCGCTCTCCTCGACGAGGTCGACGGGATGAAGACCGTGCCGAAGGGCCTCGTCCTGCAGACGGCGGGGGCGGAGATCGAGGACGTCGAGATGAGCTTCTGGCAGCGCGCGCGCGACCTCCTCGTCGACCCCAACCTGATCGCGCTCATGCTCTCGATCGGGCTGATCGGCATCGTCGTCGAGCTCTGGAACCCGGGCCTGATCCTCCCAGGGACGGTCGGGGTGATCTCCCTGATCCTCGGGCTCTACGGGCTCCAGGTCCTTCCGGTCTCGATCGCCGGGCTGCTGCTCATGATCCTCGCCGCGGCCTTCTTCGTCGCCGAGGCGTTCGTGCCCACGCACGGCGCGCTCACGGTTGCCGGCGGCGTGACGTTCGTCCTGGGCGCGCTCATGCTCTTCGACCCCGCAGGCGACGCGTACCAGGTGTCGCTGCCCGTCGCGCTGGGCATCGCCCTGACCCTCGCCGCACTCCTCGGCTTCGCGCTCACGCGGGTCGTGCGCGTCGCGCGTCGGCCCGCGGCCGTCGGCGCCCAGGGGCTCGTCGGCGGAGACGCGATCGTGCGCCAGGATGGCCTCGTCTCCCTGAACGGCGAGCTCTGGCGCGCGCACGCCGCAGACGGCTCGCCGCTCGTCCCGGGCGAGCGCGTGCGAGTCGAACAGGTCGAGGACGACCTGCGACTGCTCGTAGGATCCGTGTCGTCACCGAGCCGGGAGGAGTCGTCCTGATGGAAGTCGGCCTGATCGTCCTTGCAGCCGTCGTCGTCATCCTCGTGCTGTTCCTGTTCGCGGCGGTCAAGATCGCCCGCGAGTACGAGCGGGGCGTGATCTTCCGCCTCGGGCGCCTGCTCCCGGAGCCGAAGGGCCCCGGCCTGTTCCTGCTCATCCCGATCGTCGATCGCATGGTCAAGGTCGACCTGCGCACGGTGACGCTCAACGTCCCGCCGCAGGAGGTCATCACCAAGGACAACGTGCCCGTCCGGGTGAACGCCGTCGCCTACTTCCGCATCGTCGAGCCGAACAACGCGATCACGCAGGTCGAGAACTACATGGTCGCGACCTCGCAGATCGCGCAGACGACCCTGCGGTCGGTGCTCGGCCAGCACGTCCTCGACGAGCTCCTCTCGGAGCGCGACAAGATCAACTCGATCCTCCAGAACATCATCGACGAGGCGACCTCGCCCTGGGGGATCAAGGTCTCCGTGGTCGAGGTCAAGGACGTAGAGATCCCGTCGACGATGCAGCGGGCGATGGCCCGTCAGGCCGAGGCGGAGCGCGAGCGGCGGGCGAAGGTGATCTCCGCCGAGGGCGAGTTCCAGGCCTCGGAACGGCTCAAGGACGCGGCGGCGGTCATGGCGCAGCAGCCGATCACGGTCCAGCTCCGCTACCTGCAGACGCTGCTCGAGATCGGCGCCTCGAACAACTCGACCGTCGTCTTCCCGATCCCGATCGACCTCCTCACCGCGCTCTCCAACGCGGCGGGAGGGGAGGGCTCGCCCTAGGTCTCGGGCTCGGGCTCGGACGCCCGGTCCTCGCCCACGGGCTGCTCGAGCTCGGGGGCGCCCTCGGCAACAGGGCTCTCACCGATCGGGCCTTCCTCGTCCGAGCCGACGACGGGCGCGAGCGTCGACACCCGCTCGCCCTCGCGGAGCCGCATGACGATGACCCCCTGCGTCGCGCGGCCGGAGCGCTTGACGTCGTCGACGGACATGCGGATCACCGTGCCGCCGTCCGAGATGAGCATCACCGCGTAGCCGTCGCGGACGATCCGTGCGCCTGCGAGCTTGCCCTTCGCCTCGACGAGCTTGGCCGTCTGCACGCCGAGGCCGCCGCGGCCCTTCACCGGGTACTCGGAGACCCGCGTGCGCTTCCCCCAGCCGTTCTCGGTCACGACCAGTAGGTCGGCGTCGTCCTTCGCGATGTCGACCTCGATGACCTCGTCGTCACCGCGCAGGCGCATGCCCTGGACGCCGGAGGCCGGGCGGCCCATCGCCCGGACGTCCTGCTGGCGAAAGCGAATCGCCTGGCCGCCGCGCGAGACCATGAGCACGTCGTCCAACCCGTGGGACAGACGCACGCCCACGAGCTCGTCGTCGTCGCGCATACCGATGGCGATGATCCCGTCCGCCTTCAGCGGCGTGTTGTACGCCGCGAACTCGGTCTTCTTGACCATGCCCTTCTTCGTCGCGAAGAGGAGGTACTTCGCCTCCTCGAAGTCCCGCGTCGCAATGACGGCGCGCACGTACTCGTCCTGGCGGAACGGGAGCAAGTTCACGATCGCGCGGCCCTTCGACTGCCGCGAGCCGAGGGGGAGCTCGTGGACCTTCAGCCGATAGACCTTGCCTACGGTCGTGAAGAAGAGGATGTAGTCGTGCGTGGAGGCGACGAAGAGGTGCTCGATGTAGTCGTCCTCCTTCAGGTCCATGCCCATGACGCCGATGCCGCCGCGACGCTGCTCGCGGTAGCTCGTCACGGGCAATCGCTTGATGTAGCCGGACTTGGTGATCGCGATGACCATGTCCTCCTCGGCGATCATGTCCTCGAGCTCGAGCTCGCCCTCGCCGGCGACGATCTCCGTCCGACGCTCGTCCGTCTTGCCGTAGATCTCCTTCAGCTCGAGGAGCTCCTCGCGGACGAGGCCGTCGACGAGCGCCGGGTCGCCGAGCAGCGCCCGCAGCTCCGCGATCCGCTCCTGGAGATCGGCGTGCTCGTCCTCGACGCGCTTGCGCTCGAGCCCGGTGAGCGCGCGCAGGCGGAGGTCGAGGATCGCCTGCGCCTGGATCTCCGAGAGCTCGAAGCGCTCCATCAGCGCCGTGCGCGCCGAGTCCGTGTCGTCGGCGGCGCGGATCAGCGCGATCACCTCGTCGAGGTTGTCGAGAGCGATCAGGTAGCCCTCGAGGATGTGCGCACGGTCGAGCGCTCGCCGCAGCTCGTACTTCGAGCGCCGGGTGACGACCTCCCGCTGGTAGTCGAGGTAGTGCCGGACGAGCTCGAGGAGGGAGAGCGTGCGCGGCACGCCGTCGACGAGGGCGACCGCGTTGTAGCCGAACGTCGTCTGCAGCTGCGTGTGCTTGAAGAGCTTGTTGAGGACGACCTGCGGGATCGCCTCGCGCTTGAGGTCGACCTGGATCCGCATCCCGGAGCGGTCGGAGTGATCCTTCACGTCGGAGATCTCGGTCAGCACCTTGTCGTTGACGAGGTCGGCGATCTTCTTGATGACACCGGAGTCGCCGCCCTTCTTCACGCCGTAGGGGAGCTCGGTGACGATGATCGCGTTTCGCCCGCCGCGCAGTTCCTCGACGTGCGCGCGCGCGCGCATGACGATGCGGCCGCGACCGGTCCGATACGCGTCGCGGATCCCCGACCGCCCGGCGATCATCGCGCCCGTGGGGAAGTCCGGCCCCTTCACGTGCTTCATCAGATCGTCGACGTTCGCGTCGGGCTTCTCGATGAGTGCCAGGATCGCGTCGGTGACCTCTCCGAGCCGGTGCGGCGGCATGTTCGTCGCCATTCCGACCGCGATGCCGGCGGAGCCGTTGACGAGCAGGTTCGGGAACCGCGACGGCAGCACGGAGGGCTCGCGGCGCGACTCGTCGTAGTTCGGGACGAAGTCGACCGTGTCCATGTCGATGTCCCGCAGCATCTCGGTCGCGAGTCGCGTCAGCCGGCACTCGGTGTAGCGCATCGCCGCCGCGGGATAGTCGTCGATGTTCCCCCAGTTGCCCTGGCCGTCGACGAGCGGGTACCGCAGCGAGAACGGCTGCGCCATGCGGACGAGCGTGTCGTAGATCGACTGGTCGCCGTGCGGGTGGTAGTAGCCCATGACGTCGCCGACGACGCGCGCGGACTTGAGACGGGGCCGGTTGGGCTGGAGGCCCGCCTCGTGCATCGCGTAGAGCACGCGGCGGTGCACGGGCTTGAACCCGTCGCGCACGTCGGGCAGCGCCCGCGCGACGATGACGCTCATCGCGTAGTCGAGGAAGCTCGAGCGCATCTCCTGCTCGAGCTCGCGCGGCTCGATCCGCCCCGACCCCAGAGGTTCGACTACGTCAGACAAGGCGCTCCTTCTACGTGATCAGGCTGCACTGCACTCACGGTCGCGGCCGGAGGCCTGGCGCGAGCGGCCAGTGCGCAAGCGTGAAGGAAGGGGTGCGTGGGGGAACCATGGGTTCCCCCGCGATGACTAGACGTCAAGAAAGCGGACCTCTCTCGCGTTCTGCTCGATGAACTGGCGGCGGGGCTCGACCTGGTCACCCATCAGCGTCGAGAACATGCGGTCGGCTGCGGCCGCGTCCTCGACCTCGACGCGGATGAGCATCCGGTTCGCGGGGTCCATCGTCGTGTCGGCGAGCTCCTCGGCGTCCATCTCGCCGAGGCCCTTGAACCTGCTCACCTGGATGCCCTCCTTGGCGAGCTCGAGCGCCTCGGAGCGGAGCTGCCCGAACGTGTCTGCGTGCCGTGTCTTCTTGCCAAAAACGATCTCGAAGGGCGGGCTCCCCACGATCTCGACGAGGCGTGCGTACGTCTTCCGGGCATTGGCGTAGATCGGCGACGTGAGCAGCGCGCTCGGGACGACGACGCTTGCCGCGGCGCCCGTCTCACGCTCGACCACCTTCACCCGGGTGCCGTCCTCGTCGGCCTCCATGATCGCGAGCTCGTATCCGTTGGCGTCGCGCACGGCGAGTGCCCCCTCGACGTCGGCCGCGTCGGACTCGACGAGCCGGTGGTCGACGACGAAGTTGGCCGCGGCGGGCCCGAAGTCCTCGCGCAGACGTGACACCCACCCGTCGAACTCGTGCAGCACGCGCGTGAAGCGCCCGTAGCGGGCCTCGGTGAGCTTGTGGGTGTCACCCGAGCGGTCGGTGACATCCATGTCCTTGATGCGCTCGCGGACGAGGATGTCCTCGAGCTGGGACTCCTTCTCGACGTAGCGCTGCTGGCTGCCGATCTTCACGCGGTAGAGGGGTGCGACCGCGATGTAGACATGCCCCTGCTCGACGAGCTCCTGCATCTGGCGGTAGAGGAACGTGAGGATCAGCGTGCGGATGTGCGCCCCGTCCACGTCGGCGTCCGTCATGACGATGATGCGGTGGTAGCGCAGCTTCGAGATGTCGAACTCCTCCGCGATGCCCGTCCCGATCGCGGTGATGATCGCCTGGATCTCCTCGTTCGAGAGCACCTTGTTGATCCGGTTCTTCTCGGCGTTGATCACCTTCCCGCGCAGCGGCAGGATCGCCTGGAAGCTCCGGTCGCGCGCGTCGACCGCCGAGCCGCCGGCCGAGTTCCCCTCGACGAGGAACAGCTCGGCCACCTCCGGGTCCGAGATCTGGCAATCCGCGAGCTTCCCCGGTAGCGAGTTCGACTCGAGCGCGCTCTTGCGTCGCGTGAGCTCGCGCGCCTTGCGCGCAGCCTGGCGCGCGCGGGCAGCGGACACCGCCTTCGTGATGATCTGCTTCGCGTCCGTCGGGTTCTCCTCGAGGAACTCGGCGAGCTTCTGGTTGACGGTCGTCTTCACGAGCGTCTCGACGTGGGGGTTCCCGAGCTTCGTCTTCGTCTGCCCCTCGAACTGGGGGTTCCGCAGCTTCACCGAGATGACCGCCGCCAGGCCCTCGCGGACGTCCTCTCCCTCGAGGTTGTCCTCCTTCTCCTTGACGAAGCCCTTCTCTCGCGCGTAGCGGTTGAGCGTGCCCGTGAGCGCCGCCTTGAAGCCCGAGAGGTGGGCGCCGCCCTCGGTCGTGTTGATGTTGTTCGCGAACGAGAAGACGGACTCGACGTACGAGCTGTTCCACTGCATCGCAACCTCGACCTGGGCGTCCTCGCCCTCGCCCTCGAAGTACACGACGTGCTTGTGGACCGTGTCCTTGGCGTCGTTCACGTGCGCGACGAAGTCGCGGATCCCGCCCTCGTAGTGGAACTCCTCCGTCTTGCCGCCCGCACGCTCGTCGCGGAGGACGATGCGCAGGCCCCTGGTGAGGAACGCGGTCTCGCGCAGACGCTGCGAGAGCGTCGCGGCGGAGAGCTCGGTCTCCTCGAACACCTCGGGGTCGGGCAGGAACGAGATCGTCGTCCCCGACTCGCCCTTGCCGGCGACCCCGGTGGCGACGAGCTCGGTCGTGGGCTCGCCGCGCGAGAACTCCTGCCGGTACACCTTCCCGTCGCGCCGGACCTCGGCGACGAGCCACTCCGAGAGCGCATTCACCACCGAGACCCCGACTCCGTGGAGGCCGCCCGAGACCTTGTACCCCTCGCCGCCGAACTTTCCGCCGGCGTGCAGCTTCGTCAGCACGACGGTCAAGGCGGGAAGGCCCTGCTCCGGGATCAGATCGACGGGGATGCCCGCTCCCGCGTCGCGGACGGTGACCGAGTTGTCCGGGTGGATGGTCACGTCCACGAGGTCGTTGCGGCCTGCGAGGGCTTCGTCGACGGCGTTGTCGACCACCTCGTAGACGAGGTGGTGGAGGCCCCGGGGGCCCGTCGACCCGATGTACATCCCGGGCCGGAGACGGACCGGCTCGAGCCCCTCGAGGACGGTGATGTCTTTTGCGGTGTAGGCTGCTTCAGCCATCAAAAAAGCCCTGCAAATTGCCATATTGCGGGGCAGTGGAAGTCTATCAGAAACCGCGGTCGGACCCGGGGCTCGCGACGGGCTTCGAGACGGTGCAGCGGCTGCGTCGCGGGTGCCCTCAGAAGTCGGTGCGCGGGAAGCGCGAGAGGCTCGCGCGCGCCGCCCGCGAGACGAGCTCGCGCAGGTCGGGGTCGTCGATCGCCGCGGCGGCGGAGTCCGCCTCTACCGAGGCCTCCTCGGAGGCTTCCGCCGCTGGCTCGAGCGCGCTCGCGGCCGGCACGTCGCGCGTCGGCCGGCCGATCACGACGGCGAGCTCGGGCTCGGGATGCACGCTGCCGTAGTAGGGCCGGACGCGAATCGGCTCCTACTACGGCAGCGTGCATCCCG
>Ga0210113_1000031_pt1 | contig 30543 bp, 30 predicted proteins | sample MayberryNW_Catta_5_FD_185523 | JGI IMG/M metagenome (GOLD analysis project Ga0210113, IMG submission 185523) | Wetland microbial communities from San Francisco Bay, California, USA, that impact long-term carbon sequestration -... | ecosystem: Environmental > Aquatic > Marine > Wetlands ...
TCCCTTACGGCAGCCGAAAACCCTTTCGCCAAGGGTCAGACCAAGGGGTCGGACCGAAGGGTCAGACCCCTGTGCAGAAACTGACAACAGGGGCGCTACCGGAGGTTGTATTTCTTGACGTAGTAGCGGAACGACCGAAAGCTCATGCCGAGAAGCTCCGCCGCCTTGACCTGGACCCCGCCGGCTCGTTCCAGGGCCATCCGGAAGAGAGCCGGATCGGGCTTTGCGAGACCTACCGAGCCGGAGGCGAGAACGAAGTCCAGGTGGCGGCCCAGCCCCAATCCGTCCAGGATGGTGCCCAGGTTCGAGCCCCAGTCGGAGATGACGCCGATGTGCACGCCGCGTTCCCGCAGCGCGGCCAGCGCCGGGTAGGGGTCGTCGAGGAAGCCCTCCCCGCCCAGGTCGAGCGGCTCGGGACTCGACGAGGGGACCCCGTGGCCCACGACGTCGGCCACCTCGGACGCGTCGGACGAGATGCCGTGGCCGACGACCTCGTCGCCGAGCCCGGCGTCCGACCTGCGGCGCGGGGGTCTCACCGGTTCCTCACAGAGTCCTCACAGGGTCACGTTAGGCCCGTCCGGCGCCGCCGGGGGCTGCATCCACCGATCCGGCCGGGCGACCGCCCGCGCCGCCCGGGCCGCGGCCACCTCGGCGTCGAGCAGGGTCCGCGCGTCGACGGCGTCCCGGTGGGCGGCCACGACCGCCACCGGGCCCGGCGTGGTGTCCACGTGCAGGGTCGCGAGCCCCAGCCGACGCTGCACCGCACCCTGGCTGATCCGGACGCTCTGCACCTTCTCGTGCGGCAGCAGGTCGGTCTCGCGGCGCCACCGGCCACGACGGACCAGGAGGAACCGGTCGTCGCTGCCCACGGCCAGCGAGCGCCACTGCAGCGGGTCGAGCCAGCGGGCCCGACGCGGGACCCCCCGCGGGACCACCTGGCGGCTGTCCAGGCCCGGCAGCACGACCGCGAGCAGCCGGGCCGCCTCGTCGCGGGTCGCGACCGGCGCCAGCACCGACGCCCGCTGCTGACCCTCGCCGACGTAGCCGGCCACGTTGGCCTCGACCCGCACCCACCCGCGCGAGCGCCAGAGCAGGGGCTCGACCACCCGCACCGCCTGCACCCGGCCGGGCGGCACGGTCTGCGCACGGGTCTCGAGCAGGCCGCGCCGCAGCCGCAGCCCGTCCGGCGACTCGGCCACCGTGAAGTCGAACTGGCCGACGACACCCCCCAGCCCGGCCGGGACCGCGACCAGGAGGAAGGGCAGCGCCAGGCCGAGCAGGGTGACCTCGCCGCTGACGCCCGCGACCACGACCATGAGCACCCCCGCCACCACCCCGCCGACCAGGCCGCCGGTGCGCAGCTGGGCCTCCACCAGCCGGCCGAGCGGCACGGTGAGCAGCACCCGCTCCGGCGCCACCGGGGCCGGGTCGCTGCCGTGGTCGAGCCCCGCGGCGCGGGCGAGCAGCTCGGCCCGCAGCTGCTGCGCCGCCGGCTCGGACAGGTAGGCGAGCGGTGCCTCGGAGGACGAGCCGCCGGCCACCTCCAGCCGCAGCTCGGCCAGGCCCAGCGCGCGGGCGACCAGCGGGCGCACCACGTCGACCGCCTGCAGCCGGTCCAGGCGCACCTGCCGCGACCGGCGGAACAGCACACCGGTCTCGAGGCGCAGGTCGTCGCGGCCGACCCGGAAGTGCGTGCGCCGCCAGGACAGCCAGCCGTAGGCGATGCCGACCGGGATGCTCGCCGCGATCGCGAGGAAGAGGTAGCCGGGCGACACGTCGCCGTACATCTGCTGCAGGGCGACGGCGACGACGGCCGCGAACACCTTCCACCCGCGGAGCACCGGGGTGAGCGGGTGCAGCCGGCGGAAGGTGCCGGCGTCCGGCGCTGCGTCGGGAACGGGTGCCTCGGTCACGGCTACAGGCCCGCGGCCGTCGCCTCGCCGCGCGCGGCCAGGCGGTCGCGCAGGCGAGCCGCCTCCGCCGGCACGAGGCCGGGGATCGAGGCGTCGGTGGCCGCCGCCGCGGTGTGCAGCTGGACGGTGGCCAGCCCGAACCGGCGGTCCAACGGCCCGGCGGTGACGTCGACGAACTGCATCCGGCCGTACGGCACCACGACCAATTGCCGCCGGAGGACGCCCCGCGTCACCAGCAGGTCGTCCGCCCGCTCCGCGTAGCCCCACGAGCGCACGGTGCGCCCGACGACGGCCCACACCCAGGCCAGCCCGAGCAGCGCCACCACGGCGGCCAGCACGCCGAGCCAGGCCTGCACCAGCCACAGCAGCACGACGAGCAGCGCGCTCAGCGGCACCCACACCACCAGCAGGCCGATGCGGCGCACCGTCGCCAGCCGCGGAGACACCCGCACCCACGGCTCGCCGGGCGGGTCGAAGGGCTCGCTCACCCCTCGACGCTACCCACGGGTGCTCCCGGCTGCACCGTGGCGCGCTTCCCGCCCACCGACCCGGCTGGCAGACTCGGCGCCGATGAGCACCGGCCCGGTCGAGCGCACCGTCGGTCTCGGCGCGGGGGCGGCCGAGGTGGCGGGCGACCGGCTCGCGACGCAGGACATGGTCCTCAACATCGGCCCGCAGCACCCCGCCACCCACGGGGTGCTGCGGCTGCGGCTCACCCTGGACGGCGAGCGCATCCTGGCCGCCGAGCCGATCGTCGGCTACATGCACCGCGGCGCCGAGAAGCTCTTCGAGGTCCGCGACTACCGGCAGATCATCGTGCTGGCCAACCGGCACGACTGGCTCTCGGCGTTCGCCAACGAGCTGGGCGTCGTCCTCGCGGTCGAGCGGATGCTCGGCATGGAGGTGCCGGTCCGCGCGACCTGGGTCCGCACCCTGCTGGCCGAGCTCAACCGGGTGCTCAACCACCTGATGTTCCTCGGCAGCTACCCGCTCGAGGTCGGGGCGATCACACCGATCTTCTACGCGTTCCGCGAGCGCGAGACCGTGCAGGCCGTCATGGAGGAGCTCTCCGGCGGGCGCATGCACTACATGTTCAACCGCGTGGGCGGGCTCAAGGAGGAGCTGCCGGCCGGCTGGACCGGGCGGGCCCGCACCGCGGTGCACGAGGTGCGGCGCCGGCTGCCGGACATCGAGAACCTGATCCTGGGCAACGAGATCTTCCGTGCCCGGACGAGGGGTGTGGGGGTCCTCTCGGCCGAGCTGGTGAGGGCGTACGGCGTCAGCGGACCCATCGCGCGCGCCTCCGGGGTGGACATGGACCTGCGCCGCGACGAGCCCTACCTGGCCTACGGGGAGCTGGACGTGCCGGTCGTGACCCGGACCGAGGGCGACTGCCTGGCCCGCTTCCAGGTGCTGCACGGGCAGCTGCGCGCGTCGCTGGACCTGGCCGACGCCTGTCTCGACCGGCTGGCCGCGCTGCCGCCCGGGCCGGTGACGACCCGGCTGCCCAAGGTGCTCAAGGTCCCCGAGGGGTCGACCTACGCCTGGACCGAGAACCCGCTGGGCCTCAACGGCTACTACCTGGTGTCCCGCGGCGAGAAGACGCCGTGGCGGCTCAAGCTGCGGTCGGCGTCGTTCAACAACGTGCAGGTGCTCACCGAGCTGCTGCCCGGCACGCTGGTGGCCGACATGGTGGCGATCCTGGGCTCGACGTTCTTCGTCGTGGGCGACGTCGACAAGTAGCCCCCCTTGCGGACGCCGACACACCGGCCGGGCGGCGTGTCCGGTGCGGACGCGTCCACAACAGGCGGTGCGGGGGGCTCAGGCGATGCGTCGGCTGTCCTGACTGCCGGAGCCCGCGTCGGCGGTCGACGCGAGCGCCGAGTCGGCGGGCTCGGACCCGCGGTCGCTGGCGGGGTCGAGCAGCGACCGCTCGGGCAGGTCGGACAGGACGATCTCGGTGCGCACGGTGTCGGGCGAGCGGTCCGCGGTGGCGAGGGCGGCCGCCATCTCCCGGTCCAGGGTGCGGCCGGCGGTGCGCGCCAGCGCGAGCCGGACGAGGGGCAGCTCGAGGGCGACCGGCGGGCCGAGCTCCGGCACCGCGGGACCCTGGGCGGGAGCGGTCAGCTGCTCGCGGGTGGCGGCGAGCTCGGCGGCCAGGGCGGTCGCGGTCGCTTCCGCGGAGGCGACCGCCTCGCGCATCTGGGCGACGGTCAGCCGCAGCGCGACGACCTCGGCGTCCAGGGCGGCCAGCCGGGCCTTCTGCCCGGACCGGAAGAGGCGGCCGAGCGAGCCGCCCGTGCCGCGGGCCAGGGTGCTGGTGATGGACTGGGCCCACCCGACGAAGCGACGTGGCCTGCGGTGCCGTCCCGGTGACATGAGCCGGACGGTACGCGGGTCGGCGCCTCAGATGGTGGCAACACGCCCATAGGCACCACCGGTAACGAGAGTCACAGGAGTCACATGAGCCTCACGCTGCTGGACTGGCGACGCTCCGTCGCCGCCCTCTACGCCGCGGTCCGGGCCGAGCCCGACCCGGCGGCCGGCCACGCGCTGTGGCGGGCCGGGCGGGACGACCTGCTGGCCCGCCACCCCAGCTCGCCCCTGCTGCCCGAGGACCGGGCGGCCTTCACCGGTGCCCGGGTGGCGCCGTACGACCCCGCCCTGCGCTTCGACCTCGAGGTGGACCCCGACGTCGAGCCGCACCGCCTCGAGGTGCCGACCGCCACCGACGGCGTGGTGCCCTTCGAGCGCGTCGGCGTCCTGCACCTGCCGGCCGACGGCCCGGTGCCCGGCGACCTCGACGTGTGGTGGCTCGACTCGTACGGCGGCGGTGCCTTCGTGCCGGTCAAGGACGGCCTGGCCGGGCGCGAGACGTACGGCGCCGGGCGCTACCTGATCGACACCGTCAAGGGTGCCGACCTGGGCGGCGAGGTCGACCTGGGGACCGGCCGCGGCACCTTGGTCGTGGACCTGAACTTCGCCTACAACCCGTCCTGCGCCTACGACCCGGCCTGGATGTGCCCGCTGGCCCAGCCCGGGAACACGCTCGCCGCCCCGGTGAGGGGCGGCGAGCTGTATCCCGTGCGCGTCGACTGACCGCTTACGACGAGGCGAGCGCCGCGTCCGAGGAGAACACCAGACCGAGCGAGATCTTGCCCTGCTGCAGCGCGGTCTTCGTGAGCGGGCCGCCGGCGTCCAGGGCCGAGAAGCTGTCGACCGCCAGGCCGTACGTCTCCTCGAGGCCCGGCTGGCAGAACGGCCGCTCCGGGCACTCCGGCGGGCCGCCGAGGACGAGGCCGGAGCCGCACTCCTCCGCAAGCTCGGACAGGGTCTCGACGCCGTGCTCGTCGGCGAACGCGGTGGTCACCGCGAACGAGTTCTGGTCCTGCGCCTCCGACGGCTCGCCGAAGACCAGGCCGACCTGCTCGCCGAGGCCGGTGAGCCCCTCGACGGTCGCGTCCAGGTCGCCGCTGGCGACCGGCTCGGCCCCGGCGCCGTTCTCGGCCTGGTTGATGAACTCGGTCAGCGTGCCGACGTACTCGGGCATGACGTCGATCTCGCCCTTCTCCAGCGCCGGCAGGTAGACCTCGCGGTTGCCGACCTGCTTGACGCTCGCGTCGAAGCCGGCCGCGTTCAGGACCTCGGCGTAGATGTTGCCCAGCGTGGCGTTCTCGGAGAAGTTGGCGTGTCCCACGACGATCTTGCCCTCGCCGCCGGACAGCCCTTCGGCGAGACCCTCGTCCTCGACGAACTGCTTCGCCACGTTGGGCGAGGTCTCGCGGTCGACGTCGACCTGCTTGTTCAGCGAGATCAGCGTGTCGGTGTCGAGCGCGGCCGAGACCGCGTCGAGCGCCTCGAGCAGGACGTCGGAGGACGCCTCGGCGTTGACCGCAGGGATGATGTTGTCGACGGTCTGCAGCTGCTGGTCGTCCTCGAGCACGACCAGCTGGTCCCCGGCGACCGGGGCGCAGTCGGCCTTGCCGCCGGCCGTGCTGCTCGAGGTCGCCTTGGCCTTGGTGCCGGACGAGCCGCTCTCGCCGCACGCCGTCAGCGCGAGGGAGATCAGCAGCACCCCGACGAGTGCGAACGTGCGCATGCGCATGTGGTGCCCCGCCTTCTGTGTCCCGCCGCCGCGGTCCGTCCGCGCCGGCGCGTGTCTGGCGGGCCACGGAACGGACCCGCAGCTCCCAGCCTTACCGCCGGGTGTGACAGTTGCAACCGAGGCCCGGGTCACGGACCGGTCACGAAGACCCGAGCCCTCGCCTCCGGAGCGGATACGCGGTCAAGAATCCGCCAGTTGCCTCCGGAGACGCGATCAGGCCGGGTCGGCGGCCGTCCGCATCGCCCGACGGCCGGGCAGCAGGGAGCGACGTCGGCGACCCGGGGTGACGCTGTGCTGCACGAGGGCCAGCGTGCCCTCGGTCGCCAGCGCCAGCAGGGCGACCAGGATGCCGCCGGCCAGGATCTGCGGCCGGTCCTGCTGGCCGAACCCGTCGGTGATGATCCGGCCCAGCCCGCCGCCGCCGACCAGGGCGGCGAGGGTGGCGGTCGCGACGACCTGCACGGCGGCGGTGCGGAAGCCGGCGGCGATGAGGGGTACGGCCAGCGGCAGCTCCACCCGAAGCAGCACGGACCGGCCGGACAGTCCCATGCCCCGCGCCGCCTCCACCACGTCGCGGTCGACCTCGCGCACGCCGACGTAGGCGTTCGTCAGCAGTGGCGGGATGGCGAAGACGGCCAGCGCGATGATCGTCGCCCGGTTGCCGAAGCCGATCGACGTGGCCGCGAAGATCGTCAGCAACGCCAGCGTCGGGATCGCCCGTGAGACGTTGGAGACCACCACCGTGAACCCGCCGCCTCGGCCGAGGTGGCCGAGGGCGAGCGCGAGCGGGAGGGCGACCACCGCCGCGATGAGCACCGCGGCGCCGGAGATGTACAGGTGCTCGTACGTCAGGTGAGGCACCCCGGTCGGCCCCTCCCAGTTGAGCGGGTCGTTGAGCCAGACGATCGCGTCACCGAGCGTGCTCATCGGCGCCGGCGCGACGGCGAGGCTCATGACCGCCCCCTCGCCCAAGGGGTCATCGCCCTGGTCGCCCCGGCGAGCAGGACGTCGAACGTGAGGCCGAGCGCGACCGTCAGCACCGAGGCCGTCATGATCTCGGCCCGGTAGAAGTTGTTCTGGAAGCCGCGCAGGATCAACCCGCCCAGGCCGCCGTAGCCGACGACGACACCGACCGTGACGAGGGCGACCGTCGACACGGTGGCGACCCGGACCCCAGCCATGATCGAGGGCAGCGCGACCGGCAGCTCGACCTTCCACAGCATGCAAGCCCGGCCGTACCCCATGCCGGCCGCGGCCTCCCGCACGTCCGGTGGCACCCCCTGCAACCCGGCCAGCGTGTTGCGCACCAGCACGAGCAGCGCGTAGATGACCAGCCCGAACAGCACGGTGCGCCGGGTCAGCCCGAACGCGTCCAGCGGCGCGATGAAGGCGAAGAGGGCGAGTGACGGGATGGTGTAGAGGACACCGGTGGCCCCGAGCACCGGACCGGCCAGCCACCGGTAGCGGTAGGCGAGGATCGCCAGCGGGAAGGCGATCAGCATCGCGATGAGCACCGTCTCGACCGTCAGCAGCACATGGTCCACCAGCGCCTGCTCGAGGTCACCCCGGTTGTCCTGCACGTACTCCCAGGAGAACCATGGGTTAGCCGCTTCTCCCGCGGCCGACACTGGATGAGACGCAGACGCTCCGGACAGGAAGGGCACGGGTGGACGCTACCCAGGATCCGATGATCCGACTCGACGGCGTCGGGAAGCGCTACGACGACGGCACGGTCGCCGTGCACGCGCTCGACCTCGACGTGCCCGAGGGTGAGCTCGTCGTGCTCGTCGGCCCGTCCGGCTGCGGCAAGTCGACCACGCTGAAGATGGTCAACCGGCTGATCGAGCCGACGACCGGACGCATCCTGCTGCAGGGCGAGGACGTCACCCACACCGACCCGGTGCAGCTGCGCCGCCGGATGGGCTACGTCATCCAGCAGACCGGGCTCTTCCCGCACCAGGACGTCGCGACCAACGTCGCGACCGTGCCCCGGCTGCTCGGCTGGGACAAGAAGCGCATCCGGAGCCGGGTGACCGAGCTGCTCGACCTCGTCGGGCTCGAGCCGGAACGCTTCGCCAAGCGCTACCCGCACCAGCTCTCCGGCGGGCAGCGGCAGCGGGTCGGTGTGGCCCGGGCCTTGGCGGCGGACCCGCCGGTGCTGCTCATGGACGAGCCGTTCGGGGCGGTCGACCCCATCGTGCGCGACCGCCTGCAGGCCGAGTTCGTCCGGCTGCAGCGCGAGGTCCGCAAGACCGTGCTGTTCGTCACCCACGACCTCGACGAGGCGGTGCGGCTCGGTGACCGGATCGCGGTGTTCCGCGACGGCGGACACCTCGAGCAGTACGACGCGCCACCGCGCATCCTGGGCGCCCCCGCCACCGACTTCGTGCGCAGCTTCGTCGGCAGCGACCGTGGCCTCAAGCGGCTGTCGGTGACCTCGATCGACGTCGGTGACCTCGACCACCCGCCGGTGGTCCACCTCGACGACCGGATCGCCGAGGCGGCCGCCGCGCTGCGCGCCGCCGGCGCGCGGTGGGGCGTCGTGCTCGACGACAAGGACGGCCTGCACGGCTGGGTGTCCGCGACCGAGACCGGTGACGGCACGGTCGCCGAGCGGGCCCGCCGGATGGAGGCGTGGGTCCCGGTCGGCTCGTCGCTCAAGGCGGCCTTCTCCGAGATGCTCCAGCACGACGCGGGATGGGTCGCCGTGCTCGACGGTGACCGCTACCTCGGCGTGCTCACCCCCACGACGCTGCACGAGGCGCTGCGCCGGTCCGTCGAGTCCGACGTGCAGGGCGTCGCACCGGACAGCGTGGACCTGGAGACGATCCCGTCGGCGTGACGGGCGACGCGTGACGGGCGTCGTCCGGCGGGCACCTGCCGGCCCGCTGCGGCTCGTCATCGCCGTCGCCGGTCTCGTGGTCGCGGCGAAGCTGGCCGCGGACGCCTACGGTTGACCGGCGTGGCGACGTACCGCTGGGTCCTGCACGTGGACCTCGACCAGTTCCTCGCCGCGGCCGAGCTGCTCCGGCACCCCGAGCTGGCCGGCCGGCCGGTCGTCGTCGGGGGCGACGGCGACCCGACCAAGCGGGGCGTGGTGAGCACCGCGTCGTACGAGGCGAGGGAGCACGGGGTGCGCTCCGGTGTCCCGCTGCGCACCGCCGCCAAGCGCTGCCCCGACGCGGTCTTCCTGCCGGTGGACAAGCCCTACTACGAGGAGATCTCCACCGAGGTGATGTCGACGCTCACCCGGACCGTGCAGGAGGTCGCGGACCGGACGGTCGTCGAGGTGCTCGGGTGGGACGAGGCGTTCGTCGCTGCCGACACCGACGACCCCGAGGCGGTCGCGCGCGCCGTGCAGCAGCGGGTGCGCGACGCGACCGGTCTCGACTGCAGCGTCGGCATCGGCCAGAACCCGTTGCAGGCCAAGCTCGCCACCGACTTCGGCAAGCCGGCCGGCGTCTACCGCCTCACCCACGACACCTGGTGGGGCGTCATGGGCGACCGGCCGACCGACGCCCTGTGGGGCATCGGCGCCAGGACGGCGGCCAAGCTGGCCGGCCTCGGCATCACGACGGTCCGCGACCTGGCGGCGGCCGACCCCGACGCGCTGGCTGCGCGCTTCGGCCCGGCGACCGGGCCGTGGCTGGTTCGCCGGGCCACCGGCCGCGACCCGTCGAAGGTCGTCGGCACCCCGTGGGTGGCGCGCAGCCGGGGCCGCCAGGTCACCTTCCAGGAGGACCTCACCGACTGGGCCGACGTGCGCCGCGAGGTGCTGGCCCTGGTGCCGGTGGTGGCCGCCGACGTCGCGGCCGAAGGCAGGCCCGCCGTCCGGGTCGTCGTGACCGTGCGCTGGCGCTCGTTCCGCACCCGCTCCCACGGCCGTACGTTGCCGCAGCCGACCGGCGACGCCGCCCTGATCGAGGCCGCAGCACTCGACGCCCTGGCCCTCTTCGACGACGACCGGCCGGTCCGGCTGGTCGGCCTGCGGGCCGAGCTCGCCGTCTAGGACGTCGGGCCGACCGGTCGCCGAGGTCGGCCAGGGGCGAGGGCGTCAGGGATGTGCCGGGTCGTCAAGGTCGCCCGGCAGGTCGGGGTCCTCGTCCCCGCCGCGGATCCGGCAGGCCCGCTCCAGCAGCAGCCCCGCGACGGTGAGCAGAGCCGCAGCCGCGAGCGCGACGACTGCGATGACTGCTCGGTCGCGGCGGCTGAGCACGTCGACCCCGGGAAGCAGGACGAGCAGGTAGCCGAGGTAGAAGCCGCCGACGATCGGCCCGACGTGCGCACTGGCCTTCCCGAGCACCGCCATCCGGGCCACGCCCAGCGGGTCGGGCAGCCGGTCGCTGCGCAGCCGGGAGCGCAGCGCGACCCAGCTGACCAGGACGGCGACCGCGAGCACGGCGATCCCCACCGGTGCCAGCCAGTCGAGGTCGGGCAGCGGCGTCCCGTAGCGGTCGGCGATCCGCAGCGATCCCCAGACGACGGCCGTGACCACGGCGAGCAGGGCCGCGAGGGTGGACAGCCGGGTCGGCCTCATGCCGGCACCTCGAGCACGAGGTCGGTCCGCCGCCGCACACCCGAGAGGTCGAGACCGGCCAGCAGGTCGGCCACCCGGCCCGCGCCGGGCAGCGCGGCGTCCGGGTCGACGTCGAGCCACGGCACCAGGACGAAGGCCCGCTCGGCAGCCCGCGGGTGCGGCAGCAGCAGGTCGGGCTCCGCGACCCGCAGGTCACCGACGGCGACCACGTCCACGTCCAGCGTCCGCGGCCCCCACCGCACGTCACGCGTCCGGGCGAAGGCCGCCTCGACCGTGAGCGACCGCTCCAGCAGGGCGCGCGGGGCCAGGTCACCCTCGACGAGGACGACGGCGTTGAGGTAGTCCGGCTGCTCCGGCCCCCCGACCGGGTCGGTCTCGTAGACCGGCGACACGGCGACCACGGTCAGCCCCGGAGTGCCGGCCAGCGCCTCGACGGCGCCCTGCAGCGCGGCCAGCCGGTCGCCCTGGTTGCTGCCGAGCGCGAGCACCGCGCGGCGGCGCCCGACCGCCGTTGCCCCGGTCGCGTCCGGCGCCCCGGTCACCGGTGGCGCACGATCGTGACGGCGACGTCGTCGAAGCCGACCGGGACGGGTGCCTGCGGCTTGTGCACGGTCACCGTCGTCTCGACGACCCGCGGGTCTGCCAGGCAGAGGTCCGCGACCCGCTGGGCCAGCGTCTCGAGCAGGGCGACCGGCTCGCCCTCGACGGCGGCCACGACACTCTGCGCCAGCTCGCCGTAGTGGACGGTGTCCGTGACGTCGTCGCTCGCCGCGGCCGGCCGGAGGTCGAGCACCAGCTCCACGTCGACGACGAACGGCTGCCCGGCCGCGCGCTCCGCGTCGTACACACCGTGGAAGCCGTGTCCCCGCAGGCCGCGCAGCAGGATGCGGTCGGCGTTCTCGATTCGCCCGCTCACCGGTCGGCCTCCTGCGTCGTGAGCACCGGCGAGGCGTGGTGCACCCAGAGCCGCCAGCCGGACGAGGTGCGGCGGAACACGTTGGTCGCGACGGCCCGCCCGCCGGCCAGGCCGGGCGACGGGTCGGCCGGCGTCGCCGGCATGCCGGTGAGCATGTTCTCGCCGCACGTCACGACCGCGGTGTCCCCGGTGACGGAGACCGTCACGTCGGTCAGCACGAACTGGATGTACGACGTGTTGGCCATGATCATGGACCAGGACCGCAGCACCGGGCCGGTGCCGTGCACCGGCGCCCACCCGGGGTGCACGCAGGTCACCGACTCGGCCGCCGAGTCGTCGAGCCAGACCGCTCTCATCAGGTCGATGTCACCGGCCTCGAAGGCGTCGTAGAGCGCCGAGTTTGCAGCACGCACCGCCTCCGCGTCCCCCGGGCCCCGGCCGCCGCGACCGGTCCGGTCGCCGGGCTCGCTCACTGGTCGCTCACCGGTCGACCCTCGCAGAGCGCAGGGCGCGCACGACACGCAGGGCATCCACGGTCGGCCGGACGGCGTGCACCCGCACCGCCCAGACGTCGTCGCGGTCGGCGACGGCGGCCGACACGACGGCCGTCGCGACGTCGCGCTCCTCCACCGGGCGCGGCGCGCCGCCGGCGTCGGCGAGCAAGGCGCCGAGGAAGCCCTTGCGCGACGCCCCGACGAGCAGCGGACGGCCCAGCCCGGCCAGCTCACCGAGACCGGCGAGCAGCGCCCAGTTGTGACCGGCGTCCTTGGCGAACCCGAGGCCCGGGTCGAGCACGGTGCGATCGAGGTCGACCCCGGCGGCGGCAAGTGCGTCCAGCCTGGTGCGCAGCTCGGTGGTCACGTCGGCGACGACGTCGTCGTAGTGCGCGAGCGCGGCCATCCCGGCGCTGTGCCCGCGCCAGTGCATGACGACGTACGGCGCGGAGGACCCGGCGACGACCCGCGCCATGTCCTCGTCGGCGAGGCCGCCGCTCACGTCGTTGACCAGCGCGGCGCCGGCCTCGAGGGCCTGCTCGGCGACCCGCGCGCGCATGGTGTCGATGCTGACGGCGACTCCGGCGACGGCCAGCTCCCGGACGACGGGCAGGACCCGCCGCAGCTCCTCGGCCTCGTCGACCCGCTCGGCGCCCGGCCGGGTCGACTCCCCGCCGACGTCGACCAGGTCGGCTCCCTCGGCCACCAGGGCGAGCCCGTGCCCGACCGCGGCGTCGGCGGCGAGGTAGTGGCCGCCGTCGGAGAACGAGTCGGGCGTGACGTTGACGACGCCCATGACCAGGGTGCGGCCGGTGGCCACCTGCGCGGGCAGCCCGGCCGGTCCCGCCGGTGCGGCGAGTCGCCCCGGGGTCACCGCCGGGCCACGATGAGGCTCATCGCCTCGGCCCGGGTCGTGGGGTCGCGCAGCTGGCCGCGCACCGCCGAGGTGACCGTCGTGGCGCCGGGCTTGCGGATCCCCCGCATCGACATGCACAGGTGCTCGCACTCGACGACGACGATCGCGCCCCTGGGCTCCAGGATCCGCATCAGTGCGTCGGCCACCTGGGTCGTCATGCGTTCCTGCACCTGCGGCCGGCGGGCATAGACGTCGACCAGCCGGGCCAGCTTGGACAGCCCGGTGATCCGGCCCTCCGGCGACGGGATGTAGCCCACGTGCGCGACCCCGGCGAAGGGCACCAGGTGGTGCTCGCAGTTGTGGGTCAGATGACCGCTGATCAGGAAGGTCGGGTGCGGACTGCACTGGTAGCTGTAGACCGTGAAGGGCTTGGACCCGTCGGTCTCAACACGCCGCACGTCCAGGACCTTCACCCACGTGGACTCGACCAGCCGACTTTCGTGGTCGTACTCCGCACGGAAACCGTGCTTGGCGAACCAACGGTCTGCCACGTAGAGCGCCGAAGCCGCATCGGTTCGCGGGGTGAACCTGGCGCCGATGACGGTCGCCAAGTCCGCGAGGAACGGCGCATTGGCGCTGATGATGAGGCGACCGGGCCGATTCTTGACACGACACCCGTCTCCATCGGCGTACCCGTCGACGAAACCCTCGAAGCTGTCACGGTCACGCAGGACGACTCGCGGAAAGCGCTGGCGCAGGTGGTTCGCGTCTCCTCCCACGTACTGCCGCACGAGGTCAGCGAGGTAGGACGACACAATGCGCACCCGGTAGCCGGGCATCTCGCGGCCGGTGAACCCAGAAGGCCGGCTGACCGCCTCGACTCGAGCCACGATGCACAGCGACGCCTCAAGGGCGGCTGCGAACTTCTTGGCGTACTCCTCGCTGTTGACGACCAAGGAGACATAGTTGCGACCCACAGTTCCGTCCGCACACACCGCACCGAGCCAGTAGCCGAAGTCGCGCCCCGGTCGCACCACGAGCCGGCGGCGGTTCAGCGACCGCGGATGCGTCCACTCGACGAAGTCACCCGCGACGGCTTGGGCCTCTCGCCAGCCATCCGGAGTCGCGAGGGGGTGGTCCGGTGTGACCCGGAAGGAACCTCGCTCCGTAACGACCTCGACCAGGTGACGGACCTTGTGCGAACTCACCGCCGTGACCGTGGTTTCCGCGGCCTCACCATCAGCCAAGGTCCACAACCGGTCACCGACGCTGACGTCCGCGGCGCGCTTCTGCCCCCCGACGGCGTTGACCATCTGCTTGCTCGGCACGCACATCGAGCGCACCTCGATGTCCTTGACCAGGACCATCTCGTCGTGGCCGAGGTCGAAGGTGGTCGTCAGGACGTCCTCCGGCTCCTGCCAGAGGCCGGAGAAGATCTCCTGGTAGGCGCGCGCCACCCGCTCCGGGGTCTCCCGCAGGCCGTCGCGGTCGGGGTCCTCGCCGATCGCCACCAGCAGGTCGCGGGTCGCCCTGCGGACGGCGTCGGCGTCGTACCTGCACTCGCGCGCGACGCGCGGGCCGTCCGGGTCGGTCAACGCTGCGTCAACGCCTGTCAACGCCCGTCAGCTGTCCCGGCCCAGCGGCCGGCCGGGGATCTCGTCGGAGGGCAGCGGGGCGTCCGGCACGTCGGTCGGGCCGACGACGCCCATGCTGTGCTCCTTGTCCTGGCCGTTGACGCCGTTGGGCGAGGCGAGCTCCTTGGGCGTCATGACCGGACCGGCCTGCGGGGTGCGCTTGGCCGATCCGGTCCACGCCGGGCGGGCCGGGCGCTTCCGGATGTCGGTGAAGATCGCCGCGACCTGGGCCTTGTCCAAGGTCTCCTTCTCGAGCAGCTCGAGCACCAGCTCGTCGAGGATGTCGCGGTTGTCGACCAGGATCTGCCAGGCCTCGTCGTGGGCGGTCTCGATGAGGCGCTTGACCTCCTCGTCGACCACGCCGGCGACCTCTTCGGAGTAGTCGCGCTGGTGGCCCATGTCGCGGCCGAGGAACGGCTCCTGGTTCTCCGAGCCCAGCTTGATGGCCCCGATCCGCTCGGTCATGCCGTACTGCGTCACCATCGCCCGGGCGACGCTGGTCGCCTTCTCGATGTCGTTGGCGGCACCGGTCGTCGGGTCGTGGAACACGATCTCCTCGGCCGCGCGGCCGCCCAGCATGTAGGCCAGCTGGTCGAGCATCTCGTTGCGGGTGGTGGAGTACTTGTCCTCGTCCGGCAGCACCATCGTGTAGCCGAGGGCGCGGCCGCGGGACAGGATCGTGATCTTGTGCACCGGGTCGGTGTTGGGCAGGGCCGCGGCCACCAGGGCGTGGCCGCCCTCGTGGTAGGCCGTGATCTTCTTCTCCTTGTCGCTCATGATCCGGGTGCGCTTCTGCGGACCGGCGACGACGCGGTCGATCGCCTCGTCCATCGCGCGCGCGTCGATGAGCTTGGCGTCGGAGCGGGCGGTGAGCAGGGCGGCCTCGTTGAGCACGTTGGCCAGGTCGGCGCCGGTGAAGCCCGGGGTGCGCCGGGCGAAGGCCATCAGGTCGATCGACTCGTCGATCGGCTTGCCCTTGGCGTGCACCTGGAGGATCTGGAAGCGGCCCTGCAGGTCGGGACGCTCGACGGCGATCTGCCGGTCGAACCGGCCCGGGCGCAGCAGCGCCGGGTCGAGGATGTCCGGCCGGTTGGTCGCCGCGATCAGGATCACGCCGCCCTTGACGTCGAAGCCGTCCATCTCGACGAGCAGCTGGTTCAGCGTCTGCTCGCGCTCGTCGTGGCCGCCGCCCATGCCGGCGCCGCGGTGACGGCCGACGGCGTCGATCTCGTCGACGAAGACGATGGCCGGTGCGTTGGCCTTGGCCTGCTCGAACAGGTCACGCACCCGGGAGGCGCCGACACCGACGAACATCTCGACGAAGTCGGAGCCGGAGATCGAGTAGAACGGCACGCCGGCCTCGCCCGCGACGGCCCGCGCCAGCAGGGTCTTGCCGGTGCCGGGCGGGCCGTAGAGCAGGACGCCCTTGGGGATCTTGGCGCCGATCGCCTGGAACTTCGCCGGGCTCTCGAGGAACTCCTTGATCTCCTCGAGCTCCTCGACCGCCTCGTCGGCCCCGGCGACGTCCTTGAACGTCGTCTTCGGGGTGTCCTTGCTGATCAGCTTCGCCTTCGACTTCCCGAACTGCATGACGCGGGAGCCGCCGCCCTGCATCTGGTTGAAGAAGAAGAGGAACAGGAGGACCAGGATGAGGATCGGCAGGAAGTTGATGAACAGGCTCACCAGCCAGCTGGTGCGCGGCACGCTGTCGGTGAAGCCGTCGCTGGGCGGGTTGGCGTTGAGCAGCCGGATGATCTCGCGCTGCCGGGCGTCGACGTAGTCGGCCTGGATCTTGTCGCTGTCCTCGACCTGCTGGCCCTCCTTGAGCGTCAGCTCGAGGCGCTGGTCGCGGTCGATCAGCTTGGCCTCGGCGACCTGCTTGTCCTGGATCGCCCTGAGAGCGTCGTCGGTGTCGACCTTCTTGAAGCCACCCGCGACGGACGACAACGACGTCACCAGCAGGACCGCGATGATGACGATGGCGACCCAGAAGAACGGGCCTCGGAAGTAGCGCTTGACGTCCATCGAACCGGGGCGGGTCGCCCCGTCCCTCCTGCCGGTTACGTGACTTTGGGTCGGTTGGGTCGGACTCTGACGGTACACCGGGGCCGCGTGACCTGCGGCAGCGTCCGGAACTCGACCAACGCGCCGGTGCCCGGCTGCGGTTCCCCGGGCCTGCGCCGGCCTGCGCCGGAGTGCGCCCGAGTCAGCCGGAGTAGACGTGCGGCGCCAGCGTGCCGACGAACGGCAGGTTGCGGTAGCGCTCCGCGTAGTCCAGCCCGTACCCGATGACGAACTCGTTGGGGATGTCGAAGCCGACATAGCGGACCGGCACGTCGACCTGGGCCGCCTCGGGCTTGCGCAGCAGGGTGCAGACCTCGACCGAGGCCGGCCCGCGGGAGCCCAGGTTGGACATCAGCCAGGACAGCGTCAGGCCCGAGTCGATGATGTCCTCGACGATCAGCACGTTGCGGCCGGTGATGTCCTTGTCGAGGTCCTTGAGGATCCGGACCACGCCGGAGGACTTCGTGCCCGAGCCGTAGGACGACACGGCCATCCAGTCCATCTCGACCGGCGAGCGCAGCGCCCTCGCGAGGTCGGCCATCACCATCACGGCGCCCTTGAGGACACCGACCAGCAGCAGGTCCCGGCCCTCGTAGTCGGTGTCGATCTCGCCGGCCATCTCGGCCAGCCGGCGCTGGATCTCCTCCTCGGTGATGAGGACCTTCTCCAGCTGGTCGCCCAGATCCTTCTCGTCCACGCCCTCGTGCTCCTCTGACCCGTCAGCCGGGTCGGTCGGCGGAAAGGTGCAGCATCGCACGGTCCCGGCCGGCCCGGACCCCGCCGGGCAGGTGCAGCGGTCCCTGGCCGTGCCAGTCGGTCACCAGACGGCCCAGCTCGGCCACGTGGCCGGCGGTGAGGTCGGTCCCCGGCGCACCGGCCGCCAGGGCGGCGCGCCGCAGCACTCGCGACCGTACGGCCGGCGGCAGCCCGGCGAGCGTGCCGACGGCGAGCACACCCGGGCCGGCGAGGGCCTCGTCGTACGCCGTGGCGGCCCACCCGTCGAGGGCGTCGGCGTCGGCGCGGGCCAGTGCGGCGGTCCGGGCCAGCGCCTCGGGGACGCCCGGGCCCAGCGCCTTCTCGAGGACCGGCAGGACCTCGTCGCGGACCCTCGCCCGGGCGAAGGCGGGGTCGGCGTTGTGCGGGTCGTCCCACACCGGGAGCGTCGAGGCGCGCGCGGCAGCCCGGACGGTGGCCCGGTCTAGGCCGAGCAGGGGCCGGACGAACCGGCCGCGGCTGGCCGGCATGCCGGCCAGCGACCGGGGGCCGGAGCCACGCGCCAGACCGAGCAGCACCGTCTCGGCCTGGTCGTCCAGCGTGTGCCCGAGCAGGACGGCCGCGGCGCCGTGCCGGTCGGCCGCCTCGTCGAGGGCGTGGTAACGAGCCTCTCGGGCAGCCGCCTCCGGCCCGCCGGCGCTGCCGATCTCGACGGTGGCGACCTCCACCGGGTCGAGGCCGAGTCGCCGGAGGTGGTCGGCGAGCGCTGCCGCCCGCTCGGCCGACCCGGCCTGCAGGCCGTGGTCGACGGTCACCGCACCGGCCGGCCGGCCGGCACGCGGCGCCTCGAAGGCGGTCGCGGCGGCGAGGGCGACCGAGTCCGGCCCTCCACTGCACGCCACCAGGACCGGGCCGGTCGACGCGTCGGCGTCCAGATCGGCCAGGCAGCGTCGGACGGCCAGCCGCACGGCGGCCACCTCGGGAACCGGGCCCACGGCGGCCAACCTAGGGCGTGAGCAGGCGGGAGGGTCAGGGGGCGGCGGCGGGGAGCTCACGGGGGGTGACGACCCGCTCGACCCAGGCAGCGGGGTCGCTGATCTCGGCCTTCGTGGGCAGGTTGGCCGGCTTGTCCCAGACCTGGTTGAAGCCGTGCATCCCGGCCCGGTCGACCGCCCCGCGCACGAACCGCTCGCCGTCGCGGTACTGCCGCAGCTTGGCGTCGATGCCGAGCAGGCGCCGCACCACCTGCTCGACCCGCCCGGACTGCTTGCGCCGGGCCTGGAACCGGGCCCGGATCGCCTCGACCGACGGGATGACCGACGGGCCGACGCCGTCCATGACGTAGTCGGCGTGCCCCTCGAGCAGCGACATGAGGGCGGTGATCCGGTCCAGGATCTCGCGCTGGGCCGGCGTCTGCACCGCCTCGACCAGCGACGGCCCGGAGCTGTCGCCGTCCGGCGGGTCGACGCCCTCGCGCATCGCGCTGTAGGCGGCCGCCGCAGCAGCCTTCACCCGCGCGGCCAGCGCCGCCGGGTCGACGTCGGTCGCGTCGACGAACGCGCGCAGCTCGCCCATCATGTGGTCGCGCAGCCAGGGCACGGCGCCGAACTGCACCCGGTGGGTCTCCTCGTGCAGGCAGACCCAGAGCCGGAAGTCGCGGGGGTCGACGCCCATGTCGCGCTCGGCAGCGACGATGTTGGGGGCCACCAGCAGCAGCCGGCCCGGCGTGTCGGAGACGTCCACGCCGTACGGCGGGAACAGCTCGTACTGGCCCAGCACCTTGGTGGCGAGGAACGCGAGCAGGGTCCCGGTCTGCGCGCCGGTCACCTTGGACCCGACGGCGTCGCCGACAGGGGACGACGTGGTGCGCCGCTCCTGCAGCTTGTCGATCAGCGGCTCGAGCACGGTCCGGAAGCCGGCCGCGTTGGCTCGGATCCAGCCCGGTCGGTCGATGACCACGACCGACCGGCCGGGCCGGTCGTCGGTCGGCGCGTCCAGACCGGTGAACGAGGCGACGTGGCCGTGCGCCTGCGCGGCGTACGTGCGCAGGTCGGCGACGGCCTCGCGGGCTTCGTCGGCGCTGACCTCGGGGCCGGGCTTGACCAGCCTGGTGCCGGTCGTCACGGCGAGGTCCCAGTCGACCATGGCGGAGGATCTCATCGGTTCACCGTACGTTCTCGGGTCGGCCCGCACACGTCGGCGGCCGGGTGCGCCCACTCGGGATGAGGGACGCGCCCGGCCGCCGACGCGGAGCAGGTGGATACCGGCGGGGTGGGCGTCAGGTGAAGATGCTCACACCGCCGGGGCCGACGAGGAACGCCACGATGATCAGGATGATGCCGAGCAGCACCTGACCGCGAATGAGCGTGACGACCCCCCAGATGCCGATCAGCACGGCAAGGATCCAGAGCAACATGGTCATGGGTGGTACCTCCTTCTGCGGCGCTTGTTCCCGTGATCCCCCGCCCCAACCTCGCAACGTCCGGACAGTTTGATGCGTGCCGGGAGGTTTGCCGGCCGTAGGTCCAGGTGGGTCAGGCGGTCGCGACGAGGGTGGCGAAGCGATCCAGCGCCGCCCGCGCCGCCAGGGTGTCGGTGACCCCGTTGCCCATGACCACGAGCACCACCGGCCGGCCGTCGACGGTGGCCGTGCCGGCCAGGGTGCTCACCCCGGTCAGGGTGCCGGTCTTGGCCCGCACCTCGCCGGCGGCTGGCGAGGTCAGCGGTACGTCCGACAGGAACCGCGCCGAGAGCGTCCCGGTGAACCCGGCCACCGGCAGGCCGGTCACCAGGTGCCACAGGCCACGGCTGCTGTCACCGGCGGCGGCGGCGAGCAGCCGGGCGAGCACCTCGGGCGGGACGACCGAGCCGCGGGCCAGCCCGCTGCCGTCCAGCAGCTCCAGCAGGTCGGTGCCGGAGCGGGGTCCGACGACCTCGTCGAGCACCTCGGTGACCACGGCCAGCCCGTCGTCGAAGGTGCCCGGCCGGTCGCTGCCGACGGCCACCAGCCGCAGCAGGGCCTCGGCCAGGTCGTTGTCGCTGGTCTGCAGCATCAGCTCGACGAGCTGCGCGAGGGTCGGCGACTCGACGGAGGCCACCTCGGGTGCCGCGGCCGGAGCTGCCTCGCGGCGTACCTCTCCTTCGACGTCGATGCCGCGCCGGGACAGCAACCGGGCCAGCGTCTCCCCCGCCGCCACAGCCGGGTCGGCCGCCCGCACGTCCGAGCCGACGCTCAGCCGGCCGGCGTCCACCGACAGCGCACTCACCGGCGACACGACCCCGGAGCCGACGTAGGACGGCGGCCAGTCCGGCGACACGGCCGGCCCTTCGAAGAGCGAGTCGTCGACGGCCAGGGCGACGCTGCTGACGCCGTCGGCCCGCAGCGCCGCAGCGGTGCGGTCGGCCAGGTCGGTGAGTGTCGCGCGGTCGGCGTAGGGGTCGGCGCCGGACCGACGGGTCAGCAGGCTCGCGTCTCCGGCCCCCACGAGCACCAGGGAGCCCGGGGTGGCGCCCGCGCGCACCACGGTCCGCAGCCGGCTGCCCGGGTCGAGGCGGTCGAGGACGGCGGCGCCGGTGGCCAGCTTGGCGATCGACGCCGGCGTCCGCGGCGTGGCCGGGTCGACCGAGAGCAGCGGCTCGCCGGTCGCCACGTCGAGGACCAGGGCGCCGGGGTCCGGCCCGAGGTCGCCAGAGGCCAGCACCCGCCGCAGCGCGGCTTCGGGCAGGGTGGGCAGGGCGGGTGGCGGCTCGGTCGCGCTCGACGTCGGCTCGGGCGACAGGACCGCCCCGGCGACGACCGGCGAGGGGTCCAGCGGCCGGGTCGGCTCGGGCGTCGGCGTCGGGTCGGCGACCAGCCCGCCCGGCAGGTGGCCCGAGACGTCGAGCCCGGCGAGGACGCCCGTGACGGCGAGCAGGGCGACCAGCAGGGCGACGAGGACTCGACGCACGCGAACCTCGTTTCGAGCGGCTGACCGGCGTACGCGAGACTAGCGACCGGTCGCACCCGGGCAGGGAGCCGAGGAGGTTGGCAGCGTGGACTTCGACGTCCTGATCGAGATCCCCAAGGGGCAGCGCAACAAGTACGAGGTCGACCACGCCACCGGCCGGATGCGGCTGGACCGGATGCTCTTCACGTCGACGCGCTACCCGGCCGACTACGGCTTCATCGAGGAGACGCTCGGCGAGGACGGCGACCCCCTGGACGCGCTGGTGCTGCTGGAGGAGCCGACCTTCCCGGGCTGCCTGATCAAGGCGCGGGCGCTGGGGATGTTCCGGATGACCGACGAGGCCGGCGGCGACGACAAGGTGCTCTGCGTGCCGGCCACGGACCCTCGCCAGGAGCACCTGCGCGACATCCACCACGTGCCGGAGTTCGACCGGCTGGAGATCCAGCACTTCTTCGAGGTCTACAAGGACCTCGAGCCCGGCAAGTCGGTCGAGGGCGCCACCTGGGTCGGCCGGGTCGAGGCCGAGGCCGAGATCGTCGCGTCGCGGCAGCGGCTGGTCGACGCCCGGGAGCGCGGCGAGACCGACCTGCACTGACACCCGGCGCGCCATCGCTCCGGAGCGGATCCGCGGTCACCAGGCCGCGTTCCGTCTCCGGAGCAGCACCCGGGGCCGCCCTCAGATCCAGCCGAGCTCGCTGAACTCCGGGAAGCCGCCCTGCCAGACGCCGAAGGCGGCGAAGAGCACGAGCGAGGCGCCGTACGCCGTGGCGAGGTAGCGGCCCATCCCGTCGCGGGTCACCAGCCCCCACAGGAAGAACACCGCAGCGGTGGCGACGCCGAACCACGCGGTCTGCCCTTCGACCGAGTTCGTGAACCAGGTGAAGCCGACCACCAGCGCCAGCAGGTGGGCGCCGATCCCCCCGCGCGGCCGCCGGTCGGCCAGCGCCACCGCGAGGACGGCGACCAGCATCGCGAAGCCGCCGAACCACACGTAGTGCCCGACGGTCTCGTCCCACAGGTGCACCACGTCCGGGTCCTCGCCGGGCAGCGCGTTGCCCACCGAGTTGGCCGAGATGTGCAGGCCCTTGCCGAGCGTGTACGTCGTCGCGGCGAGCCAGAACCCGGTCCAGGTGCCCCGGCTCGCACCGGCACCGCGCAGGGCGCCGGCCGCGGCACCCGTGACGACGTACGGGGTCAGCAGGTCGATCCAGTCGGCCCACCGGGTGTCACTGTCCCCGACGTCGCCGAGCCCCGCGAACACCGTGCCGGCGTGGTGGAAGAGGCCGTAGCCCAGCGCGAAGACGACCAGCCAGCCGCCGAAGCTGCGCGCGTGCCGCTCGGTGTAGGCGCTCACGACCGGGTCACGCCAGGACTCACGGCCGGACTCACGGCCGGACTCACGGCCGGACTCACGGCCGGACTCACGGCCGGGCCGCGCCGAAGAGGCTGGACCGCCAGGTGCTCGAGATGCGCACGTTCTCCCCGGTGTAGGGGGCCTCGATCATCTGGCCGCTGCCGATGTAGAGGCCGACGTGGTAGATCGTCCGGTGGTCGCCCGGGTCGCTGGCGAAGAAGACCAGGTCACCCACCCGCAAGTCGGTCAGCGAGACCCTCGCCGACTGCTCGTACTGCGCGACGCTGTAGTGCGGCAGGGACACCCCGCCCTGCTGCCAGGCCCGCATGGTGAGCCCGGAGCAGTCGAAGCTCGACGGCCCGTCGGCGGCCCACTGGTAGGGCTTGCCGATCTGCGCGCGGGCGTAGGCCACCGCCGCATCGGCGCCACTGGCCGTCCCTTCCGACGAGCCGGCCGGAGGTGGCGGAGCCGGTGCCGGCGACGGACCCGGGCTGCCCGACCCGCCCGAGCCGCCCGACCCGCCCGACCCGGACCCGCTGCCCCCCGACCCGCTGCCGGCTCCTGCCCCGCCGGACCCGCTGCCCCCCGAGTCGGTGCCGGCCGAGCCGCTGCCTGCCGAGCCGCTGCCGGCCGAGCCGCTGCCGGCTTGGCGCGCGGCGTCGGACTCCCGGTCGCGCCGGCGCTGCTCCTCCGCCTCGCGGGCCGCCCGGTCGGCCGCCTCGCGAGCCGCCCGGTCGGCCGCCTGCTGGGCGGCGGCCCGCGCCTCGGCCTTCGCCCTCGCGCGCGCCTCGGCGCGAGCCCGGGCCTCGGCGGCCTGGCGAGCGGCTTCCTCCCGGGCCCGCTCGAGCCCGGCCTGCCGTTCCCGCTCCAGCCGCACACTGGTGTGCCGGGCAGACGCCAGGGCCCGCACCAGCGTCTCGCGCTCGGCGGCGATCCGGGTGACGGCCTGCCGCTGCGCGGCCAGCCGACCCTCGGCCGCCTGCTTGGCCTGCGTCACCCGTTCCTGCGCCCGCTTGCGGGCGACGACCATCCGGTCGGCCCGCGACTGCAGCAGGTCGGCGTGCACCTGCGCGGCGCGTACGTCGTCGAGAGCGCGCCGGCGGCTCGCGGCCACCGAGTCGAGCGCGGACACCCGGCTGATCAGGTCGCGGGGGCCGTCGGCGACGAGGAAGGCCGACAGGTCACCCACGTCGCCGCCGGCCCGGTAGGCCGCCGCGGCGAACCGGCCGAGCGCCTCCCGGGACGCGTCGACGGCGGCCAGGGACTCGTCGGCCCGCCGCTGCGCCTCGACCGCGCGCTGCTGCGCCTGCTGCAGACGCAGGCGGGCCCCGTTGTACGCCTCGACCGCCCGACCGACGGCGGCGGCCGCCCGGTCGGCCCGTGCGCCGGCCGCGGCCAGCCGGGCCTCGATCCGGCCGACGTCGTGGGAGGACGCGGAGAGCGCGTCCTCGCTGCGCTGCACGTCCCGCGCGCTCGGGTAACCCGGGTCGGCCGCGGCCGGGCCGGCCGTCAGCCCGACGATGCCGACGGGGCCGAGCAGACCGAGGACGAGCGCGACGGCTGCGGTCGAGCAGGCGAGCGCAGCGGGCCTGACCCGCATGTGCGGCCTCCTCTCGCACCCCGGTGGATGCAGCGCGCCGCACGGGTGCGTGCGTCACATGAGCCTCGACAGGTAACACCTGTCACAGGAGTGCCGTCAAGCGGCCGTCACGGAGCGTGACGAACGGCGCGAGGTCCCGGCGCGCCGGGTGGGTCTCAGCCTTGCGGAGAGTGGCGCTCGAGGGCGGCGGTGAGCGCCTCGACCAGCTCGCGCGCCTTGGCGGTGGCCTCGTCCTGCTGGGCGCGCAGGCCGGCGATCGAGCCCTCGAGCGTGCTCACCTGGGAGCGGGCGTCGCCCACGATGCGCTCCGCCTCGCCGAAGGCCTCGTGGCGGGTCTGGGCCGCCTCGCGCTCCGCGTCGGTGCGCAGCCGCTGCCCGAGCTCACGGGCCTCGCGCTGGACCTGGGCCGCCCGCTCGCGGGCCGCGCCGAGCAGACGCTCGGACTCGGCCCGGGCCTCGGCGACGGTGGCGTCGGCTACCCGGCGGGCGTTCTCGAGCAGCCCCAGCGCCTGCTCGGGCCCCCCGACGGAGCTCGGGTCGTCGTCGTGCACGAGGCGCAGGTCGGTGTTGCGCTGGTCGCTGCCAGGAACCTGCATCGTCATGCTGCCTCCTCGGGGGACTGCACAAGCGGGCACGTGGGTGCGCCACGCTACGCCGTCGACGCCCCGGGGTCACGTCCGGTCACGTCCGGTCACCAAGGGGTGGACTCGGCGGAGGTCCCGACCGACCGGACGCGCTCGGGCCCCGTGGCGGCGTCCCACGGTTGCGTGACACGCCCGCGGGGCCGAGACGCGGCAGGGACCATCGGCCGCCTGATGCGTGACTCATGGCAGGTCCCGGACGAGGTGCCTTACCTGAAGGTGGGAGCGAGGCCACGGCCGGACGGCCCGGGCCTCCTTGGAGGGTGACCCCGTGACCGTCTTCGTCAACGGCGCGCACTGCCGCCACGACGTGCCCGAACCCGTGATCCTCGAGAGCCGGTCCGGTCGGCGGTGGTGCATCGTGCGGTGCTCCGCCTGCGGCCAGCGGCTGACCTGACGAGGCGGGGGTCCCGCCACCGCGGCCGAACCGCGGTGCCCCCGGCGGCGTCGACATCGTGAGGACTACGAAGGGTGGGGGACATGCGACCACGTCGATCAGGTTGCAGGCGGACCGGACTGACATCAGCGGCAGCCTTGGCGCTGCTGACCGGAGGCCTGGTCGCCGCACCGGCGGCCGCGGCCGCTCCGGCCACGACCTGCGCAGGCGTGCGGGCAACGATCGTCGGCACCGCCCGCGGCGAGTTCATCCGCGGCACCGACGGCCGGGACGTCATCGTCGCCCGCGGCGGTCGCGACACCGTGGACGCCAAGGCCGGGGACGACCTGGTCTGCGGTGGCGACGGGACGGACCGGCTGGCCGGTGGCACCGGATCGGACCAGCTGCGCGGGGAGGCGGGTGACGACCTGCTGGCCGGCGACCCGCGCTTCCGGGCACTGGCGGACGTGGTGGTCGGCGCGGACCTGCTCGTCGGCGGTGGCGGCGAGGACGCCGCGATCCTGTGGAGGCACCAGAAGGCCTCCGGCCGCATCACGGTTGACCTGGGTGCAGGCACCGCGCGCGGCCAGGGCCGCGACACGCTGCGCTCCGTGGAGGCCGTCGAGGCCGACAGCGCACACGACGACCTGCTGGTCGGGAGCCGGCGAGCCGACGCCTTCTACTCGGGTGCCGGCGACGACGTCGAGCGGGGTCTCGGCGGCGACGACGTGTTCTTCGCCGCCCGCGGCGACGACCGGCACGAAGGTGGCAAGGGGTCGGACACCGTCGACATGGGGCTCAGCTGGCAGGCCGTGGTGAGCCTGATCAGCGACACCGCACGCAGCGAGCAGACCGGCACCGACGTCCTGCTCTCCGTCGAGAACGCCACCGGTTCCGACGGCAACGACGTGCTGACCGGCGACGCCGCGGCGAACGTGCTCGACGGGGCGGGCGGGCAGGACGTGCTCCGCGGGCTGGCCGGTGACGACCACCTCCTGGGAGGCAGCAACGACTCGCTGCCCGACGCGGTGGACTCCCTGGCGGGCGGACCCGGCGACGACCTCATCGACGGCGGCACCCCCACCCGCAAGGACGACCAGCGCGACGAGGTCGACTACACCGGCTCCGACGTGCCCGTCACGGTCGACCTGGCGGCGGGACGGGCGACCGGCGACGGCACCGACACCCTCGTGCGGGTCGAGGACGTGATCGGGTCCAGCGGCGACGACGTGATCTCCGGCGGGCCCGGGCCGAACGAGCTCAACGGCAGCGTCGGCAACGACCAGCTGTGGGGTCGTGACGGCGACGACGAGCTCGAGGGGAGCCCCGGCGACGACTACTTCAACGGCGGCCCCGGTGTGGACGAGCTGCAGTTCAACTACTCGGCGGTGCCCGTGTCGGTCAACCTCGGTGCCGGAGCCGCGACCGGCCAGGGGAGCGACGGGATCGCCGAGGTCGAGAACCTCCGCGGCACGATCCACGACGACGTGCTCGTCGGTGACGGCGGGCCGAACACGGTCCGCGCCGGGCTCGGCGACGACACGATCAGCGGTGGCGCGGGCGACGACTTCCTGCTCGGCGAGCGGGGTGACGACACCTTGGCCGGCGAGAGCGGCGCGGACGTCATCTGGCCCGGCGACGACGAGGACGTCGCCACCGGCGGTGACGACGACGACCTGTTCGCGGGGTCGAACGACGACGACATGCTCGACGGCGGTGCGGGGTCGGACTCGGTGGACTACGCGCGAGCCCAGGAGGCCATCCAGGCCGACCTGGTGGCGGGCACCGTGACCGGTCCGGCCTCCGACCTCGTGACGACGATGGAGAACGTGCTGGGCACCCGCTTCGGCGACGAGATCGTCGGCAACGCCTCGGCCAACCGGCTGGTCGGCGGGGAGGGTCTCGACCAGCTGGTCGGTCTCGAGGGCGACGACGTCCTGCGGGGCGGTGAGCGGGCCGACGCCTTGGACGGCGGCCTCGGCACCGACGCAGTCGACTACGGCGACGGCGACCGGCCGGTGCTGGTCGACCTGCGCGGCGGGTTCGCCGAGGGCATGGGACCGGACACCATCGTGTCCGTCGAGAACGTCCTGGGCTCTCCGTTCGCCGACGACCTGCGCGGCGACGCCGGCACCAACGTCATCTGGGGCGGCGACGGCGACGACCTGCTCAACGGCCGTGAGGGCGACGACAGCCTGGACGGTCAGCTCGGTGTCGACATCGGCGACGGCGGCGTCGGGAACGACGGGTGCGCCGTGGAGGTCCGGCTCGCCTGCGAGGCATGAGGCCGTGGGCCCCGGCGGCGGGCGACGGCTGGTGCTGCACGTCGGGCTGCACAAGACGGGGACGACGTACCTGCAGAACGTGCTGCGCGCCAACCGCGCAGCGCTCGCCGCGCAGGGGGTGTGGGTCCCCGTGCCCGACGTGGCCGGCGTCCCGTCGGCCACGATGGCGGCGTGGGACCTGCGCGGCCGGCGGTCCGAGCGGTCCCGCGACCGCCGTCAGGTCGGCCAGTGGGACGCCCTCTGCTCAGCCGCCGCGAGGTCACCGATGCCGGTCGCGCTGGTGTCGGCGGAGAGCCTCAGCCTGCTGACCCGGCGCCAGGCGTCCCGCGCGCTCGCCGGGTTCGCGGACCGGTCGCCGACCGTCGTCGTGACCTGCCGGGACCTGCGGCGGGTCCTCGTGTCCGGGTGGCAGGAGTCGGTGAAGAACGGCGCCGTCGAGGACTGGTCGACGTACGTCGCGCGGGTCCGCGACCGGGAGGCCCGCGGGCGGGACCCTGGCCGTGGCTTCTGGCTCAACCACGACCTGCCCGCGGTCCTCGACGTCTGGGGGCACACGGTCCCCACCGACCGGCTGGTCGTGGTGACCCTGCCACCTGCCGGCGCTCCTGCGGGCACCCTGCTGGCGCGCTTCGCGGAGGCCGTCGGGTTCGACCCGTCCCCGCTGGACACCTCGTCCGCGCGCGCGAACCCGGGGCTCGGTGTGGCCGGCACCGAGGTGGTGCGTCGTCTCAACGTCCGGCTCGGTCGACGGCTGAACGGGCGTCAGCAGGACCACGTGGTCCGTCATGTGGTCGTCGGGGGCCTCCGGGCAGCCGACGACGCGCGTGAGGGCCTCCCGGCCGAGGAGCTGCCCTGGCTCACCGGCGAGGCCCGACGGACCGTGGCGGCCGTCCGGCACAGCGGCGCCCGGGTGGTCGGCGACCTCGACGACCTGCGTCCGAGGCCCGACCCCGGTGCCAGGCGGCCGGGCAGCGCCACCGACGAGGAGGTCGCAGCGGCCGCCTTGGCCGGCCTGGAGCAGCTCACCCAGCGCTACGCCCGGCTGTGGTGGCGATCCCGGCGCGGTGACCCGGCGCGGGTCGAGCCCGAAGGGCTGCGGACCAGGGCCGGCAGTGCCCGACGCCGGCTGGACTTCGTCTGCCGTCGGCTGGTCGCCGACGTGGCGGACCACAACGACCTCGCGGCGCGGGCGGTCGGCGCCTACCTGCGCACCGGCCGCCGCTGACCGCTACGGCCCGGTCACCAGCCCGATGAGGGACCGGGTCACGGCTGCCGCGCAGGTCAGGACCTCGACCAGGTCGTGACGTTGGGTCGGGGCTTAGGGCCCAACGGCACTACCGGCGGTCGAGGCCGCGGACCAGCGTGGTCGTAGTGCCGCGGGTCGACGCAGACCCGGCTGACGATCAGGAGTGGGCGCCATGACCACAGCTTCCGTCGACCCGACCACGACAGCCTCCGAGCGCAAGCCGCATACCGGGCTGGTGTGGACGCTCATCGTGCTGGCCGCGGTGATCGCGCTGGTGTCGTCCATGACGGTCTGGGTCAAGCGTCAGGCGCTGGACACCGACGCCTGGACGACCGCCAGCACCCGGCTGCTGGAGAACGACCAGGTCCGAGGAGCTCTGTCGGTCTACATCGTCGACCAGCTCTACTCCAACGGGGACGTGACCGGACGGCTGGAGGAGCGCCTGCCCCCGGACCTGGCCGGGCTCGCGGCACCGCTCGCCGGGGCGCTTCGGCAGCCGGCGGTGACAGCCACGGACAAGCTCCTGGCCCGGCCGCGGGTCCAGTCACTGTGGGAGCAGGTCAACCGGGTCGCGCACCAGCGGCTGGTGGCCATCCTCGAGGGGCAGCCGCGAGAGAACGTCTCCACGGACAACGGCACCGTCGTGCTCGACCTGCGGTCGTTCATCATCGACGTGGGCGCCCAGCTCGGCATCGGTGACCAGCTGGACCAGAAGCTGCCGGCCGACGTCGGGCAGGTGACCGTGCTGGAGTCCGACCAGCTCGCGGCCGCGCAGGACGTGGTCAAGGCCATCAACGCGCTCAGCTGGCTGCTCGGCATCTTCACGTTCCTGTTGTGGGGCGTTGCCTTGTGGTTGGCGCACGGTTGGCGGCGGGTCGCGCTGCGTGGGATCGGGACCAGCATGATGGTCGTCGGCCTGCTGCTGCTGGTGGTTCGCCGGGTCGCCGGCAACTACGTCGTCGACGCACTCACCAGCGGCGGAAGCATCCGTGACGCCGCGGACGCGACGTGGCTCATCGGCACGACGATCCTGGCCACCATCGGCTGGGCGTTCCTCATCTACGGGTTCAGCGTCGTCGGTGGCGCATGGTTGGCCGGCCCGTCGAAGCTCGCCCGCAGCAGCCGGGACCTGGCGGCGCCGGTGCTCACGGACCGGCCCGGTCTCGCCTGGACGGGCCTGGGCTCGGCGTTCCTCCTCCTCGTCATCTGGGGCCCGACGCACGCTCTGCACACCCTCCTGGGCGTGACCATCTTGGGCGGGCTGCTGGCTGCCGGGTTCGAGCTGCTCCGCCGCCAGGTGGTCGCCGAACAGGTGGTGGTGCTTCCTGACGTCGCGCCTGCTCCCTCCCCGGTCCCGGCCGCCCGCCAGATGCAGCCCTGACGGCCTGACCCGCGCTCGGACCGACCGAGCACCGCCCGGACGAGCAAGGCCTCCGACCTGGAAGGTGCCAGGTCGGAGGTCTCGTCGCGGAGCCGCCTGTCGGAGTCGAACCGACGACCTACGCATGACGAAGTGGAGGACCGTAGGTCCGGGCTGGACCAGTGACGTACGTTTCCGCAGATCAGCGCGTTCCGTGGCCGCCTGCGAACCGGCGCGGACGAGGGTGAACTGAGACTGAATGAGACTAAAGATCATCTGGGCCCCGGGAGTCGTGGGAACACAAAGTTGTCTCGACCCGTACTGGTTGCCGTCTGTTGCGCCAGATCAACGATCGGCAAAGGCCTGGTGCGTAATGTCCGTCGACGCAGAAGACACATTGAGTGGTCGGTCTTAAGCAACCCTCAATTGCCTGGTTCACGTCCGCAACTACGTGGCCGCGGTCTCTGCATCATCCTCGCTGATGATCTACCGCTTGGGCCT
>Ga0210113_1000032_pt1 | contig 30219 bp, 30 predicted proteins | sample MayberryNW_Catta_5_FD_185523 | JGI IMG/M metagenome (GOLD analysis project Ga0210113, IMG submission 185523) | Wetland microbial communities from San Francisco Bay, California, USA, that impact long-term carbon sequestration -... | ecosystem: Environmental > Aquatic > Marine > Wetlands ...
GGCCTGAAAAATAACCTTCTCCGTCCTATGCCCGCAATCTCCAGGGCTCGGCCCTCGGTCGCTTTGTTAGTTACTTAATTATGGACTCCTTAATAACTTAACCGTGATCGGTGTGAACGGATCTAAAGCTTAATCTACACCTCGGTTTTGAGGCGTGGATGACAGAGCGATCGAACCTGCGCAAGCCGAGCCGTTGCACCGTCCGCCCGATGCAGCCATCCGGTTCCGCTAGTATTTATTCATATCTCAACGCGTCGATGGGATCTAGGTTGGCGGCCTTTTGGGCCGGGTAAAAACCGAAAAAGACGCCGACAGCGCCGGAGAAGAAAAAGGCGATCGCCACGATTCCGGGGTCGATCAAGGTCGGCCACTGCGCCCACTTCTTGAGGAGTTCCGAGCTGCCGATGCCGAGAAGAATTCCGATCAGCCCGCCGGTGGCGGCCATGACCACCGCCTCGACGAGAAACTGCAGCATGATATCGCGGCTGCGCGCGCCCACGGCCATGCGAATACCGATCTCGCGCGTGCGCTCGGTGACCGACACCAGCATAATGTTCATAATGCCGATGCCGCCGACCAGCAGGGAAATTGACGCGACGCTGCCGAGCAATATACCCATCACTCGAGCTGTGGTCGACGCTGCCTCGGCGATGTCGGACAGATTGCGCACGTTGAAATCATCGTCCCGCTCCGGGCCGATGCGGTGCCGTTGACGCAGCAAGATGGTGATCTGTTCCTCCGCTTCTTCGACGCGCTCGGCGCTCACGGCCTTCACCAAGATGGTTTGCACCCAGGTGATGCGCATGAGCCGCTTTTGCATGGTCGTATAGGGAATCATCACCGTGTCGTCTTGATCCGCCCCTTGACTGCTCTGGCCCTTGCGCGAGAGCACGCCGACGATCCTAAAAGGAATGTTGCGGATGCGAATCACCTCGTCGGTCGGAGTGTCGTTGCCGAAGAGTTGCCGCGCGACGGTTTCACCGATCACCGCTACCTTCGCCGCGCTATCGACGTCGCCTTCGTGCAGGAAGCGCCCGTCGGCCAGGTCCCAATCGCGGATCTGCTGGACCTCTGGCGCCACCCCCTGGACCAAGGTTGCCCAGTTGAGATTGCCGGCGATCACCTGCTCCTGGCGGCGCACCAGCGGCGACGTAAAGGCGACCGCCGGCAACTCTCGCGCGATTGCTTTGGCGTCGGCGTCAACTAACGTCCTCACGGCGCCGCTGCCGAAGCGCACTCCACCCTGATTGGCGCTGCCTGGGAGAATGACCAGGACGTTGGTGCCGAGGCTGGCGATCTGTGCGCGAATAGTCGCTTTGGCGCCCTCGCCGATCGCCACCATTGCGATCACGGCACCGACACCGATGATGATGCCGAGCATGGTCAGAAAAGCGCGCAGCTTGTTGCGCGCTAGCGCGCGCAGCGCAATGCGAAAGGTCATGAACCACTGCATACTACCGCACCGCTCCCGCCCAGGCTCGTTTCGAGCTGTCGGAGACGACGACGCCGTCCTTAAATGCAATCTGGCGCCTGGCATGCTCGGCGATATCATGCTCGTGGGTGACGAGAATAATGGTTATTCCCTGATCCGTGTTCAGCCGCTCGAACAAGGTCATGATTTCATTGCTGGTTGTGGAATCGAGATTGCCGGTCGGTTCATCGGCGAGAATCAAGGACGGCCGGTTCACCAGCGCGCGGGCGATCGCGACCCGCTGCTGCTGCCCGCCCGAAAGTCGATTGGGTGTGTGATCGCGCCGCTCGCCCAGACCGACCAGGCCCAACACTTCCAGTGCGCGCGCATGCCGCTCCCGGCTCGAAAAGCCGTTATACATCATCGGCAGCTCGACGTTTTCTAGTGCCGTGGTGCGCGCCAGTAGATTGAATCCCTGAAAAACAAAACCGATCCGTTTGTTGCGGATATAGGCCCATTGATCGGCGGAAAGTGAACCGACCTCCGCGTTCTCTAAAAAATACCGGCCGGAGCTCGGACGATCGAGACAGCCGAGGATGTTCATGAACGTCGACTTTCCCGAACCCGAGGCGCCCATCACCGCGACGAACTCGCCGCGAGCGATCGTGAGATTAATGCCGCGCAGGGCGGGTACTTCGACATCGCCCATGCGATAGGTTTTATACAGGTCTAGAACACGGATCAGCTCGCTCATCTAAAGCCTATGCGCGGCCGGCTCGGCTGAAAAGGATTGGTCACGCCGGCTTGGCCGTGGCCGCCGGCAGTGCTCGACATGCCGATAATCACCAGATCGTTTTCCTCAAGCGGCCCGCTGATGACTTCGGACTTGGACCCGTCGGTAATGCCGAGCTGGACATCGACAGCCTGCGCCCGGGTGCCTTTCACAACGTAGATCTTTGCCTCGCGCACCCGCCGCACGCCGCCGCTGCCGCTGCGCCCGGGCCGGGTTGTGCGCCGGGCGCCGACCCGGGGTGCCACTCGACTGCGTTCCTGGCGCAGCACGTCCTCAGCCTCGTCTTTTTCATCCGGCGGTTTGAAACGCAACGCCATGTTCGGAATGGCCAGAACGTCTTCCTTTTCGCTGACCAGAAACTGCACGTTGGCGGTCATACCCGGCTTTAGCAGAAGTTCTTTATTGTCGATCCGCACCACCGCAGCATAGGTGACGACGTTCTGAATAATCGTGGGCGCGTTTCGCACCTGAAAGACTTTGCCGCGAAAGCGTCGTGCCGGGAAGGCATCGACGGTGAAGCTTACCTGTTGCCCCTCGTGGACGTTGCCCACATCGGCCTCGTCGACGCTCGTGTGAACCTCCATTTTGGCAAGATCGTTGGCAATCGTGAACAATGTCGGCGCCTGCAGCGATGCCGCCACGGTCTGGCCTACGTCGACATTGCGCGAGATGACGATGCCGTCGACCGGCGAGCGGATCACGGTGTTGTTGAGATCAACCATGGCCTGTCTCAATGAGGCGTTAGCCTGCGCTGTTTGCGCCTGGTTGACGTTCACTTGCGCCACGGCGGCGTCATAGGCGGTCTGTGCCGCGTCGAGATCGCTCTGCGCCATTAATTCCCGTTTGCGCAGCTCGCGGTTGCGCTCAAAGGTTCTCAGCGCGTCGGCCGCGTTCACTTTTGCCTTGGCATAGTTGGCTTCCGCGGCCAGCACGTTGGCGCGCGCCTGGTCGACGGAGGCTTTGAACTTGTCTTGATTGAGTTGGGCAACGACTTGCCCCGCCTTCACTTTGGTATTGAAATCGGCAAACAGCTTGTCGATGGTGCCGGACACTTGGCTCCCGACCTGAACCGTGACCACCGCTTGCAGTGTTCCGGTTGAAGACACCACCTGTCGCACATTGGCTCTGCTCACCGGCACGGTCAGGTAAGGCGATTCGTGGGTCGAGTTACCCATGCGCCAGAAAGCAAATCCGGCACCGCCGATCAATAGTAAAGGCACCGCTATGAGCGCAAGCTTTTTGGGCTTCATGGCTCCTGGAGCAACAGCCGGAACACTTTTGCCGCAAAATCGTTGGGGTCGCGCTGGGTCAAGCGTTTGTAGGTCATCCCGGTGGTAATCTCGGCATTGGGCTCCTGGTCCTCGATGACTTGCTCCAGCGCAACGCGAAAACGCGACACCGGCGCGGCGCCGCGCATCTCGAACTGCAATTCCTCGACTCCGCCCTTCAAATAGTAGTTCACGCCGCGGTCGCTCACCATGAGCGTAACTTTGCCGCTCTTGCGAAGATTGTTCGCCGTCGAGCTATTTTTCCACAATGCCATGTCGAGGGTGGCCGGGCTTTTAGCCACAATTTCATAATAAGATAACAGCGCCGGATGCGCCCAGCCGGTCTCATCGATGGTCAAAATTGGAATAATTTTGCCTTCGTGAGCTTCTATTTCTGCGCCTCCCATGCGTTGGAGCAGCGCCGGGGTGAGTTCTTTTCCGAGTATTTGCGACATCGCTGGTTTTCTATCCTCTAAATGGGCATAATTCCTGTCGATTATTCGAGATTGAGCTCCTGTCTTTTCCCGAAGCCCTGCTGATTGTCAATATAAAAAAGTTTCTCTGGAACGACCCGGTAGAACTTAACCTTCAGGAAGGCTTTATAGAAGATTCCGCTCCCCGGATCGGTGAACAGCTTGATGACATCAGCGTACTTGCGCGCGTACACCGCCATGGCTTTGGCCTTCTCCAGCACTCCATCCAGCAGCATAACTTTGCCTTCGAGCTGAATCCCCTTGATCGCGCGCCAGTCCTTATAATCTTCTTGAATCGTCACTGCAACCCGGGGATTGAACGATAGATTTTGTCCATGACGCGAATCCGGGGCCGAAAAAAAATAAAGCTCGAGATCGTCGCTCGCGTAGAAAACCGTTGCGGCCCAGGGAATATCACCGGCACAGGTCGCCAGCGTCATGGTATTGTGGGATTGAAGGTAATCGAGGATTTGTGCTTTTAGCTCGCCCGACATCGTTGCCTAATGAGTTTGGCTACAAACTCAGGTAAGATATTTTACCCCATGAGCTACTATCGAGGATTCACAAGCGCGAACTCCGCGCCAGCTGAGCCTCGCGCAGCGCTCGAAGATCTTTTGCGCCAGTACAGAGCATAGTGACTTTGAGCTCATGAATCACACCGGCCATGAATTCTATCACCTTGTCGGCAGACTCCAAGGCCGCTCCAAGCACGGGCTGCCCGAGGGCGCCGAGGTTTGCGCCGAGCGCGATCGATTTCGCGATGTCCACACCAGTGCGAATTCCTCCCGATGCGATCAGTTCTATATCAGGCAAGGCCTTGCGTACGCTGATCAGCGCTTCTTGCGTCGGAATACCCCAGTCGGCAAAGACCGTGTCGGGCCGCTGGCCCATCTTGGCCGCACGCTGCGCCTCGACGGCGGACCAGGAAGTGCCGCCCTTGCCGGCGACATCGATGGCCTTGACGCCGGCGCGGTGCAAACGCCGGGCGACTTCGACTGATATCCCGTTGCCGACCTCCTTGGCGACGACCGGAACATCAAGCTCCCGGCACACTCTGGCGATCTTCTCGGTCAATCCTCTGAAATTTCGATTGCCCTCGGGCTGCACCGCTTCCTGCAGGACATTTAGATGAAAAATCAGCCCATCGGCGCTAATCATCGCCACTGCCCGGCGACATTGCTCGATCCCGTATCCGTAATTGAGCTGCACCGCGCCCAGGTTACTCAGCAACAGAATATCCGGCGCCACATCCCGTACTTGAAAGGAGCTTGCGGCCGACGGCTCTTCGATGGCCACCCGCTGCGATCCCACGCCCATGGCGAGCCCCAAGCTCTGCGCCGCGGCGGCTAAATTGCGGTTCACTTTGCGCGCGAGATCGAAACCGCCGGTCATTGACGAGATCAAAATTGGCGCCTTGAGTCGCTTGCCGAGAAAAGTGGTTCCGATATCGATCTCCTCGATATCGAGCTCCGGCAAGGCATTGTGGACAAACCGATAATCTTCGAATCCGGTGCTCGAAGGACTCGAAATACTTTGCGTGTCGAGGCAGAGTTCGAGATGTTCTTTCTTACGCTTTTGAGTTTGAGTGAGGGCGTTTCTGACCCTGCGCTTCGGCATGATGGTGCAGTGCCGGCTCGCCGCTCACCGCTGCTTTTTCGCGGCTTGGCGATCTTTCACAGCGGCCAGAGTAGGCGTTTTAGCCGCGTCGGGATGACGGCTCATCCCCTCGTCATCCCAGCGATGGAAGAGTTTTACGTCGATGTCGAACTGATCCAGGATGCGCGCTACGGTCTGGTTGATGACGTCATCCAAAGTTTTGGGCCGGTGGTAAAATGCCGGAACCGGCGGAAAGATCACCGCCCCCATCCTCGTCAGTGATGCCATCGCCTCGAGATGCCCGAGGTGAAGCGGCGTCTCGCGAACCACGAGAACGAGTTTTTTTCGTTCTTTTAAGACCACGTCGGCGGCGCGCACGAGCAGATCGCCGCCGAGCGAATGCGCGATACCTCCCATGGATTTCATCGAGCAGGGTGCGATGACCATACCTTCCGTGCGAAACGACCCGCTCGAAATACTTGCGCCGACATTGTTGACGTCGTGCACCACGTCGGCCATGCCCTCGACGTCCTTCACCGCGTACGGGGTTTCCACTTGGATCGTCATTTTACCCGCTTTGGTCAACACCAGATGCGTCTCGATGTCGTCGATTTTCGAGAGAATCTCGAGCATGCGCACGCCGTAGACCGCGCCGGTGGCGCCGGAAATACCGACAATCAATCGTTTTTGGTTCAAGGGAACTCCAATGTGAGCGCGTCCCCGTCTTGCACGCCGAGATGATCTTTCAAGCGGACCGGGGCGACGATCTCGATTTTGTCACTCGGATAATCTTTGACCTCCGGAAGCAATATCGCGCCATCCACCTCTTTCCGAATGGAATCCCTCTCGATCGATATCCCAATCGGGTAAAGCCGCGCATTGCAGAAACCGGCCTTGGCCGAAGCCAGTTGGAGACCGCCGGCCTCGATCTGCATGCGCCGCCAGGTCTCGGCGTCGGCCGCTGCTTTGGGCCGCACGTTCAGCGTCGCGGGAAAAGGCGTAAAGCCGAGACTTTGCTTCAATGCGTGCTGCACCCAATCGAGAGCCATAAATGAAGACGCCGATCCCAGATCGGAAAAAATGATCCCGGTCATGCGCGCCATGAGCCTTGATTCAATGGCCGGAAAGCGAGGCCGCTTCGCCGCCGCGCCTGACCTTGATGACCTCGGCCAAGATCGACAGGGCGATCTCCGCCGGTGTCTCGGTGGCGATATCGAGACCGATAGGCGCATAAACTCTTTCGATCAACTCTTCGGAGATTTTGTCTTCGTCGCGAAATCGCTGGAAGCAAGCCTTGATGCGCCGGCGGCTGCCGATCATGCCGATGTATTTGGCTTGGCTCGGCAGCACCACCCGGAGACAGGGTTCGTCGTAGGCGTGCCCGCGGGTGATCAAAACAATGTAACACGACGGCGTAATCGTCATCTCTTTGAGCATCTGCGCCATGTCGCCAACCAAAACTTCGTCCGCGTCGGGAAAACGCTCGCGGTTGGCGTAGAGCAGACGGTCATCAATGACGATCACATGAAAATCCAAAACCTTGGCGAGCTTCACTAAAGGCACGGCAATGTGTCCGGCGCCAACCACGATGAGCTTCGGCGGCGCCGGCATGACTTCGAAAAACACTTCCAACTTGGCGCCGCTCTGCGGAACTTCGAGCGCGATCAGTTGCGATTTTTCCGTACGCAAACGTGCGCTGCTTTCCTGAACGATCGCCTGGACGACCGCCGCATCGCCGATCGTCTCGCCCACGATCATCCCGTCACGCACAAGACATTTGGCGCCGGGCTCCACACCGGTGATGCCGTCGGTTTCAACGACGGTGGCGAGCACGGCGGCCTCGCCTTGCTCGCTGAGCCGGACCAGTTCTTCGGAGAGGGAGCTCATTTGCGCGTGGTCGCCTCTTGATCACGCTCTTGCCACCACGGATCGATAAACACGTTCATGATACCGCCACAAACCGCCGGGCTGTCCGAGGAAATATCATCGAGCAGGTCGACGCGTACGGTTCTCGGCTTGCGCGTCCGGATCACCTCAACGGCCTCGCGCTTGACATCCGCCTCGCCGCAACCGCCGCCGATGGTGCCGAGGATTTCTCCCCAAGCCGTCACCACCATCTTGGCGCCGACCTCGCGCGGCGTCGAACCCTTGGTCGAGACGATCGTCGCCACGGCCAAAGTCTCCCCTTTGGCGAGAAACTCTTTTACCTGATGATAAATCGAGTCCTTCTTTTTGCGTTCTAGGTCCTCGTCAGTATAGCAAGCGCCTGGTCCAGCCATGTTGCTCCCTCCGAAATTGATGCCTAAGTACTATTCGATTTTAACCACGAAGTAGGGGCAAGGCGTGCCTTGCCCTTCGGAACAAACCTTCGCGTCCTTCGTGCCTTCGTGGTGAGTCCTGTTCTTATGCCTCTATTGCGGCGTTCGTATGTTACTTTCTCTACGCCACCATCTTTTGCAATGTTCGCCCCAACGACACCAGACTGTTAACGTTATGCACCGACAAAAACAAATCAAGGTAGGGCAATGCCGCTTGCATGCCCTTACAGAGCGGCTCGTAGTTTTCACTCGCTAGAAGCGGATTCAGCCAGATGATTTTCTTCGCGCGCCGCTTGAGATCCTGCATTTCCCGCTCGAGCAGACTGACGTCGCCGCGATCCCAGCCGTCGCTGATGATGACAACCACGGTGCGATGCGTCACCATGCTCGGCGCGAAGTTGCGATTGAAAGTATGCAGCGAACGGCCGATGTTCGTGCCGCCCGACCAACCCAAAATACTGCCGGAGATCTTTTCCAGCGCATTGACGATGTCTTTGGTGCGGATCAGATGGGTGATGCGGCTGAGCGACGTGCTGAACACGAACGTCTCGACTCCCCAGAGCTCGTTTTGCAAGCCGTACATGAACTGAATCAAAAAGCGGCTGTAGCAATCCATCGAGCCACTGACGTCGCAGAGCAGGACGACGCGGGTTTTCTTGATGCGTTTTTTCCGATGCACCAACTCGATGACCTCACCGCCGTACTTCATGCTCCGGCGCATGGTCCAGCGCGGATCGACGGCGTTTCCCTTGCGCCCGATCTTCTTGCGTCGGCTGATTTGCGTGGCGATCTTGGTCGCAATGAGCATGATCGCGCGCGCGATGGCGCGGCTCTCTTCAACCCCCATCTCGCTGAAATCCTTGCGGTTCATCAGCTCCTGCGGGCTATACGTCGGGATCGCGAACTCGTCGAGGTTTTCCAATTGCAGGTTTTCGTTGGCAATCGCCTCTGACGTCGCCTCTTCGAGGCCCCCTTCTTCATCGCCGCCCTCGGGCGCATCCGATTCAGTCGGCGTGCCCTGAATTTCCATGGTCTCCATCGGCACGCGTTCATAGCTCTGCTCGCGCCAAAAACAATCAAAAACCATGTCGAAGACCGGGAAGTCTTCCTTCTGCGAAATCAGGTTGGCGCGCAGCAGAGCGCGAAAATCCGCTCTTTCGCCGATGTCGACGAGATCCGCCGAGCGCGAGGCATCGAGCACTTGACTCAGGCTGACTTTGATCCCCAGTTGTTTCAAGGCGCGCGCGAATGCCATCATGTTCGGCAAGGTTCCCTTGCCGCGCGCCGAGGCGACTTTGTTGACCGCGCTCGCGACTGTTTCGGCCGTTATATCCATGTCTCGCTAGCTGACCATCTCCGGTGAAACTCGCAGCAGAGCGTCCAAGCTGAGTTGGCGGTTTTCGACCTGCTCGCGCAAATGGTGCAGATCCTCACGATATTTGAACACGCACCCCATGGTCTCCACGACGGTTTTGTCGTCGAGGTTTTTCCGATTAAGCGCGATCAAAGCCGACGCCCAATCGAGCGTCTCGGCGACGCCGGGCCGTTTATAAAAATTCATCTCCCGAACTTTCTGCATGAAAGCGCAGATCTGCTGCGCCATTTTCGCCTCCACCCCGGGAAACTTGGTCGTGATGATTTCGTACTCCTTCTCGAAGCTCGGGTATTCGATCCAGTGGTAGAGACAGCGGCGCTTGAGGGCATCGTGAATCTCCCGGGTGCGATTCGATGTCAGGAACACGTACGGACGGTGCTTTGCCGCGACCGTGCCAAGCTCGGGAATGGTGATTTGAAAATCCGACAACACTTCAAGCAGGAAAGCCTCGAACTCCATGTCGGCGCGGTCGATCTCGTCGATCAGCAGCACCGGCGGAGTGGCCCCGTCGGTTTGAATCGCCTCGAGCAGCGGCCGCTTGATCAAATACTCTTCGCTGAAGATCTCGGTCTCAACTTTGGCCTTGTCGCCATGTTCGACTTCCTCGAGCTTGATGCGCAGCATCTGCTTGGGATAATTCCACTCGTACAAAGCGGTATTGGCATCGAGCCCCTCGTAACATTGAAGCCGGATGAGCTTCGCCCCGAGCACCTTCGAGAGCACCTTGGCAATCTCGGTCTTGCCCACGCCCGCCTCACCTTCCAGAAGCAGCGGTTTGCCCATTACCAGCGAAAGGTAGACGACCGTCGCCAAGGCGCGATCGCAAACATATTGCTCTTTGAGTAGGATTTCCTGAACTTGTTCAATCGTTAGTTGATTTGGATTCACGCTTGTCCCTCACCGTAAAAAGATTGCCGGCCGCCCACACGGCAAGCCATTAAGTCCCTGATGCCAATACAGAATTGCGACACCAGGACGGTAAAATCGAGTTAACATACTCCCTTTCCCCAGCCGGATCAAACTTCTTAGCGCTGCAGGAGCCCGTGTCGCGAGAACCGACTTTCACTTGCTGCGAGCAAACCGGGCGAAGCCGATGGATCGGCAAGGAGACGGGTTTTGAAACAGCGATTTTTCAAATCGCCGCCAAAACCACTATTTCCAGCATAACAAAGCAACAACCAATAGGAAAATCAGGGGGGCGAAGAACTAACGAGCTACCGAATAAATCGCAAAGAAAGAATTGACCCGATCGGGGCGCCAAGCGCGACGATGCACGCTTGGCACCCCTCCGGGTTAATGAGTTGCGGCGTAGGCATCGACGTAGGCGTCTTTGAAATGTCCCCTATAGACCAGTGAGCCCTGCAAGTGTTGGGCTGCTCTAAGATCCGAAAATTTTCCGACTCGAACCCGGTGCCAAGTTTTGCCCTCTACTTCCGCAGTCAGCACATAGGCTTCATAACCGCCTTCGCGCAGGCCGCTTGCAATTGCCTCCGCATCGTTTCTCCGAGCCAATGAGGCAACCTGCACCGCCCATTGCTTGGCGGCCTTGCGCTCCTTTTGTGGTTCAGGCGCCGGTCGCACCGGAACGACCGACTGGGGCGCTCGGCGCGCGAGTGACATTATATAAGCCGGTGGCGGCGAACTGTTGTCGGCCGGATCTTCGATACTGCGTCCTACGGGCAACAACGGATCCGCCGGCAAATTGCCGGCTCGTGGCCCCTCTGTTTTGAGCGCCGCGGGAGCGGCTTGCGTCGTCTCAAAGCTCAAGTCTCCAGCGAAACTCTCGTTGGCATCTCGAGAGGCACCGGTGCGCGGCACCGGCTTACTCCGAGCGGGCGGTGGGGAGCTCTTTTCATCCGCTTTCGGTTCGACCGAGTTTGGCACTTCGGGCGGTACCCTCGGCGGCGACTTGGCCCGATCGCGCTCGATCTGCTCGAGCTCATTTCGCACCGCCGTAACTTTCGACTTAAATTCTTCGGTGACAGTCTGGGCCTCCCCCTGATTGCGGACGACGTGCGGTGTGATCAGCATGATCAGCTCGGTGCGGGTGCTTTCATCGCTCGTCGTACCAAAAAACCGGCCGAACACGGGTATGTCCATCAGATACGGTACCCCGCTGCGTGACCTGGTTTTGCGCTCACCAATCAGACCACCGATCACCAGCGTCTCGCCGTCATGCACCACCGCAGTGGTTTCCGCATCCTGGGTATTGAATGAAGGAAACGTTTCGTTCGTGCCAAACGGCACGTCGTCACCGCGCTGGCTCACTTCCGCCTTGATTTGCAGGTTCACTAACCCCTTCGAGTTCACCTGCGGAATGATCGTTAGAATTCTCCCGGTATTGCGGTATTGGATCGTCGTGCTCGAAGAAGGGCTGGTCGCACCGACCGCCGCATTGATCGTACCTGTGGGGATGGGCTCCTCGCTGCCGACCTGAATTCGAGCCGGCCGATTGTCGGCCGCGAGCACACTCGGCGATGAGATCAATTTAATCCGCGAGTCGGTCATTAGCGCGTTGACGAGAGCCTGAACATCCGAACCGCCGAAGATGCCGGTTAGGCCGCTACCAAAGTTCGGCGCTACAGGGAAATTATCCAGGCTGCGCAGCGCGCCGCGCGATCTGAAGGTCTGGCCGAAGATGGTGACCCTCGACCTTCGCAGAATCTCGTAGTCGACACCGAGGGATTCGGTGTCATTGAGATCCACCTGCAGGACCATCGCTTCGATCAGGACTTGTCGTGGAATGGCATCCAGATCTTTCAGGATGTTCCGAATATTCTGAAACTCCTGCACGGTGCCGTAAATGATCAGCGAATTGGTCGCCGGGTCAGGAACGATGCGCAGCTGTTCTTGCTGTTGCTGCGCCTGCGGGGTCGGCGGCTGAGTCGGCAGTGGCGGACGCGCAACACCGGGCGGCGCTATGCCGGGTTGAGGTGGCGGCGTCCCTGCAGGCGGGGCAACTTGCCCCGGAGCAGGAATCGTCGCGTAAGCGCCAAGCGGCTGGCTCGGATTCTGCTGGCCGAACGAACCCGAAGACCCGAACGGGGTGGTGCCCCGTCCCACCATGCCGGGTGTACCGGTGGCAGTCGTCGAGCGGTGAAAATCCTGCAAAGTGCGCGTGGTATCACGACGGCCCGTCGACGGCTGGCCCAAGGCCTGGCTCAATACGTCGGCCAACTCCGTTGCCTTGCCATTCTCAACGGGATAAATGAAAATGCGCCGGCCCGGCCCCTCGGCAATAATGTCGATGCGATCCAACCAGCGTTTCGCGTAGGTCCAGGCCGCCTCGCTGTGGCTGATGACTAAAAGCTGGTTGATTCGCGGCAATGGAACAAACTGCGCCGTGAAGCTTTCGGCCTGCGGCGCCGATGCGGCGAAGGACTGCATGACCTTGGTGAGTTCCTGCGCCAACTCCTCGGCGCTCGCCACCTTCGGCTGGTAGATTTCCATGCGCGTCCCGGCGAAAACCTGCACATCGATCAGGTCGGCGATCTCGATCAGCCGCTGAATATTGGACGCCAGGTCCATGATGATCAGAAAGTTGCCGCGGGAGTAATCGATAATCTCGCCGCCCGGCTGCAGAAAAGGCGTGAGCACCCGCTTCATTTCCGCCACCGCAAAAAAACGGACGGGAACCACTTGCAGCGCAAAGCTGTCCTCTCTGTTCTGACCCATCGGTCGCGCCAAAGCTTTACCGTCCTTAATCGGCATGATGTGATAAAGGTTACCCCGGCGCACCGCCACTGCTCCATTCATGCGCAACACCTGATGAAATACCGGCAGCAAATCTTCGGGGCGCAGCGGTTCCGCGCTATTGATCGTCACACTCCCCTTGACTTCGGGGTCGATCGTATACGTCAGGCGAAGCTGCTGAGCGATGATATGGATAATTTCCACCAGGTCGGCACGATTGAAATTCAACGAAACCATGCCGCCCGAAGATCTCGAAGGCGGCGGCAACGACGGCCTTGGGGCACCGGCAGGTGACGGCGCTTGGGACGCGGGAGGTTCCTGCGCTGGCTGCGCGCTTTGCGCCGGAGCAGGGGGTTGTCCAGGTACCGGAACACGACGCGGAATAACCGGCGGCTTATCACTCGGCGGCGTGATCTGGTCTGTCGGAGCCGACGGCTGAGGTACCGCGGGGGTGGTTTGGCTTGGATTCGGGCCTGGTTGATTCGGCGCTTGTTGCGCCACGAGGGGAACCGCCAACGCCGCTATGGAAACCCACACCGCTAATCCTGCCACGCGCTTTCCTGCCATCTACTTTCCCCTCCTAAAGCTTATGAATTCGGAGTCGGAGTTCCAGGCACGGGAATTCTCCCCCGCCGCGGCAAATTGGGTATGACCCGGGGTCGGGGAGCAGCAACTCCGGGCGCAACGGCGGGCCCAGGAGGCGCAGGCCGCGGCGCAGCCACTTCGACTTTGCGGAAATAATCCAACAGAAGCTCAATCCTCGCGGCATCCTTGGTAAACACAACTTTTTTGTCAGCAATCTCCGCCAACCTGTAACCCTCGACGTTATCGCCGACCTTCAATCGTAACGGAGTCGGCTGTTGAGCCGCCGCCGCTGCACCCGGATTCGTGCTGGCGCCGTCCTGCAAAATCGCGGCGCGATTGCTGCCGATGACAACCGTTCCGACCAAAATCATGTTGCGAACACGCTGAGCAGACCGCGAGCTTTCCTCCGCGTCACGAGTCGCTCCCGCGCCGCGCTCCGGATCAAAAAGATTTCGGCTAATAATGACATCCGAGTTGGTTGGCACACGCGGTGCCACATCGACGGTCTGTTCCGGGACCAGCGGTGACGGATTTGTCTTGGTCGCAACCGGCAAATCCAAGGGACTGCGGTTCCACGTGAGATAGACGCTCCAGCCGATAAACCCAACTGCCAGTGCCAGAAGAATGCTCAGTAGTGAAGACCGTGTTAAAATCGCTTTTTGTCCTTCCCTCGCCTTTGTTGCTCAAAAGAAGATTGGTCAGGAGACTCGCAGGCCAGGTTAAAATTGAGGGCTAATTATACATCTAAGAAAGAAAAGTTAAAATCATTTTCGATCCATCCAGTGTGCGCCTTGCCAACTTACGCCGTTCACTCGCCGAAAATGAGACCCGCGTTGCCGCGGCCACCTGAGGATCACAACAACTCGCCACTATTCATAAACCGCAGTAAGCGGACCCGTCGAGCTGCCGTTTTTCAGTGGGGCGGCGGCCTCAGGCCGCGCGTATCCCGAAACCATCAGACTGATTCGTAGATTCTGCGCCGGAGCCTGTGTTACTCCGGGCGGCTGGGGAAACCCGATGGGGCGGAAAAGCGATCGGACATTGATTTCGTCGATCATGAGCAACTTCGGCGACGATTCGATGCCTTTGATGAGGTTCACGATCTGATGGATCTGGCCGCCGATTTCCACTTGAATGCCGATCTTTGAAAACGAACCAGCCGTTTCAGGATTGAGCACCCGGGTCGTAATAACCTGCGTGCCTTCTCGTACGGCCATCGCTTGCACGGTTTCCTGCAGATCGGAAGCGCTCACTGACGGCGTGTCGCCGGAAAGAAATTTCAGCTCCTGCGCCTGGATCTGCGCGCGCGCCGATTCCACAGCCGCCAGCATCGCCTCTTTTTGGCCGAGATAACGAAGGTTCTTGGCTAACAGTTGCGGTTGGCTTTCGAGCTGACTTTTGACCCAGGTTCGCCGCGCAACGAAGGGGTCAACAATCGCATACTTGATGACAAATACCGCGAGGATCGCCAGGGTCAAAATCACCAGCGCGCGCTCGCGCCGGGACAATCTGCGCCAAAAGTCACTCATGGAGTCACTCTCGAATCTTTCACCGCAGGAGCTGCCGTTCCCCTGGCGGGCGCTGGCGGATTGCCCTTCGGCTTCTCGATGTCCGCCTTTAAGGAGAACGTTTCGCGATTGTCGCGGCCGCGATTCGACGGCGCGTTGAATCCGACGTTCTGAAAAATCGGCGACCGCTCTAACACCGGGATCAGCGCGGAAGCATTTTCGGCGTTGCCTTGAATTTCCAACACGCCGCCGCGATAGCGCAAGTTCGATAAGTAAGCGCTGTTCGGCACGGTTCTGGAGAGATCCTCCATCACCCGCAGCACTTCCCCCCGGCGCTCATTGAGGCTGGCGAGAAAGCTTGCTTCCTTGCGCAGCCGCTCATACTGTTCTTCCTCCCGGCGCAAAGCGTCGACCGCCGGCGCGAGCTTTTGATTTTCTGCCTGCAGCTGGCGAAGACGCAGCTCGTCTCTGATCGGAAAAGTCACTCCCCAGATGAGGAACACAAGCAAAAGGGCGCTCGCCAGTACGGTATTTAGTAAAGACAGATATTTGCCGCCCTCGCCGTCACCGTTCTCATGGCGCAAAAAATTTGCTCGCAATGACGCTTCGCGCACGCCACGTAAAGCGGCGCCGATCGCGGGAATGGCTTCCGGCTCGCCCCGCGCCATGAATCCTTGCAGGTGCGGATTCGCCAGCGCGGCGATATCTTCCGCTTGTGCGAGCCGGTCCGCCGCCGCACCGTTGAGCGCGGCAAAATCTCCGCAACGGAACAAATTCGGCACTTGGCGGGAACATTCGAGCAATAACTCGTCACCGGTTCCATGCGCCCATTCGACGGCGGGAAGCCTGTGGCTAAACAACAATCCGCCGGTCGGTTGCCAGCCATTGGCTTTGACTTCGACGCCGACCATTTCCCAATACCCCGGGTGGCTGGCCACCACCGCGGCGCCGCTTACGTTCGCTTGCCCGGTAAAAAGCAAATAATTGGCTAGCGCCGTGGCCGTTGTTTCCACGCCTCTGGGCTTGATGCCCAGGGATTCAAGCAGCACGAGCACTCCGTCCAGGCTTTTCTTGGGAATCGCAAAGACATAAACGCTGAGCTTCTCGCCTTTTTTCCCGGCCGGCAAAAAATCGTAGTAGATATCGTCGCGCTTGAACGGCAGTTGGCGTTCGATCTCGTAATCAAGCACCTGCCCGAGATTATCTTGCGCCGCCGCCGGCAAAAAGACCTGCTGCACGATCGCGTGTTCCTGCGGCACACAAATGTAGACGTGATCGCGTGCGGCGTTGATATGCGGCAACAGCGAAACCAGCGCCTGCCGCAGCCCGCGCTCGCGCGAATCGCTTTCGGCCTTGAAGGCGATTTCCCGAACATCTTCGGTGACCCAACCGGTGAGCTCCGAGATCGCCTGACGGTTATCGCGCTCGGGAAGCTCGCGCTCCTCTTGCTCGAGCATCGAGACGGTCAGAAAGTTTTTGCGCAAGCGCACCATCACCAGGCGATCGCTCATCAGATAGAGTCCGATGCTGGTGAGAAAATCGGCCCGGGAAAGATCTTTGATCCTTTGTAAACCGGTCATGCTTCGTACCGCTCGCCGTGTGAATTCCGGCAACAATTTTTCTGTATTCGGCGCATTGTAGCGCATGATTCAACTTTCTGGTAGTGCCGTGTCGCGATCCAGCCAGCGCATCAGCTCGAACCCCTGCGCGCCGCCGAGCCGAACAACGCCCTTGACGCGCCTTGGCGCGCCGCGGTTCGCTGCCCGGCCTTCGGCTTCCACGGCAACCACCGATGGATTGGTAAAGATAAACATCTGCAAGGTCGCGTCGCCGGCGGCGATACCGAGCAGCGGCAGTAAATCGCCGAGGGTTTTGTTCGAAAGCTTCTTTCGTTCATCGGTAAATTTCCGGCACCGTTCCAATGGAATTCCCGTCAGAGCGTGAATCACTTCCGGCGTGGCCGTGCGCAGATTGACCCGATCGATCGGGCTATCGACCGTGAAGATATCGCGCAGCGCGATGCGCCGCGGCGGCTCCGGCGTCTGTGGAGGGATCGATTCGGAAACACCGAAAAGCAACTCCCGCGTCACCCCTTTGATCCACAGGAGCTCCGCCACGCTGTCAAGCGGGCCGTTTTTCGCCGTGTAAGCCGGCGAAAGCGAGCTATAGTAATCAGTCTCGGCGCCGTTGGCGCGGTGTAGGTCGTCCGGGTCGCGCCAATCCATGATCGAGTCGACCAACACATCGCGCGGTAGGGCGTCGAGCCCTAAATTGGTGAGAACGCGCCGCAGTGTTTCCTCGCTGACACGGTTGATATTGATCTTGCCGCCTTCGTCGATGAGCCGGACGCGGAACGCGCCGGCGCCGACATTTTCCTCGCGCCACTCGCCGTCGAACGGGTCGCTCTTCGGTTGGTCTTGTTGAATGGCGCTGCCTCCACTCGGCTGTCTTAGAAAATCATACAGGCCGCGCTCGAAAGCCGCCACCGCGAGATAATAACCTTGAGTCTCTTCACTGAAACGATGCGCGCCGCTCGCTTCCTCGCGCGCCGCGGTGCTGAACTCGAATGCCACCACGAAAAGGAAAATGAAAATCCACAGCACGACGATCAGCGCCACGCCGCGATCGTCCGCTAACTTCAGGCGCGAAAAACACTTATTCGTTTCCCGCTTCATGGCCTCAAGACGTGCATCATGATCGGAAAGATCCAGCGCACCTCTTTGCCGTCCTCGCGGCGGTACGACAAGCGCACCGCACGTGGCAACATGCGCCGTTCCTTGCCGTCCCAGCGTTCTTCCCAGGCTTCTGGCTCAGCGTCGGGGTCCAAGTAAGCAATGCGCATGCCCTCGACGCGATCCTCCAAGACCAGGCGATGACTTTGGCCAATCGGCCCCTCATCGGTATTGAGCCGCACCGGAGTCACTTCTTCGAGAAGCAGCGCCGCTTCCGCGCTGCCGTTGCCGTCCACACCAATGTAAATTTTTGCCATGCCCCGTCCGCCCATGCCATGCGAGTACGCCGACACGAAGGCGAGCTTGTCGCTTGCGCCTTCGAAAAAAACCTCCTGCTCCTGAGGCGAGTTGCGGTAGGGATAAGCGGAACGAACATAACTGCCGAGCAGATCGGCCACCGAGCGCTGTTTCTGGTTGCGCGCGGCGCTCGCCTGCGATTTATCGACCGCGCTGTGGCTGAGCGCAAAGGCGCCGTAAAGAATCGTCCCGAGCAGCGCAAAGATCGCCAGCGCCAGCACGACCTCGATCAAGGTAAAGCCGGCGCTATCGGCGCCGCGGCCCACCGTCCGACGAGTCCTCGCTCGCGCTGCGCGAAATAATCTCATACCGTTCACTGAGTTTTCCTCGCCAGGCGAAGAGTCTTCAATTCGACCTGACGCTCTCGCCCGCCGTCGGTCACAACCACCTGCAAAGCAACTTCTTTGAGCTCCCAATGACTGTCGAGAGCGAGCGCCGAGGGCTCATCGCGCATGGTTTGAATCTGCGCCGTCCAACGGCCGTCGGTGGCGAGCTTGCCGTTGTCGGAGCCGTCCGGCAATTTTCTCCGCGCTAACAATTCATCCATCATGCGGGCACCGTGAGCCACGGCTTCGCTGTTTGCGGTGCTGCGCGCCTGCAGCCGCAACCCTTGAGAAAAGATCTGCAACAACGTCACCACGCCGAGCCCGACGATGGTCATGGCGACCAGCACCTCGAGCAAGGTAAACCCCCGGTGAGATCCGGCTGGCTGCTGAAAAAGACTCATATGCCGATCGCCCTGAGCATTGTCGAATGGTGCGCTCATCGCCTCGCTACACCGCAGTCACTGGCAAACGGCCAAGCACAAAGGAGAGCCTTGCTCCTGGGCTCTCTGCTCTCTGCCCTTTGCCCTCTGCTGCCCTTTTCATCGGTTAGTTGGCGCGTGCGACTTCCACCCTACCGGTCAGAGCCTCGAGCCGAATCGAGTAGGAAGTCGATTTTGCGCTGTCTGCAAGCACGATCTCACCGCCCAGGCTGCTTCCATTGGGAAAAAAGTAAAACCGCTTGAGCTCGCGATTTACCGCTTCACCGCCGCCAACCGAGACAAATCTCACTTCCGCCGGTAAGCGCACTTCCCGGGAGCGGGCGGCCAGATAACTGTTCTCCGACAGATTGACCACCAGTTGTTGCGGCACCCCGTCGGACAGCGCTTTGCTTCTTAAATCGCGCGCCGCCGCCGCCAGCCCCAGCGCCGAGCTGCGCACCTCGCGGTCCTGCAGCCCCTTTTCAATATTGGGCAGCACGATCGCCATGCTGACACCGAGCAACAACAGCACCAAGATGAGTTCGAACAGAGAAAAGCCGCGGTTATTTTTCCCAACTGGTAATGTCACGATTATTGTCTTGCCCGCCGGGAGCGCCGTCGGCGCCGTAGGAGAGAATTTCGTAGGGACCATGCTCGCCCGGACTCTTGTAGACATAAGGCTTGCCCCACGGGTCGGCCGGCACTTCTTTTTTGAGATACGGCCCGTCCCACCGTTCTAAGCCGCCGGGTTTTTGGTTGAGCGCTTGCAAACCTTCCTGTGACGTCGGATAGCGCCCGACGTCGAGCCGAAAAGTATCCAGCGCCGTGCCCAAAAGTTCGATCTGTGCCTTGACCGCCTTTGCCGTAGCTTTTTCCTCTTGCTTGATGAACTGCGGCACGACCAAGCCTGCAAGCAAACCGATGATCGCAACCACGACGATCAACTCGATGAGCGTGAAGCCCGCGCAAGAAGCAGAGTTCGCTCTGAAATTGGCGCGGCCCGTTCCGTCTTTAACCCGCCACCCGCCACTCGCCACTCGCCACTTTTTTCTTCTACAAGGACAAATCATTAATGCTAAATATTGCCAGTAACATGGAGATCACGACGATGCCGATAATCAAACCCATCGCCAAGATCAAAACCGGCTCCAAGAGCGCCATCATTCTCTTAGTGCTCCGCTTGACCTCTTGATCGTAGTAACCCGCGACTTCCGCGAGCATGCTCTCCAATTTACCGGTTTCCTCCCCCACTGCAATCATATTCAACGCCAACGGCGGAAATAGGCCGCTGTCGCCGAGCGGCCGCGCCATCCCTTTCCCTTCGCGCACGCGCGCCTGCACTTGACTGATCGCGCGCGCCAACAAGCGGTTGCCGATGACGCCTTGAACCGTCCCCAAGGCGTCCAACAGGGGCACGCCGCCTTTCAACAACGCCGCCAGCGTACGGGAAAACCGCGCCGTCTCGAATTTTCGCAGCAAGTCGCCAATCAGCGGGCTTCGCAGACTCAGCCGGTCCCATTCACTTCTTCCCTCGGCGCTGCGCACGTAAAATAGCGCGCCGACGACCGCCGCGCACAGCACCACCAACAGGATCCAGCCGTACTCGGCTAAAAATTGGCTAAACCCGATGACGACCTTGGTGATCCAAGGCAGCGCCTTGCCGTTGTCGCGAAAAATCGCGGCGAACTTGGGGATCACGAAGACGAACAAAACAATCAAAGAAATTCCCGCCGCCGTGGCCAGGATCAGCGGATAGATCAGCGCCGACTTGATGTCTTCCTTGAGCGCCAAGGTGCTCTCCATGTATTCGGTCAGATATCGCAACACGCTCTCCAGGATGCCGCCGGCCTCGCCCGCCCGGATCATGTTGACGTAGATCTTGGGAAACACTTCGGGATGCTCGCCCATGGAAACGGCAAGAGACTTTCCCGCGCGCACAGCCTCGACCAGCGAGCGCACGATCTTGCTTAGCTCGCCGCCTTCGACCATGCCGCCGAGGATTGACAGACTGCGATCGAGCGGCAAGCCTGCCGCGAGCAGCGCGCCGAGCTCGCGGGTGAACTGTAAGAGCTGCTGCTGGTTGACTTTGCGCTTGGTGAACAGCGGAACTTGTTGGCGCGGCGCGCCGATAGCGCGCTCACTCGGCACCGCGATGCGCAACGGCACGCAGCCCATCTCGCGCAAGCGCAAGATCACGCTTCGTTCCGCGTCAGCCTCCATCACGCCCTCAACGACTTTGCCGCCCTGATCGGCGGCGCGATACTGAAAAAAAGCCATAAGTATCTAAACAGCCGTTCAAAAGTTCAATGTTCAAGGGTTCAAAGTGAAGAGCAGGCCGCGCGTCCTGTCGTTGAACTTTTGAACCTTGAACCTTTGAACGAATATATTTACGTCTCTTCCCGCGTGACTCTCAAGACTTCGGCCAAGGTGGTTACCCCTTGGCGGACTTTGTCCCAGCCGTCGTCTCTCAGCAGGCGCATGCCCAATTGCACGGCTAGACTGCGGATCGCACCGGCATCCGCCCGCTGCACGACCACCTTGCAGATCTCCGCGGTCACGGGAAGAAACTCGAAGATGCCGACCCGACCCAAATAACCGGTGCCGCTGCAGGCGTCGCAACCGGCGGCTTCCCAAACGGTTCGCAGCGGGTTGTCGGTTAGATCCAACTCCGCCGCCAAGCCGTCCATGTCGGCAAACGGGATTTCCTTGCGGCAGCTCGGGCAGAGCCGGCGCACCAAGCGCTGGGCTAACACGCCTAAAAGGGACGATGACAACAAATAATCCTGCACGCCCATTTCCAACAGCCGCGAGATCGCGCCCGCGGCATCATTGGTGTGCAACGTCGAGAATACCAGATGGCCGGTGAGCGCCGCCTGCACGGCAATCTCGGCGGTCTCGGCATCGCGGATCTCGCCGACCATGATGACGTCTGGATCCTGGCGCACGATCGAGCGCAGTCCGTTCGCAAAGGTCAAACCGATCTGCGGTTTCACGTGAATTTGGTTGACGCCGCCCAACTGATATTCGACCGGGTCTTCGATCGTAATGATCTTCTTCCCCGGATCGTTGATCTTTTGCAGCGCCGCGTAAAGCGTCGTGGTTTTGCCGCTGCCGGTCGGCCCGGTGACCAGCATCATCCCATGCGGCTTCAAAATCATTTCATTGAACTGATTGAGCAGCCCCGCTGGAAAACCGAGCGTGTCGAGCTGGGTGAAGATCTGGCCCCTTTCCAGAAGGCGAATCACCACGCTCTCGCCGTACAAGGTCGGCACTGTGGCAATACGCAGATCGACGTCTTTGCCCGCAAGCCGCGTCTTGATGCGGCCGTCCTGGGGCAAACGGCGCTCTGCGATATTGAGTTGGGCGAGGATCTTGAGTCGCGAAATAACCGCGGCTTTTAGCTGGCGCGGCGGCGATTCGACCTCGTGGAGAATACCGTCGATCCGATAACGGACCTTGAGCTGATTTTCGAACGGCTCGATGTGCACGTCCGAAGCGCGGCTTTCGAGCGCGCGCACGAGCATTTGGTTAACCAGCCGAATCACCGGGACCTCGGAGGCCATGTCGCGCAAGTGCGCGACGTCTTCTTCGTCGCCGATGCCCTCGATCTGGTGTGCGACGGCTTCTTGATTGCCGTCCTGCGCGTAACCGCTGCTGTACAGCGCTTCGATGCGCGCGGCGATTTCCTTTTCGCGGGCGAGCACGGGTTTGACACGCAACCCTGCGGCTAGCTCCACCGCATGCAGACGCGAGATGTCGAGCGGGTCGGTGGTGGCGACGACCAGCTCGGCACCGTCGAGCTTGACCGGCACCATTCGAGCCAGCTTAAAAAACTCGCCGATCCCGGAGGGGAGCTCGATCGGCAAGGTGACGTTTGGAATGTCTCTCAGCGACAAGACGGGAATATCGAAATGGTCGCGCAACACCGGCAACAAGTCTTCCTCAGACAACAAACCCAACTCGACGATGAGTCGAGTGAGCGGCGACTGTTGCTCGGTTTGCAGCTTGATGACGCGGTCCAGCTCATCGGTCGAAAGCAGCCGGCGTTCCACCAGGCGCTCGGAAAGACTGATCGATGTGTCCATGAGATTTACCCGAGATTATTTCTTAGCGCCCGGATCGGCTCGACCGTAGCGGTCTTCCAAGCGGACCACGTCATCAAGCTCGGGCGTCGACACTTCTAAAACGTCACAATCTTCGATCGCGATCATACGATGTTTCATTCCCGGAACGATGTGCAAGCACTCGCCGGGAGAGAGTTCGAGCTTGAGCTGTTCACCATCGATTTCGATATCCATCGCCAGCGCGCCCGACAACAAGCGAATCGTCTCGTCTTTTACGACGTGATACTGATAGCTCAAAGATTCGCCCTTGTTGATATGTAAGACCTTGCCGACATAGCGCGTGGTGTGCGCCCAGATAATTTCATAGCCCCAAGGCTTGTCGACAATCCGACCTTCTTCAATCAGCTTGGACGGCATATTTTGGACCGATTTCGGGTGAGGTTCGGCACGGCGTGCAAGGAGGCTTTTGACGTGAGCTGAGTCGTACCGAGTCTTCAGGCGCCAATGATAGCAAATTCTGGCAAAACTGGAAGTCAAAGTTTTAGCGCGCGATAAATTGTACCGCGCAAGGTTGTAAAGATCTCAGAAACCAGGGAAATGCGCTCCGAAGGCCGAGGCTAAAGGCTGAGGTTGAGCTGAACCTTACCTAAACCTCACTCTAATCGTGGATCACCCTTCACCATCGGCTCCCGCAGCATCCATGTGGGCGAGAGCCAAGAGCGTGAAAAAAAAGATGCGGGTTTCGTGGTGGAAAAAGGGAATATCGCCCAATCCAGTGACAATCGCGGCAATCCAGGACGCGCTCAGAGCGAATCCCAACAGTCGCTCTGATCCTTCGCGTCTGCGCGCGGCGCGCCGCAGCCGCAGCAACGTATGGCCCAATAACCAGAGATACGCCAGCAAACCGACCAAGCCGGTTTCCGCAAACAGTTCAACATAGACGTTGTGCGTGTGCAAAACCGGGCTATCCTCGAGTATCGTGCCCTTGAGATAAGGCCGCAGCGATTCTTTCAGACGGCCGCGACCGTATCCCACCCCGAGTATGGGATGATCCATACCGAGTTGGAACGCGCTCGTGAAGCGCTGCAAGCGCTCGCGTATTGCCAGATCGTCGCGCGGACGGGTCACAGAGGCGAGACGATCCTGAAGAGAAGGAGACACAAGGATGCCTGAAGCCGCCACGATCATAAGCGCCGTCAAATATTTCCACCTCCTCAAAGCTACCGCGAGATAGAGCATCGCCGCGGTCCAGCCAAGCCAGGCGCCGCGCGAAAAGGTTAGCACCAGCGCGAACATCTGGCTCGCGCACGAGGCCACGCTCACAGCACGCCACCAACCCGTGCTGGCCGTCGCGACGAACATAGCCAATGGGAGACTCATGGCGAAGAGATACCCGGCGGTATTGGGGTGATCCAGGGGATAGCCAAAGCGTTGGGACAGCGAAACGTTGAGGATCGCCGGATCATGGACCAAACCGCGCACCACGAGTACGAACGGAACCACGCCCATCAACACGGGAAGCCAGCGTTTCTGCGGCGCGGCGGAAAAGAGATCGACGAGCATGAGCGCGTGAGCGCAGCCAAAAAAAAAGTAACGATAGTCCCCCGCCTGGCGAAAATCCGGCAATAGAGAGACCGTAACGGCGAAAAAAAATAACCCGAGCGCGCTCAGCGATCTTAGCTCGGACAATCCAGTGGCGGCCCAGCCGCTCCGCGCCAGCACGACCAACTTGAATGCCACCCAGAAAAGAAACGTCGTCCGCGAGATACTCCAGGCGCTCATGCTCCCACCTGAAGGAAAAAACTCCACGCGCCCGATGCCGAGGAAGGCGATCGAGAGGCTGGCGCTGGCGATCATACCCCAGCGCCACCAGTCCAGAACGGGTTGCATCGGTCGGGTTATAAATCAGTCGAGACTAGAAGGGCTTATGTTCCTCGCCTTGGGAAGGAAGATTGGCCGACGAGCGTGCCAGCCGACCCGTGCGAAAAGCGAATAGAGTGACCGCGAGAATCTTCAGATCGCGCCAGAGCGTCCAGTTCTCGATGTAATAGAGATCGTGCTCGATGCGGCGATCGAGTGAGGTGTTGCCGCGCCAGCCGTTGACCTGTGCCCAGCCCGTCATCCCCGCCTTCACCTTATGGCGCAGCATATATTTAGGGATCGATTTGCGAAATTCTTCGATCAATGGCGGCCGCTCGGGACGAGGCCCAACGAGGCTCATATCGCCCCATAGAACGTTGAACAGCTGCGGCAGCTCATCCAGACTCGTTCGGCGTAACCAAAGCCCTAAACCTGTAACGCGAGGGTCATGGTCCTTGGCCCACACGGGACCGGTTAATTTTTCAGCGTCGTCAACCATCGTTCGAAACTTGAGCATCTCAAACCTGTTGCCGTCCAGTCCCATGCGTTCCTGTCGATATAGGATCGGCCCCGGCGAGGTCAAACGGATTGCCAGCGCGATCAAGATCATCAATGGGGAAAAAACCGTCAGTGCGATCCCACCGATGAGCAAATCCACCGACCGTTTGAAGACGACGTTCCAACCATCAAGGGGTGATGCCTGGAGGGTCATGATGTGGAGGTCGTCGAATTCTTCAACCCTGCCGAGCAATTTGGCGAATTCTCCAAGGTCGGGCACGTAAAGGAGCGTCACCGGTTCATCGCCGAGCCAACTTTGAATTTCGCTCAGCCGTGCGGTTTCCTGCAGCGGCAAGGCGACAAACACCTGATCGATTTCACCGGAACGTATCAAGCCAACGAGATCGTCTCGACTCCGGACGAGTTTAACCCCCAACGACTCACTATCGAAATCATCCTTCTCCAATAGATGCACCCCCACGATCGAGAGTCCGAGATGACGGTACCACTGGAGCTTATGGACCAGCCGGTTTGCCTGGACCGGGGTGCCCACGACGACGACATAGCGGAGGTTTTTCCCCTTCCTGCGCATGTAACGCAGCCCCTCCCGAACGATCAGATGGCTGAGGTTAAGAACGGCTGCACTGAACGCCCAGAACAGGACGACGACCACACGGGAAAGGACAATTTCCCGCAAGAGAAAGATGACGCCGAAAAAGATCAACATCGCCAGGCTGACGCCCTTCAAGAGATCGGCGGTCTCGCGCCAGTGGGTGGAGATTCTCCTCGGCCGGTAGAGATCGAGGAGTTGAAAAACCACGGCAAAAATCGGCAGGATGATGAGCCATGCGACGACGTAATGACGAAAAACGTACGGCTCCGGCTCGAAAGGAATATTGACGTAAAAGCGGAGGAAATAGGCCAACCACCAGGACAGCGTCAGAAACATGAGGTCATTGACCAGCATGAGACTTTTGAAGAACTGGCTGTGGCGCTTTAGCATCTCTTAGTTCTCCGTCCGGTGTTCGCGCAGCCGTGCCGCTAGATAATCGCTGATTTGAACTCTAAACCGATCCTGCGAGAATTGGCAAGCATGGCGGCGAATCGCCGCCGGCTCGAATCTGTCACGATTCTGTTGGAACTGGCGCACGGCTCCGATCAAACCCTCGGGGGTCAGATCCCGGTAAAAAACTCCTGTGACAAGCCCCAGATTATCCAACGGCAAGATCGTTTCAAGGGCTCCGCCGCCGCCATAGGCGATCACCGGGCGCCCGCTCGCCTGCGCCTCGAGCGGCACGATGCCGAAGTCCTCTTCTCCCGGAAAGATCAAGGCTTGGCAGGAAGCATAGAGAGCCGCAAGCGCCTGATCGCTCACCCAACCCAAAAATTCGATGTTCGGCAGGGCCAGCTTCTCGAGCTTTGCGCGCATGGGCCCCTCCCCGGCTATTTTCAGCGGCAGTCTTAAGTGATTGAAGGCAGCGACGGCAACGTCGATTTTCTTGTAGGGAACCAGAGCGGATACGATCAGATAATAGGGCTCCTGGCGCTCGCCTAGTTGAAACCGCTTCACATCCACCGGGGGGTGGATCACCGCCGCCTGCCGCCCGTAAAGCCTTTCGATCTTGGCCGCAACGTTTCTTGAATTGGCAACAAAATAGTCGACGCGCAGAGAGGAGCGAACATCCCATTGCTGAAGGTAAGGACGGCACAAACCCATCGCTGCCCGCGCTATCGCGGATGCGCCGGCACCGAAGTAAGCCTCGTGCTGATCCCAGACGTAACGCATCGGCGCATGCACGTAGGCAATATGCAGCGCGCGATGCGGAAATACGCCCTTGGCCACACAATGACTGCTCGAAACAATCAGGTCGTAATCCGCGAAATCGAATTGTTCGATGGCGCTCGGAAACAACGGCAGCAGATAACGGAAATATTTCTTAGCGCCCGGCAAGCGGTCAATCCAGGACGGCTTGATATTCGATCGTTGGATGACCGGTGAAATATTGGCCGGATCATAAATCAAAGTGAACAAATCGGCGCCGGGATAGAGTTCGCAGAGAACTTCGAGGCACTTTTCGCCGCCTCTCATGCCGGTCAGCCAGTCGTGAACCAGGGCCACTTTCATCGGTCAACACGGTCAAAACTCTGTGGGCTTTGGGTAGTCTCGAAGTTTCGAATATCGAAATCCGAAACGATTGCAAGAATGGAAAAGTTAAGATTCAAACTCAAGTCGAAAGCTTTTCCCCGGTTTCCAGTCATCCTGAGGCGATAGCCGAAGGATCTGCTTTCGGCAAATAGTTGGAGCAACGAGATACTGCGCTGCGCTCAGCATGCCGCCTATGCAATTTTTATATTGCGACATAGGTTCGATGCGGCGGAAAATCGCAGAACCGCGCCGGGGGCAATCCGAGGGAGTTGAACAAGGCATCGCCAGTGCGGGTCGATGGGGGAGAGATTCGAGCGCGGCTGCTAACCCAATTCCGCCTTTTTCGCCAGCTCTACCACCCACTTGGCATCCTCAATCGCCTGGCGTGCGTCTTGTTCGGTGTACTCCTCGGTTGGGATGAAATCTATGTCGCCATAGAAGGCCAGTTCCCGCTCCTTGCGCAGGCGTTTAGAAATAACCGCTGCCCGCTCGAGGTGTTTGGTAATCGTTGTCTTAAATCTGTCGCCGTGTTCCAGGAGAAGGCCGCCAACGTCGTGATATTTAGGCGGCTCCACGCCGATAGCCCGAAGCATGCCCTTCAGGGCGAGTTCGACGGTCTCTTGCGCCTCACGAACAACATCGGAATAATTTTGCCTTTTCCTCAAAGCTTCTAATGCATCCAATCGAGTCTCGGCCTTCCATATGTAGCTCTTTGCCAGGTCGCGGTTGGTCATAGCTCAAAAATTTCCCCGGGCTTGAAGTCCGGTTTGAGATCCCAATACCATGCGTTCCCGCGGTGGATACGTCGGGCGCCTAGCTGTTGCAAACGACTGCGAACTCGTTCCAGAATTCCCTTCAAGAAATCACCGCGGTCGTAAAGCAAGCGAGCATCCTCGACTAGATCGATATAAAAGAGCCCTCCTCGCTCTACTTCAGCCGGCGTTTTTAACACGGGAGACAAATCGGTGGATATGCCTCGCCGCCTCAGATCTGAGAGGACCGGCTCCAATCGTTTCTCGGCCTCCCCAAATTCCGCGATCCGCCGCGTCCGGCCTATAGGAAGAGAGTCACAAACCACGAGGAGATCAACATCGGAGTCCGGCCGTTGTGTTCCACGCGCCACGGAACCGAAAACGGCGAGACTGACCAGCCGATCGCCATAGTACTCATGAACTGAACTGAGAATTTCTTGGAGAAGAGCTTCGAAACTTTCCTTTAACATACGGGCAAATCTTATCTGTTCCCTCGGCAAAATGCTATTGAGAATTCTTGTGAAAGCTACGACTGGCTATTTCACCACCTGTAGATCTTCTTTACGTGCCGCAGCGACAAGGCGGCCGTCGAAACAACAAAACGTCACACCATCGCTCGCCTGTTTGCTCAAAGCCATGGCTGAGGCAAGATGAATGGCATCAGCGCCGCGCAAAGCATAATTTTCGGCCAGGATACCGGCGGCCTGGACGACATTTTCAGAGACGTCAACGATAAAATAGTCGGGCCAATCGTTGTCCAGGTCACTGACCACAGTCCGATAATCAGCGCGTGATAGGCCCTCTTCTCTGCGCTTTCGCGCTAGCGCGGCACGCGCCTCCGCATAGGCAATTCTCGAAGTCGCAAGGCCCTCGGCTTGTTTGACGTGCCCCCGGACAACGGCGCTTTTGGTTTCCTCAACGTAGATTTTTACGAGAGCGCTGGTATCCAGGTAAAGGATCACCGTCGGTCCTCAAGCACAATATCGGCGACAGGTTTCCCTTTGATCACGACGGCCCGGGAGGCCCCTTTAGGTTTTCCTCCCCTCCAGGTTCCGAGACCGCTCCGCGCCAGTTTTCTAAGCTTCTCGCCGGCTCCGACCTCTTGCGCGGGAACGATCGTCGCGACGATTTTCCCGCGTTCCGTGATCACAATGGATCGGCCTTTTTTGACCTCTCTCAGATAATGGCTCAATTTGTTTTTGAGCTCCCGGACACCCGTTACCATTTCCATTCTATTTCTCCCCTTTGCCTAATGTAGCTACAATGTATGCTCAAAGTAGCCACGTCAAACCGCACGCCGGACCGGCTTCCGATTATGCCTCAAATGAATGGCGGCGTGATGAGCCGGATAGTGCGCGCAAGAACAGCTATCCACATCGGAACCGAAAGTACCGGACTCTTCACCGCGCCGGCCGCTCCGCGATTGGGAAGTTCTATGCAACTCAGTCCCAGATCATCTGGCAGATTAGCGAAGCGGGCCAACAACATGGCTGGCCGTCAATTTGAAGGCCTTTCCCGATTCAGTGTCAAAGGCCCAGGCATCGATGTAAGTCGAGGCGTTGGTGGGCATATCCGCTCGAGCGAACGTGTGCTGCCAGCGGCTCCGCTTCTCGACCGGCTGGCGCAGGACGCCCATCACCCCTCCCGGAATGACCTCCATCTGCGCGATTGCAAACACCCTGGGCGCTTGAGTCGCGTCTCGATAGGTGAGAAGCACGGCATGAGCCGGTTCTCGTCCGCCCTGTAGCACCGCCCATCCTTGCGCGATGAAGCGGCCTTCCGGTGTCTTCAGGAGGTTTTCAAACGCTCCAGCTGACCACGTCTCCTGACTGCTCTTCGCGATCTCTTCCACGTTTTTCCCGTCGATCAAGCTCGGTCGCAGGTAGCCGAGGCGATTCAGCGCATTTGCGAGTGCCGTCAGATCCCGGTGGCTCGATTGTATCAAGATCGCTGGTGCGGGAGATCGCAGAACATTGACAAACAGCAGGCATGCCTTGAAGTAGAGGGCCTTCGAGCGGTACACGCGAGCCTGGAGCACGCCGCTGGCCGCGGTGAGCGCATGGACGAGCAGTAAGACTCCGACTCCAGCGGAGGTGAGTCGAACC
>Ga0210113_1000034_pt1 | contig 28445 bp, 25 predicted proteins | sample MayberryNW_Catta_5_FD_185523 | JGI IMG/M metagenome (GOLD analysis project Ga0210113, IMG submission 185523) | Wetland microbial communities from San Francisco Bay, California, USA, that impact long-term carbon sequestration -... | ecosystem: Environmental > Aquatic > Marine > Wetlands ...
TACATGTTCGCCGCCGTGCGCACTCTGGCCAACCCGGCCGACCCTGCCGACGTGAAGGCGGCGAACGCAGCACAAGACCGCATCCAGGTGCAACAGGCGGCGAAGGGGCACTTCGAGATCCCCGCCTGGGACGGCGGTTGCGCGCGACCAGATTAGGGACGCCCTGCTCGTACTCGCGGCGAGGAGTGGTGCGACCACCGAGGAACGATTCGGTGCACCGTGAACAGGTCGATCCGATCCAGCACCTGCTGTTCACGGCAGCGGGCTGGGGCGGCAACCCCCGCGAGGCGGCCGTGTACACCTCCGTCATTCCGAAATCCACCGACGGCAAGACGGTGCATCGCCTCACGGTTCGCGACGTGCCGGTCGACGGCTTCTGGTCGATTAGCGTGTACAACGCGAAGGGCTTTTTCGAGAAGAACGAACTCGACAGCTACTCTCTGAACAACCTTACGGCCAAGCCGAACAGGGACGGGTCCTTTACGATCCAGTTCGGCGGTTGCACCGCGAAGACGCCAAATTGCCTCGTCACGCCGCCCGGCTGGAGCTACGTGGTGCGGCAGTATCGCCCGCGCCGGCCGATACTGGACGGCACGTGGCAGTTCCCGGAAGCGAAGCCGTGAAGTGATTGTCCTAGGGGGAGCATCGCCATGAACAAGCTTTCGATCATTGCCGCTTCGCTCGCGATCTCGCTCGTCGTTCCGGCCGGAGCGCAGAACCTGCCGAGGAATGTCCCGACGAAGGAGCAGCTCGCCAACGACAACAAGCTGTTCATCTCACTTGCAATTAAGGCGCTGAAGTGGGAAGAACCCGCCGAGCCGATCAAGATCGTCGGTCCGCTGTACTTCGTCGGCACTAAGGGGCTGGGCGTCTTCCTCTTCACGACTTCCGAGGGACACATCCTGATGAACACGGGAATGCCCTCGTCCGGGCCGATGATCGTCGAGTCGATCCGCAAGCTCGGTTTCAAACCCGAGGACGTCAGAATCATGATCAACGGCCATGCTCATATCGATCACGCAGGTGCCTTCGCCTATTTCAAGAAGCAGTTCGGCGCACGGTTGGCGGTAATGAAGGATGATGTTGCGGCGATGGAGAGCGGCGACAAGGACGACTTCAAGTACGCCAACGACTTCGTTTACCCCCCAGTCAAGGTCGATCGCGTCCTACGCGACGGCGACACAATCAAGATGGGCGATGTACTGCTCACCGCGTATCACACCCCTGGCCATACCCGAGGAGCGACCACGTGGATCGGAAACATCGTCGTCGACGGCAAGGCTTACGTTGTGGCCTTTCCGGACGGTGCTGGATTCAACCCGGGCTATCGGCTGGCGAAAAACCCGTCATACCCGGGCATCGCCGACGACTATCGCCGCACGCATCACATGCTCGAGATGTTGAAGCCTGACATCTGGCTGGCACAGCACAATGAATATTACGACTTTGAAGACAAACGGCAGCGGGCACAGACAGAAGGTGTGAATGCCTGGATGGACGCTGAAGGATACCGGCGCTTCGTGGCCGAAAAGAAGCGTGCGTTTGAGGATCAGGTCGATGATGAAATGGGGGTGCCCAGGAAGGCGGCAAAGTGAGTGCCGCATAACATCCGCATGCGGGGCGTTATGCCGATAGACGCGAGATTTCCCGTCCTGTAAAGTCGGTGCATGGCGCTCGAATTTGAGTGGAATCCGGCTAAGGCTGAGGCCAACCTGAAAGAACATGGCGTCTCTTTCGACGAAGCGACGACAGTGTTTCGTGACACGCTTTCAATTACGATCTCGGACCCGGATCACTCCGATTCTGAAGATCTTTATCGATATCGGCATGTCTCATCGGAAGCAATTGCTCGTGGTATCGTACATAGAGCGGCAAGATAGGATCCGAATCATAAGTGCCCGACGAGCAACACGGGCTGAACGGAAAAGCTATGAAGAAACAAACTAGAAGGAAGCCTTCCGAAGACAGTGACACAATGCGTCCGCAATACAACTTCAGCAGAGGCGTGCGAGGCAAGCATGCTGCAAGCTATGCGCAAGGGACCAATGTCGTTGTCCTTGAACCGGACGTTGCACGCGAATTTCGAACTACTCGCTAGCGGCCGTCTTGTCCACTTTAGAAGAGATGTTTGCGCCTTAAGCTAACCAAGTACTTGGACTAACCATCGGGTTAACAAGGGATGCTCAATATTTTAGGTGAGAAGCCCGGTCCGCCGCGTCCTGGGAAGATTACATCTATCTCGTTGCCGTCGCTCACCAACACCGTCGTCCTGGCTATTGGCGGAAGCGAGCCGACCGTCGCTAACCATCGGCTGAAGAACGACGCGTGCGGAGCGCGCGCGCCTTAGCCGTAGCGTCAGGCGGTACCGTCCGGTCCACGATGGCGGCGCGTTGCTGCCTAAGTGTGAATGTCGTGTCATTCGATCGACAGCCTTTGCTTCGTGGCCAGCTCCTCGAACTGCGTCCACTGCGTTCCGACGACTTCGAGGCGCTGTTCCAGGTCGGCGCGGATCCCCTTATCTGGGAGCAGCATCCAGAACGAAATCGCTATCAGGAGGCAACGTTCCGAGCCTTCTTCGACGAGGCTCTCACTTCCGGTGGCGCGCTGGTGGCGCTAGATCGGGCCAACGGTCGCATCATCGGATCGTCACGCTATCACGGTTACGATGCGGACCGCAGCGTCATTGAGATCGGCTGGTCCTTCCTTGCCCGCGCCTACTGGGGCGGGCGCTACAATGGCGAGATGAAGGGGCTCATGGTGGAGCATGCTTTCAGGTCGGTGAAGCGCGTAATTTTCATCATCGGCCCCGAGAATCGTCGTTCCCAGCGGGCTGTGGAGAAGATTGGTGGCATGCGGGCTGGAACGACGATCGATGCGCACGGACGCGAACGGGTGGTATATGAGCTCACGCCGGAGCTTTTTGCGCGCCGGCACGGATCAGGCGTCCTAACCACCAGTTGAAGCTGACACGCACCCTCGACCATCGGTAAACTGTCATGCCTCATCATCTTCGCATCGCTAGGCCGGTCAGCGATATCGAACGCACCAAGGACATGTACTGTCGCGGCCTTGGTCTTCGTGTCATCGGCAGCTTCGAGAACCATGACGGATTTGACGGCGTGATGCTCGGTATGTCCGGAGCGAACTACCACTTTGAGTTCACTTACTCTCGCACGCATCCGGTACGTCCGGCGCCTACGGTCGAAGACTTGGCGATTTTCTACATACCGGATGAATCAGAGTGGGAGGCCACGTGCGCGAGCATGCTGGCCGCCGGGTTCAAGCAGGTCACAGCGTTCAATCCGTACTGGGGGGTAAGAGGTCGCACGTACGAAGACGATGATGGGTATCGTATCGTCTTGCAGCAAGCGAAGTGGAGCAACATTGAGAGGGCCTGAGTCCGTCTTACACGGCAGCTCTTTCTTCATGCAGCGAACGTGCCCAGGCAAGCGGGATCTCGCCGCTCAGCTGAATCGCTTAAGCCACTGCCACACACCCAAGGAGACAAACCCATGACCGATTTTGGATTCTTACTCCCAACACGGGAAATCGTCATGTCACAAGAGGTCCCGAACTTTCTTCAGATCCTTGACCTGGCAGAGCAAGCTGAAGCCTTGGGATTTGCCTCCGTGTGGGCCGGTGATAGTGTGCTTGCCCGTCCCCGATTTGAGGCCTTGACTACACTAGCCGCCGTCGCGGCACGCACGCAGCGTGTACAGCTGGGGACAGCCGTGCTCCTTCCTGTGCTCCGCAATCCAGTCGTATTAGCCAATGAGGTCGCCAGTCTGGATCTTGTTGCCAACGGGCGGCTTATCCTCGGGATGGGTATCGGCGGCAATAATTCCACCGTCGCCCAGGAGTTTGCCGCTTGTGGAGTGTCAATCGCGCATCGCGTGGGACTGTTCGAGGAAACCATCACGCTCATGCGGCGGTTGTGGACCGAACCGGAGGTCACCTTCCAGGGTCGTTATTTTCAGGTCCAGTCGGCTCGGTTAGGTCTACGGCCTCTGCGAAAGTCGGGTGTTCCGCTCTGGCTTGCCGGAAGTGTGGACAATGCGCTACGCCGGGTGCTCCGCCTGGGAGATGGCTGGTTGCCGATTTCATCCTCGCCGCAGGCCTTTACGGCGGATTGGGAGCGTCTCCAAGTCTTCGGGCAAGAGATGGGGCGAGACGCCTACGACCTCCGTCGCTGCCTGTATACTACGCTCAACGTCAACGCCGACGTCGCCCAGGCCGAACGCGAGCTGCGCACGTTCATTGAAAACTATTACGGGATTTCTTATGAGGAGCAAGCGCGCCGGAACGGTCTCTGTGCGGGCTCGGCGGAACATTGCATCGCATGGCTCGAGGCGTTTATTGCTGCCGGGGCACAGAGTATCGTGGTCCGCTTCGGGAGTCCCGATCAGAGCGGACAACTGGGGCGGTTTGCGAGAGACGTTTTGCCCCATCTGCAGCGTGCCGGCGCGTAGTAGGCAATAGTCGACACACGACATCAGCCGCTGCAAATCGCAATCCGATCGCAGTCGCGCGCTTGAAAAAATTGCGACGCGACTGTTGCGCTCGCCTGGCACCTTCGGCAAAGTTTGAGTTCTACCGACCCACGTACCGGCGAGTTTAACAAAGCGGTTGGATATGTCTGTCGTCAAATCGCTACGTGTTTGGCTTGAGCCGTAATGATGTGGAGTCGAGCACAAGAAGGAATGTGAAAATGGCAAATATTCAAAATGCTCAGATTCCGGTCGCGCTGCGAGCCGGGCGGCCAACGGATAGCAGTGCGTGCAGCAGAATTTGCTTCGAGGCGTTTGAAAGGATTGCGCGCCAGCATAATTTTCCTCCCGACTTCCCGTCCGTGGACGTCGCGACCGGTCTGATCACGATGCTGTTGTCGCACCCGGGCTTCTTCAGCGTTGTTGCGGAAACGGGCGGAGAAATTGTCGGCAGCAACTTCCTTGACGAGCGCTCCCCAATCGCCGGCGTTGGCCCGATCACCGTAGACCCCAAGGTGCAAAATCTGCGGATTGGCCGCCGTCTGATGCAAGCTGTTCTCGATCGAGCCGCGGAGCGACAATTTGCCGGCGTCCGGCTGTTGCAGTCCGCATACCACAGCCGTTCTCTCGCGCTCTATGCAACCTTGGGTTTTCTGCCGCGGGAATCCATCGCGTGCATGCAAGGGCCCGCGATCGGGGTCTTGCCGGCCGGCTATCAAGTGCGGCACGCAGTTGAGGCAGACCTAGAAGCCTGCAATCGCGTCTGCACGTTCGTCCACGGTCACGACCGCGCTGGAGAGACTCTCGACGCGATCAAGCTCGGAACGGCAACGGTCGTGGAACACGAGGGGCGCGTTACCGGCTACGCGACCGATCTGGGCTTTATTGCCCACGCCGTCGGCGAGACCAACCGGGATCTGATGGCGCTGATCGGCGCCGCGTCCGCTTTCGCCGGCCCAGGCATTCTTGTGCCGCTGCGCAACGGCGCGCTGTTCCAATGGTGCCTGGGCCACGGCCTGCGCGTGGTGCAGGTCCTAACCTTGATGACGACCGGACTTTACAACGAACCAGCGGGGGCTTACCTGCCATCGGTACTGTATTAGCGAAACGATCTGTTGACCCGTTGAAAGGACCTCGATGACGGCGACTACTGATAAAGTTTGGCGAGCTAAATCGCCACACAAACCCTTTGCAGGTACAGCACGTACGACGAAATTCTGGCCTAAACAACTATCCCAAGGCTAAACGAGTTTCCTGGTTCCTAAAACCAATACTCCAGTACTCCATCACTCCAACTCGTGAGTCCTTCCATGCCCACCGACATCTGTTATTGGAAGCACGAAATCAAAGCGGAAGAAGTGTTCGCCTGCTACGACGGCAAAAGCACGGTGTGTAGCCATTGCTGTGTCGAAACCTGCCCGAAAGAATCGCCGCAATGGTTCGCCGCTTGCGCCCGCGCGGGACATCCGACCTGGCCAAGCGTCGATCGCGGCCGGCGAGTGCCGGCTAAGCTAGTCATACTGGAATCGTACTGGGACAATCGTTTGTTTCAGACCATGTCCGTCAAAGGTTTTTTCGAGTCGATGGGACCGCTCCACGATCCACCTCTGCAACTCGCCCACCGCTTCGTTGAATCGCAACGCGGGCTCGCGTACTACACCGCATCCCCCGAAGGCCTGCTCTGGCGCGATGCCAGCGCCGTCGACGCGCCGATCTATTATCTCGCCTTTCACGGCGAGCCGAGAGCAGTAAAATCCGTTCTCGAGAGCATCGGCGAGCAGCCGCTTTGCGACGCATTCAAAGGTTTCGGTGTCAGACCCAATCTGGTCTACTTCGCCGCGTGCAGCGTGCTCAAGGGCCGCAACGGACAGCACTTTGCAAAAAAATTTCTTGATTGTTCAGGTTGCCGCGCAGTCATCGGATACACGACCAACGTTAATTGGATGCTCAGCCTGTTGACCGATATGCTATTTCTCCACCGTTTTTACCGCGACGAAAATCCGTGGAAGAATCTGCGCAAGATCTATCAGTCGGTGCTCGACGATTTTAAACCCGCCGCCCAGATCGGCTGGACGCTGATCGAAAACAAGCGCCGTTAACCCGATGGCGGCGATCTCGCCAAAATTCACCGCCGCTCTACTCAACACGATCTTATCGAAAGATTAGCCGGCAAGACTTCATTCAGCAGGAAGGGGTTTTTAGATACACTTGTTTCGCTTTCAACGAAGCCCGAATGCTGGTATGGAAGTTTGCCAGGTCGTGGCGCCGATTCAGCAGAAAGAGTTCTTCTCTTTCGAAAAGACCTTCGTGCTTCATTTCTATCTAAAAGTTACGGTTCTTGTAACCCAAGGAGGAAAAACGACAATGCGAGTAAAGAGACACGAACCTATGGTGTTTGTCGCTCTCGCTTCGGTCCTGATGATTTTATCGACAGCCGCACTCGGCTTATCCCAGGATGCAAGGCTCGCCGAGGCGCGGCGCGAGGGCAAGGTCGTCTGGTATACCGGAGCCGCTCTCAAGACCGCCGAGCGAGTCGCCGGGCTCTTTGAACAGTCTCATCCCGGTATCAAAGTGGAAGTTCATCGCTCGGGCTCGGAGCGCATTCTTCAGCGTCTCATGCAGGAGGCTACGGCAGGTATCAAGAACGCCGATGTTTTCAATTCCTCCGATGCAGGTCACTACGTGCTCTTAAAAAAGAAGGGGATGCTCGCTAAACACACGCCGGCCGGCGCCGAGCATTTTCCTGACGGTTTCCGCGATCCGGATGGCTTCGTTTTTGGCTGGCGCGCATTTTTGATCGTCATGTCGTACAACTCCAAGCTGTTGCCCGCGGGAGAGGTGCCGAAGACATGGAAGGATCTGCTCGACCCTAAATGGAAGGGAAAGCTGGTGACCGCCCATCCCGGTTACAGCGGCAGTGTCGCGAGCTATATGCTGGCGCTGGTGAATCTCTACGGATGGGACTATTTCAAACAGCTGGCGCAGAACAAGCCCCATCTGACCCAATCCGTACATGACCCGGCGCAAGTCGTCGGGTCGGGAGAACGCATCGTCGGAGCCAACGGCGCGGATTATTTTCTTTACTTGCAGAGAAAAAAGGGTAACCCGATCGGGATCAGTTATCCGCAGGATGGCGCTCCGCTGATTGTTTCGCCATCGGCGATCACCAGCTTTTCTCCTCGCCCGTCCGCCGCCAGGGTCTTTACGGACTTCATTTTCACCAAGGAGGTCCAGCAGTTCTTGGCTGACAGCGAAGCTCTGTATGTTCCTTTTCCCGAGGTCACGTACGCTTCGGACAGACCGAAACTTTCAGAACTTAAGATCTTGAGCGTTGATCCCGACGAACTGGAACGGCGCACGGAAGAGATCAAGAAGCGCTTCGTCGAGTTCTTCGGCGCGTGAGGAAAAAAAGACTAATAATCGAGTGGGGCCCGACGCTCGCGAAACTCGCGCCTCCCCAACCTTAGCGTCTTAATACTGTCGGGCTTTTACGAGCGTTTCGGTTAAGCCACGACCTAGGGATGCGCAAAACAGGCGGACACTTCATCCAGACGCGGCGTTAGCTGGATCAACCGTTAACTCGAATTTCCCATCCTTGTCCTGTCTGATCCTCGCCGCTTCGTATAAACGTGCGACGGCGCTGGCGACTGTCTTATAATCTGCTTTAGGAAATTTCTCCAGGAGATCGGCGAAAAAGCAATGGGATTTTTCGAGGGCCGTTACAATCTTTGCGGCTAACTCGTCGACGTTTTCAGGCGGCTTCGTCGCGCCGCCTAATTTCTTTATTTCTTCCATCGGACCGAGATAATTTTTCAGGTCTACCTTGCCGTGATTGAAATAAACGATGCGCGTGTAACGCTCCGCCGGAATATTTTCCGGGATCGTGGCGTCAATGCCCATCTTGGCCGTCGTCGGGACTTTGCCGTGAAGCGGCAATGGCAACGACGGATCGAGCGGTTTGGCGCGGGCATTGGACACAATGAGCACGTCGCGATCCGCCTGCACACGGGTAGCGACGGCCCATTCGACGTCGACGGGATCGAAGACGTCGATGTCGTCGTCGACGATCGTCACGTGTTTGATATCGGCGATCGATAACAGCGCCATGATCGCGTTCTTGCCGTCGCCGGGCGCTTTTTTGATCGACGCGACGATGTGCCAGTGGCAGCAGCCGCCGGGAGTCACATTGATGGCCGCGGTCTGCACCCCGGCTTCGAAGAGCACACGCCGGGCGGCGGCTTCGTAGATCGGCGCGCTCATCCAGATATTTTCCCAGGGCATTTGCAGCGCATAATACATGGCGTCTTTGCGGTGCATGATCGATTTGATTCTCACCCGCGGATTCATGTGCAGGCCGCCCATCAGCCGGTTGAATTCGCAGAACGGCCCTTCAGGGTGCACCCAGCCTTCCGGGAGAATCTCCCCTTCCAGGACGATTTCCGCATCGGCGATGCACGGCACCGGCACAGTCTCCCCGTCGGCGAGCCGCAGCGGCTCGTTGCGCAGACCGCCGGAAAACGTAAGCTCGTTGACGCCGAGATTGGCCTTGAACGTCGAGGCAACCAGCTCGTACGGATGCGTGCCGATGGAAATGGAAATCGGCAGAGGCTTTTTTTTCGCCAGGGCGCGCTCGGCAAACCTGCGCATGTTGTTGGGCGTGACGATGTCGATGCCGGTTGTATTTCGTTCCTTAAGCATGAGGCGGTAAATGCCCGCGTTGATGCCGAACTCCGGGTCTTCGGCGATGACCACGCCACCCGTGATCATCGGCCCGCCGTCCATGACCGAGAACACCGGCACCGGAAGATCGTAGAGATTCACCTTTTTACCCGTCAGGACAACTTCTTTCACCGGCGCATTGGCGATGGGCTTGGGTTTGATCGGTTTGTCCATCGCCTTGCCCAACTTGTCGGCGATATTTTCGTAGGCAACGCCCATGCCCAGCGCGATCCGATTGCGCGATTGCAGCAGACCGGACACCACCGGCATCGAGTATCCCGGCAGGTTTTTGAACAGCAGCGCCTTATCCGACTGCGCCACCAACGCCGCGACGTCGCGCAGGTCAACGGGCTTGTTAATTTCGAGTAACTCGTCGTTTTTTCGCAGTGTGTTGACGTAGTCTCTGAAACTCGCCTTCATCATCTCACTCCAATCAAACCGGATTTTCGCTGGAGGATTAACACGCCCCTACGGCTATGTCCAACTATGAAAAAACTTATCATCTCACCACGAAGCACACGAAGCTCACGAAGGGACGATTTATTCTTAAACTTGGTACTCTGAAACTTGGTCGAACTGCGCAAAGTTTGCCATAAAAAATTCGGACCCTCTGCGCTTACGAATCGAACCGGTGCGCGCAGCGCATCCTACGAAAACCTTCGTGCCCTTCGTGCCTTCGTGGTGAAAATTTCTGGTCTTCCCCTGTTTACGGCTCCATCCCACAGTGATGCTTTCGCATTGCGTTTTTTGCTGTGCTATAAACCCGCCTGTAAAACTGATCTTTCGGAAAGGCAATCTATGGCTTCTTTCGGTCTCACTCTGGCAAACCGCGGCGTGATCATCGGCGCGGTGACGGTTCCTGAACTTTTCGAAATGGCGAAGCGCGGAGAGGACTCCGGTGCGTTCAGCGCGGTATGGGTCGGCGACAGCTTGCTCGCCAAGCCGCGCCTGGAATCGATCGCGCTTTTGTCCGCGCTCGCGGCGATCACCAACAAAGTCAAGCTCGCGGTCGGCTGCATGGCGACCTTTCCACAGCGCCATCCCGCGTTGCTCGCACAGCAATGGACGAGCTTGGACGTGATCTCCGGCGGGCGCTCGTGGCTCGCGGTCTGTCTCGGCGGACCAAACGAGCAGAGCCCGGCGCAAGCCCTGGAACACCGGGTCATGGGTATCAAAGACACGGAACGGGTCGCGCGCCTCGAAGAAGGTATCATGATTTTGCGCAAGCTCTTTCATGAAGACAGAGCATCGCATAAGGGCCGCTTCTATGAATTCGAAGGCGTGACGATCCAGCCGCGTCCGGTGCAAAACCCTCTGCCGATCTGGATCGCCAGCAATCCTACCGGGCTTACGTGGAAAGACGGCGCGAGCGCGCCGTCCCCCGCCGTGGAAAAGGGTTTACGCCGCGTGGCGAAGTACGCCGACGGTTGGATGACCAATAAAGTGACGCCGGATGAGTTTAAATCGCAGTGGGCCCGGATCTTGGCGATGGCCAAAGAAGAAGGCCGCGATCCATCGAAGATGGGCAGCGCGCTTTACCACAACATCAACATTAACGAAAACCGCCAGGCCGCGCTGGACGAAAGCAAGGCGTTTCTCGACAAATACTACACATCGAACTTCAGCATGAAATTCGTCGAAGGCTTCACTACCGCGGGAAGCCCGCAGCAGTGCATCGACGAGCTGAAAGCCTATTTTGCCGCCGGCATCGATCATATAACGCTGCGCATGACCTCGTGGGAACAGGAAAAACATCTTAAACGTTTCCTTGAACAAGTCGTCCCCGCGCTGCATTAATCAGCCGCTTATCCAGAGCCTTAGAATCATGATTAAAGGAATTGATCACCTCGTCGTCGTGGTCAAAAACCTCGAGCACGCCGCCAAAGACTACGAGCAGCTGGGCTTCACGGTTATCCCGGGCGGCCAGCATCCGGTCGGCAGTCACAACGCGTTGATTTCGTTTGCGGACGGCTCTTATCTCGAAATCATCGCCTTCTATCGCGAGGCCGTCGATCACCGCTGGTGGCAGCCGCTGAGCAAGGGCGAACGCCTCGTCGACATTTGTTTACAAACCGATGACCTGCGCGGCGACACGCAAACACTCAAAGACGCCGGCGTCGCGATCAACGACCCCGTGCCCTGGTCGCGCAAACGGCCGGACGGTTACGAGCTCAAGTGGCGGCTCGCACTGGCCACCGGCAGCCATCGAGGCGTCGCGCCATTTTTGATCGAGGACGTCACGCCACGCAGCGAACGTATCCCGCAGCAGTTCAGCCATAAAAATGGCGCTCGCGGGATCGACAAAGTCACCGTGGCGGCCGGAGAACTGGCACAAATCGAAGAATGGTACGGCCGGCTGTTAGACTCAAGCGGAGCTGCGATCACTGACAACGAGCTCGGCTCGGAAGGCCTGCGTTTTGAAGCGGGACCCCATGCTTTGGAATTTCTCACGCCGCGCGACCGTGCAAGCCCGCTCATCGACTGGCTGCGCCGCTTCGGACCATCGCCCTACTCCGCCGTGCTCCGCGGCGGAGATGTCAATGCGCACCAGCTCGATTTTCAGCTGACCCACGGTGCCAATCTTCTGCTCAAATAGATTTCATTGTCGTTATCCGGAGGAGGGCGAATGACTCTGCAAGAAAAGCTCGCGACCGCCTGCAGGATTTTGGCCATGCAAGGCCATAACGATATGATCTACGGCCATGTGTCGGCGCTCACCGACACGCCGGGCCAGTATTGGATCAAAGGCTCGGGCATCGGCCTCGAAGAAGCGACCGAAGACGACATGGTGCTGATCGATTTCGACGGCAACACGCTGGCCGGCAAGCGCAAACGGCATAACGAATTTCCGATTCATAGCGAGGTCTACCGGACCAACTCGGAGATTCGCTGCGTGATTCACACTCACCCAACCTATTCGACGATCATCGCGTCGTCCGAGCATCGCCTCCTGCCGATCACCAACTTGAGTTGCGCCTTCTTTCCGCCGGCGATCAACAAGTTCGAAGAATCATCCGACTTGATCGTCACCTCCGAGCAAGGCGTTGCCGTCGCGAAGTTGCTGGGCGAGCACAAGATCGTGCTGCTGCGCAATCACGGCATCGTCGTGGCGGGCACTTCGATCGAGGAAGCCTGCATTCGCGGCGTCTTGCTGGAGCACAGCGCCAAGACCCAAGTCGCCGCCGCGTCGATGGGCGCCTTCTCCTGGGCCACAAACGAAGACGCCCTGCTCAAGCGCAAACGGATCTACCGGCCGGATGCGATGATCAATTTATGGGATTATTACGTGCGCATGCTGCGCAAGCACGAAGCAAAGAGCTGACCGTTCAAGGTTCAACGCGGATCGGAAACGTTGAACCTTTGAACTTTTGAACGGTATCGTTTTAATTCTCCTACCGATGGATTGCCAGGAAGGCGAACACCTTTGCGGCATTGAACACGTTGTTTAGCGGCACTAAATCGTGGTCGGTGTGCTGGAAACGGATGTCGCGCGAACCGTAGTTGATCGCCTGGATGCCGCGAAAATTCAAGAGTCCGGTGTCGTTGGCGGCGGTGGAAAAAATGAACTTGGGCTCGTAGCCGAGCATGGAACGTATGCCGTTTTCGAGCGCGCGCACGACTTCCGCGTCTTTGCCGACCTCGCTGGGATACATGAAATCGCGCGGCTGCACTTCAATTTCGAATGGTTCGATCTTGCCGATCGCGTCTTTGATCTGCTGAATTGCTTTATCGGGATCATCGCCGGGCACTAGACGCCGGTCGAACATGATGCGACACTCGCTCTGGATCGTATGGGTCGCCTTCGGAAAGCTCTCGATCGCGTTAGGGGTCAAACTCACCTTGCCCAACTCGGGATGGGATTTCGTCTCGGGATACGGCATCAACGGCTTTAACTTCTCGAGCGCCTTCATCGCGCCGTCGATCGCGTTGATCCCTTCCCACGGACGGCTGCTGTGTGCTTGCTTGCCGCGCACGATCACGCATACGTCGACACGGCCCTTGTTGCCGAGCTGAATCTCCGGCGGGCCGTCGATGATGCACCAGTCGGCCTCGACCTTCCCTTGGTCGAGAACGTAGGCGAGTGAGTCGTGCCGGCCGGTTTCCCCAGCGGCGCTCACGACAAAATATAGATCGCTGGGCAACTCCACATGGGCGGCGCCGATAAATTTGACTGCCGCCATCATCGCCGCCAAACTGCCCTTCTGCTCGCAGGCGCCGCGGCCCCATACGCATTCGCCGTCGAGTTTATAAGGCGTGCCGTCGACGATTTCTCCGGAATAGGGATTTCGCATCGTGCTCGGCGCCGCGCACATGGCGTAGCCAACGAGGATCAACCGGTCGCTACGTGCTCGGCCTTTAAGATGGAGAATGAGATTTCCCATCTTGTCGACGAAGGGCTTCAAGCCGGACTGTTCGAGCTCGGACTTGATCACGTCGCGGATCAGCGCAAGCACCTGAGGTTCGGCTTCGAGCAGCTCGGTCTGCGGACTGGCATGCTGCACCAGCTTCACCGTGAGCCGCTTGACCTCGTCGTAGGAGAGATTCTTTTCTATCAGCCTTTTGGCTGTTCCCGCATCCATCCGAATCCCTCTGGAGTGCTGGAGTATTGGAGTAATGGGTTTTGGATTTCCACCCCAGTACTCCACCACTCCAATACTCTTTTGCCTTTTAGTGGCCCTCGATCGCGCCGCCCACTTTGCCGACCTTGCGAGCGATTAAAATGAGGAAGATGCAAATCACGCTGACGATCAACGCGAGTGAACACATCGGTCCCAAGTTGCCGTCAATATAAAAATGGTAAAGCAACGGCCCCAACGGTTCGGCGCCCGGCGAGTAAAGAAACACCGATGTGCTGAACTCGCGCAGGTAAATCGTCGCGAGAATAATCCAGCCGGCAATGAAACCGGGCCTGAGCAGCGGCAGCATGATGCGCCGAAAAGTTGTCAGGAAGTTGGCCCCACAGGCCATCGAAGCTTGTGGAAGATCGTCGTGCAACTGCACGATCGTGCTGGTCATCGTGCGCAGACCGTAGGGCAAAAAGCGGGTGATGTATGCAATCAGCAGGATCCACAGCGTGCCGTAAATCGGTAGCGGCATGTAAACGTAGGTCCATAGCAAGCCGATGGCCAGCGCTGTCCCCGGGAACGCCCAGGGTATAAAGGTGAGTGCTTCGATGACGCCGCGTCCCGCGGATTTGCTCTTAGTCGTCACCCACGCGGTCACCGCCGCAAGCAGCATGCATAGGGTCGCGCCGCCCACGGCAAGAAGCAAGCTGTTCATAAGTGCCCTGTAAGTCCGATCGTCGGTAAGGTTGGAACGGTAGTTATCCAGCGTCAACAGTTCCCAAGTCCGCGGCCCAGGGACGTGAACATAGCTCACGAAAGAAACATAAATCAGCACGGAGAACGGCAAAACGACGATCAGAATGAGGATCAATCCCGCCACACCCGAAGCGGCGTAGCGCCAATTTCCCAGGTCGATGATCGTCGGCCGGTAACCGCGCCCGCTAACGGTGACGTAGCGCTCAGCCCGGGCCGTCAGCCGGCGATAAAAATAAACGAAAAGCATCGTGATGATCAGCAGCGAGACAGCGTAGGCTGCGGCCAGGTTCTGGTTCGGTGGAAATGCGCCGATCGCTTCTCGATAGAGTTTAGTCGTAAATACTTCGATACGTGCCGGCAGAGCGATGATCGCCGGCGTATCGAAACTCTCGATGGCGCGAACGAAATTAAGCATGCCAGCCGCAAGCAGCGCGGGACGCACGATCGGAAAGGTAATGCGCCGGGCCACCTGAATATTCGTCGATCCCGCCACTCGGGCCGATTCTTCGAGGGCGGGATCCATCGAATACAGCGCCGCCGAAATCAGCAAGAACGCCAGCGGCGTGGTGATCAACGCCTCTACGAAAATCATTCCCTCGAGCGAATAAATGTTGAAGGGCGCTTCGGCAAGGCCGAAGATGTCCATCAGAAATCGGTTGATCAGCCCGGTGCGCGGGCTGAGCAGCACGGTCCAAGCGACCGCCAGCATGACCGGTGGAAATATGTTAGGCACGATCGCCGTGAGCTCAAATACCCTGCGAAAAGGCGCGTTGGTGCGGATCGAAATCCATGCCAGTGTGGCCGCCAGAACGGTCGCAAGAATCGCCGAACCCGAAGCAAAAACAAAGGAGTTGAAAAACAGCTCATAAGTGAGCGGATCGCTGTAGGCGTTGATGTAGTGCTCGAGCGTAAAGTTCCCCTTCACGCCCAACGCCTTGGTACGGAAGCTGCCGTAGAAAAGCATTAGAGTGGGTGAGAGACTTAGATAGGCGATGATAATTCCGACGACCGTGACCACCACACGATCGGGATTTTGCCAAAAGGCTCGAAAAGGACGGTCAAAGAGACGGCTAGAGGCTGTGGAATCTGTTAGCGTCGTGTCTTTCACTGCAGTCACAGAAACACAAAGAGGACCGGCCTTGCGCACTCATCATGCAGGCCAGCCCTCTTTGACGGCATCGATTCAAACGATGTCGCGGAGAGCTAGTTGAAGAAGATCTCCCGAAAAGTGTTAGTCATCAGCTTCTTAAATTCTGCCTCGGAGGGGTTCTCCATAAAGATCATATTGGGAGCCACCTTTTCCGCATCCTTGATCGGAGGGTAAATCCCCGGATACATCACGAACTCCCCTTCTTGGGCGGCCAGCTTCTGACCCTCCGCTGAAGTTACGAACTCGATATAGAGCTTCGCCGCGTTTGGATGAGGGGCCTTGGCGCCCAGGCTCATATAGTTCGGATCGCTCAGATACTTGTCCATCAACACGTACCCGACTGGTCCTTTGTACTGCTTTACGTATTTAATATAGGTGATGCCCACCGGAGCCTCGCCTTTGATAATTGTAGTTGTCACGGGCGCCAGGGACTCCACCAGCAGAGGTTTTTGATTAGCCAGTCCTTTGACCAGATCCAGCCATTTATCCCCTTTTAACTCCTTGAGGTTCCATAAAAACTGGGCCGTTGTCGTGTGTCTGGTGGGATCGGGCATAGTGATCTTCCCGGTCCATTTGGGATTCAAAAGATCGTCGAACGTTTTCGGGAGTTCCCCGGATTTGACCATGTCCGTGTTGTAGAGAATACTGATGGGTAGGACCCGCCACGGGGTGATCATGCCGTCTTTTTCTTTAAACTTTGCAGGGAACTTTTCCGACGAGGGCGGAATGTACTTCTGAAATAGTCCGTCATCCCGCATGATCAGTTGAACGCCACGATTGCCTTCGACCACGTCGAAGCCGGGCTTGCCGGCGCGCCATTCGGTCAGCGCGCGTTCCGATACCTTTGTCGATGAACCGCGCCAGTAATCGACTTGAATGCCGTATTTTTTTTCAAATGCCGCGTGGAGCGGTTTCATCGCTTGCGGAACCTGAGCTCCATACACAATAACTTTGCCGTCCTTCTTGGCTGCTTCGACGTTGACAGCTTGAGCCGATACGGTCGCGCGCGTCACCAGGCCGACCACTGCCAGTGAGACCAAAACTGTAAACCAGTAATTCATTTTTCGCTTCACAAATCCTCCTTTTGTCTTAAACTAAACAAAACTATAAGTTGAACGTGGTCAAGTCAAGATCGCCAACATAGAGCGTATCTCCGCTATTTTCTTACAAAAAGCTGACGAAACTCGCCTTGCAGCTGAGCCAGCCGTTCACTGCTCGCATCATTCATAAGCAGTAGGCTGTCCATGATCTTGTCAGCACCCTTGATGTTCGGATAGATGCCAGGAGCGAGCACGAACTCCCCGGTACCGGCTACCGTCTTCTGTCCTTCAGCGGAACAAAGATACTCGATGAACAGTCTTCCGGCGTTCGCATTGGGCGATTTTGCGCTGAGCGCGACGTCGCTCGGATCGGCAAAAACTTTGTCGAGCGGTGCAAAGCTGATTGGGCCCTTGAACTGCCCTGCGTACTGCACGTAGGTGATGCCGACCGCAGTCTCGCCGCGCACGATCGTATTGGGCACGGAGGAGTAGGATTCCACTAAATGAGGTTTTTGCTTGGCCAGCCCGCGCACAAAATCCATCCATTTGTCGCCCTTGAGCTGCTCCATGTTCCACAGGAACTGCGCCGTACTGGCGTGGCGGGAGGGATCCGGCATGCTGATCTGGCCCTGCCACTTGCTCTCGAGCAGGTCGTCGAATGTTTTCGGCACATCGGGACCCTTTACCAATTCGGTATTGTAGAGAATGCCAACCGGCGTAACCCGCATCGCGGTAAATTGACCGTCCTTATCTCTAAACTTCGCCGGAAAATTGGCCGCCCCTGGCGGTGAATACTTTGCAAACACGCCTTCGGGCTTGGCCAGCGCTAGCGGACCTCTGGCGCCAAGCACGACATCGAAGTTAGGCTTACCGGCACGCCACTCTGTGAGTACGCGGTCGATCACCTTCGTGGCGTCGCCGCGCCAATATTCCACTTTGATGCCGTACTGCGCTTCAAAGCCCTTCTGAATCAATGCCATCACCTTTGGAACGATGGTGCCGTAAATCACGAGCTTGCCTTCTTTTTTGGCTGCATCGACGTTGACCGGTTGGGCCGAAACCGCCGCGCTGAGAAGTAACCAGCCGGCAAATGCGGTTACAGTGAATAGTAGTGCTCGCAGACGCATGGTGAGGAACCTCCTTGAGTTAGACGAAACTCAGCCGATTCTATTTAATGTAAATGCCAAGGAATTTAAAAGCTGGGAAATCAGCTCACCAGCTCACGAGCCATCCGAATGACTTGCCGGCGCGCCTCTTGCGTGCCTGTCGGAAGCAGGATGGGCAAGTCGAGACCGCCGTTAACGAATGCATCGAGCTGATTCCGGCAATCGTCCGGTGTCCCGGCGATAGAATGTGCACGAACGACTTCGTCGCTGATGAATTTCTTGGCGTTCTCCCAATCGCGCTTAGCTACGGCGGCGGCAAGACCTTTCTGATCAACTGTGCCGCCGCCCAGGCGAATATTGTCCGCGTGGTGCACGTTGCGGAAAATGTAGGCCAGGAAGAGCTTGTTAGCTTCAACGGCCTCTTGCCGATCCTTCGACACCGCCGCAGTCACAAAACCGGCGACATCAACCCGCTTGAGAGTCTTGCCGCTGTTTTCGGCGCCCGCCATGATTTCCCCAGCGCACTGGGCGATGTAACCGGGCGAACAGCCACCCGACAGAAGAACGCCGTCACCGATCTCGCCAGCGAGCCGCAGCATGCGCGGCCGCACCGCGGTAATATACATATCAATCCCCTGTGACGGCACGAAGCCCATTTTGGCGCCGTTGACCTGAAACATCTTGCCTTGGAAATTCACCGCTTCGCCGTGCAGATACCGGCGCAGGATTTTGACATACTCGCGCATGGTTTGAAGCGGGTGAGGCGATTCGATGCCGGCTTCCTTTAACGCCGCCGCATTGCCGGTTCCTGGACTTGCGATGACCCGGCCGGGCGCGAACTCCTCCATTGTCGCAATCGCCATGGCCGTGATGATCGGGTTACGCGAATACGGGCTCATCGGCGCCGCCGCGACTTTGATCCTTTGGGTGGCGGCCAAGAGCGCCATCGCGGTAGTAAGCGAATCGCGAAAACAGAGATGATCCGACATCCAGATCGAATGCATGCCGGCCTCATCGGCCAGCCGGGCCAGCTCGATCATTTCCTGGATGGAATAGAAACCGTCAAAGCATAAACCGATCCGCATAGGTGCTCTCCCAGTCTCCCCGTGTTCGTGATTCGTGCTCCTGCTCGTTCTGATTCACATAACAGCTCCACCGATACGATCACAAAAAAGCTCCCCTCATCGGCGGCTAAAAACCCTCGTGCAGAAGTTTAGAGAACTCTTTCCGTGTCACCCCCGCCAATCCCATTTTTTCCGACGTCAGCCCGTCGACACGGAAATCCGCTGCCAGTGCCGTCGATGCGAGCGTAATCAGCGCATCGATGACCGGCGTCTCTACGCCCAGTAATTTTCCGATTGCCGCCATCGGCACCAATCCATATCCGACGTCCTCTCTCAGGTAGCGATGATCGAGCGAAGGAGGAGACTTGATCGTCCTATTCGGCTCACTGTCGTGAATCGCCCGATAGGCCGAACCGCTCTCGCGTGCCTCCGCCGTCGTCAATCCGGCCTGATAAAAGAGATCGACGAAGCGCAGCGGCTCAAGGCCGAGAGCGCGGACGATCGCCAGCCGTTCCCCGTCGACACCGTCGATCCACTTGCCGATCGCCGGGGTGATACCTTCGTAGTACCAGAGAAAATCGCCGCCGCTCTTTTCGATCCATCCGGCATTACCGAGCATGCCGGCGGGATGCATGATCGCATTGATATTCGCAAGCCCGGTTTCGAGCACGTTGGCGGCCGGAACGACGTTGGGAAATACCTGTTGGATTTCCTGGACGAGACCGGCGGTATGCTTTCCCGGAAATGCGGCACAACGAAGATGGGTCGTGCGCCGGTAAATTTCCACCCGGCCAGGCTCCGGCATACGGCAGATGTAGGTGAGCGTCACGGTCTCGCAGAGTTGAATATCGGCTTTGCAACGGAGCACACGCAGCAGATTGGCAAAATGGAGCGAGCCGCCGGTGTGCCCTGGGTTGAGGAGGATTCGCTGGCCATCGACCAAATACTTTGCCAGATTGCCCGCCAGGTATTCATGGCCGACCGCCGGTATGGTGATGACGATCAGATCGACGCCCTGCACCACCGGGGGCAAGTGCGGGCTCATGAAGTAAGGCACGGCAGATTTTTGCTCGCCAGCCTCGATGAGGTCGATCTTACCGCGCCGGGCGAGCGTGGCGATGGTGCTTTCCGATCTCGAGAACAGCCGGACTTCATGACCGCGCAAGGTCAGATCGGCGGCGGCGGCGCATCCGCCGTTGCCTGCACCGAGTACAGCGATCTTCTGAATGGCCATGGAAATTTGTAGGGGACGGCGTGCGTGCTTATCGGTGGTTACGCGATGCGGTAGCGCTGAACCTTGTCTTCATCCAACTCGATACCGAGCCCCGGCCTTGAGGAAACCATAACGTCACCGTCCGCGTACTGGAAAGGCTCCTTTATAATATCATCCTGATAGTAGATCCCGGCGATACCGCCCTTGCCTTTCCCCGCCGGTGTCGAAACCGGCACAACGCATCCGTAGGTTACGACACCGGTTGATGCGGCAAGATGAATATTCGCCGCATTCCCGACGCCGGTTTCAACGGAACCGTTGACGTTGCACTTTAGCCCTGCGGCTTCGGCGATCGCCGCGACTTTCTTCGCCTTGAACATGCCGCCGGGTTTGGTCGTGTAGATCGAAATCATATCCGCGGCTTTCTTTTGGACAATCTCGATCACATCCTGCGGCGTCCAGGCACTCTCGTCCGCCATGATGGGCGTATCGACTCGCCGCGTCACTTCCGCCATTTGATCAAGCCCTTCGACCGGCTGCTCCATATAAAGAAGATCATACTCTTCCATCGCCCGGGTAACTTTTACCGCGAGTTTGGCTGTCGGGTAACCTTGATTGGCATCGACGCAGATCTGCAAGTCCGGGCCGATGGCTTCGCGGACCCGTTTCACCAGCTCGACGTCGCGCTTGTGATCGATCCCGCATTTCAGCTTGATCGTCTTCACACCTTCCGATTTGGCTTGACTCGCTTCCTCAACAGCCCTTTCGATATCCATCAAGCCTAGGCTATGAGCAATTGGAACGCGGTCACGAAACAAACCACCGAGCAACTGGCAGGCAGGAACCTTCAGCGCCTTGCCAACAACATCGTAAATCGCCGCATCGATCGCCGCTTTGCAATACGGGTACCCTTTCACGGCTTTGTCCATCACCGCGTGAATGGCTTCGAATCGGCTGGGGTCCTGGCCCGACAAAGCGGGAGCCAAAATATCGTTGATGATGTGAACCGTCGTCTGCGGCGTCTCCCCGAAATATCTCCCGTGATCGCCGCCCCAGTCCTTCAAAACCGGTGCTTCGCCGAGACCAACCAAACCTTGGTCGGTATAGAGCTTGATGATGACGTAAACGCCGATCGGCGTGGTGAGGCTCGCCCATTGATGCACGCGCCGGGTCGGCAGGCGAATCGGAATGGTTTCGATTTTGGTGATTTTCATCTCAGCCAACTCGCAAAAGCGTGTCGGTGGGTGTGACGTCGGAAAGCAACTCGCAACCCTTCTCCGTCACGCAGAACATGTCCTTGTTTTGCATGCCGAAGCGGCCGGGAATATAGACCAGCGGCTCGAAGGCGCCGACCATGCCCGCCTCGACGATCTCGTTTCCGTAGCGGCCCATATACGGTTCCTCGTGCAGGTGAAGACCGATGCCATGCGCGACGAAACTGATCGGCTCGAAACCGAGTTGGCTGAATTTCGCGAGGAATTTTCGGTAAATGTCCGGACAGCTCGCGCCCGGCCTAATCAAATCCATGACGAGATACTTGCACTCGATCAGGTTCGCCCAGATCTTGTACTGCTCCGGCGTCGCGTCGCCCAGCACCGCTGTGCGGCAAACGCCACTGAGATAGCCGCTTTTCTGGCCGAAAATCTCCATCCGAATAATGTCGCCCTTTTGCAGCTTGCGGTCGGTTGGCCCGACATTGGGAAACTGGCTGCGCTCGCCACTGGCGATGATCATCAGCTTATAGCTCTCGGCACCCCCGCCGAAGAGCGACGTCAGCAAGACTCCCGCTAGCTCCATCTCGGTCATCCCTATCTTTGCTGACCTGAGCGCGTCGCCGATCGCCTTGTCTGTGAGCTTGCTGAGTGAGCGTAGCAACGCCAATTCGTTAGCCGTCTTGATCTGCCGCGCTTTATTGAAAATCGCATCGGCGGCGACCCAGTGAACGGTCGGAAGATTTTCTTGCAGCCGGGCAAAATCTCTTGCGGGAAGAAACTCCAACTCGATCCCAACTTTGCCACCGTCGAGCTTCAAGTCCTTCAGCGAGTCAGCCAGCTTGTCCATCGGATCATCGCTGAACTCGCGATAAATTTTCAAATCGCCGATCCCCGCGTGCGCCTTTACCGTGGTCGCTTCCATATCGATGGCGATCATCGAAATCCGTTCGTCCGCCGTGACAATAACGGCAGCATGGCGCCAGCGCATGAGCGACTGCGACGGCACGACAAAACCCGAGACATAAGCAACATTTTCCGGTGAGACGGCGACGATGGCATCGAGCTTTTCAGCGGCGATGCGCTGGGTCAGACGCGAGATGATTTGCGGGTCCATGATTCCTGGCCGGTAGGCGTGACAATAACGGTTGGGTCCAAAAGCGTCAAGCGAAGGTAAACAGCAGCGCGAATCGGGCTGTCCAGCACTGGCCTGCGGCGCTTCGACTAAATGTTGAAACACTGTAGAGGACCGGGCCTGAGACCGGCAAGCCCCGTCGCGGTAATAGTGTCTACAGCCGGAAATACGCAGGGCGTAGTGCTCCAGCGGCCGTCGCGAAACCGGCGCCTGATCGCCTGCCAGCGTCGGAATTATTTGCCGCTGATCTCTTTGCGTACTTCTCTCAGCAGGCGGAAATCAACGACCTTCTCTACGGGTATATCGCCGACGTCCTGCTCGACCTTGCGGATGAGATCGAAGTGAACCTTGAGTTGTCTCTCGCCGATGATGCCGTCCTCGTTTAGCGCCTTAATGATGGCTTGATAGGAGCCCTTGGCAATCTCGGGATCGACTTTCCACTCCCTCTGAATCACACCGATGGTTCCCTCGGGATTGTCCTTGGCGTAGCGCAAGCCGCGGTAGAGAGATCTCACGACTTTCTTGACTTCCTGGGGATGCTCCTTGATGCGCTGATCGGTCGTGCTGTAGCCGTTGCTGGCGAACTCGACGACGTCGCCGACAAAGGACACTTCATTGAACCCTTCCCGTTTGAGAATCGCAACGGCAGGCACCGGAACGATGATCGCGCTCACTGAACCGGCGCGCAACGCGGCCATTCGCGTTCCCTCGGCGCCGATTTGTATAAGTATCGCGTCCTTCTCCGGTTCGATACCAAAGTGCTTAAGCGCCAGGCGTGCCGAAAGGTCGGAAGTGCCGCCGAATTGACTGACACCGACTCGTTTGCCCCTGAGCTCGGCTACCGAGCGAATGTCCTTCTGCGCCACCAGATAATACATCGGCCGGTCAGCGCCGTAGAAGATCGCTTTCAATGGTAAACCGCGTGCCGCCAGGCGCAAGCCTGAATCGGCGAGCCCATGATACTGCACCTCTCCCGCCAGGAGCGCATTTTGCGCAATCGAGGGTCGCAGGCGCGGTAGCTCGATCTCCAGTCCCTCGTCTCGGAAAAAACCTCGGTGCACGGCGACAAACAGCGGCAGGTAACCCATTGAATTTCCCGGCAGCGCGAACTTTATCGGCTCGGCGGCGCGCGCAAAGTCAATTGACTTGGGCAAAGTCAGCACAAAAAAACCAACAAGAAGGATGAGCGATCGAATCAAACAAACTTGCATGCGGTGAAGCCTCCAATCGGCCACTCGATAAGTCGCCTGCGGGTAATTTCGCGTATCACGCGGTGAAGTTTCAGTCAATTCTCCTGCGCCATCAACTCGATCGACACCGTATGATTTCGCAGGGAAACTTGTTAAGGCAACGAGGGCCTTTTTCCTCAATGGCAAAAAAATCGGCGAGAAAAAGTCCGCGGGTGTGGTTTTTATCGACGATGTGCATCTGCAAAGCGAACACGTGCCCGACCTGGTAAACCAGCCTACCGTCCGAATCGAAGAGAAAACGGTCTTCCGTGCTCTGCACACGGTCAAATCCAATTTGCGGCTCGTGGCGCGGGTTGGCGCCGAGCATGCCTTGGAGAAACCCGCCGTAAAATTCGTAGTCCGTATCGCGGATAAATTGCATGGCCTGGATCGAATCTTCGCTGCTCCTACCGGCAGAGAGTGTCGGCGCAAGACGCTGGTAACCCTCAACCGCAATCTCGAACATTTCCTTGTATTCGGCTGTCGGATCGCCGGTGACCACCGGTCTGCCGCACTGGGCTTCGTAGCCGTTGTAAAAAATCCCCAATTCGTTGTTGATGATGTCGCGCTCGCCGATCACGCGATCGACTGGACGCGGCCGCTGATCGTTGATATCGGGATCGAGCATCGAGCACGAGCCGAGCTGGATCATACCCATCTCGCCGCCAGCCTTCATGACGGCCTCGTGGACGAGTCCGAATACCTCGCCCTCGGTCATACCGGGCCTCACCCGCTCTTGCATGGCGCGCAGCCCCACATCCCCTAATTCCGCCGAGCGCTCGAGGAATCGAATTTCTTCCGCGCTCTTCAAGAGCCGCAGAACGATAAATTCTTTGGTGACGAAAACGAATTCAGCCTGCGGTAAATTCGTTGTGAAAAAATCCCAGTGGTTTTTTGGAATCGAAGTGTACGGATCGTACTCGACGATGCCGACGCGTCCTTTGTCATAGCCGCGCTCTTTGATCTCGTTGACGATGGCGCCGAGCACGCTGGGCGCTCCGACGATGACGTTGCGCACGGCTGTACGGGCCAGCATGCCGCCGGCGAGGGAATGGCCCGGGCGCGTCACCACGGCGGGCTCCCCTTCTCGGGGGAAAAAGCAGTAGTTCGCCATCTCGGCTTTTCCCATCATGTTGGTCACGTAACGGACGTTGAACCAGAGCCGGCCGTAGGCTGCCGACCCGCCCACGATCAGGAGGCAATCGAGGTTGTGCTCGCGCATCATCGCGCGGATGTTCTTATATCGCCGCTCGTATTCCGCTTTGGAAAAGCGTGGGTACGGAAAGCGGGCATGCATGGCGTCGAGTTCTTGTTCGCTAAGCAGCATTCGCGTCTCCTGGCTAACACTCGAACATCAACGAAACAACTTCGTAAACAGATGCTTCACTTCATTAGACTACTGTCAGAGTGTCATTCTGAGGCGCGGCCGACGAATCCGCTTTTCGTGAGCCGGTGAACCAGCAGATGCTTCGCTTTCGCTCAGCATGACATTCATGTGATTTGTAATATTGCGAAACGGCTTCTCGTTCAGCGTGACAGTCCGGTTTCGTCATTTCGAGCAGCGCGAGAAATTCTTTCAGAAGGATTTCTCCCGCGGCCGAAATAACCAGATCTTCTTTGCGTCTTGGCGGAGACATTCCGAATCTGCGGCCGCCCACCAACCTTCTCAGCGCGCCTGACTACCCCAGCGTTTGCATAACGTCAGGTCGACCACGTCGTCGACTTTGACTTGCGCGGCCTTGGGGTTGACGCCGAATTCCGCCATGAGCTTCGCGATGCTGCGCACACCCGGCACCGTTGGACAAATACTGTCCGGTAAATCGTCGACGAGATCGGCATAGACCTCTTCCGCCCTTGCTTGATCGCTAATTCGCAGGTTCTTCATCATCGAGGGCAGGACAACGTTCTTGTTCGCCGGGTTGACAATGAAACGAACCGAATCGGTGAGTGCCCGTCCGACGCGATCGACCATCACGGGCTGACTGCGCAAGGTTTTGCGCATCACCGCCAGACCGCTTGCTTGGAAGGGGATATTCATCTTGGCCATATCCACCAGCACCGGAAAGCCCTCGGCGATGGCCGCCTTGGAAATCTCCGGCGCGATCACCGTCGCTTGAGTCGTGCCACCCTTCAACGCCGCCAGGCGCGAAGGCTCCGGCCCGGTGGGCAGAAGCGTGATATTGTCGCGGCGAGGGTTCAAACCCAGATGATCCAGAGCCATGAGCGCGGCGAGGCTAGCCAAACCGGCCATGCTGGCGCCGATACCGAAGGTTTTTCCCTTCAAGTCCTCGGCGCGCTTGATGCTCGGATGCGCGACCAGTTGATACCTGACTTTGTTCTGGTTGCCCATGATCATCACCATATCGCTTCCGGCCGCGACAGCATTGATCACGTGCGTCGGGCCGATAAGCCCCACCTGCACTTCGCCGGCGAGCATCGCTTGCGCCGCCTGCGTTGCAATGATGAAAACGGGCTGCACTTCGACGTTGTGCTTGCGGAAGAAGCCCTGCTCCTTGGCGATCCACGTGGAGGTCAGATAGGCGTTGATCGCGCCATAGGCGAAGATCGCTTTCGAAGCCGCCTCTGCGGCCTCCGCTGAGCGCCAGCCCCAACCGAGAACGGATAAAACCAGCAGTATCGAGATTGCTTTACGTGTCATTCGCTGACTCCTTCTTTGATCAAATCCAAGATGAAAGTTGAAACCTTGAGCCTTTGAATATTAACGAGTTTTTAACCCATGTCGTACAACCGCGCGCAGTTACCCCACAAGATTTTCCTCCGATTAGCATCGCTCAAACCGCCAATCTCGAGGAATTCATCGATCGCCTGAGGAAAGTGCGCGTCGATATGGGGATAGTCGGTGGAGACCACGAGATTGTCGTCGCCGAGACGCTTGACGACGTCGGTCACGAGATATTCATCCGGATCCACCGAGATAAAGCACTGTTGAAGAAAATACTCGCTCGGCTGGCGCGACAGCGGCACGTCGGCCAATGGTCCGTGCAGCTTGGCGCGCTCGTCGAGCCGGTAAAGCAGCCATGGCAACCATGCGCAGTTGCCTTCCAGGAACGCGACTCGCAGTTTCGGAAATTTTTCCAATACGCCGCCGGCGCAAAAACTCGACACCGCCTGGATCAGTTCAACCGGATTGCGCAAAGCCAGAGCGACGATGTTGGCGTTGGGGTGGCCGAAGAACTTGTTGGCGACCTGATCCTGCTTCGGTCGGGCCGGGGGGTGAAAACAAAGGGCCACATCGAGCTTTTCGATTTCCCCCCACAGAGGATCGAAATAACGATCGTGGATGCGTTTGCCGTTGATCGGCTCGGGGCAGAGAGACAGCGCCCGGATGCCTAAGCCGCTGACGACGCGGCGCACCTCATCGACGGCGAGATCGACATCATGCAGCGTAATCAATGCAGAAGCTTTCAACCGTTGCGGGTTCTCTTTGCAAAAATCGGCAATCCAGTCATTCCACGCCCTGCAAAGATCGTTGGCGTACTCCGGCTCCAAGGTCTCATCGCAGTGCAGCGGCGATGTGCGAAACAGCACCGCCACGTCCAGGCCCTCGCGATCCATGGCTTCGAGCTGCGACACGGCGTCATAGTCGCGAGCGACGGCAAAGTCGTAACGATCGGCGACTTGCTTCTGTCCGTGATCGATGACGTCAGTGATTTGACGCAGTGTCTCCTTGCCGGCGCCGATAGAGAACTCGACGCGCCCGTGCTTGCCGTTCCGGCGCCCGCGCGGAATCCGATCGCCCCATTTGGGGTTCATGTACTTCTCGTAGAGAAACGCGGGGTCATACACATGCATGTCGCTATCGAAAGCACGAAATCCGTTCTTCATAACAACCTCCGGGTATCGAGGAACCCAGCACTCCAATACTCCACTACTCCAACCTGACTTACTTCACGATTCCCATCTCCTTATGCACTTCTCGCAACGCCGCGTGCAGCGGCGCAATGCAACAAAGCAGGGCCAGCAACGAAAACGACAATTGTTTGATCAATTCCAACCTACGTCCCTCCTAGACCAGACGCCTGCCGTGCTTCCGCGGTGAATTCTCACGACAGCTCGTCCGATCACTTCCCCGTTCATTGACGATATCGGCAACGCCGCCGATCTCTAAGTCCCAATCCGCTGCTTCGATCGTCCGGATTTTACCGAGCTCGTGGGCTTGCTTGAGTCAACTTCTCCTGCCGTCGGCTTGCTTCATTTTTTCACCACAACATCACTAGATACGAGGCGTGGCTTGCCGTATTTGAGCCCCCATCGAGCACATCGATCGAGCCGAAGGGCACGTTGACAAGCAGCGCGCCCTTCAGCTAAGTGTTTTGCAAGAAAACAATTCATCACTTAAAGGGAACCCGCCGTGGCTGAACATAGCAAAATGACGCCGCAAGAAGCAAAACAAACGGCTGAGGCGATCAGAAAAATCATCCTCGATACTTACTACCGCGAAGTTCAGCCGTCGCCGTTTTTCACAGATCTTCGCGCCGGCACGTTATCTCGCCCTCGCCTCCAGGGATGGATTAAGAATTGGTACTCCTTCGCGCTCGAGGTCAATACCGGCATGGCAACCGTGTACCATCAGTTCGTCGGCTTTTTCAAAAGACATCCGGAACTGGAAAATCGTATCGCGCAGAAAATCGGCGAAGAATTCACAACACCGGCGATCGGCGGCCACGCGCGCATGCTGCCGATCTTGGGAAACGCACTAGGCGTGTCCGCAGACGAGATGATCGAGTGCGAGCTCATTCCGGAAGCCCG
>Ga0210113_1000035_pt1 | contig 27926 bp, 25 predicted proteins | sample MayberryNW_Catta_5_FD_185523 | JGI IMG/M metagenome (GOLD analysis project Ga0210113, IMG submission 185523) | Wetland microbial communities from San Francisco Bay, California, USA, that impact long-term carbon sequestration -... | ecosystem: Environmental > Aquatic > Marine > Wetlands ...
GCGGCGGTTGGCGAAGATCGGGCGCTGCTGAAGAAGGTGCTCACGTACCACGTCGTCAAGGGGAAGGTGCCCGCCGCGAAGGTCGTGACGCTGAACGGCAAGAGCGTGAAGACGCTTTCCGGTCAGACCGTGAAGGTCTCGGTCCGCGGGGGGAACGTGTTCCTGAACGGCTCCACCCGCGTCACGAAGACCGACGTGCTGGCCTCGAACGGCGTCATCCACGTCGTGAACAAGGTCCTCATCCCGAAGAGCTGACTGACCGAGTCGGTCGGCGACGTGGGCCTGCCACTCGCCCGAATCACGAGACTGGAGGGCCGCCCGAGAGGGCGGCTCTCTCGTTCGGTCTCAGCTCAGCCGGTAGACGATCCGGCCGCGCGTGAGGTCGTAGGACGAGAGCTCGATCCGGACGCGATCGCCGGGGAAGACACGGATGCGGTTGCTCTTCATCCGGCCGCCCATGTAGCCGAGCGCCTCGTGCCCGTTGTCGAGGCGGACCCGGAACATCCTGCTCCGCAGGGCCTCGACCACCTCACCTTCGACCTCGAGCTTCTCTTCCTTCAGTGCGATGCACCCCTTCTCTGCGAGGAGCGCCGCGGCCGCCGGAGGGCGACCGCGGGCTCGACGCTTCGACTACGCGGCGGGAACGACGTTCGTCGCCTCGGGGCCCTTCGTCCCCTCGCGCGCCTCGTACTCGACGCGCGCACCCTCGGCGAGGCTCCTGTACCCCTCCGACACGATGTTGCTGTGATGGACGAACAGGTCCTTCGTGCCCTCGTCGGGCGTGATGAACCCGTACCCCTTGCTGTCGTTGAACCACTTCACGGTTCCGGTTGCCATATGAAAAACACCTCCCTCACCTACTCACGAACGGGTAAGGAAGGCGCGAAAGTGCGCGAACCGGACTCGCTCTAGCTGGACGCGGGAATCGTAGCAACCGGCCGTCTCGCGGCTGCGGCGGCCGACCGCCGGGCTAGCCCTCGGACGGCGCGGGTCGAGGCTCCGGCTCGGGCTCGGCGTCCTCCTCGGCCTGCGCATCCGCAGGCCGCTCGGCGCGCGGGGCGCGGAGCGCGACGCCGGCGGCGCCCCAGACCGCGACTGCGACCCAGTGGACGCCGATGACGTCCGTCTGCAGCGCCAGCAGCAGCACCGCCGTGAACGCCGCGCCCAGCCACGCCTCGCGCCGCAGTAGGCCGACGAGGAGCACGAGGTTCCAGAGAACGAACGCGACCATCCCCGCGAGGCCGGCGTCGATCCCGACCTCCGTGTATGTCGACTCGCCCGCCTTGATCGTCACGCCGGTCCGCTTCGCCACGACACCCGCGTTCCCGAGGCCGTACCCCTGCGGGTGCTCGAGGACCGCCCGAACCCCGTCCCGCAGGTTGCGCCAGTGGCTCGCCGTCGAGGACTCGGACGGGGACAGCGGGTCCGCGCTCGTCCCGGGCTCCTCCTCCGCGTTCTGGCGGAGGAACTCGAGCTCCTCCTGCGTGTACTCGGTCGAGGGCCCGATCGACGGGTACGCGACGAGGAAGGCGGCGCCGGCCGCGATCGAGAAGGCTGCGAGCCCGACGGGCAGCACGCGCCGCTGCGCCACCGCGAGCACGACGAGCCCGACGGCGAGGGCGCCGAGCGCCGCGCGCGTGTGCGTGAAGAGCAGCGCCGCGTAGAGGAGGGCCGCGAGCAGGGCCCACCAGACCGTGAGCCGCCTGCTGACGACGTACAGGAGGGCGACGACGAGAACGTAGGCGCTCGCGAGCGGTGAGAGCAGCGTCGCGACGAGCCTGCGAATCGGGTTCTGCTCGTCCCCGGTGTTGTAGACCCAGTTCTCGGGGAGCCCCGACAGCCCCTCGTAGTCGAGCCCCAGCTGCTCGCGGTACCAGCCCGGGACGCCCGACTCGCGCCAGGCCTGCAGCGAGACGATCGCGAGATCGACGAGCCCGGCGACCGCGACGACGATCGCCGCGACGACGATCGCCGCGCCCAGCCGGGACCGCTCTTCCCACAGGCGCGAGACGAGCCGACCGAGCGCGTACGCCGCGACCGGCAGGAGATGGTGCCGGAGCGCGAGGAGCTCTCCGCGCGCGGTCGCCTCGCCGTCCAGGACACCCTGCGGGACGAGCGCGTACACGATCACGATTCCCGCGTAGCAGGCTGCGAGCAGGTCCACGAGCGTCACCTTCGGCACGCCGCGCGCGCGCCAGAGCGCCGCCGCGAGCGCGAGCAGCAGGAGCACTTCCTTCCAAGCGGCGGCGACGTCGAGCGCCCTGCCACGCACACCCACCTCCCAGAGCTGCGCCATCGCGGCGTTGTGAAGCACGAGGCCGAGGACGAGCGCGAGCAGAGCGGCGCCGGCGAAGCGCTCGCCGCGGCTAGTCAACGATCGCCACCAGCGTCAGCCCGAGGTTCACCACGCGGACGCGACCGGGGAAGAGCGAGGCGAGCGTGCCCGGCGAGAGGAGGTCGAGCTCCTTCGCGAATCCTTTTCCCACGAGGTCGTACGCACGGTGGGCGACGGCGTCGGGGAGCCAGTGGACGAGGGGGAGCCGGGTGTGCACCTCGACGGGGAAGCGGCGGTTCGGCGTCGTCAGGAAGACGCGCCTGCCGACGCGGAGCGCCTCCAGGACGAGCCTACGCTGCCGCTCGCGGCTGCCGACGTGCTCGATGACCGCGTTCGAGAAGACGACCTCGAACTCGCCGTCCGCGAAGGGGAGGGCGCAGGCGTCCCCCTGGACGTAGCGGACGGCCGGGTAGCGGTCCCGAAACCCGGCGCCGTCGTGGAGCCCGAGCGCGGTGATGCGGTCGGGCCACGGGTACAGCTCCTCGAAGAAGTTCAGCGTCCCGCACCCGTCGCCCTCGCCGAACGCGAGCTCGTCGGCGCCGACGTCCAGCACCGTCGTCTCGCCCGTTGGCCGCATCTCGTCCAGGAAGAGCCGCAGCTTCCGTTGCCGCGAGCGGAGCGAGATCGCATCGGTCAGGCGCACCGCGTAAGTATCGAGTCAGGGCCTGCGAGTAGGGTGGCGAACGTGGTCGAGGCGAGGATCGTGCCGGCGGGCCCGTACTCGCTGCGGCTGACCACGGGAGGCGCCTGGCACGGCCGGCTCCCGGAGGGGCGTTGGGCCCGCGCGGAGCAGCTGTCGGACGGCTCCGTCGTCCTCGAGGCGCCGGACGAGCGCGGTGTCCGCGAGGCGCGGTTCGTGCTCGCGCTCGACGACGACACGCGCGAGTTCCACCGTCGCTTTGCGCGCGATCCGCTGCTCGGCCCCTCCCTGCAGGCCCTGCGCGGGCTGCGTCCGCGGCGACGCGCGACGGTGGCGCACGCGCTCCTCCGTGGGATCTGCGGTCAGCTCATCCAGGCGAGCCGGGCGCTCGAGATCGAGCGCGCCGTCGTGCGCGCGTGCGGCGATCCGCCGCCCACGCGGGATGCCCTCGCGCGGCTCGCACCGGCGGCTCTCTGCAAGCTCGGCCTCGCAGCGAGCAGGGCGGCGACGCTGGTTCGAGTCGCCCGGACGCTCGACCTCGAGGCCTTGAAGGATCGCCCCGACACCGCCCTCGCGCGGCTCGGCCGCGAGCGGGGGATCGGGCCGTGGACGGTCGGCGTGGTCGCGCTGCAGGGGCTCGGGCGGTACGACGCCGGGCTCGTCGACGACCTGGGGCTCGTGAAGCTCGTCGCTGCCCGGAGCGGGCGCTGGCCGGAGCCGGGCGAGACCGCGGAGCTCCTCGCGCCCTACGGCGAGTGGCAGGGCCTGGCCAGCGTCTACCTGCTCCGAGGGCTGAAGCTCGGGGCCGTCCCCGGTGCGAGCATGGACCGCGCCCGGCTCGCACGGTCACGCCGGGCCGCCTAGTCGGCCGCGACGCCGGTCGTACACTCCGCGCATGGTCGACCCGCGCAAGATCGCGATCCTGGGGACCGGGCGGATCGGGGAGGCGCTCGTCGTCGGCCTGCTCTCCTCGGGCTGGCGCGAGCCGGGAGAGATCGCGGCGACCGCCCGCCACGCCGAACGCGTGGAGGAGCTGCGCGAGCGCCACGGCATCGCGGCGACGCTCTCGAATCACGACGCGTCCGCCGGGGCTGCCCTCGTCGTCATCGCCGTCAAGCCGCAGGACATCGAAGGGCTGCTGGGTGAGATCGGCGGGCTCATCCTGCCCCAGCAGACGGTGCTCACGATCGCGGCTGCGATCCCGACGTCGCGAATCGAGGCGCGGCTCTCGGGCGACGTGCCGGTCGTCCGGGCGATGCCCAACACACCCTCGACGGTGCACGAGGGGATCGCCGGCCTGTGCGCCGGAGCGCATGCCGGCGACGAGCACCTGGCGCTCGCCGAGGAGGCCCTGTCCCACCTCGGCGCGGTCGTGCGCGTGCCCGAGAGCGCGCTCGACGCGATCACGGCGGTCTCGGGCTCCGGCCCGGCGTACTTCGCGCTCCTCGCCGAGGCGATGATCGAGGCGGGGATCCTCCTCGGGCTGTCGCGCGAGATCTCGACGCAGCTCGTGATCCAGACGATGCTCGGCACGGCGAAGCAGCTCCGGGACGAGAAGATGCATCCCGTCGAGCTCCGCGAGATGGTCACCTCTCCGGGTGGGACGACGATCGCGGCGATCAGGGAGCTGGAGATGGCGGGTGTCCGCGCCGCCTTCCTGAACGCGATCCAGGCCGCGATGGTGCGCGCCCGCGAGCTCGCCGCGGGCGAGCAGTAGTCGCGGTCACCGCGGCAGCAGCGGCGAGGCGAGCTCGACGGCGAGGGCACGCACGGCGGCGAGCGCCTGCAGCGCAAGCACGGTGTCGGCGACCTGGACGTCCTCGAGGAACTCCGCACGGCCTTCGAAGTCCGCGAGCAGCGCGCAGATCGCCCGCGCGTAGCCGGGGCCGTCGCCGGTCGCAAGCGCCACGAGGGCGTCCGCGACCGCGTGCGGGAAGTCGTCGCGCGCGACGAGCGTCGCAGCGAGCTCCGCGGCGATCGCGTCCTCGTCCAGCACGAGGTGCGAGAGCGCGGCCGCGTAACGTCCAATCGGGCTCTCCGCCCTCGCCGCCCCGGTCTCGAGTGCCCAGCCCGCATCCGATCGGGCGCCCTGGAGATCGCCCGCGATCAACCGCGACTTCTGCGCGCCGATCGGCCGCCCCCAGCTCTCGGGCGGCGCGTCGGCCCAGCTCTCGCGGTAGCGATCGGCCGCGCGCAGGAGCCACTCCGCGCCCTCGTCCCGGCGGCCGAGCATCAGCAACGAGAGGCCCGCCGCCCAGGCGGCGTTTCCCATCCGGGTCAGCTGGCGCTGCCGCTCGTCGGGGTCGTCGGGAAGCCGGCTCGCGCCATCCTCGTAGCGCTCGCGCGCTCGCGCCGCGCGTTCCTCCCAGGCCGCCATCGTCCCGGAAGTATCGTCCCGTCGTGCCCGAGCTTCGCGACGTGCTCTACGTGGACGGCGCCCGCACCGCCTTCGGACGGGCAGGCCCAGGTGGCGCGTTCTGGAGGACGCGCGCGGACGACATGGCCGTGAAGGTCGTGCGCGAGCTCCTGCGCCGGAATCCGGGCCTCGCCCCGGAGCGGATCGACGACGTCGTCTTCGCGGCAACCGCGCAGGTGGGCGACCAGGGCCTCACCCTGGGCCGCGACGTCGCGCTCCTCGCGGGCCTCCCGGCATCGGTGCCCGGCTTCGCCGTCGACCGCATGTGCGCGGGCGCGCTCACGGCGACGACCGCCGGCGCAGGCGAGATCGCGATGGGCGCGGCGGACGTCGTGCTCGTCGGCGGCGTCGAGCACATGGGCCACCACCCGATGGGCGAGGACGTCGACTTCAACCCGAGGTTCGTCGCGGAGCGGATCGTCGACGAGTCCGCGGCCGTGATGGGGCAGACCGCCGAGAACCTCCACGACGCCTTCCCGCACCTGACGAAGGAGGCCGCCGACACGTACGCGGTCGAGTCGCAGCGCCGCGCGGCGAAGGCGTGGGACGACGGCGTCATGGACGGGATCGTCGTCCCGATGTCGGTCTTCGGCGACGAGGGCTGGTCGGTCGCCGCGCGGGACGAGTTCCTGCGGCCCGGGACGACGATGGATGCTCTCGCCGGGCTGCGGACGCCGTTCCGCGTCGGCGGCCGCGTCACCGCGGGGAACTCGGCCGGCCTCACGGACGGGGCGACCGCGGCGCTCCTCGCATCGGGGGAGGCGGCGGACGAGCTCGGCGTCGAGCCGAGGATGCGACTCGTCGGGTTCGCGTACGCTGGGGTGGAGCCGGAGCTGATGGGCCTCGGGCCCGTGCCGGCGACGCACCGTGTCCTCGAGCGGGCCGGGCTCACGCTGGACGACGTCGGCCTGTTCGAGCTCAACGAGCCCTTCGCGGTGCAGGTGCTGACGTGGTGCGACGGGGTCGGCGTCGCCCCCGACGACGCGCGCCTCAACCCCTACGGCGGCGCGATCGCGTGCGGACACCCGCTCGCGGCCACCGGTGTCCGCCTGATGGCGCAGCTCGCGCACGGGTTCCGCGAACGCCCGGACGTGCGCTACGGGCTGACGGCACTCTGCATCGGCCTCGGCATGGGCGCGGCCGTCCTCTGGGAGAACCTGCGAAATCGTGGCTAGCCCGACCCTCTTCAAGCTGCAGCGGCTGGACACGCGGGTGGGGCCAGTCGCGCTCGTGACGATGGACAACGGGGAGGACTGGCAGAAGCCGAACACCTTCGGCGAGGACGCGCTGCGCTCGCTCGAGAGCGTTCTCGACCAGCTGCGCACGCGCGATTGGCGCGGCCTCCTGCTGACAGGGAAGCCCTTCGTGTTCGCGGTCGGCGCGGACATGGACGAGTTCGGCGAGATCACGCCCGAGCGCGCGCGCGTCGGCGGCGAGGCCGGGCACGAGCTCTTCGGCCGGATCCGCGAGCTCCCGTTCGTCACGGTCGCGGCGATCAACGGCGCGGCCCTCGGCGGCGGCGTCGAGATCGCGCTGCATTGCGACTACCGGACGATCGCGTCCTCGGTGCGCCACTTCGCCTGCCCCGAGGTCTTCCTCGGGCTCATCCCCGGCTGGGGCGGCACGCAGCTCGTCCCGCGCCTCGTGGGCGCCGAGCGGGCGGTGAAGTTCGTCGTCGAGAGCCCGCTGCGCCAGAACCGGATGCTCACGGGCCCGCAGGCGTTCGAGGCCGGCTTCGCGGACCTGCTGCTGGAGCCGGTCGAGTTCCTCGACGAATCGCTCGCGTTCCTGCTGGAGAAGATCGAGGAGGGCGGCGGGAAGCGGCAGCCGCAGGCGGATCTCGCGGACGTCGCGGAGGTCTGCCGCAAGGCGCGCGCCCGGTTGGACGGACAGGTGCACGGAGCGGCTCCGGCTCCGTATCGGGCGCTCGACCTGATCGAGGGCGCAGCGACGTGGTCGCTCGAGGAGGGGTACCGCGCGGAGGAGGACGCGCTCGCGGAGCTCCTCCCCGGCCGGCAGGCGCAGGCGTCGATCTACGCCTTCGGCCTCGTCGAGCGACGCGCGAAGCGTGGAGTCGGGATCCCGGACGCCGAGCCTCGGCGCGTCGAGAAGGTCGGGCTCGTGGGCGCCGGGCTGATGGCGCGCCAACTCGCACTGCTCGCGCTCCGCCGGCTCGAGGTGCCGGTGGTGCTCCGCGACCTCACGCAGGAACAGGTCGACGACGCCGTGTCGTGGATCGAAGACGAGCTCGACGAGCTCGTGCGCAAGGGGCGGCTCGCTGAGGCGAAGGCCCGCTTCCTCGCCTCGCTCGTCGGCGGCGGCACCGGCTGGGACGTCTTCGCCGGCTGCGACTTCGTGCTCGAGGCGGTGTTCGAGGAGATGGCGGTGAAGAAGGAGGTCTTCGCGGAGCTCGAGCGGGTCGTCTCGAGCGAGTGCGTCCTCGCCACGAATACGTCATCCCTCTCCGTCACCGAGCTGGGCGCCGGGCTGGAGCACCCCGAGCGCGTCGTCGGCACGCACTTCTTCAACCCGGTCGCCGTGCTGCCGCTCGTCGAGCTCGTGCGCACAACCGAGACCGACGACGCGACGCTCGCCACCGCCTGGGCGGTCACGAGGAAGCTGCGCAAGACCGGCGTCCTCGTGCGCGATGCGCCGGGCTTCGTCGTGAACCGGCTGCTCGGGCGCCAGGGCTCGGTCGTCATGGACGCCCTCGACCACGGGAACACCGTCGAGGAGACGGACGAGGCCGTGCTGCGGATGGGGCTGCCGATGGCGCCCTCCGTCCTGCTCCAGCTCGTCGGGCCGAAGGTGGCGAGCCACGTCCGCCGCACCCTGCACGAGGCGTGGCCCGACCGGTTCGTCCTCTCCCCGACGCTCGAGAGCCTCGCCGAGGGTGGCGAGCAGGTCGTCGTCGAGCACGCCCCTCGGAGCGTGGAGGAGCTCCACACGGCAGTCCTGGAGGCGCTCGCCGACGAGTCGAGGCATATCCTCGAGGACGGGGTGGTCGCGGAGGCGGCCGACATCGACACCTGCCTCCTGCTCGGCGCCGGGTTCCCGTTCTGGCTCGGCGGGATCACGAAGCATCTCGACCAGACGGGCGTGTCCGAACGCGTCGTGGGCCGACCGCTCGCGGAGATCTCGCTTACGGCCGAACCGGCGGTACCCGTTTCCCCGACCGGTACCTGAGGTATGCTCTGATTTGTACCGCTCGCCGGGAAACAGGCGAGCGTCGACTCTTCGGAAGGAGCGGCACGGCGGCACGTGCTGCCTGAATGCACGACGTGACGATCACCGCGACGCTGACGTCGGACACACCTGAACGCCTGACCGCTGCGGCGCAACGCGCCGAGGCGTGGTTCGGCGAGCCGTTCCTGCACCCGGACGAGGGCCCGGATCTCGCGCTCGCCCCGGGCACTGCCCGCCGGGCGGCGCTCGACGACGCGCTCGCCGAGATCGAGGCGGGCCGCGCGGCTCCATCCGCGGGGTGGAAGGTCCGGTACGGGCTGATGCTCGGCCTCGAGCGCGTGCTCACCGAGGACCTGCCGCGCACGGCGAACGGCACCGAGCTCCGCCGGCACCAGGTCGACGCGCTCGCAGGCATGCTCGCGGAGCTCATCGCCTCGACCCAGCGCGCCGCCGACGAGAACGGAAACGGCCACGGAGGCGGCAACGGAGCGGTCGCCGAGGCAGAGGTCGAGGAGGAGCCGGAGGACGACTTCGACGCAGGCTTCGTGGACGATGGCGCGCTCGAGGACGGCTTCCACGGCGTCGACCCCGGAGCAGTGCGCCGCTACCGGTTCCGCCACCCCACGGCCTCGGGCAAGACGATCGCGGCGGCCGGCTTCGTCGAGGCGGCCCGTCACCTGGGAGTCCTCATCCTCACCCACCGGCGACTCCTCGTCACGCAGTTCACGCGCGACCTGACGACCGAGGGCTACGGCGACCGCTTCGCGGAGGCCGTGACGACGGGCAAGCGCGCCCCCTCCGACAACCCGATCACGATCCAGACCTACGCCTGGTTCGCGCGGCACGGCTCGGAGCTCGACCGCGAGACGTACCACCTCGTGCTCTGCGACGAGGCGCACACGGCGCTCGGCGAGAAGACGAGCGCAGCGATCCGCGCCTTCCACGAGCCGCTCTACATCGGCATGACCGCGACCGAGCAGCTGATCGCGAAGCAGGTGTCGGACGTCTTCCCGGCCTCCGTGGACGACCTCCCGCTCGGCGACGCCGCGCGTCGCGGCCTCATCGCACCGCTCCGCTGCCTGCGCGTTCCTCCCGCGGCGGCGATCAACTCGGTACCGATCGTCGGCGGCGACTTCGAGGAGCGGGCCCTGGCCGCGGCCCTCGACCACGAGGCCCTGAACCAGGCGGCCGCCAGCCTCTACCGCGACCGCTTCGGCTCGACGCCGGGGATCGTGTACTCGGCTGGCGTCGAGCACGCGTACAACCTCGCGCAGGAGTTCCGGGCTGCGGGCCTCAAGGCGGAGGCCGTCTCCGGGAAGACACCCCCCGCCCGTCTCGCCGAGACGCTGGCCGCCTACGAGCGCGGCGAGATCAACGTCCTCATCAACGCCCAGCTCCTCGCCGAGGGGTGGAACTCACCCCGCGCGACCGTGTGCATGCACCTCGCGCCGACCGCCTCGCGCCGCGTCTACCAGCAGCGGATCGGCCGCATCATGCGCATCCACCCGCGCAAGGAGGCAGGCGTCGTCGTCGACTTCGTCCCCAAGGCGTCGACCCACAACGATCGCGTCGTCTCGCTGCACGCCCTCCTCGACGCCGACTTCTACCGCGAGGGCGCCCGCGTGACCCCGGCGCCGCGTCGCCGCCAGCAACGCCGCGCCCGCCGCAAGCTCTCCCCGGTGCCGTGGCTCGTCCCGGTCACCCCGGACGTCGCGCGGCGCCTCAACGTCATCCAGCGCGAGTGGCAGCGCATCGATCCGAAGTACCTGGACGAGGACGAGCAGCGCTTCTGGGCGACGATCGCGGGTCGCCAGATCCGCTTCGACCAGCGTGCGGAGTTCGCGCGCAAGTTCACGGAGGGCCGGGCGAGCAAGGTCGCTCTCGAGCAGTTCCTGTCGACGTGCGCCGCCGAGAACCAGAACCGGCGGCTGCGGATGACGGCGCTGCTCGACCGCGTCGCGACGCCGGTCGAGCGGGCGGACTTCGACGACCTCGTCACGCTCGTGACGCAGGCGCCGCCGTGGGAGAAGGACCGCGCGGCAGGCGTCCGCGTCCTCCTCCGCGCGATCGGCGAGGGCAAGGCGGTAGCGCCCGAGCAGATCCTCGCTCGCTGGACGTGGAGGCTCGCCAGGGCCACCCGCAAGGTGCAGGACCGCCGGGTCTCGACCGAGTTCCCGGAGGCGAAGCGACTGCTGGGAGCCGCAGCCAACTCGCGGGGCTACCGGCACGAGGAGAACGTCAACCGTCTCGTCCAGGTCGCGAGCTCGATGCCGCTCCCCGTCGGCGCGGCCCTGCTCGCCTCGGCCGACGGCTACACGCCGCGGGCGAACGGCGCGCTCGACCGCGCACGCGAGGAGCTCGGCTCGATCGAGGACATCGCGAACGCGCTCGCCGACAACCTGCCTGCCCCCAAGCTGACCGCGCGCAAGAGCCGGCGCAGGCGCCGGAAGCGCAAGGGCCAGGCCGCGCAGGGGCCGACGGAGGCGTCGGCGAACGGCGACGCCCCGGTGACGGCCGAGGCCTCCGCCGTGCGCAGCGAAGACGCCGCCTGACGGCAGCGGTCGCCGTCGCTCTCAGTCGGAGGCGAGCTCGAACAGGGCCTCGACCGTCGACCAGTTGCGCGAGGTGCCGACGACGCCGAGCTTCTTCTAGGCGAGGAGCGCCGACACCTTCGAGCGGGCGATGCCCGCGGGGTGCCAGGCGTAGACCTCGCGCCCGACGACTGCGAGCTGCTCGTGCGCGACGGCGGCAGCCTCCAGCTCGCGGACGACTGGCTGGGCGAGCTTCGCCGCGAGGAACGTGACCTGGTAGCGCTTCGCTCGGCGACCGCGCCCAGCGGATTCCGGGAGACGACCTTCGCGAGCTCGGCGCGCGTGCGGACGACGACGTCGATCCGGAGCCCGAAGCCGTCCTCGAGCTCCCGCTCGCACTCGCGCGCGACGCGTTCGGCGCCCTTCCGGCTCGAGAGGACGACGTTCCCGCTCTGCAGGTGGGTCCGGACGTCTCCGAACCCCCGCGCCCTCGAGCAACTCGTGCAGCGCAGGCATCGAGACCCGGTTCCGCGAGCCGATGTTGACGCCCCGGAGGAGCACGACGTAGCGAGGTAGCTGCGTAGGGTCCGCCCGCGCTAGCCGCGCTCGCCGCCGCCGTTCTTTTCGCGCTCGCGCAGGAAGCGCGCGATCTCGGCCGCGAGTGCCTCGCCCGACGGGATCGAGCCGGACTCCTCGAGCAGGTCGAGCGAGTCGGCCCGCTGCTCGAGCTCCTCCACGTACGCAGCGGTCTCCGCATCGCCGGCGACGGCCTCCGAGACCTGCTCGACGTAGGACTCCTCCGCCTCGGCGAGCTCGCTCACGTCGATGTCGATGCCGAGGACGCCCGAGAGCCGGTCGCAGAGCGAGCGGGCGGCCCGCGGGCTCGGCGCGAGCGACACGTAGTGCGGAACGGCCGCCCACAGGCTGACGGAGGGGATGCCCGAGCGCCGGCAGGCGTCGAGGAGGACACCGACGATCCCGGTCGGTCCCTCGTACCGGGAGAGCTGCAGCCCGAGCTCGTCGACGAGGTGCGGATCGGTCGCCGCACCGGTCACCGGGGAGGGGCGGGTGTGGGGCACGTCCGCGAGCAGGGCGCCCAGCGTGACGACGAGCTCGACCCCGAGGTCCCGGGCGACGTCGGAGACGAGATCGGTGAAGGTCCGCCAGCGGTAGTTCGGCTCGACGCCGATCAGGATCACGGCGTCCCGGTTCGCGCCCGGGACCCGCGCCCGGAAGAACGCATTCTCGGGCCAGTCGACGCGCCGGGTGGCGCCTTCATCGAGCGAGACGTGCGGACGCGTCGCCTGAAAGTCGACGAAGAGCTCCGGGTCGATGTCGGCGAACTTCTGGGCGTTCCAGAGGCGAGCGAGGTAGCCGGTGGCGAGCGTCGCGGCCTGGCCGCCGTCGTTCCAGCCCCGAAATGCGCCGATCAGGACCGGGCGCTCGAGCGCCGGCCGCTCGTACATGCGGAGCTCCCCTTCCATCGCCGGAGCTTACTCGCGCGCCAGCGCCCCCGGCGGTCGCCAGAGCGCGAAGGCGAGGGCGAGGCTGAGGGCCCAGATCGCCGAGGCGAAGAACACGTGGACGAGGACCAGCCCCCACGGAAGCGCGTTCCGGTACTGCACCTCGCCAAGGATCGCCTGCGCGACGAGGACGGCGAGCAGGAGCGCCCACAGCCGCAGCAGACCCGGATAGCGAGCGCGGAGCCCCCACAGGAGCCAGCCGACGAGCAGGACGCCGATCCCGAAGACGGCGGCGACGCGGACGTGCACGTACACCGTGTCGGCGATCTCGAAGCCGAGCCGGTCCACCTCCTCGCTGGCGCCAGGATGCGGGCCCGATGCGGTGGCGACCGCTCCGGTGACGACGAGCGCGGCGCAGACCGGCAGGCCGAGCCAGGTCACGACCTGTCGCAGCCACGTCGGGCCGGCCGGCGGAGCGAGCCCCGAGACGAGGCTCCAGGCCTCGACGACGACGATCGCAGCGAGCCCGAGGACGGTCAGCCCGAGCAGGAAATGCGTCATCACGGCCAGCGGGTGCAGGTCGACTGCGATCGTGATGCCGCCCATCGGGATCTGCGCCACGGCGACGAGGAACGCGCCGAGCGCGGCCCCACGGCCGATCCGGGAGAGCCCGCCCACCTTGCGCGCAGCGAGCCAGGTCGCGAGCGTGAGCAGGATCCCGACCAGGGCGACCATGCGGTTGCCGAACTCGACGAACGCGTGGTACCCCTGCTCCGGGTACGGCCGGTCGCCGCAGCGCGGCCAGTTCTCGCAGCCGAGCCCCGACCCCGTCAGGCGCACGAACGCACCCGATGTCACGACGAGGAAGACGGCGACGCAGGACGCGGCCGCCAGCCAGAGAAAGCGCGTCGGGTCGAGCAGGCGGACGCGGCTGACCGCGGTCGTCGCCACTACCGCAGCACGACCCCGGCGCCGTCCTCGACGCTCCCGATCTCCGCCAGCGCGAGCCCGGCGGCCGCGAACGTGGCGGAGAGCACGGGGCCGCGCTCGGCCGGGATCGAGACGAGGAGGCCGCCGGCGGTCTGGGGGTCGTACGCGAGCGCCTCGAGAGCGGGAGCCGCGCTGGTCTCGACATGCGGCTCCGCGAACTCACGGTTGCGCCGGTCGCCCCCGGTCACGACGCCGATCTCCGCGAGCTCGAGGGCGCCGGGCAGCGCGGGGAGGCTCTCGGCATCGAGGACCGCGCGGACGCCGCTTCGCTCCGCCAGCTCGTGCGTGTGGCCGAGGAGGCCGAAGCCCGTCACGTCGGTCACCGCGGACGGGGAGAAGGGCCGCAGCGTGTCGGCCGCAGCGCGGTTCAGCTCGAGCATCGAGACGACCGCCGCGTCGAGCGCGCCCGGCGGTGCGTTCCCGTCCCGCACGGCCTGCAGCACGATCCCGGTCCCGAGCGGCTTCGTCAGGAAGAGCCCGTCCCCCGGCCGCGCGCCGGCCTTCGGCCAGACCGCGTCGGGATGGACGGTCCCGACCACGGCGAGCCCGTACTTCGGCTCCGAGTCGCGAATCGTGTGGCCGCCGGCCAGGATCGCCCCGGCCGCGCGGACCCGCTCGTCGGCCCCCGCGAGGACCTCTCCGAGCACCTCGGTCGGGAGGTCCTCCGGGAAGGCCGCGATCGAGAGCGCGAGCAGCGGGAGGCCGCCCATGGCGAACACGTCGTTGAGCGCGTTCGTCGCCGCGATCGCGCCGAACGTTCGCGGGTCGTCGACGAGCGGCGGGAAGAAGTCGACGGTGAAGACGAGCGCACGCTCGTCGTCCAGGCGGTAGACGGCCGCGTCGTCGGCCGGGTCGAGCCCGACGAGCAAATCCTCGGCGTCGACCGGCACGAGCCCGGCGAGAGCCGACTCGAGCCTCGCGGCCGCGTATTTCGCGGCGCATCCTCCCGCCCGCGCCAGCGACGTGAGAGGGACGGTCTCCACGCAGCGAACTCTAGGAGTTCGCGACCTCCGGGCCGCGTGGGAGGAACGACTGCCGCGACGCCGAATGAGACGGCGGAGAGATCCACACCCTTCTCCTCTCCCCCTGACGACGCGGCCGCCGCCCCCTCGGCGGCCGCATCTTCCTCGGCGCGTTGCCGCTCCCCGTGCCGCCCGTCCCTGGGATACTCGCGCGCATGCGCTCGGCGCTCGTCACCGGCGGCTCGCAGGGGCTCGGCCTCGGTCTCGCCCGCATGCTCCGCGACGAGGGCTACGAGCTCACGCTCGTCGCGAGGCGTGCGGAGCCGCTCGAGGAGGCCGCGAGCGCCCTCGGCGCGTACGGCGTGGCCGCCAACCTGTCCGACCCCGACGAGTGCGTGCGGGTCGTGGCTGCGCACGCCGAGCGCTTCGGCGGCCTCGACGTCCTCGTGAACTCGGCGGGTATCGGCATCGGCGGCGCCTTCGCCGACCAGGACACGAAGCGGATCGGCCTCCAGCTCGACGTGAACCTGCGCGCGACGATGATCGTGACGCGAGAGGCGCTCCCGCTCCTGCGCGCCTCGAGCGGACAGGTGATCACCCTCGCCTCGATCGCCGGGACGATCCCGACCCCGGGCCTCGCGGTCTACGGCGCGACGAAGGCCGCGCTCATCTCGCTCACGAACTCGCTGAACCGCGAGGAGGCCGAGCACGGGGTCCGGGCGACGGCGATCTCGCCTGCGTTCGTCGCGACGCGGATGACGGACTGGACCGGCATCCCGGGTGAGCAGATGATCCAGACCGAGGACGTCGTCGAGCTCGTGCGCGCCGTCCTCCATCTGAGCCCGAACGCGCGCGTGCCGAACATCGTGGTCGAGCGCGTCGGCGACGTCGTTTGATCACAGCACGAGTGCGAGCGACTACGCCGACGCCCTGACGCCGGATCACGCCGCGAGCGTCGTCAGCCGGTAGCCCAGCAGGTGAGCACTGTGCGGCCTCCGCCGCCCGAGAGCGGCCGGCGGCCTGCGGCGTCAGCGTTCGATCGGGACGTCGACGAGGTTTCCCCACTCGGTCCACGAGCCGTCGTAGTTCTTGACGTTCTCGTAGCCGAGGAGCTCGCGGAGCACGAACCAGGTGTGCGCCGAGCGCTCGCCGATCCGGCAGTAGGCGTGAACTTCCTTGTCGGGCGTCACGCCCCTGTCGGCGTACATCTCACGAAGCTCCTCGGCGCTCTTGAAGGTCCCGTCGTCGCGGACGGCCGTTGCCCAGGGGATGGACTGCGCGCCCGGGATGTGGCCCGCGCGAGCGGCCCCCTCCTGCTCGTACCCCGGAGGAGCGAGGAGCTCGCCCGCGTACTCCTGCGGGCTCCGGACGTCCACGAGCGCGACGCCGTCTGCCTCGAGGCCCGCGAGCACCTCGTCCCGCCGGACGCGGATCGACTCGTCGCGTTCCCTCGCCGTGTAGGTCGCGGGGATCGGCGAAGGCAAGTCCGTCGTGAGGTCGCGCCCCTCCTCGATCCACTTGTGCCGGCCGCCGTCGAGCAGCCGCACGTCCTCGTGCCCGTACAGCTTGAGGTACCAGTACGCGTAGGCCGCGAACCAGTTGTTCTTGTCGCCGTACAGCACGACGCACGTGTCCTCGGTGATCCCGCGAGCGCCCATGAGCCGCTCGAACGCCGCCTTCGAGACGACGTCGCGCACGACCGGGTCCTGGAGATCCTCCTGCCAGTGCAGCTTGACCGCGCCGGGGACGTGGCCCTCGTCGTAGAGGTCCGGGTCCTCGTCCACCTCCGCGACGACGACCCCGTCGTCGTCGAGTCGCTCGGCGAGCCACTCCGTCGTGACGAGTGCCGCGTGGACGTCGACGGACATGCAGGCCTCCTCCCAGGTGGACGCGGCGAGCGTACCAACGGGCGGGTCGGGCAAGGCTAGATGGTTGAGGCCACGATCTCGCGGGTCCGGCTGCGCCCCGGAGTTGGCGATCTCGTGGCAGCAACCATCTAGGTGCCGCTCTGCAGCTTCTCGCGCACGGTGTCCTCGAGCTCGTGCACCGAGACGGCGCCCTCGAACCGGTCGACGATCTTGCCGTCGCGGCCGACGGCGAACGTCCAGGGCTCCGTCTGCAGTCCCCACTCCCGCACCCAGCGGTTGTAGCCCTTCGCCGGGTCGTTGTCCTCGTACACCTCGACGTGGATGAAGCGCACGTCGGTGTCCTCGAAGCGCTTCGCCGTCTCCTCGACGACATCGACGACCGGCCCGCAGGTGCGGCTCGTGCAGAACTTCGGGGTCGAGAAGGTCACGACGAAGGGCGCCTTCGCGCGCAGCGAGCCGGCGACGGAATCCCGGAGGAGCGTCTCGTCCGGCGGCGTGCGGGTCGTGAGCTTCGAGAGGTCGCCCCCGGTCGAGGCGAGCGTCGGCGTCTCCGACGCGGGAGCGGGGTCGCCGACGTCGGGCTCCGGGTCGTCGTTCACGACGACGACGTTGCCGAGTGCCTGGACCTTCTCCTTGCCTCCGTCCGGCTCGGCCAGCAGCCAGTACTTGCCCGGGCGGGGAAGGCGCACGTGCGCAACGTAGATGTGGGTCGCGTCCGCCTCGGCGCCTCCGGGGACGCCGATGCGCTCCAGCTTCGCCGTCGTCTCGAGGAAGGGCTTCGCATCGAGGGCGTCGGCGACCCAGACGCGCGCCTCCGGGAGCATGACCGGGCGCACCTCGGAGTCGAGGACGAGGAACGAGACGCGGACGTTCCCCGGCTCGTGGCTCGACGTCCCGGCGACGATACCCACGTCGTCGCCGGGAGCACGCCAGAGCTCCTCGAGAGTCTTGCCCCCTCCAGGTTCGGCGTTCGTCGTCGCGTCCCCACCCGAGCCGCCGCAGGCGGCGAGGAGCAGGCACGACGCCGCGGTCAGTCCCGCAGCCAGGCGCATACGCGCCCGAGTCTAGCCAGGCGTGAACGAGGCCTAGTGACCTTCGGGCCAGGAGTGAGCGACGAAGCTCCCGAGCCACGCGGCCAGCAGTGCCAGGTTGACGAACAGAAGCAGCAGCCGTGCCTTCATGGCGACCTCCTCTCTTAGAAGCGGATTTCCTGGAGCGCCTCAGCGGCGTTCCGGTAGAGACGCGCGGCGTCGCGGTCCTGACCGCGACGAACCGCGAGGTCCCCCAGGGCGACCCACGCCTCCGCCCGGTGGCTGATCGACGCCATCTGCTCGGCAGCTGCGTCGGCCGCCCGGAAACATCCTTCCGCCTCGTCGAGCAGCCCGCGCTCCATCAGCGCTCGTCCCAGTACGAGCTGCGACGGGCAGATCTCGTGGAGGTAGTCCTCCCGACCCTGCAGGAGATCGAGCGCCTTGCGCGCGAGCTCGTCTGCCTGGTCGTACTCACCACGGCGCAGATGCACCGTGGCCAACCCACCGAGCGCCTGTGCGGCGTCCGCGTGGGAGTCGGTCTCCAGGGCGCGCGCGAACGAGGACTTCAGATGCTCGACCGCGCTGTCCTCGTCGCCGAGGAGCAGGGTCAGCCCCCCGAGCGCGAGCAGGAGCCGGCCGACGTTCCGTTCGTCGTTCAGCTCCTGGTAGAGGCCCTTCGCCCGCTCGGCGTAGCTCCGCGAGAGCACCCAGTTGCCCTCTCGCTGGGCGATGAGCGAGGCCTGGAAGTACGTGTTCGCAATGGCGCGACGGTCACCGAGGTCCTGGGCGAGCTCGAGCGCGCGCTCGACGTCCTCGCGCGCGGCGACGTAGTCGCGCAGGCGGCGGTGGCAGCGAGAGCGCCAGCCGAGGATGTCCGCGCGCAGGAGGTCGCAGGGAAGCCCCGAGCGCTCGGCGAGCTCGAGTGCCTCGTCGAAGAGGGCGACGGCCGTAGAGATGCTCGACAGGCTCCACCGGCAGGCGCCGAGCCTGAAGAGGACCTCGGCGCGGTCGAGGTCCGAGAATTCGGGCCGCTCGGCGAGCTCGCGCGCGCGGACGAGCAGCTCGACCGCCTCGTTCACCTCGCCGTGCTGCTGCAGCGCCCAGGCCTCGCCGACGAGCGCGCGCAGCTCGAGCGCCGGCGCCCACGTTCCCTCCACGGTGCGGCGTGCCTCCCGGAACGTCTCGATCGCGTCCGCGTCGGAGTGGGCCTCGGAGAGCGCCTCGGCGCGGGAGAGCAGCGCCTCGACCTTCGTCCGCTCCTCGCTGGAAACGCCGACGGAGAGGAAGCCGGGGTCGACGTTCAGCCGCTCGGCGAGCCAGGCGATCGTCACGTCGGTCGGCCGCGTCTTCCCGCGCTCGATCTGACTGATGTACTCCTTCGAGAACCGACCCTCCGCGAGCGCAGACTGCGTGAGGCCCGCGGCGATGCGCAGCGCACGCAGGCGCTCGCCGAGGCGTGCGCCACCCGGGGTCGACGTCGTGGCGGTCTCGCTCATGCCCATCGGAGTGAACCTGCCGCCCGCGCCGGCCGCGCTCCCCCCGGAGGGGGATGTCGTCCGCCGCGTTCGGTCAAGTAAGCGTACCCGAAATCACTTGACCGAGCTACTTGACTTTTCTGGACCTGGCTCCTATAGTCAGGCCCACACCGCAGTCGATCGGACGCCAGGTCGCCTGCGCGGGCACCTCCGCCGGATCCGCCGACGGGCAATAGGAAGAGCGTGGCTGGGCCGCAGAGTCACGATTCTCCGGCCTGTCGCCCCCGGAAAAGGGGTCGCCTCGAACGGAGAACGCCCCCGGAGCCGCAGCCGGGGGCGTTTTCACGTCGTGGGCCTCAGCGGGTGCGTGCGACGACGAGGAGGTACTCGTAGCGGTACTCGGCCCGCCCGCCGGTCGGGCCCGTGTTCTCCCGTGCGGCGAAGTCGTGCAGGTCGCGATCGAGCGCGGCCACGCCAGCTGGCTCGAGCCCCGCCCGGAGAGCCACGAGCGGGCCGAAGGTCTCGGCGAAGAGCTCGGCGTAGGCCTCGGGCGTCGGGGCTCGCTCGACGTACTCCCGGCGCGCCGCCTCGAGCGACGAGACGCGATCGCCGAAGAGCTGCCGCACGTGCTGCTCGCTTCCCCACAGCGTGGGCGGCCGGAAGTCCTGCGGGGGCGGCGGCAGGTGGCGGCCGACGAGCTCGAAGAAGGTTCCGCCGAGGCCCTCGGGAGTGAAGCTCGCGACCCCGATCGTGCCGCCCGGCCGGCAGACGCGGAGCAGTTGCCCGGCCGCCGCCGGCTGGTCCGGCGCGAACATGACCCCGAACGACGAGGTGACGACGTCGAACTCGCCGTCGGCGAACGGGAGCGCCTCCGCGTCCGCCTCGACCCACGCGAGCTCCACGCCCGCCTGCGCGGCCTCCTGCCGGCCGGCGGCGAAGTTCTCGGGGGTCAGGTCCGCGGCCGTGACGTCCGCACCGGCCTCGGCGGCTCGGATCGCGACGTTCCCCGTGCCCGCGGCGACGTCGAGGACGCGCTGACCCGGGCCGATCCCGCAGGCAGCCACGACGACGGGCCCTACTTCCCACACCGTGTCCTTCGCGAACCGGTGGTAGTCGCCGAGCGCCCACATCGCGCGCTGCTGCTGCTTGAGCGCGCGGCCGGCGTCGGCCGCATCCGACTGACGTACAGCCATGCATCCTCCCATCTCTTCGATCCTCGCGAGGGCTGCGACCTCGCCGAGCACCGCTCTCGAGCGGCTCTCCATCGCGTGACCGTAGGCCGAGCGCCCTGCGACGACTTCGCCGGGACCGGCCATCCGCGTCGGAGGCACGTGGCCGGTCCTGGCTACACGCGGGGGCTCGCGAGACCGGCTCTCACCGCATGGGCGGCTGCGGCGGTGCGCGTGGGGAGATCGAGCTTGCGCAGGATGTTCGTCACGTGGCGGTGGATGGTGTGCTCGCTGACGACGAGCCGCTCCGCGATCTGGCGATTGGTCAACCCGTCCGCGACGAGGAGCAGCACCTCACGCTCACGGGGCGTCAACGCCGAGCCGAGACGCGCGCCTTCCGGGCCCACGTCCACCGGCACGGACGCTCCGAGCTCCCGCAGGGTCGCGACCGCGGCGGCGACCTCGCGCTGCGCCTCCTCCCCGCGGCCGAGGGCGCACAGGCTTGCGCCGAGCTCGACTCGCGTCAGGGCGGCCTCGTACGGTGCGCCGTGGCGCTCGAAGGCATCGACTGCGTCCTCGAGCAGCGCCCGAGCGCGGTCGTGCTCACCGCGCGCGGCCTCGAGCACTCCTTCCGCAACATCCGCGGCCGCGGCGAGCGGCTCGGTGCCGACGAGCAGTGCGAGCGCGCGCAGCTCCTCCAACGCCGCGGCGGCCGCGTCGCGTTCGCCACTCGCGACCCGGGCCCGGACGAGGAGCTCGAGCGAGGGGACGCGACCGAGTGCCCGCTCCGCGGGAGCCTGTCGGAGCACGCGCTCGAGCAGCTCCGCGGCCCTGCGCGCGTCCCCGCGGTCGAGCGCGAGCCGTGCCCGCGCGACCTGTGCGTCGGTGCCCCCGCCTGCCCGCTCGAGCAGCCCGTCCGCCTCCTCGACGCGACCCTGTCGCCGGCGCAGCTCGGCGAGGCCGAGCAGCGGGCCGCCGGCCCAAGCGGGACGGGAACGCGCGAAGTCGTCGACCGCGGCCTCGAGCTCCACCTCGGCCTCCTGCCACCGGCCCCGCCAGAGATGGACCGCGCCGTACTCGGCGCGGCAGAACGCGAGCATGTATCGGCTCCCGAAGCGCTCCGCGAACTCGGCAATGCGGTCGCACCACTCCGCCGCGCGGCCGAAGTCGCGGACGGCGGTGCAAGCGGACACGAGGAAACAGCACGCCCAGGCGGCGGAGATCGGTATCTCCGCCTCGCCCTCGAGGGCGACCGCCGTGGCCTCGTCGAGGCTGCGCATGCCGTCCGCGACCTGCGCCGACGCGACGAGCGCGGCGCCCTCGAGCGCGAGGCCCAGCATCTCGAGGTCGACCACACCGAGCCGTCGCCCGTGCTCGGCGGCGACTGCAGCGAGACGACGTGCTGCGGCGAGATCGCCCCCGACGTGCGCGACGTAGCCCTCGTGGAACGCCAGCCAGCCGTGTTCTGGCCCCGGCTCGAGCGGCTCGAGCAGGCGGCGGGCGCGGGCGAGCCACCCGCTCGCGACCGAGGCGGCGCCGTGGAAGTCCAGCTCGTCCGACGCGAGCCAGGTCGCCATACGAGCGGCGCTCGCCGCCTCGCCCCGCTCCCGGTACAGGCGATACGCGGTCGACCGGGCGTCGAACACGATCTCGGCGTCGTCCAGCCACCACGCGGCCCAGCTCAGCCCTTCCCAGGCCTCGGGCGTCTCTGCGCTCTCGAGGGAGCGCTCGAACGCCGCGCGCGCGGCGCTCCACCGTCCGGCCCGGAGCTCGGCCCAGGCGTCCTCCGAGGTCGTCTCGCGCGGGAGGGCCACGAGGCCCATTGTCCCCCCGACGCCCCGTCGGTGTGGCCTAGGAGGGCTAGGCGACGGGCTCGGCGGCGGCAGGCGTCGTCGTGTCGTCGGCGCCCTCGTGCGGCCGGACGAGCGCGAAGGCGACGATCGCCCCCACGATCGCGATCACCGCAGCGACCTCGAGTGCGCGCTGGAAGCCGTCCATGAAGGACTCGGGCGTCGGCGCGCCGCCGATCTGGTGCGCCATGATCGCCCCCATCAACGCGATGCCGATCGCGCCCCCCGTCTGCCGGGAGGCGTTGAGCACGGCCGCGCCGACACCGGCCTTGTCCACGGGCACCGCCCGCGTCGCGGCGGCTGCACTCGGGGTCATCGTCGTGGCCATCCCCACGCCGCCGATCATCAGCGCGGGCAGCAGGTCCCAGAACGACGCGTCCGGGCCGAGCCGCGAGAAGTACGTGAGGTGCACCGCGATCAGGAGCAGCCCCGCGGTCATCAGGCCCCGCGAGCCGAACCGGTCGCTCGTCTTCCCTGCGATCGGCGCGACGAGGATGATCAGGATCGTCATCGGGAGGAACGCCGCACCGGCCTGGACGGCGCTGTAGCCGAGGACGTTCTGCATGTACAGCGAGACGAAGAAGAAGACGCCGAACATCGCGAGCGCGACGAGCAGGGTCACGAGGTTGGCGCCGGTGTACGTGCCGTCGCGGAAGAGCTCGAGCGGGAGCATCGGCGAGCGCTGGTGGCGCTCGAGCAGGTAGAAGGACGCGAATGCGATCGCGGCGACGGCGAACGCTCCAACGATCCGCGGCGAGCCCCAGCCGTAGGTGTTCGCCTCGATGAGCGCGTAGGTCAGCGAGAAGAGCCCGATCGCGGAGGTCGCGAGCCCGGGCAGGTCGAGGCGCTCGTGCGTCTCGTCGCGCGTCTCGTCGATGAAGACGAAGCTCGCTGCGATCCCGAGGATCCCGATCGGGACGTTCACGAAGAAGATCCAGCTCCAGTCCAGGTGCTCGGTGATGAGCCCGCCCACGAGCGGGCCGATCGCGAGCGCGAGCGCGGAGACGCCGGCCCAGATGCCGATCGCGGTGCCGCGCTGCTTGGGCGGGAAGGTCGCGGCGATGATCGAGAGCGTCGCCGGGTTCATCAGCGCCGCGCCGGAGCCCTGGAGCACGCGGCCCGCGATGAGCTGGTCGCTCGAAGAGGCGAGCCCGCACGCGAGCGAGGCCAGGGTGAACACGACGATGCCGGCGACGAAGACGAGCCGGCGGCCGTACGCGTCGGCGAGCTTCCCGCCGATCAGCATCAGCGCGGCGAAGGTCAGGGCGTACCCGGTGACGATCCACTCGAGCTCGGAGAGCTGGGCGCCGAGGTCGCGCTGGATCGACGGCAGGGCCACGTTCACCACCGTGTTGTCCAGCATGATCATGAAGAGGCCGACCGCGACCGCCGCGAGCGTGAGCCACTTGCGGTTCTCCTCTGCGAAGATCCTTGCGCGCACCGCGCCCTACCGTAGCCCGTGACCATCGAGCCAGGACACATGAACCGCTTCGCCTGGACACCGAGCGACGAGCAGCTCGAGGCCGCGAACGTCACCCGTCTCGCCCACCGTCTCGGGTGCAGGGGCTACCACGAGCTGCACCGTCTCTCGGTAGAGGAGCCGGACCGGTTCTGGCGCACCGTGCGCGACGATCTGGCCCTGCCCTTCGCGCGGGACTGGGATGCCGTGCTCGACGACTCCCGCGGGCTCGAGTGGACGACCTGGTTCGAGGGGGCGCGACTGTCCGTCGCCGACGCGTGCGTCCACCGCTGGGCGAGGGAGCGGCCGGAGGACGAGGCGGCGGTGCTGCAGGGGGAGGACGGCACGCGCGCGTCGCTGACCTGGGCGAGGCTCTCGCGCGAGGTGACCCGCCTCGCGGAGGGGCTCGCCTCGCTCGGCGTAGGGCGCGGGGACGCGGTCGGCATCTTCCTCCCGATGGCGCCCGAGGCGGCCATCGCCGCGCATGCGTGTGCGCATCTCGGCGCGATCCAGGTCCCGATCTTCTCCGGCTTTGCCGCTCCGGCGATCGCCTCGCGGCTCACGGATGCCGGCGCGAGAGCGCTGATCACGGCGGACGGCTCGCTCCGGCGCGGGGCGACCCAGCCGATGAAGGAGATCGCGGACGAGGCGCTCGTCGGCGTGCCTTCGGTCGAGCACGTCGTCGTCTGGCGACGTGTCGGGCTCGAGGCGCCGATGACGCCCGGTCGTGACCATGACTGGGCCGAGCTGGTGGCCGACGCGCCCGGAGAGCTCCCTCCGCTCGAGGTCGAGAGCGAGACTCCCTACCTCCTCGCCTACACGTCCGGGACGACCGGTCGCCCCAAGGGAGCGCTCCATGTCCAGGGCGGCTTCCTCCTCTCCATCGCGCGCGAGGCGGCCTACCAGGCGGATGTGCGGGCCGGCGACCGCGTGCTGTTCGCGACCGACATGGGCTGGATCATGGGGCCGTGGACCGTCGTCGGGGCGGGCGCGCTCGGTGCGACGATCGTGTTCATGGAGGGAGCCCCCGACTGGCCCGCGGACCGGATGTGGAGCCTCGTCGAGTCGGAGCGAGTGACGATGCTCGGCGTCTCCCCCACCCTGATCCGCGCGCTCATCGCGAAGGGCGAGCCGACCGCCGACCTGAGCTCGCTGCGCGCGGTGACGACGACCGGCGAGCCGTGGAACCGCGGGCCCTACGACTGGCTCGACGAGCACGTGTGCGGCCGCGGGCGCATCCCGATCGTGAACATCTCGGGCGGCACCGAGGTGGGCGCCTGCTTCCTGTCGGTGACGCCGATGGCGCCGACGAAGCCGTGCTCGCTGGGGTTTCCCGCTCTGGGGATGGACATGGACGTGCTCGACGAGTCCGGGGTGCCGGTGCGTGGCGAGGTCGGCGAGCTCGTCTGCCGGAACGCCTGGCCGGGGATGACACGAGGGATCTGGGGCGACCCGGAGCGCTACCTGGACACGTACTGGCGGCGCTTCCCGGGCGTGTGGACGCACGGGGACTGGGCCTCGGTCGACGAGGACGGCTACTGGTTCCTGCACGGCCGCTCCGACGACACGCTCAACGTCGCGGGCAAGCGCATCGGGCCGGCCGAGCTCGAGTCGGCGGCGGTGAATCACCCCGCCGTCGCGGAGGCGGCGGCGATCGGCGTCCCGCACGAGGTGAAGGGCGAGGTGCCGTGGCTCTTCTGCGTCCTCCGGCCCGGCGCCGAGGCGAGCGCCGAGGAGGTCTCGCGCGCGGTCACGGACGAGCTCGGGAAGTCGTTCAGGCCCGAGCGCGTACTGTTCGTCTCCTCCTTGCCGAGGACACGAAGCGCGAAGATCGTGCGCCGGGCCGTGCGGGCCCGAGCGCTGGGGCAGGACCCCGGCGACCTGTCCACGCTCGAGAACCCCGAGTCGCTGGAGGAGATCGCACGTGCCGTCTGACCGGCTCGACGGTGTCGCCCTCGTCACCGGGGGCGGGCGCGGGATCGGCGCCTCGATCGCGCGCGAGCTCACCGATGCGGGCATGAAGGTCGCGGTCAGCGCACGGACTCGCAACCAGGTCGAGGCGATCGCCGCCGAGGTCGACGGCCTCGCGCTCGTCGGAGACGTCTCCAGGCGGTCCGACGTCGAGGAGTGGGCACGGCGCACCGAGACGGAGCTCGGCCCGATCGACCTCCTCGTCGCGAACGCCGGCCTGTCCGTCCGCGAGACTTCGGCCTGGGAGCTCGAGCCGGAGGAGTGGTGGCACGTCCTGGAGGTGAACGTCCTCGGGGCCTACCTCTCCTGCCGCGCGGTGATCCCGGGGATGCTGGAGCGGGGGCGAGGACGGATCGTGCTCACGGGCTCGGGCGCCGCGTACCTGCCGGGCTCCAGGAACACGGCGTACTCGGCGAGCAAGGCGGCGCTCTGCCGCTTCGGGGAGACACTCGCGCTGCAGCTCGCCGACCACGGGATCCCGGTCTTCTTCTTCAGCCCCGGCCTCGTGCGGACGGAGCTGACGGGCGACTCGTTCGGCGACGACGCCCCCTGGACGCCGCCGGAGCTCGCGCCGCGGCTCGTCCGCGTGCTCGCCTCCGGGCGGGCCGACGCGCTCGCGGGCCGGTACCTGCACGCCGAGCACGACGACGTCGAGGACCTGATCCGCCGCGCCGACGAGATCGCCGAGAACGACCTGAACGCGATCCGCCTGCGGCGCTGAGGCCCCCGCCGAGAGCGCTTAACCCGCTTCCAACCGCGCAGGCCCACCCGCCTTCCCTACCCTGGCGCGAGTGCCGTTCTACATCTGCCCCAACTGCAAGCACCGCTCGGTCGACTCCGACGGCTACGAGGGCTTCTCCGCCCAGGCGGTGCAGTGCCGGAGCTGCGGCTTCGGGTTCCTCTTCGAGCTGCTCGAGGACTACTACCCTGCCCCGGCGACCGGATTCGTCGTCTGCGACCGCGAGGCGCGCGTCCTCGCGGCGGGCCGCGGAGTCTTCGAGCTCACCGGTTTCCGCGACGGCGACCTGCTCGGGAACGACGTCGTCTCGGCGCTCTCGATCTCCGACCCGTCGCCGATGGACGTCGTCCGGGAGTGGGGCGTGCGCAAGCTCGGGCAGCAGCTGGCGATCCGGACGAAGGCGGGCGTCGACAAGGACGTAACCGTGGACTTCTTCCCTGCCTACGACGAGGACGGCGGCATGCTCCTCGCGCTCACGCCGCGCTGAGGCGCGGCTCGATCCAGACCTGGCGGGCGGCGGCGAGGAGGTCGCCGTCGGCGGCGAAGAGCGCCGTCCCTGCGAAGAGCTTGCGGCCCTCCTCGCCGAGCGGCCACGCGACGGCGACGCACCGCTCTCCCGGCTCCGGGACCCGGTCGACGCGGGCCGTCATCCGCCCCAGGACCACCTCGCCCCGGCCGGCGACACCGACCGCGTAGGCGCCCGGACAGTCGATCGCCGCCCACACGACAGCCTGCGAGGGCTCGCGGGCCGTCCACGGCGAGGCCACGAGCGGCGCACGGCCGGCGACGACACCCGCGTGCACCCCGAGCCCGTCGCCGTCCTCGCGAGTGCCGCAGACGAAGCACTCACGGAAGAGCGGGCTCCCGATCGCCACGAACCGCGTGCTCGCGTCCTCGGCCTCGGCCACGCTCACCGGCGCCGGCACCTCGAGCTCGAACGCCGCCGCGCGCGCCTCGGCGACGACCGCGTCCCCGTCGACGAGCACGGCGGATCCATTGTCCCTGCGCACCTGCAGCGGCCGCTCGAGGGGCGGCGGGAGCCGGAGGGTCACCTCGACCTCGTCGGCGTCGACGAAGGAGGCGAGGCTGCCGCAGGCGAAGCCCCCGTTCGCGGAGGTCAGTGGGCCGCGGAAGCGCCGCTCGAAGGTGATCTCCATCGCCTCGAGCCTACTCGTTAGACTCGGTTTGTGACTGTGAGGCGAAAACCCTGAGACTGGCGCTCGCACAGCTGAACGCCGTCGTCGGGGACCTCGACGGCAATCGCGAGAAGATCGTCTCCTTCCTCGCCGACGCGCGCGCCGCCGAGGCCGACCTCGTCGTCTTCCCGGAGCTCGCCGTAACCGGTTACCCGCCGGAGGACCTCCTCCTGCGACCGGGATTCGTCCGCGCGGCACGCGACGCGCTCACCGACATCGCGCGCGCGACGGAACGCCTCGTTGCGCTCGTCGGGACACCGTGGTTCGAGCGCGACCTCGCGAACGCGTGCGCCGTCTGCGCGGACGGCGAGGTGCGGGCCGTGTACCGGAAGCACTTCCTGCCCAACTACGGCGTCTTCGACGAGCATCGCTACTTCGCCGAGGGCCGCGACCTCGTGCTGCTCCGTTTCGAGGACGTGCACGTCGGCCCCACGATCTGCGAGGACGTGTGGCAGCCCGGCCCGCCCGCCACCGACCTCGCGCTGGCGGGCGCCCAGCTCCTCGTCAACCTCTCGGCCTCCCCCTACCACGTCGGCAAGGCCGAGGACCGCGAGGAGATGCTCGTCACCCGCGCCCGCGACTCGAGCGCCTTCCTCGCGTTCTGCAACCTCGTCGGCGGCCAGGACGAGCTCGTCTTCGACGGCC
>Ga0210113_1000036_pt1 | contig 27733 bp, 24 predicted proteins | sample MayberryNW_Catta_5_FD_185523 | JGI IMG/M metagenome (GOLD analysis project Ga0210113, IMG submission 185523) | Wetland microbial communities from San Francisco Bay, California, USA, that impact long-term carbon sequestration -... | ecosystem: Environmental > Aquatic > Marine > Wetlands ...
ACGGGGCGTCACCACGGTCCCGATCGCCGAGTCCGCCGATGTTCAGAAGGCCCGCGAAACGATAAAACGCTTTCGCGAAATGAACGAGCAATCGTCGGCTAACCTCAGGCTTCAGGACTTATGAGTTTCGCGACGCATCCAGACATGGCCGAATAGCGCAGCGAATCGTCTGCTGCCGGTCTTCCGGCGGCGTGATACACTCTTTTCTCGCTCACTTCCCGCACCATGAAACCTGCCGGCCCGTCTTCCCTGCAAGCGCTCGTCTTTTCGCTCGTCGCGAGCGCTTTCACCGTCGTTTACATCACTCAACCCGTGCTGCCCGTCATCGAGCACGAGTTCGCCGTTGACGCGCGCGCGGCGTCGCTATCGGTCTCCATGGTGATTTTCGGCATCGCGGTGGCGAACCTGCCGTTCGGCATGCTGGTGGATCGCTATCCGGTCAGACCGATTGTCGTAGCTGGCGGCAGCATCGTCGCCCTGACCGGCATAGCGTGCGCGCTAACGGACAATTTCACGCTTTTGATCGGGGCCCGCTTCATTCAAGGGCTCTTCATCCCTTCGCTCACCACTTGTATCGCCGCTTACCTGGCGCAGAACCTGCCCGCCGCACGTCTCAACGTCGTCATGGGCTCTTATGTCGCCGCGACCGTGGCCGGAGGACTCGGCGGCCGCTTGCTCGGCGGCTGGCTGCACCCGCCGCTGCACTGGCGCTATGCATTCTTCAGCGCGTCCGCGTTCGTGATCGCGGCCACTCTGGCCGCTTTCCTCAGGCTGCCGGGAGAAGGTACCAAGAAAGCCGACGCGCGCCCGGCGAGCTTTCTCGAACTGCTCGCGAACCCCGGGTTGCTGCGCATGTTCGCGGTCGCTTTCGGCGCTTTCTTTGTTTTCTCCTCGACGTTCAATTATCTGCCATTCTATCTTTCCAGACCGCCGCTTTCCGCGCGCACCGAAGTGATCACGCTGATGTATCTCGCGTACCTGGTTGGAATCGTCATCGGTCCCGCCTCCGGTAAGCTCAGCAACCGCCTCGGTAGCGGTACGACGATGGTCCTCGGATCTGTGGTCTTTGCCGCGGCGATCGCTGCGTCGTTGATTCAATCGCTCGCGGTCATCATGGCGAGCTTGGCCGGCGTCTGCGCCGGCTTCTTCGCGATCCACTCCGCGGCGGTAGGACTGCTCAATCGCAGGCTCACCTCGAGCCGCGGGCGGGCGAATTCGCTCTACGTGCTCTGCTACTATGCAGGCGGCGCTGCGGGCATCACCGCCGGCGGCTACGCCTACGGCGCTTACGGATGGCCCGGCGCAGTTTCTGTGAACGGCGCCATCCTGTTGCTGCCGGCCGGGATCGGCTTGATGGAGATTGTCAAAGCGCGCCGGCAAAATTGATCCCAATTCAGCGCCAGTGCGATTGAGAAAAACAGCCGGGCGACAAAAGCGGAGGCCACGGGAATTTATCGGATTGACATCACGCTGCGGAGCGCAATAAAACTCTTCCGAGATTTGGAAAGTTCGAGAGCGATGCATGGGCGCAAATGAAAACTTAGATTACCTGCCCGGGCAATTGGCGGCCCCACGGCGCAACGGCCGATCCTTGAAATTTGGCGGCGGGCCGCCGAACTATTTGCAAAATGCGCTCAAGTCCGTGGACGAGCCTTTCAAGGGGAATACCACGGACGGCGCGATTGTCCCCGGCCTCTTTCCGATCAGAGCGACCGGGATCTCCACACAGACGATTCGCGAGGCCGCCGAGGCCTATCTCGGATCACTGAACGCGGAACAACGGGCGCGGACGCTCTTTCCGGTCGACGCCAGGGAATGGCGCATGTGGAGCAATATTCATCGCACCATCATGCGCCACGGCATAGCTTTTTGCGAAATGTCCGATGAACAGATCGAGCGCGCTTTCGCACTCCTGAAAGAGAGTTTCAGCGACCGGGGATTTGCCACGGCTCGCGACATCATGCGTCTCAACGAAACGGTCATGGAGATGACCGGCCGGGTCGATGAATTCGGCGAGGACCTTTACTGGCTCAGTATCATGGGCAGACCTTCGGCCACCGAACCCTGGGGCTGGCAGGTCGACGGCCATCATCTGAACGTGAATTACTTCGTAATCGGCGATCAGGTGGTGATGGCGCCGGCGTTTCTCGGTTCGGAGCCGGTGTTCGCGCAGAGCGGCAAATACGCCGGCACTCGGGTGTTCGAAGCCGAGGAAGCGCAGGGGCTTGCGCTGATCCGCTCGCTCGACGCCGAACAGCGCGGCAAAGCCGTGGTGTCCAAAGATCTGCCCCGCGATCTCTTCACTTCGGCCTTTCGCGACAATCACGAGCTACGCTACGAGGGGATCGTTTACGATGAGCTGACGCCGCAGCAGCACGACCGGCTCATGCCCCTGGTGGAGCTTCACGTCGGGCGCATGCGGCCGGGTCATGCCAGAGTCAAAATGGACGAGGTCATGCGGCACGTTCATGACACCCATTTCTCCTGGCGCGGCGGAGTCGAAGAGGACAGCGTGTTTTATTACCGCGTTCATAATCCGGTCATCATCATTGAATTCGATCACCAAGCCGGTCAGGCGTTTCCGCAGTTCAAAGAGCATTACCGCGACCATATCCATATCATCGTGCGCACGCCGAACGGCAACGACTACGGCAAAGATCTTTTGCGCCAGCACTACCAGCGTGGTCATCATGCCAGCGGTCACTGAAAGCTCCGGCAATTTAGCTTCTCAGTTCGCTCCCCCGATCAGCCGGGCATCATTGGACCGCACATACCCCGGAGGGTTGCCGCGGTTGGAGCGCACTTCCAGCCAATCGCCGGCGGAACTGACGACATTGATCCTGGTTCCGCCGCTGATTTGCGAGACGACGCGCGAAGCCGGTGACGGAGTTTCATAGAGCGACGTCGCCCGGATGGTCTCATAGACTCGCGGCGCGGCGGCTCGTCTTTCCGGCGGCTGAGGAAGAGATGCGGCCGTAGCCGGCGCGCGCGAGGCAGTTCTCCTGACCGCCTGAGACCGGCTCGCGTTCAGACGATCTGCTTCACGCGCCGCGACATCCAGCCGCTGCTTGCTCAGCGCAAGCGCTTTCTCGCTTTCCTCGAGTTTAGCGTTCATTTCTGCGAGCCGATCGGAGCTCTCACTTAGTTGTTGACGCATCTGAGCAAGTTGCGCCTCCTGACTATGAATCATTTGCTCTTTCGCTTGGAGATCTCTTAGGTGGGCCTCCGACGACAGGGATAGCTCGCTCCGTTGCATGTACGCGCCGGCAAAAAACGCGATCAAAGCCAGGGCGAGCATAGCGGCCGGCCAGATAAGTTTTGCAAAAGTTGAATAGCTTTTGTTGCTAACCGAGCCCAGTCGCGCCGATGTTGAGTCGTCTCGCTTGAGCCACTGAGGAGCAAGCTGCGACGAGAAATCGGCCTTGCAATAAGGACAATCCGTGGCATCTGCCTCGACCGTGTTGGCACAGGACGGGCAAAGCCGGGTACTCGCTGACGATTTTCCGATCAAGGATTCCTCCATAGCGCCATCGTTGACCTATACCTGGTACTCGCCGACCGGCGTCTTACGCAAGATCTTTTGACGCTTGGCCAACCTGGTTGTGAATCGGTTTGAGCCTCACAGTTTGCCATTCGCATACATCGGCTTTCGATCGCGCAGGGCCAGCCAGCCGCGAGCGATCCGATAAATCGCCCACAGGCCGGCTGAAAAGAAAACCACCAGCGCAAGCGGGATGCCAATGAACGTAACGAACAGCATCGCGCCGATGAGACACCACAGGAGCGCATACCAGAACGTCCGAATCTGCCAGCGAAAGTGCGATTCGAGAAAGGTCCCTCGGGCCTCGTCCTTTTTCAGGTAGTTGATGACAACGGCGATAATCGATGGCACGCCGAAAACGAATGCACCGACGATCGTCGCTGCGGTGGTCACGCCGATGAGCAGACTCAGCGCATGCAAAGCATAGACGAGGTGTGCGGCGTTCAGGATGGACGGCGCCGGATCGGCACGAGTTTCAATTTTCTCAGACATGAGCTGCGTTGCCTCAGTGGATCACAGTGACATCCTGAATCATCGATCGCCCTCTGGGTCAAGTCCACGCAGTCGGCCGTTTGCCGTAATCGCGCCAGGTCCCGGAGCCGGGACCTGGTAAAAAACCCGTTGACAGAAAAAAATAGAAGCGATACAGGGGGAATCAGCTGCTCTGATTTTTAGCAGCCTTGTAGAAACAGTTTCGCTCTTCAGACTTAGTACCGCGACGTGGGAAACGAAGGAGGGCAACGATGAGTACACAAGCGTGGGTCTGGACCCTGGTCATTCTGTACTGGATCTACTGTATTTACTGGGGCGTGCGCGGAGCGGTTCTTGCGAAAACCGCCAGCGGCTACATGATTGCGGGGCGGCAGCTACCCATGTGGCTGTTCATGCTGGCGGCAACGGCAACATCATTCTCGGGCTGGACGTTTATCGGCCACCCAGGGCTTATCTGGAGGGATGGACTGGCCTACGCCTTTGCCTCCTTTTATGTCCTGACGATCCCGATCACGGGTACCTTCTTTGCCAAGCGCCAATGGCTCCTCGGTAAGCGCTACGGCTTTATCACTCCGGGAGACATGTACAGCTACTACTACGGTACGGAGTGGATGCGCTGGCTCGTCGTGATTGTCGCATTCCTTTACTCCTCGTTCTATTCGGCCGTCCAGCTTATCGCTGCGGGCGCGCTCTTCAATGTTGTCACCGGTGTGCCGGTGATTACCGGCTCCATTCTGCTGGCGTCGGTCGTCGTGTTCTACGTGGCAGCCGGTGGGCTCCGCTCGATTGCGTGGGTAGACGCGCTCCAATGCATTCTTCTAATCTTTGGCATTGTCGCGCTCGGGACGCTCACTCTCAACTCAGTCGGTGGATGGGATTTCCTCTCCCCGAAGATCAACGCTCTCGATGCCAAGTATCTCGAGATTCCCGGCGCTATCCAGTTTACCGCCGGTCAGACGATCTGGACCGGCGTGATGATCCTTACCTACATGTTCTCCCTCATGGGCATTCAGGCCTCGCCTGCATTCACCATGTGGTCCTTTTCAAATAGGAACCCGCGGCCTTTCCCGTGGCAGCAGGCGATCGCTTCGACTTTCTTTGTCGGGTTTGCTCTGTTCTTCTTTACGGCCATCCAGGGGATGGGTGGTCGAGTCATGACAGAGACGCTGGGAATCACCTCGGACCGGGATCTGGTACCCCATCTTATTCAGCACTACGCGCCGGGTATTTGGGCGGCGATCATTGTGCTGGGCGCGCTTGCGGCGATGCAGTCGACCGCCGCGCCTTACATCGGTACCGGCTCGACGATCCTGGCGCGCGACGTTTATTTTCGCTACATCCGGTCAAGCGCCGGCCACGGCGAGCAGATTTGGACTTCGCGCATCTTTGCCGTGCTCATTACCGCCGTGGCCCTGGTGATCTCGATCTATTCGCAGGCTGCACTGGTCATGCTGGGAGGTCTTGCCACGGCCTTTGGAACGCTCATGTACGTGGGGCTGTTGGGCGTCTGCTACGGCTGGCCTGTCAAGGGTGTCGGGGCGGTCGTCGGTCTCATCGCCGGCATCTTCGCTGTCATCATGACCGACACCAACACCAGCCCCTGGCCGAAGACGTTCGGCTTTCTATGGACCATCCACTCGGCCGGCTGGGGTCTGATGATCGGTCTGGCCGTGGCGCTCCTCTTCAGCAAGCTTTTCCCCGACTCCCCGGAGATCGAGGCGCGCCGCAAAGAGATGCGTGATTGGCTCGGCCAGATCGACCGGCCAAACGAGCAGCAGAGGAACTGGCGCAAAGCGATGTGGGTGATCGTGCCGGTGTGGTACTTTTTCGGCATTGGTCCCGGAGCGGTCCTGGGCAACCACGCCTTCTCCTTCATGGGATTCCCGCCGCTGTGGTCATGGCAGATCGTGTGGTGGCTCCTCGGCATTCTCATGATGTGGGGTCTCTGCTTCAAGGCCGGGTTGTCTTTCCTCGGCGAACAACAGATTCAGCGTGCCGAAGTGGAAACCAATGTTGTGGTACATGAAGTGGCTCCGGCTTTAGGAGGACGTGCATGAAGATCGGACTTCCCGAGATCTGGGCGTTCGGGTCGGTTATTTTTACCATTCTGTTCATCTATGTCTACTTTGGTATCATCGCCAGGTAGCCGATCGGGTGATGTTTTGTGAGCCGGGAGTAGCCGCTTTCGCGACCATACGGTATCTGCTTGCTGTGTCTGTCATGGTCCTGCTCGGCCTGTGACCAGGAAAAGGGCGGGGCAGCGCCAAAAGAAAAAGCAGAGCGTCCAGTCGGGATGCCTGAGGACGTGTGGAGAATGTATAGCGGTGCGGAAAGCGGCCTTCCGGAAGAGAAGCGAGAGCCGGTTAAAAGGCGAAAGTAAAAGAGAGAAACTCTTTCTCTCGACTGATCTCCGAGCCTGACAAGCAGGGTGCTTCGGGTTTCTCTGTACTAACATTCCCTGTGACTTGGCCTGGTGCGAGCTTCGCTGCCGCCGCATGCGACCGAGTCGCGGCTCTGTCTTAGCGCTCTCCTTGTCTATAGCTTGCTCTGGGCGCCGGTTCTGGTTGTGACAATGGGTTGCAATGAGACGAACATTTCTGGTACCTGCCATCGCCTGTCTCACGACGCCGTAGCTTAGCTTCCATTAGTACTACTCGGGTGCAATCAGGAATTCGTGCCCTTGCCCGAAAATAGTCTGACCCTTCCGGTAAAATATCTCGTGAAGCGACCGCCAGTGTTTGTTGAGACCGGCGCCACAGTGGCGCAGGCGGCACAAACCATGCGCGAGGCGCTCATCGGATCCGTGCTGGTGGCGGATGATCCCCCAGGTATCGTTACCGACCGCGATCTTCGGGGCCGCGTGTTGGCGGCTGGATTAGGCCCGGAGACCCCGGTCCGCCAAATTATGAGCCGGCCTCTCAAGACGCTCGATTCGGATGCGCCTGTGTTTGCCGCACTGCATTTAATGCTCGAAGAGCACATTCATCATCTGGCGCTTGTTGAGGAAGGAAAGATTGTCGGACTCATCAGCAGCTCGGATTTGCTGCAGCATCAGGCCACCAGTCCGCTGTATCTGCGGCGTACCCTCGAAACGCTGGAGGCTCCGGCAAGCCTGGCGCACTACTCGCAAGAAATTTCCGCTATGGTGGAAACACTCTTCCGCGGTGGCCTTGGTGCCGTCCAGATCGGGCGGATCGTCTCCAGCCTCAACGATGCCTTGGTCAAACGGCTGGTAGACCTGGCCCAGCGAGATCTCGGTCCGCCGCCGACAGATTTTTCGTGGATTGTGTTTGGCTCCGAGGGGCGTTTGGAGCAAGCGTTACTCACGGATCAAGACAACGCGTTGATCTACGGAGCAGAGTCGGAGGCGGCACGTGTTTACTTCGCAGCTCTGGCCGAACGGGTCGTCGATGGACTCATTCAGACCGGTTTTCCACCGTGCGCCGGTGGCTTTATGGCGACTCGCTGGTGCAAATCGCTCGAGCAGTGGCGAAGCCTGTTTGCTCGCTGGGTGCGCACTCCGGAGCCGCAGGCGTTACTGGATGCCGCAATCTTTTTCGACTTTCGCCCCGTAGCCGGCACGTTGTCATTGGCGCCCCTGGACAAAATTTTGGCCGGTGCAGGGGCTGAAAAGGCCTTTATCGCTCATTTGGCAGATGCTTCGTTGGCTCACCCGCCGCTTGGGTTTTTCAACCGGCTACGCAGCGACGATGGCAAGATCGATTTGAAAAAAGGCGGACTCGCGCCAATCGTCGGCTTGGCGCGTGCCGCCGCGCTGGGAATTGGGTCACTGGAGCGGCCGACTTTGGAGCGATTGGCTGCGGCGGGAAAATCGGGAGCCCTTCTGAGCCAAGATGACGCTTCGGAGCTCGCAGAGATCTTTCAATTCTTGTTACAGCTTCGCTTGCGCCAGCAGTTGGCTGCGCTGCAAGCGAACCATCCCCTCGATCACAGCGTCCATTTGAATGCGCTTTCAACTTTGGAGCGCCGACGTTTGAAGGAGGGATTTGTGACGATTCGACGCATTCAAGACGGCATCCGCGCCTGGTGTTCGTGGGAGATCGTGGGATCGTGACTGCCACTCTTAAAGAGGATGGGTCGAATTTGTTAATGAGCGTGGACTACTTACGGCATAGTCTCGGCGCCGAAAAACAACCCACTCGCTGTGGCGGTGGTTGTCGTTTAACTTTTCCAGAAAAACCGTGCGACAACGGGCAGGTGATCGGAAGGCTGTTCAACAGACGGCAGAACGGCCTGATCCGCAATCTGCACAACGTCTTGGGGCTCAGCGCGAAACTCAGGGGAATAAAAAAGGTAGTCGATCATTTTTATCTCTGTGTTGACCTTGCAGGTGTAGGTTCGCGCGAGCCCGGCATGGGCGTACTCGAAACCTGCTCTTTGGAATGTCGCAACAATCGCGCTGTCGGGTGTTGCATTGAAGTCGCCGCAAATGAGCCATCCGTCACACGTTGGTGCCATGGTTTGGCATTCGTTTAATAACTGCAGGGCTTGTCGATAGCCCAATCTTGCGCCGCCGAACGTGGAAGGCGGCTCCCATGTGAGATGCGTGTTGGCAATGCCCAACACATGGCCGGAGTTGCGTAACATTACCAGCAAGGCGATGTGTCCGGAGTTGGCCTTCCATAGTGATCCGTCCGCGTACTCGAGGACTCGTGTGCCCATCAACTCGAAGGCCTCATGCCGGTAAAATGTTGCACAGCCATCCGGTTTGCTCGCCCGTTTGCGGGCGTACTGCCCTGAGTATCCGGCTGCGTTCAGCCGCGTGTTCAGCCCGGCGAATACGTCGCTCTCCACCTCTTGCAGGCAAACCACGTCTGTTGCCAATTCCGAAACGTACCGGACCAAAGCGGGTACACGCCACGCCGGGTCGAGCACTTGCTTTGGAGTGCGTTGATACCAGGTATATTGAATGTACGCATTGGCAAGAACATTGTATGTTGCGACGGTAAATGACAAACGTCAGTTCCTCGACTTACTAAGGCGTTCGTTAGTTAGTAGACATAATGGGACGAAGGGGCGAGTCGTGGAAGGCGCAGGCACGAGGACTCAAAGGACGCTTTCGCACCCACACCCAAAATTAAGCACTCGGGGCGTGGCTCGGGTGGTGGCCGATGAGGCACAGACGCTTTGCCTGGGCTTGGAACGAGTCGTCCCTTCGTCTCCAACAAACCCTGTTGTCTAGATACTTATGAACTCCTTAATAATACACGGGCGACATCCTGGACTAGCCGGCCGGCAGCTCACAAGAGCGAGACTTTCACTCGCTCGAATCGGTCGATCATTAGGCGCATGGTTGGTGATAAGGCGCCTGATCTGTTGAACTGCGGGCTTCTACTTATTTCAAAGCGGTATTCAGCGACCAGGCCAATCTTATTCCCGCCTGAACAAGCCTGCTTCGGACAACCGGGCGGGCCTTCTCCACGTAATCATCAGAAAGCTCGATCGATGCTCCGGTTTTGTACGCGTAGGTCCTGACCAGCATAAGCGATTCATTCGTCCACTGCTCAGGACCGCCGGCCTGCCATTTGTGACGCTCTTCCTCCGTGAGATTCGCGCTCAGCCGCGCGGCGATCTCCTCCTCGTTGCCGGTTTCCAGCTCGACCAAGTTTGTGTCCCAAAAAAAATGAAGATTGGTTGTCTCGCCCTTGTAAGATACAGGCATATCGATTCCGCCGCGATCGGCGCTGCGGCCGGCATGAAGCGGTTGGTGCATGTCGCCCACCAGGTGAGCCACATAGCGAAGCGCGAGCCGCCGCATCAGCATCGGCGCATTCTTATCCGCGATGACCGCTGAAAACCATCTAAAAGCTTCGACCATGCAGTTTCGCTCCGGGCAGTCGCGCCCTTGATCGTAGCCGCCGGCGTTCTCGGGAATACTGACGTAATGGAGCGGGTCGAAATCGCGCATGCTGCGCCCCTCATGATCCGGCCAAACGGCCGCGTCCGCCAAGCTCATGCTTCCGGGAAGCATCTTTTCGATCTCCTCGCGCGCTTCGGCGGTGAGATTCGCCTGGGCGATCAAGCCAACAATTCGATGGCCTTTGTCATACCAGCAAAAAGCCCGCGCAGGTGTCAGCCCATCGAACAGCAAAAACGTCGAGAGGAAAGCAAGTGTCATCGGGGCGAGCGAGATTGGCATTATAAAAACTTGTACGTGACCATACAGCGCTTGTCGAGATCGGCGCATCGAAGCTAATCTCCAAACCAGGTCGCGTCAGTTTCTGATTCGTTCGGTTGTTGCCCTTTTCACAGGTTGTCGTTACCGGAGAACTTCGACCCGCTGCTTCAAAAGTCGGATCTCTTCCTCGCGATGGACGTTGAATCCGTCGCTGTCCCAGACGGCGCGCGCGATTAGTTCGGCCATATAACGCGCCGAATGGAGACGCGCGATGTAAACGAAATCGGCGTTCTGCTCGTAGAGCGCGATCGCCGATGAAATGCCGTCGGCTGCCGTAATCACCCGCGCATGCGGACAAAGGCGCCGCGCCTGCCGCAGGAGCCTTAGATTGGTAGTTCCGCGCAGGATATCATCCGAGATCGTGCACGCGACGATCCTTGCCGAATGGATCCGGGCGTGATGAAGAGTGTCCATATGCGCCAGATCGCCGTAAAGACATTTGATGCCTCGCCGCTTGAGTTCTTGCAGCACATGAGGATTGAAATCGATGACCAGAATTTGCGCGAGGATACCGTCGTTCTCCGTCTCTTTTGCGCGCGCCTCGAGCTCGTGAAGAATGGAGCTGGCCTCGCGAAAGCAACCGAGAAACACGATTGAATTCTCCGCTTCCGCCGCTTCAGTGACCTCGTCAGTCTCGGCGCCGCTTGTAAAACCGAGCTTCAACAACAGCGGAGCGAGCCGGCGATGGATCTCGTGATTGTAAGCAATGAGATAGGTCGACAGGACCGAAGTGATGGCAAAGACGAAAGTGAGGGTGGCGACCAACTCGGAGCTGATGTGTTTTAAAGCCAATCCCAACGAGGCGATGACCAGAGAGAACTCGCTCATCTGGGCAAGATTGATGGAAGCTATCAGGCTTGCCCGCAAGCCATTGCCGAGGCAGTAGAGCACCGGAAAAACGGAGAGCAGGCGGCTGGCCAGAACAAATAGCGACATGCCGATGGCGGCAGTGATCATCAATACCGTAGGCTGTGGGATCTTCATTCCGAGCGCGACGAAAAACAGCGTCACGAAAAAATCCCGAATATTGATTACTTTCGCGATGACGTCAAGGTTGTACGGAAAGGTAGACATGCTGACGCCTGCCACGAGAGCGCCCATCTCGCGGGAAAGCCCCAACCCATCGGCTGCGCCGCTCACCAAAAAACACCAGGCAAGAGCGGCGATCAACATCAGCTCCGGCACCTTGGCTGCCAAAGAAAAAACACGCGGGAGCACATACCAGCCGAAACCCAAGGTCATGAGCACCAGCCCCGCGCCTTTGACGAAAGACTCCAGGAGAGCGCCGAAACGCGGGTCGTGGAGATTTGGCTGCAGCGCGAGAAAAACGATGGCCCAGATATCCTGACACACGAGAACGCCGAGCGTGATTCGGCCGGGCAAGGTGGTGAGCTCGGATTTGTCGTACAGCAATTTCACGACGACCAGCGTACTGCTCAGCGCCAGCGTTACGCCCAGGTACAGCCAGTCGAAATTGCCGCCGGCCGGCGTGAATCCGATCAAAAGCGCCAAGCCGATGCCTAGGCCGACACAGAAAACAAATTGGCCGATGCCTGTGATGAGCACTGTCCGACCGGCGCTGAAAAGCTTCTTCAGGTCGATCTCTAATCCGACAATGAATAGGAGGAGAATCAGGCCGATTTCGGAAATCAGCTCTATGGTTTCCTCGTCGTGCACCCAGGCAAAGCCAATCTCTGGACCGATAACGACGCCCGCAACCAAGTAGGCAAGAATCAAAGGTTGCTTGAGAAACGTGGCAATGAACGCGAAGGCAGTCGCGATTATGAATACAAGCCCGATGTTGGAGAGAAGGCTATGCTGATCCACCGCAAGATAATTACTGCAAAGCCAACAAAAAGCGAGCGGTCGGCACTGGGATGCTCACACTGTGTCCGTCATAAGATCACACAGGATTTTGCTCGATAAGACTTCTCTCCGTTCAAGCTGATTTCCCTTGAAACCCGGGGCCGAGCGATAGACCGTGCTCCTAGGCAAAGGTTTGGCGGGCACATCTGGGGAGAGTGCACGACTGCAGGTCCGATGGCCAGGCAGCAGGAGCTGAGAAATGCGTTCGCTGCGTCACATCGGCTCGGGCCTGACCGCCACCCTGGTTGTGGTTCCGTGGGGTTCTCTTGCGTAACGAAACCCGCGAAGATCAAGACACGCTTGAAATTTCCGAATTTAGACAACTGTACACGCGACAGCGAGCCAGCATGAAAAATTCCATGCGGGCGGGTTCACCCTGCCGCTTCCCGGCGGTACCAGGGGAGCATGAATTTCTCGGCCAATATCACCATGCCGTACAACGCCAGCGACATGAGAACCAGGTAGAGGAGCGCAGCAAAGGCCATGGGGGTGTTGAAATAGTTGTTGGCCGAGAGCACCAGGTAACCCAGCCCCGACCTTCCGGAGATGAACTCTCCGACGATCGCGCCAATCACGGCCAAGGAGATCGCGATCTTGCATCCGGCAAACACATAGGGGAGAGAATACGGGAAGCGAATTTTCCAGAACAACACCCAGCGGCTTTTGGACATGGACCGAACCAACTCGAGCAATTCCGGGTCCATGTTGGTGAGGCCCATGATTGTATTAAGCACGATCGGAAATACTGCGGTCAGAAAGGCATTGGCAATTTTCGATTCGATACCGACGCCGATCCACACCACAAACAAGGGGGCGATAGCCACCTTTGGAAAAGAGTTAAACATGATCAGGCTCGGGTAGAGCGTGTCGCGCAGGAGCGGGAAGTGGACGATCCCGATTGCGCAGGCAACGCCGAGACCGAGAGCCAAAACGAACCCCAGGAGAGTTTCCTCGAGCGTCACCAACGTGTGAGAGAGCATCACTGAGTTCTTCTCGGTGATCACGCCGAGAATTTGGGAGGGCGCGGGAACAAGCCAATCCGGCACTTGGAACAGTCTGGTCACGAATTCCCAGAGCAGCACCACGGCTACATAGAAGACCGTTATGCGGAGGACTCTGCGGGCTTGAAGCGCTTCAGCCATCGGCAGCCTCCTCCCACAGGCAGCGCCGGATCCGGCTGCTAAATTGGATGAACTCGGCGGTGTCTTTAGCAAAGATCTGGCGCGGTCGTGGAAGATCGATCGCAAACGCGCCCAGAACCGTTCCTGGACGCGAAGACATCACCAGTACCTTGTCGGAAAGCATGACGGCTTCGTCGACGTCGTGGGTCACAAACAACACCGTGCTTTTCCACTGATCCCAGAGTCGGAGTAATTCGAAACCCATTTTTTGACGCGTGAGCGTGTCGAGGGCGCCGAAGGGCTCGTCCATTAAGAGGAGCGACGGCTCCGCCACCAGCGCACGGCAGAGGGCGACCCGTTGCTGCATGCCGCCGGAAAGCTCAAACGGGTACTTTCCGATGAAATCTGCCAGACCGGCGGTGCCGAGCAGCCTGCGCGCTTTTTCTTCGTACTCTTTACGATTTAGACGGTAAATCTCGACCGGCAGCAAGACGTTGTCGAGCACCCGGCGCCACTCCAAGAGCAGCGGCTTTTGGAACATGATGCCGATGTCGTTGCGCGGCCCGCTCAGTTCCCGGCCTTCGATAGAGATTGCTCCGGCTGTCTTGGAAAGAAGCCCCGCAAGAATTTTGAGCAAGCTGGATTTGCCGCAGCCACTTTGGCCGACGATGGAGACGAATTCTCCCCGATCGACCGTGAACGAGACCTCGCGAAGCGCCTCGACTTCCGTCCCATCTCTCGACCGGTATACTTTGGAAAGCCGGTCTACGCGGATCGACTCCTCCATGCTAGCGGGCTGCTGAGAAAAACTCATATCCTCCGCTGCGCGCAAATCGCCTCGCCAGAATTCGTGATCGTGCCCGTGAAACGTGGCCGTGAAAATCCGCACGAGTACGAACGCGTCACACGATCACGGTCGCCGCGCCTCGCCTTCGATCTTTTGAGCACCCCGCAATCCGAGTTTTCAGCAACGTGCTAGGGTAATTTGGTCAGTTCCGCTGCAAGCGCCGGAGGCACAGTGAACGGTTTGTTTTGTATGAACTGGTTAGTGTACACATCCTTTGGCGGATTGAACTTCATGAGATCGGACATGAGCTTGATCTGAAAGGCCATCCGATCTTGGTCCATGTAGCCCAAGCCTTTCTCCTTCGAAGGTTTCGTCATCATGGCGTCGATCGCAAACAGCAGCGACAGACGGGCAGATTCTCGGTCCAGTTCAGGATTGGCCTTGAGCGTGATATCGAGGGCCTCATCGGGATGCCCGATGGCATAAGCATACCCCTCCATAGTGGCGTTAACAAAGTTAGCGACCGTTTTCGGCTCCCGCTTAAGCAGATCGTTGTGGGTAACCAGACCGTTGCCATAGACTTTCCAGCCGTAGTCTTCCCAAGGAATGAAATGGAGTTTTTTCCCTTCCTTCCGTGCTCGGATGATCAGTGGTTCATCGAAGCCGGGCCGAAAGCCGGGGACCCAGTCGACTTGGCCGCTAAAAAATACCGCAGGCTTGGCGGCGGCCTCCACAGGAATATGAGTCGCTTTCTTGGTGTCGATACCCGCGAGCTTGGCGAAGGCGGGCCAGGTCACCATAATTGCCGCTCCGGAGGCTTCCGCAAACGTTTTTCCTTCGACATCTTTGGGTTTGCGGATTCCTTTCTCTGCGAATGACAAAATGCTTTCCGGAGCTTTGCCAATGATCACCCCGACGATCGTCAGGGGAATGTCCTTACCACGCGAGATAATCGCCGTTGGCACATTGACTTCACCGAATTGGGCCGCTCCAGTCGCGACCACCTTGGCGGTGTCGCCGCTGCCGAAACCCCGGTTGATGTTCACGTCCAGGCCCTTGGAGCTGTAGAATTTCTTTTCTTTGGCGACAAAAAAGCCTGCATGGAGCCCGCCGACTACCCAGGCGAGTTGAACTGAAACTTTTTTGGTCTGGGCTTTAGCATCAAAAGGAAAGCTTGCGAAGACCGCAGTTGTGCAAATCGCAACCAGAACGCGTAAGACCTTTTTCACGGCGACCCTCCTTGTCTCGGCCTCGTTTTATCACGAACTCGAAAGCTTCTTTGAGCGGAAGCTATCACTCTGAATACGATCAAGTCAAAGAAAGCGCGCGAGAGAGTGGTCATTTAGGAATCCGCTATAAAAATAGAGAAGGATTTCAGATCGTCACGGCGTCGGCAGGGCTAACATTTAAGGGGGCACCACCAGCGCGTCCACCGTAAAGGCGCCCTCACCTTTGGGCAGCACGATCACCGGATTCAGATCCAGCTCGGCGATCTGATCGCCCAGATCATGAGCGAGCCAGGAGAGCCGCGCAGCCATCTCGGCGAAGGCTTCGACATCGGCGGGCGGCGCGCCGCGCGCGCCGGAGAAAACCGTTGCTCCTTTCAAGTTGTCTAAAGCGCGGCGAGCTTCGCCGGCGCTGATCGGCGGGATTCGTATTGCCACATCAGCGAGGATTTCGACGAAGACACCGCCGAGTCCAAGAACCAGCGTCGGTCCGAGCTGTGGGTCGCGGGAAATGCCAAGCAGGCACTCGACGCCTGTGAGTTGCTTCTGGACCAAAACGCCCTCGATTTCGGCCTCGGGTTTCCCGGTGCGAACGTTAGCGATCATTTCTCGGTAGGCGGTTTCCACTTCTTCGCGACCTTTCAAGCCCAGGCGGAGCGCGCCGACCTCCGTTTTGTGCGGTATGTTCGCGGATGCGATTTTGAGCACGCATGGATAGCCGAGTTTCTCCGCTTCGGCGACCGCTTCGCCCACCGAACGGACAAGCACGGTCGGCGCCTCGGTGATTCCATAGGCTTGCAACAATTCATGGGTGGCCTGGTAAGGCATCACCCTGCTGCCGAGTTGCCGAGCTGCCGGTGCGGCGCCGGAACGCATGACCGGGGCGAATCGTCCGATGGCGCGATCGCGCTCGTTTTTACGCAGGCGACTCATAGCGCGGATCGATTTGCGATAATCGCCGCTGAAGGTCAGACCAAGCTCGTTCAGTTTGTCGTGCCAGACCGGAGCGGGCGGTTCACTGGCACGCGTCAGCACGAAAACTCGCTTATCGTGGGCACGGCTCAAGTCGGAAATTTGCCGATACAAGGTTTCCGACGACGGGGTGATCGTGTCGGGCAAATTCAGCCGCACCCCGAGCATGTCGATATTCGGTTCCTGAAAAAATTTTTCCAGGCAAAGGTGAAAACCTTCAGGGTTGATTCTTTGCAAGTCTTCGACGTCGAGCGGATTGCCTAGCAGTGTCGGCTTGTCGAGGCTTTCGACCAGCACTTTTTGTGTTTCGGGGCTGAGATCTGGCACGGCCAAACCTTCCTGATCCGCGATGTCCGACAGCAAGGTGCAGTCGCCGCCCGAAATCGTCATCAGTCCGACGCCGCGCTCGTGCTTGTCCGGACGAAGTTTGGCGCCGGCGAATAATGCCGTGGTATCGATCAGGTCGTCGAGATCGTTGACGATGATCGCGCCGTGCTGCTCGAAAAATGCATCCCAAACCGCGGCGGAACCCGCGAGCTGGCCGGTATGGGCGATGACGTTGCGCTTGGCGCGTTCGGTCTTGCCGGCGCGCAGGACCAGCACGCTCTTGCCATTGGCGATTGCCCGATCGAGAGCGGCGGCAAAGCGTCCAGGCTCTTTGGGCGCCGCTTCGAAGTAGGTGGCAATGACTTCGATTTCAGGGCATTCGGCTTGATAGGCGAGATAGTCGGCGGAGTTGAGCACGATCTCGTTGCCGCCGCTGGCGCACACATGGAAGCCAAGTCCCCGCTTGGCACCCGCCATCATCAGAAGATTCATCATGCCGCTGCTCTGAAAAATGCAGCCGATGTTGCCGGCGCGCAGCGATTTCGGCAGCTCGCCCCCCCAAATGCCCAACTTCGCGCGCATGGAGACAAAGCCCATGCAATTGGGGCCGAGCAACTTCAAATGCGCCGCTTCCGCCGCCGCGGTCAAATCTTTTTGCAGTTTTATTCCTGCTTCGCCGCCTTCGGCGAAACCATCGGCGAAAATCACGCCGGCTTTCACACCTTTTTTGCCGGCTTCCTCGACCACGGGAACGACCGCCTTGTTGTTGACGGCGATGACGGCGAGTGGAATTTCACCCGGCACCTCGGCGATGCTCGGATACGCTTTCAAGCCAAAAACTTCGGAGCGCCCCGGGTTGACCGGTAAGATGCGCGATGGATCGAAGCCCATATTTTGCAGATTCTTGAAGATATTGACGGCATAATGGTTGCGCTCGCTGGCTCCGATAATGGCTAAACGATCGGCTTCGAAGAGCGGCGCTAGAGGTTGATCGCTGGGCACGGAAAGCCTCCTCACAGAGAGAGAAGATTCAGCACTGCTTATCGCAGTGGGAAATGGTTGTCCAATGATGAAAGTGGAGTGTTGGAGTGATGGGTGGTCAGAGGCCAATGCGAAGCTGGGCTGACGGGTCCGGGTAAGTTCAAGTATCTAGTGTAGTGACTCTTAAATGAAGGCATTTATTGTTCGAGATAACAAAGCGGAAATTCTCGAACAAGGGAATATGTCTCACGCTGTTGGTACTTTATCCGGTGTATAACCATCACGAGTCGCAACTGAAACTCGGAATATTTCACGCAAAGGCGCCAAGGCCGCAAAGGTCGGAGAATAAGGGTCAATAATTGTTCCAAGATAATTCACTCTTCCCTTCGAACTTGGCGTGCTTTGCGTCTTGGCGCGACTACACTAGAGCTGTCTCCCGACGAACGTGAGGGATCTCGCATTGCGGTTCAGATTCTTCAACCAGCAACGGTCAATAGATCGATGAGCCGCCGCACGTTACTTACGGTTTCGAGTTTTCCGACCAGGCCAATCAGTTCTTCGGTTTTCCGCTCCGAGATCACCATCTTCGCGTTGGCGCGAAATTTTTCCATGACTTCGCTCTCCGTCATCGGATTTTGCGGATGGCCCTTGGCGATTTTAGCGGTGAAGCTGTGACGCGTGCCGTTTTTCAGTTCGACGACTACCGGGCAATAAGGGCCCGGCTCGGGAATGCTTTCGTCGCAAATCACGTGAACTTTGCGCAGCGCCTCTTGGACTTTCTGTTGGTTCACTGTTTCATCGGTAAACGTCGACAATTCGAGCTTGCCGTCCAGGATACAGGTGGCGACGACGTAGTTGATCGCGAACTTGCCGCGCAATCCGGTTTTCACTTCCGGCGCGTAATGTCGGGCATAACGCAGCGGCGGAATGCTCACCTCCATTTTGGCCACGTCGTCGTAGCGGATGTCGTGCTCGCGTTTCAAATAGAGCGCCGCGTCGGCGGCGAGAAACTGCGGCGCGCTGCACGGGTGCCGTTTGAGGCCGAGGCCGGGGAACTCCAAGAAGTAGGGTTTGCCGATGTTGTCGATCATTTTTTCATAGTCGCATTTGTCTGGACCGAAGAAGGTGTCGCAAAAACCGCGCGGCGCCTCGAGAATCGCCGTATCGGCAGTAAAACCTGCTCGAGCGAGCAGCGCGGCTTCGGCGCCGTTGCGCGCGGCATTGCCGGCGTGAAAGGGTTTGACCATCGAGCCTTGCTGGCGCTGGATTCCTCCGGCGGCTGACGCAGCGATACCGAGCGCGGTCTTGATTTTGTCGGGGTTGAGTTGCAACAGGCTCGCGCAAGCGACCGCGGCGCCGAGACTGCCGAAAACCGGCGTGCTGTGAAAGCCGCGGTCTTGAACGTTGGGCGCATTGGCGGCGATCTTGGCAATGACTTCGATGCCGAGCACGTACGCTTTGAGTAAATCCATGCCGGATGCACCGATACTTTCCGCGAGCGGCAGCGCCGCGCCAATGAGCATGCTGGTCGGATGTCCCACATGGATAAAGGCGTCCCAATCGTCGAAATCGAGCGCATGGGCGAGGAGACCATTGGCGAACGCTGCCGACGATACGGATGCTTGTTGCGAGGTGCCCCAGATCGAAGCTTCCTCGGAAGCGCCGAGTTTTGCACAATAAGCGAGCGCGATTTTTACCGCCGCTTCATTGAGGCCGGCGAACGCAACGCCCAGTGTGTCGAGTATATGCAGCTTGGCGTTGGCTCGAGTTGGCTCGCGGATTGCCGAAAATTCGGTCACGGCGACAAACTGGGCCAATTTTTCGGTGACCGGTGGAGGCGTGGCCATCTTGTTCTCCTGCCTATTGGGATATATGAAAACTGCAATATCCGAATTGCCGGCGGGTGTCTATCGTAGGTAACAAAGCGCAAAGAGCACAGAACAACGCAAAAAAAGAATCGAGGGGAGAAGCATGAAGGGCTGTTTAGAAGGCATCCGAATTCTGGAGCTGGGAAATTTTATTTCAGGACCGTACGGTGCTTGCCTACTCGCGGATATGGGCGCGGAAGTGATCAAGGTCGAGAACCCCAACGGCGGCGATCCGTTTCGCGGCTGGGACCTGGGCGGCGATCAGCCGAACTTCTGGGCGTTCAATCGCGGCAAGAAGAGCATCACGGTGAATTTGCAGACCGCCGAGGGAAAAGAAATTTTCTATGGGCTGGTCAAATACGCCGATGTCGTCATTGAGAACTATCGGCCCGGCGTGATGAAGAAACTCGGCATCGATTACGAAACCGTATGCAAGATCAACGATCAGATTATTTATTGCTCGATCACGGGCACCGGCCCGACCGGTCCGTACGTCAGCCGCCCGGCGTATGACACGGTCGGGCAGGGATTGGGCGGCATGCTCAGTGTGTTAATGGATCCCAAAGATCCGCGGCCGATCGGGCCGGCGTACGCCGACCATTTAAGCGGGCTTTACTCCGCGCTGGGTGTGCTGGGCGCGCTGAATGCGCGGACGAAAACCGGAAAAGGTCAGCAAATCGACGCGACAATGGCCGGCGCGGTGCTGGGTTTCTTGAATGCTCCGGCGACCGAGACCTTGGCGCACGGCCGCCCGCCGGGTCCGTACACTCGCCCGCGGCAATCGCAAACTTACGCGTTCTCGGCATCGGACGGCTTGCCGTTTGCGATCCATCTCTCATCGCCGCAGAAATTTTGGGAAGGCTTATGCAATGCCGCCGGACATCCCGAGCTGATCGACGATCCGCGTTTCAACACCCGGCCCAATCGCAGGAAAAACTACGACGAGTTGAATCAGACCTTCGCGGAATTTTTCCGACAAAAGCCGCGTGCTCATTGGCTCGCGCAACTCGAAACCCATGACGTGCCGCACACGCCGGTTTACAACCTGCAGGAAGTGTTCGAGGATCCACAGATCAAACACATGGGCTTGGAAATTAAGATCGATCGGCAGCACAAGCCGGCGATCCGCACGGTAAGATTTCCCCTGGAGTACAGCGACACGAAAATCCCGCATCCCGCGCCGCCGCCGGAGCTGGGCGAGCATAACGACGAATTTTTAAAAGCGCTCGGCTACGACGACGCAAAGCTCGCTGACTTTAAGGAGAAGGGTATAATCTGATTCCGTGTCGATGATCCATCGGCTTATCCAGGGGGCGGATTTCAAACCCGCTCGGTGCGGTGCTAAACCACGGTCAATCGGGCAATTAAAAACGAAACGGTTCTTTAAGGAGAGCGAAACATGAAAGGCTGCTTGGACGGCATCAGAGTCTTGGAGCTGGGAAATTTTATTTCCGGCCCGTATGGCGCAATGTTACTCGCCGACATGGGAGCGGAAGTGATCAAAATCGAGAATCCCAAGGGTGGCGATCCGTTTCGCGGCTGGGACCTGGGCGGCGATCAGCCGAATTTCTGGGCGTACAATCGCGGCAAGAAGAGCATCACACTCAATCTTCAAACGCCGGAAGGGAAGGAAATCTTTTTGGCGCTGGCCAACCGAGCCGACGTGGTGCTCGACAACTATCGGCCGGGCGTCATGACCAAGCTCGGCATCGATTATGACACCGTGAGCAAAACCAACCCGGGGATTATCTTCCTGTCGATCACCGGCACCGGTCCGACCGGACCGTACGTCAAGCGGCCGGCGTACGATACCGTCGGCCAGGGGCTCGGCGGCATGTTGAGCCTGCTGATGGACGCGAAAGATCCACGGCCGATCGGCCCCAACTATGCCGACAGTTTGAGCGGCATGTTCGCCTGTATCGGCGTGCTCGGCGCGATCGCGGCGCGCGCCAAAACCGGAAAAGGGCAGCGGATCGATACTACGATGGCCGGCTCGGTGCTAGCGTTTTTGATCGCGCCGGCAACGGACTCGCTTGCGACCGGGAAGATTCCCGGACCGTACACGCGGCCGATGCAGTCGCAAACTTATGCGTTCAGCGGCTCCGATGGATTGCCGTTTGCGATTCATCTCTCGTCGCCGCAGAAATTTTGGGAAGGCTTGTGCAAAGCGGCAGGCCATCCCGAAATGGTCGATGATCCGCGCTTCAACACACGGCCCAACCGGCGCAAAAATTATGACGAGCTGAACCGAGTCTTCGGCGAATTTTTCAAATCCAAGCCGCGGGCCTATTGGATGGAACAACTGGAAGTCAACGACGTGCCGTACACGCCGGTCTACAACCTGCAGGAAGTGTTCGGAGATCCGCAGATCAAACACATGGGCCTTGAGATCACGATCGAGCGCAAGGACAAGCCCAACATACGCACCGTCGCGTTTCCAAACAATTTCAGCGCCACCAAGAATCCCGATCCGTCGCCACCCCCGGAGCTCGGCGAGCACACCGCCGAGTATCTCAGGCCGCTGGGTTATGATGATGCGAAATTGGCGGCATTCAAGGAGCAGGGGATCATCTGAGTCCGGCGGAAGGATCCAATATGGATATTCCGATCAGAAACGCCACGGTCGACGATGCGCGCCAGCTCGCGGTCCTGTTGCAAGGAATCGGCTGGTTCGAAGCGTTCAACAGCGGCGATGTCCAGGATTCGACAGCCCGAGTTAGGGCGCGCTTGACGCAGTGTCTTGCCGATCCAAGCCATTCGGTTTTCGTTGCCGAATGGCCGGCCGGTGAAATCGCCGGTTACGGCTCGGTTCACTGGCTGCCCTATCTCTTTATGTCCGGTCCTGAAGGCTACGTCTCGGAGCTATTTGTTCGCGAATCGGCGCGCGGCCGAGGCGTGGGCGTGAAGCTCCTTGCAAACATCGAAGCGGAAGCAAGGGCGCGAGGCTGTCAACGGCTGTCGTTGATCAATTTACGCAGCCGCGAATCGTACCAGCGCCGGTTTTACATCAAAGCTGGATGGATGGAGCGCGCCGACGCCGCGAATTTCGTTTATTCACTCACTTGAGTGTGCTGTTCGCCGACTACTCAGGCCGATGAAAAACGCTCATATACGCTTACGCATCTTGGCTACGGGCGTCTTGCATTTGATCTTTGAACGACGTCATCGGAGCAAGCTTTAATCGTAATCGAATTCCCGGGCGAGAAAATCCGTCACCAGGCTCCACGAAAGTTCCGTTAGCTTAGGATCGTAGCAGTCGCCGTCAGCCATGGCGAAACCATGGCCGGCGCGGTGAAAGAAGTGCCAGTCCAGCGGCTGGCCATTGGACTGAAAACTGGCCATCAGACGCTGCTGGACTGGAACGCTGGCCACGTGGTCGTTGGCGCCGAAGAAGATTTGCGACGGACACTTGAAATCTTTGGCCGCGTCATTGGGATGGCGCGGGCGGAGCTGGCTCGGCCCTTCGTCGCGCACCGATGGGTAGTAGCCGACGAAGGCGCGCACGCTCGGCGTCGCGGCGACAAAGTGGATGCCGATGCGGCCGCCCATGCAATAGCCGACCACGGCACAGCGCTTGCCGTCGACTTCCGGCCGGGCCGTCAAATAACGCCACGCGGTGGTGAGGATTTCAGTAAACTGGCCGTCGGTGGTCTTCTTTTGTGCCGCATGGACGCCGTCCGATTCACCGAGCATTTTATAGAGATCAGGGACTAGAGTCGTGTAGCCGAGTTTGGCGAAGTTGCAGACGTTAACTTTCATGTTTCCGGTAACGCCGTAGTGGTGATGCACGATCATCACTGCAGGCCCCGGCTCTTTGCGGTCGGGATGAGCTAGATAGCCGGGAACTCCGTCTGTTTCGGCTGCGAGGTCTCGGTTGATTATCTTCATGATCACGCTCCTGTCAGCGCCTTTGGACTCCTGTTAGTACGATTGGAGTGAAAACTCAACTACGACGCTTCGGCTCATGCGGCAAGTCACGGTTCGATGCGCTTGTCGTCGACAAAAAAATGCACCTGTTCAGTGACGGCATGGAGATCGATTCGACCCTCCGGCCGGATGGTGCGTTCTCGTCCGGCTCGGGCGACCACATCGATGCCGTCGCAGTTGACGTGAAGAAAGCGGTCCGAGCCGAGGTCCTCGACTAAATCCACTATCCCGCTGATCCACCCCTGTCCCGGATCGACCACGTGAAAATCTTCGGGCCGGACACCGAGGGTCAAAGATCGTCCCGCCAATCGCGCCAGGGCAGCTTGCAGCAGGCCGGTAAGATCCAAGCGCAGACCGCTACAGTGAAGGATTGCGCCGTTGTCGTCCAGCTTTCCTTCAAAGAAATTCATCTGCGGAGTGCCGACAAAACGCGCGACCATCGAGTTGGCAGGCTTGTGATAGATTTCGGAAGCGGCGCCGATTTGTTGGATCGTCCCCTGATGGAGCACGATAATTTTTTCGCCGAGAGTCAAGGCTTCGGCCTGATCGTGGGTCACGTAAACAATCGTCGCTCGAAGCCGTCTGTGTAGCCGCGCCAGCTCGACGCGCATGCTGGCGCGCAAGGTCGCATCCAAATTCGACAGCGGCTCGTCGAAAAGAAAAATCTTCGGCTGGCGCACGATTGCCCGACCTAGCGCCACCCGCTGCCTCTGACCGCCGCTCAACGCCTGCGGCCGGCGTTGCAACAGTTCTTCAATCTCCAAGAGCCGCGCGGCTTCTTTGACCTTAGGGCCGATGTCGTTTGCTGACATCCCGCGCAACCGCAAAGAAAAAGCAAGATTGTCGAAGACGGACATATGCGGGTAAAGCGCATAATTTTGAAATACGAAAGCGATGTCCCGCTCGCGCGGCGCCAGCGCGTCGACACGCTCGGCATCGATCGAAATCTCACCGGCGCTCGGTTGCTCGAGCCCGGCGATCAGCCGCAGGACTGTCGATTTGCCGCAGCCCGACGGGCCGAGCAGTATGCAGAATTCGCCGTCGGCGACATCGAACGAGATGTCTTTTAAAATTTGTGCGGCGCCGAACCGCTTGGAAAGATGTTTCAGAGAAAGCGCAGCGATAATCCCTCCAGTATCATCAATGATTTATGAGTAACTGGACATACCAAAGCTCTTCGACGACGGACTGGCCGCTCCGAATACGATCCATGGGCCTGGTGCCTTGGTCATTTAACCTTAACCTTTGACCGCGCCCGCCGACAAGCCGCGCACGATGCCGCGCTGGAAAATCAGCGTGAGAACAACCAACGGAATCGTCGCGATGGTCGACGCCGCGGCAATCTCGCCCCAAGGCATGGTGTATTCTCCGGGAAAAAGCGCGATGCCGACCGGCAAAGTCTGCACCGTCGGGTCGGTCATGATGATCAGCGCGAAGAAAAACTCGTTCCAGGCGTGAATGAAGACCAGCAGCCCGGCGGTGAGAATGCCCGGCGCGGCGAGCGGCAAAACCACTTTGTAAAGAGCTTGCAGACGGCTGCAGCCGTCGATCAGCGCAGCCTCCTCGATCTCTCTCGGCACTTCGGCGAAAAAAGTTGCGAGGATCCAGATCGCAAGCGGCAAGGACAAAGCGATGTAGGCCGCGACCAATCCTTGATAGGTGTTGAGCCACTGTAAACGATCGAGGATCGTCCAGACCGGTCCGGCGATGGCGATCTGTGGAAACATCGAGACGACGAGCAGCAACAATAAATAGAAATTCGTCCAGGTCAGTTGAAAGCGCGCGATGGCGTAGGCCGCGAGCGAGCCGATGGCGACAGTGATGAGCGCCGTCGCGCCGGCGACGATCGCGCTGTTCACAACGTAATGAAGCAGCCCGTAGTTTTGCAGCGCCGATTGATAAAAGCCCCAGTGAAACGAAGGGATCAGCTCGGGCGGAATCGCCGTCAACTCGGCGCTGCTTTTCAGCGAAGTCAAAACAAACCAGAGAAACGGCACCAGACAGTAAAGCGCGATGCCAATGGAATAGAACGATAGAGCGACCGATCGCTTCATGGAGTCTGACCTTGTAAGCGGGTGGTTTTAAATGCCCGCAAATACGCCAGCGCTAAAACCAGCGACATGAAGAAAACCGTCACCGCGATCGCCGAGCCATAGCCAATCATCCCTTCCGCGAAGGTTTTTTTGTAGCCATAGAATTGCAGCACATTGGTCGCGTCGGCCGGGCCTCCCTGAGTCATGACAAACACGAGATCAAAAACCCGTAGAGCGTCGATGGTGCGAAATAGCAACGCCAACAGCAGAGCCGGCGTGAGCAGCGGCAGGGTGACATGGCGGAACTTTTGCCAGGGCGTGGCGCCATCGACGCTCGCGGCCTCGTAAAGATCATCGGGAATGCTTTGCAGGCCGGCCAGGATGATCAGCGCGGCAAAGGGCGTGGTCTTCCAGATCTCCGCGATGATGATGGCGGCCAAGGCAAAGTATGGATGGGCGAGCGGTGCCAAATAACTCGACGTGTCAGCGCCGAACAGCGCAAAGTTTACCAGGCCGTAGCGGTCGTTGAATATGAAACGCCACATCTGCGACGCCACCACCGTCGGGATGGCCCAGGGAATGAGCACCACGGCGCGCAAAAGGCCGCGGCCACGAAACATCTCGTTTAACACCAGCGCGATGCCCAGGCCGAAGAGCAGCTCGAGCGGAATGGTCACGGCGATGAAAATCACCGTGGTGCGGATCGATGCCAGGGCAACCGGGTCGGTTAGCAAGTCCCGGTAGTTTTCCCAGCCGACCATTCTCTGGCCGAGCCAGGGAAGGGTCAAAATCATCCGGTAAAAACTCAAGCGGAACGATTCGACAATCGGGAAGATGGAAAAGAGCGCGACGAAAAAAAAACTCGGGAGCAGAAAAAACAGGGCGAGGCGTTGCGAGTTTTTCATGGCGCCTGCCGGTCCCGCAGCAGATCCAGCACGCGATTCATATCACGCGCGGCGAGCGCCGCGCGCGCATCGATGTCCGTGTCGGGCAGAGCCAGCACGGCGCTGAAATAACGCTGCATGATATTCGACAGCGGCACGTAGACCGGTGTCGTCGGACGAGGGACCGCTTGCTTGAAGGTCGCCAAGAGCGATTGCAATTGCGGAATCTTTTTTTTGATCTGCGGGTCGTCGTAAAGCGCCAGGCGCGTCGGTGCGCGGCCAGTGGCGAGCGCGATGCGTTTTTGCATTTCTTTGCCGGTCATGAAGGCGGCGAAGCGCCAGGCCAGGTCGGGCTTGGTCGAGTACCGGCTGAGGCCGATTTGCCAGCCGCCGAGCGCCGCGACCCCCGTACCGGGGTCGAAACCGGGCAGCGGCGTCATGCCGACCTTTCCAGCGATCTTGGATTTCTCCCGATCATTGGCCACAGCCCAAGCGTAGGGCCAATTGCGGTGAAAGATTGCCTGCCCTTCGGTGAAGAGCGCGAGCGATTCCGGCTCTTCGTAGGCGAGCACGCCGCGGTGAGATATCTCGCCGATGATGCGGTCGCGGACGAAGCGCACGGCGGCGATCGCAGCCGGGCGCCCGAGCGCGCTCACCATGCGAGTCTCGTCCCACAAGGCGCCGCCGTTGCTGAGAATGTACTCCATCATGTTGCAGACGAGCCCTTCGTACTGCTTGAATTGCGCGGAGAAACCGACAAGCTGCGGATCTTGTTCGCCGGCGCGGACAGCCTTGGCGGCCTCGACCAGTTCAGGCCAGGTGCGCGGCGGAGATACCTTGTGCTTTTCGAGCAGATCCTTGCGGTAGTAAAGGAGCCCGGCGTCGATGAATAGCGGCACGCCGAACATCTGGCGGCGGTACTGATTTGCCGAAATAGGCGCTTTGAGAAACTTTTCTCTTTCCGCCGCAGTGAAATAGCCATCCAGCGGCAGCGCCCAACCGGCGGAGGCGAACTCAGCGGGCCAGATCACGTCCATGACGAAAACATCCAGCCGCGTATCCCGGTTTTTCAACTTCTGCACGAGCAGATCGTGAAGCTGGGTCGACGATTGCGGGCCGATCTCGCTGACGACCTTTACCCCGGGATTTTGCCGCTCGAACTCGGCGATTCCCTGGTTCCAGACCTCGGGCGCTTCCGAGCGCCAGGTGACAAAGCGCAGCTCGGTGTTTTGTGCCTGAGCGACCGCGCCGTAGGTGCCGAGAATGAGCGCGATGCAACTTTGAAAAATTTTAGCGATAGACATAGTTCAAAGAGTCGCGGCCGCGCATTAACAGCACCGACTCGGGCAAGCAATCTAAACGTCAACCACTGTGCCGGCAACAGTTATTTTATGGAAATATGCTGCTTAAGAAAGTGGCAAGCGAGATTTTGCAGCATCTATTAAGGAGTTCATAAGTATCCAGACAACAGGGTTTGTTGGACACGAAGGGACGACTCGTTCCAAGCCC
>Ga0210113_1000038_pt1 | contig 27399 bp, 26 predicted proteins | sample MayberryNW_Catta_5_FD_185523 | JGI IMG/M metagenome (GOLD analysis project Ga0210113, IMG submission 185523) | Wetland microbial communities from San Francisco Bay, California, USA, that impact long-term carbon sequestration -... | ecosystem: Environmental > Aquatic > Marine > Wetlands ...
CAATAATGGACGGCGATCACATCCCCGTGGTGCTTGCCGGTGGCCTGCGATGCTGCGTTGCTTGTTCGTAGGCGTAAGCGAACCTAATCAAGTTGCCGTCGTCGTAGGGCCGTCCGATGAAGCAGACGCCGGCGGGCAGGTTGTCGCGCGTGAAGCCGGCCGGAACGACGATCGTGGGCGTGTAAACTAAAAATGTATTCAGATGCGGCGCGCCTTTTTGATCAACGAACGGCGGGGCGATGCCGTCCTTGATCAACGTCGGCTGGTGCTCAACCGCTTTGTGCACGATCGCGTCGAGCTTGTGGTCGGCCATAACTTTCAGAAAAAGCGTCATCAATTCATCTTGCGCCTTTAAGCTCTCATAATGTCTCGCCGCATCGGGTTTTCGCTTGAAGCGATCCTGCGAACGTTTGACGACTTTGGCGAATTCCGGTGCGGCGGCGGCTTCCTGCGGCGTTTTGAACGGCTGCTTGGCACTCCGGCCGTAATAGTTGGCAAACGATTGATCGGTTTCTCCCGGCGCGCCCGAGCGCTTGGCGAGCAGCTCTTTGATTTTCGGAATTTCGATCGGGTCAACGATCTCGGCGCCGGCTGATTTGAGCTCATCGACTGCGCGATCGAATACCTCCTGAATTTTTTTAAAATCTTCAGATTCCGGTTCGGCATTGAGTCCGATGGATTCGCGCAAAATTCCCAGCCGCGCGCCTTTGAGACCGTCCTTATCCAAGAATTTCGTGAAACTATCGGGAATATGGCCGACGCCGCGCGCCGTGAGCGGATCTTCCGGGTCATAGCCGACCATGACATCCAACAAGCTCGCCAGATCTTTCACCGTGCGTGCCATGGGGCCGAGCGAGCCGAAAACTTCCGGCCAACAACCGTACACGCCGCCCCGGCTGACGAGGCCGCCGGAAGGGCGCATGCCGGAGATGCCGTTCCAGGTCGAAGGGCGGCGGATCGAGGCGAGGCCTTCCTGTCCTACGCCTACCGTCGAGTAATTCGCCGAGACCGCTGCCGCCGATCCTCCGGAAGAGCCTCCGACGGTGCGCTCCGTGTCGTAGGGATTGCGCGTTGAGCCAAAAAGCGAGCCATGCGTGTCGCCACCGCCAAGCTCGCCGAGCGTGGCTTTGCCCAAAATTACCGCACCGGCGTTTTTCAATTTCTCGGCGACGAACGAATCGCGATCGGGAAAATAGTCTTTGAACAGCACCGAGCCGAGGGTCGTCGGCATGCCTTTGACGTCGGCCTGGTCTTTGACGATCACTGGAATGCCATGCAGCGGACCGACCGGGCCGCTTGATTGGTACGCGCTGTCGAGCCGATCTGCTTCCTCGAGCGCATTAGGGTTCAGTGAAATAATTGCGTTGATCGTCGGACCCTTCTTATCGAAGGCCTCGATGCGATCGAAATAGATTTGCACCAGCTGACGGCAGGTGAGTCGCCCGGTTTTGTAAGCGCCGTGAATATCGCCGATCGTCGCTTCGACGATGTTAAAAGCGTCTGCTTGAGCCATGTGATTGTCTCCTTTAAACGTGGGTCCGTTGAGCCTGTGATATTGAAACGCGGCGCAAATGTCCAGCAGCCTGCTTTAAAAGACTCATATGCTTCGTTGCGCTCGGCCGATTTCGGGTCAACGTACAAGAAGAGTACGCCTCCGCTCATCGATCTTCGCGCGCCTCGCCTCTGAGTCTCTTTAAGCAGCCTGCACTCCGGCTTTTCAGCAATCTACTAGTTCTAGAACGTAACAGGCGTGAGCAGTAGGGGCACGGGCCCTACCGTGACCGGTGCAATGTCACGACAGCTGACTGTTGAAACCAACCGGAGATCGTGGTTATTCCGATGAAGACCTTTTCCGATTATCGCTGACAAATGTTAACGATGTCCCAACGCGTCGCCGGTTTCGGTACAACAGTTTTTGTTGAGATCAATAATCTGGCGAGACAGTTTGACGCGGTCAATCTCGGCCAGGGCGCGCCGGATTTCGATGGGCCGCCGGAGATTTTAGCGGCGGCGGTAGAGGCGGTGAACGGCGCTTTCAATCAGTATGCTCCGGGGATCGGCATGCCTACCGTGCGCGAAGCGATCGCCGGGCATGCGGAGCGTTTCTATCGGCAAAAGCTCGATCCGGAGACCGATGTTCTGGTCACCAGCGGAGCCACCGAAGCGTCTTCGCTGCGATTCTCGGCCTAACCGACCCCGGCGACGAGGTGATCGTTTTCGAGCCCGTGTACGACACCTATGTGCCGAACCTGGTGATGGCCGGGGTGACGCCGCGTTACGTCCCGCTGCGCGGTGAGAACTGGACGTTCGATCCCGACGAGCTGGCAAAAGCGTTCCGCCGCCTCACGCGAGCGATCATCGTCAATACGCCGCACAACCCGACAGGAAAGGTGTACTCGCCCCAGGAACTGAGGGTCATCGCCGAGCTATGCCAAAAGCATGACGTGATCGCGATTACCGATGAAGTATATGAGCATATACTTTACGATGACGCGATTCATACTCGCCTCGCTACCTTGCCGGGAATGGCGGAGCGTACGCTGACGATCAGCAGCCTCGGCAAAACTTTCAGCGTCACCGGCTGGAAAATCGGTTGGGCGCTCGGTCCCGCGTCATTGGTCAATGCGGTCAACCAGGCTCACCAGTTCATCACTTACGCCGTGGCGTCGCCGCTGCAAGCAGCTGCGGCGAAGGCCTTGAATCTACCGATTTCGTTTTTTGAGAATTTACAACGCAGCTACCAGGCCCGACGCGATCGGATATTGGACGTTTTTGCGGCGATCGGCTGCAAGGCTTTCAAGCCGCAAGGAAGTTTTTTCGTCATGATCGACTGGCGCGGCATTGCGCCGGCGGAACTTGAAAATGATTTTCAATTTGCCACGTGGTTGATCCGCGATGTCGGCGTGGCGTGTATCCCCGCCAGCCCGTTCTACCAGGAAGCGGACAAACACCTGGGCAAGTACTTCGCACGTTTCGCGGTTTGCAAGAGGGACGAGACGCTCACGGCAGCGGCGGAGAGATTATTCAGATTGGCAAAGCGCTGATCGCGCTCGGCGCAGTCAAGCGGCCTACTCCGCCAAGTTGAATCGGTTCTCTCGGCTGTGTTAAACGTGAGGCGCTGCACGAGGAGGAATTATGGCGCGGATCGTTCATATCGCTCTCAAGGTCGACGATCTAGAAAGGGCGACGGAGTTCTACGAAAAGAGCTTCGGCTTCGTCGAGGTCGAAACCGGCCAGGTGAGAGATCATACCTCGCGGCATCTGACCGACGGCGCCATCGACCTCGCATTGATCAAGTACGACAGCGAGGACTCGGCTGAGGCGCGCGCGTCGGGGCCCGGACCATGCATCCACCACTTCGCGATCGAGGTCGAGGACATGAAAAAATCGGCCGCCGACCTGCAAAGCTTCGGTTGTGAAATCATCAGCGATCCGGGTGTGATCCCGATCAAGTTCCGAGCGCCCGGGGGCACGGTGGCGGAAATCGTGCCGAAAGCGCGATACAAGAAACCGGAAACAATGGAGTGATGGAGTATTGGAGTGCTGGAGTGTTGGGTCCCGAGCATCACTCCATTACTCCAACACTCCAGTACTCCAATTTCTTCAAGGAGCTTCCCATGTCCCTGCATGTTAAGTCCGCGGATGTGCCTGAGCGCAAGGTGGTGCGCACCGGCGTGGAAGGCGAGGGCGCCATGGTCGTGCGCAGGGGCTTCGGCAACGAATGCAGCCTGATGTATGCCACCCGGGCTCCGGGTTATCACACCACGCCGCATGCGCACGAGGCCGAACAAATCAACTACGTGCTCGAGGGCGAAATCTGGTTTTTTGTCGAGGAGCGCGGCTTTCTATGCAAAGCAGGGGATTTTCACCGAATCCCGGCGTACAAGATTCATTGGGCATGGAATCGCTCCGACGCCGACGCCGTCGTCGTAGAAGCGCACTCGCCAGCGCTCGTCGCCGGCAAGCTTCGACAGACCTCCATCGGGCTCTTCGATGAGACTGAAACGCCGCAGATGCGGCCGCCGAGCGAGAATAACTTCGTGCAATACGATTGGCAAAGGGTCGAGCGCAAAATTTTCGGATAAACTGCGCCGCTTTAGAGACTGACTGTCATCGCTTCCGCCGCCCCGTGATCGTCGCCAAATAATTCGTCATGATTGCGTAGCATGATTTGTAGGGGTCGGTTTCAAACCTGCCCTACCCCTTGCGAGAGTCCTCGATTAGCGCTATTCACAGCAGTCGCAATCAGGACACTTTCGTGAATCTAAATAAAGGAAATCTTATTTCCGCGCTTTGTCTCGGTGCGTTCGGGATCTACGTGATCTCGGTGGCAGCCAAACTGGCCTATGTCTCGGAAGTGGGCCCGGGACCGGGCTTTTTCCCGCTCTGGCTCGGCATCGGTCTTGTGGCTTTTGCCGCTCTTTTGATTTTTGTATCCGGGTCGGCCGACGCGAACCGAGAGGAGAGTCAATCATCTTCCCGGAGAACCGCCGGCCGAGCGTTGGCGGGTTGGTTGGCGCTGATGGTTGCGATCGCGCTTCTCGGCAGGATCGGTTTTCTCCTGAGCTTCGTCGTTCTCACAATTTTTCTGGTTGTGGTTTTGGACCGTCGTCCGGCTTTACTTGCGGTCGGCGTCGGTATCGGTCTCGCCGTGGCGTTCCAACTTATTTTCGTCGTTGGGCTCGACGTGTCTCTACCCAAGGGAATTTGGGGATTCTGACTTGAAGCGAGATCGTTGACGTGGACGCGCTCGGTAATCTCCTTCTCGGTTTTTCGGTTGCACTCACGCCGATCAACTTGTTTTGGTGTTTGACGGGTGTGATTCTCGGCACCACGGTCGGCGTATTGCCGGGGTTGGGGCCGGCGGCAACGATCGCTATGCTGCTGCCGCTCACGCTCAAGATGGATCACACCACCGCGATCATCGCACTCGCCGGGATTTTCTACGGCGCTCGCTACGGCGGATCCACCACATCCATCCTCCTCAACATTCCCGGAGAGTCGTCTTCCGTCGTTACTTGTCTGGACGGTTATCAATTGGCGCGCCAAGGCAGAGCCGGCGCGGCCTTGGGAATTTCGGCGATCTCTTCGTTCATCGCTGGAACCATAGGTGTATTCGGCTTGATGCTGGTTGCGCCGCCGTTAGCCCGTTTTGCGTTGCGGTTTGCCCCGCCTGAGTACTTCGCATTGATGGTTCTGGGACTCGCCATGGTGGTTTTCCTGGCGGGTGAGTCGATGGTCAAAGCGCTTCTGGCCATGCTCGTCGGCCTGTGGATCTCGACGATCGGTACCGATCTCTTTACTGCCGAGTCGAGATTTACCTTTGGCCAAATGAAGCTCCTCGGCGGCGTCGATTTCATCGCGGCAACGGTCGGGATCTTTGCCCTCGGCGAGGTGCTGGTTAACTTAGAATCACGCGGCGGCGCCGAGATCTTCAAGCTTGCCAAAGGGTTCAAAAACCTTTTACCGACCTTCCGCGACCTCAAGGATTGCCGGTTCGCTTTTTTGAACGGTTCCATTGTCGGATTCCTGGTCGGCGCGCTTCCCGGCGCGGGCGCCACCGTCGCATCGTTCTTGTCTTACGGTCTTGAAAAGGCGTTTTCGCGCCATCCGCAAAAATTCGGCACCGGCGTGATCGAAGGCGTGGCCGCGCCCGAGGCGGCCAATAATGCGGATGCGGGCGGGGCGTTGGTGCCTTTGCTCACCCTGGGGATTCCCGGCGGCAACACCACGGCGATTCTACTGGGCGGCCTCATTCTCTGGGGCTACAAACCGGGTCCCTTGCTGATTCAGGAACATCCCGAGCTTTTCTGGGGACTGGTGGCGAGCATGTACATCGGCAACGTGTTGCTGCTGGTGTTGAATCTGCCGTTGGTGCCGCTGTTCGCGCAAATCTTGCGCCTGCCTTACTACGTTCTCTATCCATTGATCGTCGGCATTTCCATTGTCGGCGTCTACAGCGTCAACAATAGCTTATTCGACGTCTGGGTCATGGGACTATTCGGTTTGCTGGGCTATTTGATGCGCAAGCTCAACTTTCCCGCCGCGGCGTTGATTTTGGGCATGGTGCTGGGAGACGCGCTCGAACGAGCCTTGCGCCAGTCGCTGATGATGTCACAGGGCGAACTTAGCATTCTCATCGCTCGTCCGATTTCTGGAACCTTGCTGTTCCTCGCCGCGCTGATCTTGTGTTTGCCGGTGCTCCGCAAAGTGCGCTACTGGCGGGTTGCGGCTATTGAGCGCGAAGCCTGAAGATGATAGGGGCCCCTGTACCATTGGCGGTAAAAAAATGCTGGAGGCATGAACATGAAGCAGAGAGCGATGTTGGCGACGATGATAATCGCCGGGGTCACGGCGCTAACCGGGGGGCACTCCTGGACCCAGGAATTCAAGCCGAGCAAACAGATCGAGGGCGTGGTTCACACCGGCCCGGGCGGCGGCTCGGACCTGTTGGCGCGCGCGATCGCTGAAATGCTGCAAAAAGAAAAGCTCATCTCGCAGCGCATGCAGATCGTCAATAAGTCGGGCGGCGGCAGCGCGGTCGCCATGGCGTACCTCGCGGAAAAAAAGGGTGACCCGCACACCATCGGTTTTTTTACCGGTGTGTGGGTGACGAATCCACTGACCTCTAAAGAGGCGACGGTTACCGTAAAAGATTTGACGCCGATCGTCCGATTGATTTTGGAGCCCGCAGTCATCGCCGTCAAAGCCGACTCGCCCTACAAGAACATGAACGACTTCATCGAGGCGGCGAAGAAGAGCCCCAATCAGCTGCGGCAATCCGGCGGTTCGGTCACCGGGCGCGACAATCTCATGCGCCTGTTGATCCAAAAGGCGACCGGCGCCCAGTGGACTTATATTTCTTTTCCCAGTGGCGGCGAGCGGCTCTCCAATCTGCTCGGCGGTCATGTGCAAATGATGGTGATCGAGCCGCAGGAGGCGGGCGAGCACATTCGCGCGGGAAATTTGCGCGTGATCGCCTCGTTGACTGAAAAGCGGTTGCCGTCTCTGCCCAACGTGCCGACGATCAAGGAGCAAGGGATCGATGTCACGATTATCCCCCAGGCGCGCGGAGTTCTCGCCCCGCCCGATGCCTCGAAGGAAGTCGTGCAGTACTGGGAAGGAGTTTTCGATCGTTTTGCCAAATCCGCCAGTTGGAAACAGTACGTCGAACAGAATCAATTCGAAGACGGCTACCTCAAAGGCCCGCCGCTTAACAAATTTTTTGACGAGTTGACGGTGCTCATGCGCGGGGTGCTTAAAGAGGCCGGCGCCAAAGTCGTGCGCTAGTTTCATGACGATGAATGCGACCCAGCGCCTCGCGCGCTTTGCCGTCGATTTGAGCTACCGGAAAATCCCCGAGGAAGTCCTCGAGCGCTCCAAGGCGTGTATTCTCGATACGCTGGCGGTTTCGCTTTACGGTTCGACCAAGCCGTGGAGCCGGACCGTCAGCGGTTTCGTTCGCGACTCGGGTTTGCGCGGCCGCTCTACCGTTTTGGGAGAAGATTTTTCCGCCCAGCCGGCGCAGGCCACGCTAGCCAACGGCGTCTCGGCTCATGCTTTCGAGCTCGACAACGTACGCCAGCCAGGCGCCGGAGTACATCCGGGCGCCACGGCTTTTCTTCCCGCCTTTGCGATGGCGGAAGACAAGCAAGCCGATGGCAAATCGTTGCTCACCGCCTTCGTCGCGTCGTGCGAGGTGGTGTCGCGTATCGGCGTCGCCGCGGGGAATTCCTTGGAGCGAAGAGGTTTTCATGCGCCGGGACTAACCGGCACGTTCGGGGCGGCGGTTGCCGCGGGTCGGCTGCTCGGTTTGAACGAGCGCAAGATGGTCAACGCGCTCGGCATCGCCGCTTCCTACTCCGGCGGCCTAATCGAATTCTCCCGCTGCCAGGAAGGAGCGATGATCAAGCGGCTCCATCTCGGCAAAGCAGGCGAAGGCGGCGTAACCGCGGCGCTGCTCGCAAACCGAGGTTTCGCCGGGCCGGAAAGCATTCTCGAGGGAAAGTTCGGCTTTTGCCAGACTTTTTCGGATTCTCCCAAGCTTGCTTATCTTACTCACCGATTGGGGAGTGCATTCGAGACCTTGAACATCGGCATCAAGCGCTGCGCGTGCCATATCAACGCGCACGCGCCGATCGAGGCGCTACAAATGCTCCGCACCGAGATCGGTTTCAATCCGGAAGAAGTTCGTGCAATCATCGTCAGCGGCATCGAGAAACTGGTGACCCATCATGCCATCTACCGACCGAAGGATTTGATGATGGCCCAGTACAGCATACCATTTTGCGTCGCGCTCAGCCTTTACGCTGATCCGACCGATCCAGAATCGTTCAACGAGGGCAAGCTCAAGGACAAAAAAATTCTTGCGATGATGCGCAAGGTGCGTCTCAAAGTCGATCGTGAAATCGAAGAGAAAGGCTGGGACCGCGCCGCGCGCGTGAGCGTCGCTCTGGCCAACCAAAAGCGGCCGTCCAAGCTGGTCATCCATTTCAAAGGCACTCCGCGCAATCCAATGAGCCAGGTCGAAGTCGAAGACAAGGCACGCAAGTTGACCCGCGCGATTTTGTCCGAACGACAGCTCGAGCGCTTGGTCGAGACGGTGAATACGCTGGAAAAGACCGATGATGTCTCGTCGATCGGCGCTTTACTGCGCGGCGTGGCATGAAGATCACCGCCGTTGATACGTATCCGGTGGTGCTGCCGATCAAAGAGATCTACGGCGGCGCCGCCGGCTTTCTCGAAGACTGCCGCTCTTTGATCGTCCGGGTAGAGACCGACAACGGTAGTGAAGGCTGGGGTGAAGCCACCCAGGGCCGGCCGGGTAATGCCTACGAGACGCTCGAGACGATGGACATCATGACGCGAGAATATTTCGCGCCGGCGCTCATCGGCATGGATCTCGAAGAAACCGGCAGCGCCGTGAGTAAGCTTCATGGAATTCGATACGGCCATCCGATCACGAAAGCGGCGATCGAGATCGCGATCTTCGACGTCTTGGGAAAATTTTACCGGTTGCCGCTGTGCCGCCTTCTCGGCGGACCCTATCGGCGAGAAATCGAGCTTGTCGGCGGCCTGGGCATGGATCTCGGTCCGGAAGCGATCGGAGTGCGCGCGCGGCAACTCGCAGAAGAGGGTTTTCGAAAATTCAAAATCAAGATCGGCCAGCAAGATCATCGGAAGGATATCGAACGCGTGCGCGCGGTTCGACAAACGTTAGGGGACGATGCGTCCATCCGGGTCGACGGCAATGCGGCGTATTCATTTGTCGACGCTCGCGCAGTCTTGAACGAGCTGAGCCAATTTGACATTAGCGACGCCGAGCAACCGCTGCAGCGCGGCGATCTTAAAAGCCTCGCCGAGTTGCGCCACGCGGTCAGTGTCCCCATCGCCGCTCAAGAAAGCGTCAGCTCTGCGGATGACGCTCTGGCGGTGCTCGAGGAGCGAGCGGCGGATTTATTGAAGATCAAGCTCACGCACATCGGCGGGTTCGAGCGCGCCCGCGAAGTCGCGGCGGTGGTCGGCGCCAAAGGATTGCCGGTTGTCATCGGCCAGGGCAGCGCGTGCACGACGATTCTTTCCGCCGCCGAAATGCATCTTCATTGCGCGCTCAAGAATGCCCAACCCGGCGGCGAAATGACCGGCTTTTTACGCCTCGGAGAGCAGGATGTTTTTGGGCCAATTCCGGTACGCCGGGGGAAAGCATCTCCGCCGATGAGCGCGGGACACGGAATCGAAGTTAACAAGCAAAAGCTGCAGCGTCTGGTCAGGTAATCGTGGTCAGTGTTTGTGCAGCAGGTGACCCGCAGAGGTCAGTGTTTTGCGCTTTCTGCTGCACCATTCAACCAAGTTGCGTTCGACATTCTAAAGATCGTTTCCTGCGTAAGATAGATTGAAACTTTTATTCACAAGCGGGAAATCCGGCACGATGTTTTCCAGGATCGCGTAATTAAGCGCCGGCCAGTTGGCGAAGGAAGGGTCTTTGATCTTGACCCGCCTAAGCTGATTGCGTTCTCCTGCAACGATCCAATGCCAGATGGGACCGCGCCAGCCTTCCACCAATCCAAACGCTCCTTCCCCTTCAGGCAAGTCGGCCGTCGGCACCTCGAGATTGCCTTGTGGCAGTGCCTCGAGCGCGGCAGCGATCAAGCGTGCCGCCTCACAAGCTTCTTCCACGCGCACCATCAAGCGCGCCCACACATCGCCCTCTCGATAGACCGAGACGCGCGGCTTGAGCGCGGCATAGGCGGCGAAAGGATGGTCTCGGCGCGCATCCTCATCGATGCCGCTCGCGCGCGCGGGCACGCCGACGACCTGCATCTCGCGCGCCGTCTGAAGGTTCAAGCATCCGGTACCGTGCAAACGATCAAGAACCAAACCGTTGTGGGTTGCGATCTCGACGATTTCCTCGAAATCGGCAATGATCCGAGGAATTGCATCGCGGGTAACTGCAATCTGCTCCGGGCCAAAATCGCGAGCGACTCCGCCGGGGATTAACGACCCGCGCAAAAGCCGGTGTCCCACCAAACGCGCGTTGAGACGCAGAAGGTCTTCGCGCAAGCGGAGCGCGTGCGCGTTGGCGACCGCGAAACCTGTGTCCGTGCAAATAGCGCCCACGTCGGCGATATGATTATAAAGCCGCTCGAGTTCGAGCAGGACTACGCGCAGGTAAGCCGCGCGCTCTGGAATCGTCACCCCGGCGAGCGACTCGACAGCTTGGCAGTAGGCCAGGGCATGCGCCACGCTCGAATCGCCGGATATTCGCTCGGCAAGTTTGAGCCCCCGGTCGAGCGTGGTTGACTCAAAAAGTTTCTCAACTCCTTTGTGAACGAAATACATGCGCGATTCGAGATTGATAATCGTTTCACCTTCGACGCTGAAACGAAAATGTCCCGGCTCGATAATGCCGGCGTGGACTGGGCCGACGGTGATCTCGTAGACGCCTTCCCCTTCGACCCGGCGAAAGGGATAGGGCTCGCCGTCATCGGAAAAATCTTGGCCAACCGGCGCGTCTTTCAACATCGGATGATAATCCGCCGGCCAAAATTGGTGCAACGGTAAACGGCGCAAATCGGGATGGCCGGTCGGGACTAGTCCGAACAGATCATGGATTTCGCGCTCGAAGCGGCTGGCGAGATACCATCGGGTGGCGAGCGATGGGAAGACAGGATCCACTGCCGGCACTTGGACGGAGGCGACGACCAAATCCGAGACGCGCTCCAGCGCAAAAATATAGCGCAACGTGAAACTGCCGCGTTCCGACCGGGTATCCTCAGCGAGGATGACTTCAGGACGCGCATGGTTCAGCGCACGCAAGTAATCGGCGAATCTTTCGAGTCTCTCCCGCGGCACGGAGACTCGTAACTCGCGTGGCGTGTTCCTTTCGATGCCGCTCAGATTCAGATTGGCGGCCAAGAGCAGCTGCTCTAACTCACCCAGGTCCGCCATCTATACTCCCAACACTTGCAACACTTGCTTGAGCGCGGCTTCGAAGGACAGAGGCATCGTCAGTCCCAACGTGAGCAGGAGCGCGAAATTGAGCGCGATAGGCGCGAGCCACAGGCGCAAGGCATCGCCGGGCGCCAGCCCTTCAGACGGCGTGCCGTATAGCATTTGATTGACGCTCGCCAACATCCCGCCGAACACGACGACGAGTAAAATCATGCCCGCGGATGCAGCCCACGGATGACTCTCCAGGCCGGCGCGGAAAATGATGAACTCGCTGATGAACGGCCCAAACGGCGGCAAGCCGATCAATGCAAGGGTGCCGGCCAGAAAAAGCGCGCCGGTCCACGGCGCGGCGTGCAACAGCCCGCGGACCTCACCGATTTCCGCGCTGTGATACTTGAGCAGAATGTTGCCGGAAAGAATGAAGAGCAGTGATTTTGACAGGGCATGATTGACCACATGCAAAAGCGCGCCGAAACTTCCCCAGTACCCCCCGAAGCCCAAAGCGAGACATATTATACCGATGTGTTCGACGCTCGAGTAGGCGAGCATGCGCTTATAACTGCGTTGTCTGACCAGGAACGCTGCCGCGACGGACAGCGAGACCAAGCCGATACCGAGCAACAAACCGGCGCCAAACGCCGGGCCCACTGCGACATCGACAACGGCTTTGAAGCGTACGATTGCGTACAGGCCGACGTTGAGTAAAACGCCCGACATCAGGGCGCTGATCGGTGCTGGCGCTTCGCTATGCGCATCGGGCAACCAGGTGTGCATCGGCGCAAGTCCTGCTTTCGTGCCATAACCGATGACAATGAACACGAACGCCAGTCGCATGACTTCGGGATTAAGCGATCTTGCGGCGGCACGCAGTGCACTCCAATTGACGGCGATTTCCCCAGAGTTGGGGGCGCCCGCGTAATACACCAGGGCGGTGCCGATGAAAGCGAGCGCGATGCCGACAGACGACAGAATCAAATATTTGTAAGCGGCTTCCAGCGAAGTGCGTGTCTGGCGAAAATTGACCAGAAAGACCGTCGCCAAAGTCGTCCCTTCAATGGCGATCCACATGAGGCCGAGATTATCGGCGGTTACCGCGACCAACATCGTGAAAACAAAGAGATGGTAAAGGGCGAAAAATAATCGGGGGCGCGACAGCGGCGCCCCATCCAATTCGGCGCGGATGTAGCCGATCGCATAAATCGCGGCGATCGCGCCGAGAAAAGTAATGATGGCGACCATAAGCGCGGACAAGGCGTCCACCCGGAATAGATCTCCCGCTGCGGTGAGGACTTCACCGCCGTACACCTGAGCAACGGCCGCGGCTCCTGCTCCCAGCGTCGCGATTGTCGCCAGAGCATGGAATACTTCCATCAAGGCTCGCCGCCGTGAGAGTGCGATCAGCGCCGCCCCAGCGAGCGGTATCAAGAGAACAATCAGCAGCATCATTCTTTCAATTTTCCCAATTGGCCGACGTCAATTGAATCGAAATTGTCTTTGATGCGATAGATGAAGACTTCCATGATCAGCACCGCTACCAAAACGTCGAGAAATACCCCCATTTCGACGATGAACGGCACACCGTACGTCGCCAGCAGAGCGAGTAAAAAAATGCCATTTTCCAGCATGAGAAATCCGAGGATCTGGGTCACCGCACGGCGACGATTGACCATGATGAAGAAGCCGATCAGCACACCGGCAAACGCCAGCGGCATTGCATCGGCGGTGGGGAGAGGATTGGAGGCGGCGATCGGCGTCATCACATAAAACGCGATGATCGTGAGCAGTGCGCAGATTAAGAGCGCCGCTGAGGTGCTGAGATACGGCGCAGCGACGCGCGCCAGTCCGATTTTCGCCACCGCTCGATTGAGCACGCGGGGAATGAGGATGACCTTGACGACAACCAGCACGATACCCACGCCGAAGAGTTCAAGACTACCGCTATGAATCGCAATCAACGCAGAAAGTAACGCGAGTACGAACGACTGCAAGCCAAACGCGCTCACCTGGCCTTCCAGTCTGGGTCGGACAATGACCAGGATGGTTAAGCCGAGCGCGACGAACGACAACAGATTGACGGCCTTGGACAGAACTTCAGCGGACATAACGGCTCCCGTCACTTGATAAAGAACGATGTCACAACGGCCAGTAACGCGATCGTGAATGAACCGGCCAACAGCTCAGGCACGCGGAAGAGACGCAGCTTGGCCACCGCAGTTTCGATCATTGCAATAGCGGCGGCGAAAAACGCGAGTTTGATTGCGAGCGCCACAAAAGCGCTGCAGAGGGTGACGGGTGTATTCGCCAGCGCAACGCCCCATGGAAAAAACAGATTCGACAATAACGTCAAGAACAAAAACAACTTCATGCCTGCCGCCCATTCCGCGAGCGCGAGATAACGGCCGGAATATTCCAAAATCATGGCTTCGTGAATCATCGTTAGCTCGAGATGAGTTGCCGGGTTGTCGACAGGCAGACGCCCGTTTTCGGCCAGCGCCACGATAAAAAACGCAAAGAACGCGAGCAAATGGCCCGCGTTCAGCATCAAGAGAGGGTCGGCGGCAAAGCGCGTGATGATGCCATCGAGACTGGTCGTGCCGGCGCGCAGAGCGATGCCAAAGATCGCGATCAATACCGTCGGCTCGGCAAGCGCGGCAAGGGCGACTTCGCGGCTCGAGCCCATCCCGCCAAACGCGCTGCCCGCATCCAGCCCCGCCAGCGCAAGAAAAAATGTGCCCAGCAAAAACAGATACATCAGCGCGATGATGTTGCCCATGAAGCCGAACGGGGCGCGCGTGGTCAGCACCGGAACGATCAGTGCCGACAAAACCATCGTGGTGGAGAGCAGGTACGGCGTAAAGCGAAAGATCCATGAGGTATTTTCGGAAACCACTGCTTCTTTCGAAAGTAATTTGCAAAGGTCGGCGTAAGGCTGGAATATCGTCGCGCCGCGGCGCCCTTGCAGGCGCGCTTTCACTTTGCGAATCACGCCGACGAGCAGGGGAGATCCGAACATGACAATCAGCAGCTCGGATATTTCGATTGCGATTTCCGTAAACATTGTCGACTTTCCTAGGCTTCGGCTGCGGCGCTGAGCGACTACACTGCCAGAATTAACAAAGCGACGAGCGCAACCAGGATATATGCCAAGTAACTGTGCACGTTGCCTGACTGCATGACGCGCGCGCCGTGCGCCAACGCCCGAATCAGCCGCAGCAGCGGCCTGTACAGCGCATCCTCAAAAATCAAGCGCCCTTCGTTGTAATACGTAATGGTGCGCACGAAATAACGCGACTCGGGGTGAAACTCGATGTCCAGTTCCTTGACCGGGCGATACAACAGCGCAAAAACGCGCTTGAAGGGATTGGCAAACGCGGTGGCGGTGTATTCAAAGCGTGCCGTCTGGAGCGCCCGGCCGCAGCCCCAGGTCTCGTAGTAGCGGCGCCGCTTGTTAGTGCCCATCAAGCCCAGCGCGAGCGGAATCGCTATGAGAAAAGCGCCAAGCCCGAGCGCGATCCACAGTGGCGCGACCCAACCGAAACCATCGTTCGTCACAAGCGCGTTCCAATCGAAGCGCATGTCGGCGTGCGCGCCGATCAAATCGAACGCCGTCGCGTCTAATGGTGCCAAAATCACGAACGGCGCGACGCCGAGGGCGACACAGGCGAGGGCGAGCGCGGCCATAGCCGTGCGCATGGTCCATTCGACTTCGTGCGCAAGCGCGGCGGGCTCACTGCGCGGCAGCGCGAGGAAGGTGATGCCGAAAGCCTTGACAAAACAGGCTGCGGCGAGCCCGCTAGTCAGGGCGAGAGCGGCTACCCCGAGGGCGAAAATCAGATTGACGGTGTGCGCCGAGATTTGAAAACTCAACAGCAACGACTGAAACGTCAGCCATTCACTGATAAAACCATTAAACGGTGGAAGGGCGGCAATCGCCAGTGAACCAACCAGGAAGAAAACCGCCGTCTGCGGCATGCGCTTAATCAGGCCGCCGAGCTCTTCCATATTGCGCGTACGAGTCGCGTGCAGAACCGCACCCGCGCCCATAAACAGCAGACTCTTGAACACCGCGTGATTAAGCGTGTGATAAAGCGCGGCGATTAGCGACAGGGCGGCGAGCGCTTCCAGTCGATGCGCCTGGAACAACATGCCCGCGCCCAGGCCGAGCAAAATGATGCCGATGTTTTCAACGCTGTGATACGCGAGTAGACGTTTCAAATCATGCTCGACCAGCGCGTACAACACGCCAAGCACCGCCGAGACCGCTCCGACGACGAGCACCAACCCTCCCCACCACGCAGGCCCCACCCCGAACCAATCGAAAGCGACGCGCGCGAGGCCGTACACGCCGAGTTTGATCATCACGCCGGACATCAGTGCTGAAACGTGACTGGGCGCCGCCGGATGCGCGCGCGGCAGCCAGACATGTAAAGGAATGACCCCCGCTTTCGATCCAAATCCGAGCGCGAATAAAATAAAGATCAGATTGTGCGAGCCTGGATTGAGCTTCGCCGCGACACCCCAATCGGTAAAATTCATCGTCCCGGTTGTCTGGGCTAGCAGTAAGAAGCCCAGGAACAGCGCGGCAAATCCCGTGTGGGCCATGACAAAGTAAACCCAGCCGGCACGCAGCGTTTCCTCGTGTTCGTGGTCCGTAATCACCAAAAAATACGACGCCAGCGACATCAGTTCCCAGAGCGCGAGGAACGTGAGCACATTGCGCGCTAGAGGAACGAGAATCATCGCCGCGATAAAAATATTTAACGCGAATCCCATCCCCGCCAACGAATGTTTTCCAGTGTACTCGCGAGTATAGCCGATCGCATACAACGTCGCCGGGATCGCGCCGGTGGCTACGACCATTACAAAAAACGCGCTCAGGCGGTCGACGCCGAACGCAGCGCCCCCGATCGGCAGCAAATTTGGTACATTCAGCTGCATGCTGCCGCCGGCGAGACCGACCAGACCGAACGTTAAAGCAGTGATGGCACCGACCAGGGCGCCGGCGTGTCCCACGACGCGCGCCAGCGTTGGCGAACGCGCCGTGACCAGCGCACCGACTGCGCCCGCGCTGAAACAAGCGAAGGTGACAAGGAACAAATCGAACATCAGCGTTGAATCAATGATCATTGCGATTGTTGCGAAAGCAGGGTTGGTACTGGGGTCTCAAGGTTGTTTTTCCAAGGCGGCGAGGATGCCTAGCAAAATCGCCCGCGGCTCTGGCGGGCAACCGTGCACTACGGCGTCGACGGGCAGGATTGCGGACACAGGTCCCACGACGGCATAACCCCCCGCGAACACGCCGCAATCATGCGCACAGTCGCCGATCGCAACAACGATTTTCGGGGCGGGTGTCGCGTCATAGGTCCGTTTAAGCGGGTCTGCCATGTTGCGTGTTACCGGACCGGTCACGAGCAGGCAGTCGGCATGACGCGGTGAAGCAACGAAATGCATGCCGAAGCGCTCGAGATCGTAGTAGGGATTGTTCAATGCGCCGATCTCCAACTCGCAACCATTGCAGGAACCGGCATCCACCTCTCGAATATGTAACGAGCGGCCGAAGTGCTTGCGCGCGCGCTCGTCAATTCGTCGGGCAAGGACTTCGATCTGACTGTCACCGATCGACTTCATCTCTTCGGTCACGACCGGGGTTTTCGAAATATACTTAAACAACGAGGCCATCGGTTATGCTTCTGAGCTCAGCGGAGCTGTCTTCACCGGGTTGTGCCGACCAAGGGCAAAAAAGGAACGGAGACGATGAATCTCCGCGCCGGAAGGTGCCCGGAAGGGTTGCATAGTGAACAGGAGTAGTCTTCAGAGGTTTCCGTGAGGCGTGCGGACGAAATCTGTCTTCTTACCTGAGACCCGTTGCTCCTTTGGACTTTAGATAAGTCTTGACCTCGGCGCTCAATCCCTTGACCCCGGTGAAATTCGCGCCGCTTACGAGTGCGTTGTGAAAAACCGCACCGGTTAGATTTGCTCGCTGGAAACTGGCGTGGGTCAGGTCGGTATTCGCTAAGTTGGCATTCGTGAGATCGCTTTTGTCCAAGATGCCGCGACTTAGTCGTGCACCTTCGAAATTGGTCTCGCGCAAGTCCAAGCCGGAAAAATTCATGCAAGTGAAGTAGAGATTGCGAAGGTCGCTCCGCAATAGACTTTCGCGACGATCCATCTTATCCAAAATCAGCCGTAATCGACGATCCGTCTTCATGAATCACTGCTCCTTCTTTGTTTCAAATCAACGTTAGCTCCGTTTGCTGTTCGTTTCGCCAAAATGGCAACGCCCGCTTAGGCGCGCTCCTTGTCCGAACGGTCGATTTCCTGAAGCATCGATATGGCTTCTTCAACATGCGCCTGGAAGTATCGCCGCATGATGTCGAGCACCTCGATCAACAGCGGATCACGTACCGAGTAAAAGACCTGGTTCCCTTCCTTACGGCTGCTCACCACCTGTTTCGTTCGCAAAATCGCAAGATGCTGTGACGCATTGGCTTGTTCGAGCCCCAAACGCTCGATGATCGCTCCAGCTGGGAGTTCGCCATCCCGCAGAGCCTCGACAATCGCTATTCGAGTAGGATGGGCTAAGGCTTGAAAAATGCTCGCTTTGAATTGCCGAAGCGTGTCGGGCATTGAAAAAACCGATTTCATTAACTTCGTATATTCGTATTATCTTATATAATAAATAAAATAGCTTCAGTCAATCTCGTCGAGTCGAGGCTTACCGGTTAACAGGGATCGTTGCGTAGGACTGTCCGAATCACGAACAGGCCTCCACGTGTCGTCGGGCAGGGCAGCGTATGAACGATCATTGATCAGGGCGTAGGGGCGACCGGCTGGTCGCCCCTTAAACTCTGCCGTTTATCGGCCAAATATCGACTTGAGAAATTTAATCTGCTCTGGTGACATGGTTGCATCTTCCTCGTAATAACCCGCCCAATACTTCACGCCCTCTTTGGGCACCCAGTACGACGGGACATGATCCGTCGGCACGTCCAGCCTGCGACTAACGTAACCCATCCCCTTGCTAAAGGCAGTCTGGCCTTCCTTGGTCAGCAGCCAATTCAGAAAAACTTTTCCAGCGTTGGGATGAGGTGCACGGTTGACGAACATGGCGCTGCCGAATCCCGGCGTAAGATATGCCCCGTAGTCCTTGAAATAGGGCACCACGCCGAACTTGAGCCCCCGCTTTTCGAGCTGTTGCATAATGGTTCCCGGGCCAAGGTGCAACGGATACTTGCCCTGGGCGATCCACTCGATCTGGCGCCGTTGATCGCGGTCGACGGCGGCGGCTTGAGCGCGAATCTTTCGGTAGAAATCTTTCGTCTTCTCCGGTCCCATGACATGCCACACCCATCTAAAGACTCCGTTGCCGGTGCCGGAAGGAATCGGATCCTGGACGGCGATTTTACCCTTCCATTTCGGATCCAGTAAGTCCGTGAGTTCGTCGATCTCGTCGGTTTTGACCTGCGTCAAGTTATAAATCAGCGGCACGTTATTTTGTGTCGTAAAAACCAGATCGAATTTTGTCGAGCGGTCGGAAAACTCGAGTCGGTTGTCGCGCCAGTTCTTGGGATCGATCACCTCGGGTAAAATCAGCGCCGGCTCGATCGGATCGAGCGCCTTCATCGGCTTGAAGTAGGCGTTGGCGGTGCTGGTGCCATTGATCAAGACGTCCACGCTATAAATGCCGGCGTCGCGTTCGGCCTTGACACGAGTGGCGAGCTCGCCGCCGCGCGCGCCGGAAAATTCGATCGTGATGTCCGGGAAGGCTTTGGCAAAGCCTTGCGTCAGGGCTTCGCGAATCTGATCTCCCGGAGGCCCCAGGACGACTACTTTGCCTTCCTTCTTGGCCTGAACGACGGTCTGGTCCCACTTTTTTTGCCAGCCGCTGTCGCTTTGGGCAAAAAGCGCGGGAGCATAAATCATCGAGAGTATCAGCAATGCTGCCGGATAGAGTCCCGGCTTTGGACAGTCAAGCGTTGGCCTCATGTTTCCCTCCTGACCTGCGCACTTGCGAGGTTCGAGCGCGCGGCTTGATTATGAATGCACCGATGATCTGCGAAATCCCAACAAACGTCCGATCAGTAACAACGCGAAAATCAGCATAACGAGAAATACGCCGAGCACCGCAGACTTCTCCTTGTTGGCGTCGGCGATATAGTCGAGCATCAGCAGAGACAACGTGCGCGTCTGATGCGTGGACAAAAATATCACCGTGGGAATATCGCGCGCCGCCGAAATGAAGGTGATGATCGCTACGGCCATCATGGTTGGCCTCAACAAAGGCAGCAGGATACGGCGAAAACTGGTCAGCCAACCGGCGCCGGAAGTGCTCGAGGCCTCCTCCAATTCGTTGCTGATCTGCAGCACGCCGGCCTTGATGATCTGGGTGCCGAGCGGCATCTCTTTGATGATGATCGCCAGGACCAGCACAGAAACTGTCCCGTAAATCAGTTTCACGTAACCGCCCGAACCGAGGACCGCCCACAGGAGCGCTAAGCTGATCAAGACACCGGGCAGCGCCCAAGGCAGCCAGGAAAGAACGTCGATCACGCCGCGGCCCGGTAGCCGGGTACGCACGATCAGATAACTGGTGATGGCGTAAAGCAAGGTGCCGACGATTGCCGCGCCCAGACCGAGGATCAGCGTATTCTTCAAGGAGCGCAGAAAAATCGGGTCCGTGAAGACGGTTGTCCAGTGCCGCAAGGTCCAGGTGTTCTCGACGTCGAAGTTGCCGAAGAATTCCATGAAGGTGCCCATGACCAAAGTCGCCAGCGGCAGAATGATCATGACGAAAATAAACAGCAGGCAAAAGGAACAAGTCACCCAGCGCCAGCGCCCCAGGGGAAAAGTCCGCACCATGTAGCTGCGCCCGGTCACTGTGGTGAACTCCCGGCCGCGCAAGTACGTCCGGTGCAGCCAGATCAGCAAGAAAATAAACAGCAGGAAGATGCTGCATAAAGCCGTGGCGCGTTCATAGAGCGGCGGCTCCCAGTGGATATAATCCCAAATCTTCGTCGGTACGACGTAAATGCCGGCGGGGATACCCAGAATCAATTCGATCTCCAGAGATTCAAGGCTGCGGATAAACCCCAGCGCGGTGGAGGCGAGAATGGCCGGCGCCAGGATCGGCACCGTGATCCGCATCAACACGCCCAAATTGCTGCTGCCCGAGGTGCGCGCGGCGTCTTCCAACGCGGCATCCATGGCGGTGAAAGCCGGGGTCATCAGCAGAAAGCGCACCGAGGTGCTGAACGCCAAATGGCACCAGATGATGCCCCAGTAGGAATACACATCGAAGGGCGGCTGCGACAGGCCGAACAGGTACATCAAGAATTTATTAATCAAGCCATAATAGGGATCGAGGAGGAGAATCCATCCCATGGTCATGGGCAGCAGCGGCAGAAAAAAGCCGAGCCACAAGGTCACTTCGATGAAGCCTTTGAACGGGGTATCGGTGCGGGTTACCACCCAGGCAAAGAAGATCGCCAGCACGCTGGTGAGGACGACCCGGACAAATCCCAGGTAAAAAGTGTTGCCGATAGCGACGGCCAGATTGACATCGCCAAAAGCCGCCGCCCAGCCAGCGAGACCCCAGACGGTCGGCTGCCCCGGCCGGCTAATGGCAAAGCTCTTGATGAAAAGCAGCGCCAGCGGATAGGCCAGAAGCGCCACCAGCACCACGGCGAGCAGCACCGGCGGCAGCCAGCGCCAGGAGACCCTGGGGAGTTGCACCGCTCGAACAATCGCCGGTCTGGTGAGCTCCATCCTGTTTCACCGAAGAATGAAATTACGAGTTATCTGCCGAAGAGTTCCTTTAAGATCTTTGTTTCTTCCGCGCTGCGCTTGACGTTCTCTTCGGTGTAGCTCAACCAGTAGCGATCACCGGGCTTCGGATCGCCGCTGAAGAATTTCGCGTTCGGCGGCGGTATCATATAAGGTGGCAGGTGATCGGTGGCCACGTCCATGCGCCGGCTGACGTGATCCATGGCCTTGCTCCAGGCCGTCTGCCCTTGTTTTGACAGCACCCAGTTGAGAAAAATGGTCGCGGCATTCCGGTGAGGCGCCTTGTTGAGCAGCATGGCGCTGCCGAAGCTCGCGGTCACGTAGGTGCCGTATTCCTTAAACTCCGGGACGATGCCGACCTTGAGACCGCGGCCGAGCAGTTGACCGAGAACTCCATCGCTCGGCGCCAGTAGAAACGCGTACTTGCCTTGCGCCACCCATTCGATCTGGCGGCGCTGATCGCGATCGGCGAGGGCTGCGTTGGCGCGAATCTTTCGGTAGTAGTCCTTGGCTTTTTCCGGCCCCATCACGCGCCAGATCCAGCGAAACGTCACGTTACCCGAGCCCGAGGGCAGCGGATCGTTGAGGACGAACTTGCCCTTCCACTTGGGATCCAAGAGCTTTTGAAGCTCGTCGAGCTGATCCGCTTTGGCAAGCTTGGGGTTAAAAATCAGCGGCGTCTTGAGCATCGTCGAAAAAACCATGTCGGTGCGCGTCGTCGGGTCGGCGAATTCGAGTTTGTTGTCGCGCCAATGTTTCGTATCGACGACTTCGGGCAAAATCAGTGCGGGTTCGATTGGATCGAGCGCGCCCGTCGGTTTCATTTGGATCATCGCCGTCGTCGTGCCGCTCAGCAGCACATCAACTGTGTAAACGCCGCCGTCGCGTTCGGCCTTGATGCGCACCGCCTGCTCGCCGCCGCGCGCGCCGGAGTACTCGACGGCAATATCGGGATGGGCTTGCTGGAAATTTTTCGTCATCGCCTCGCGAATGAGTTCGCCTGGCGGACCCCACACCACGACCCGGCCGTCTTTCTTGGCGGCGCTCAGAGTTTTATCCCAGCGCTGCTGCCAATCAGACTTACTCTGCGAGTGCGCCTTCGGGATGAGTATGAACAGAATGAACGCCGTGAACGAAACGCACAGGCAAGAAAACAATAGCGGTAGGTTGCTTCGAATCGACCTCATCGATGGTCCTCCCGGGTCGTCCGAGTTGCCGTGAGCTTTAAGAATTCGACTGCGATCCTGTACCCATCCGTATCCAACTTTAAAAAATTTGAGTCAAGCACCTCCAATTTGTTTTCGGAGAGTGCTCGGTTGATGGCGAGGGGGTCGAGGGCCGAGATAGCTTTCTGGTCAGCGCAGGTTTTTTAGTCGTTGCTGCATTTCGCGAGCGGTGATTTCTTGACCATAGAGTGGTCCGCCGGAAGCGAAGTGCTTGGCTTGTTGGAGCGAACCCACGACGACCGGATCGAAACCGGCACTGCGAACCAAAACGGAGGCCATCCTCAGCGCCTCTTGGTCGTCGCCGGCAATCGGAATCGCGATGCGGCCTTGAGCGCGATTGGAGAGAACGGGGAGCCTTTGATAGTTGAGCGTATTGAACGCCCGCACAATCCGCGCACCCGCGAAATATTTTGCCGAGGTTAGGCCGATTCCCATCTCTTTAGCTTCCTTGGCGATCTCGCCGTCACGCGACGGAAAAGCGTTGCCCGCTTCAAGGACAATCCGGCCGACAAGTTCCCGGGCGTAATCTCTGCCGATCTGCGGGTAGGCGCGGTAAGGCACGGCGATAAAAATGACATCGCCAAATTTGAACGCTTCTCGTACCGTGCCGGCGCGCGCCCGAGGACCGAGACTCTCGACTAATGGTTTTAGCTCTGCCGGATGGCGCGACGAGAACAGCACTTGATGGCCGGCCTTCACCCACAAGGTGCCCACTGTGCCGCCGATATTGCCGGAGCCGATGATGCCGATTTTAATTTCGGATGAGCTCGGTTCGGCTTGGGCCCGGACACCTTGCACTTGAGTTCCTAAGACAAACAGCAATGCGCCAATCCAGATAATCCAGCGGGGAATTAATCGATTGATGTCTGCGGAAAAATGGAGCGTCATGACGAGCTCTTGGACGTGTTACAGGTTCAATGAAGATATCATGGAGAAAGCGTATTGAAACACTAACGTGGCGAAGATCGACTGGTCGCCCCTCGTTGGCGACGCTCCTGCTCCCGTGCTGTTGAGTTTACGGGCTTGGGAAACCACGCATGAACGGTTCTCATCGCGTATACCGCGTTAACCGCGCGTCAGCTGGCGATACTTGATCCGGTGCGGGCGCTCGGCCGCCTCACCGAGACGGTTCTTACGATCGGCTTCGTATTCGGAATAATTGCCATCGAACCACGCGACTTTGCTGTCGCCTTCGAAGGCGAGAATGTGGGTGGCGATCCGATCGAGGAACCAGCGATCGTGCGAGATCACCACGGCGCACCCCGCGAAGCTTTCCAACGCGTCTTCGAGCGCGCGCAACGTGTTCACGTCCAAGTCGTTGGTCGGTTCGTCGAGCAACAAAACGTTGGCGCCCTCCTTTAACATCTTCGCCAGATGAAGGCGATTACGTTCGCCGCCGGATAAGTTGCCGACCTTCTTTTGCTGGTCGGTGCCGGAGAAATTGAAACGCGCGACGTAAGCGCGCGAATTGACCTCGCGCGCGCCGATCTTCAGAAGATCAACGCCGCCGCTGATCTCTTCCCAGATCGATTTCTTTGGATCGAGCGTGCGGCTCTGATCGACGTATCCTAATGCGACCGTCTCGCCGATGCGAATTTTGCCGCTATCCGGATTTTCCTGTCCTATGATCATGCGAAACAGCGTCGTCTTACCGGCGCCATTGGGGCCGATGACGCCGATGATGCCGCCGGGTGGGAGCTTGAAAGTCATGTTGTCCACCAGCAGGTTATCTCCGTAGGCCTTGCTAACTCCCTCCGCTTCGATCACGACGTTGCCGAGGCGCGGCCCGGGCGGAATGGGGATTTCCAGCTCTTCCCGCCGTTTTTGCGACTCCTGGTCGAGCAAAGATTCATACGCGCTGATGCGCGCCTTGCCCTTGGCGCGGCGCGCCCTCGGCGACATGCGAATCCATTCGAGCTCGCGCTGCAGGGTCTTCTGTCGTTCGCTTTCCGACTTCTCCTCGCGGCGCAGGCGCTCCTGCTTCTGTTCCAGCCAGGAGCTGTAGTTTCCTTTGAACGGAATGCCTTCGCCGCGATCGAGCTCCAGAATCCAGCCCGCGACATTGTCGAGGAAATAGCGATCGTGGGTCACGGCGATGATCGTGCCGGGGTAACTCTGCAGGTGATGTTCGAGCCACGCCACCGACTCGGCGTCGAGGTGATTGGTCGGCTCGTCTAGCAGAAGAATATCCGGCTTTTGCAAAAGTAAGCGGCAGAGCGCAATCCGGCGGCGTTCGCCGCCGGATAAAATCTTCACCGGCGTGTCCGGCGGCGGACAGCGCAGCGCATCCATGGCCATCTCCAGCCGCGCATCGAGATCCCAGGCATCCTGCTGCTCGAGCTTTTCCTGCACCTGCCCCTGTCGCTCGAGCAGCCTGTTCATGTCATCGTCGGCCATCTCTTCGCCAAACTTGGCGTTGATCTCCTCGAATTCTTTCAGCAAGTTGACGGTTTCTTGGACGGCTTCTTCGACAACTTGCCGCACCGTGCGCGAATCGTCGATCAACGGCTCCTGCTCCAGGTAGCCGACCGTGTAGCCCGGCGAGAGAACGGCCTCGCCGGTGATCTCCTTATCCACGCCCGCCATGATGCGCAGCAGCGACGACTTGCCCGACCCGTTGAGCCCGATCACACCGATCTTGGCGCCATAGAAATAGGAAAGATAAATGTCTTTGAGAACGGCGCGCTTATCGTAGAACTTGCTCACGCCGACCATCGAATAGATCACTTTGTTGGGTTCAGTGGCCATAATCAAAAAAGACCGTTCAAAATTCGAAATTCGAAGTTCGAAACCTCAATCCAATCGAAATCGCTCAGAGATCAAAATTCCAAATTCGAGATTGGTCCCCGTTCAGATCATTTTTCAGGCTTTTGTATGGAACATTTAGATGTGTTTCGACTTTCGAACTTTCGATATTCGAGCTTATCCTGTGGGTTGTTCCCTTGCGCGAGAAACTCCGATTTCTTCAGAGTTATTGGTGCTAGCCTGTCAGTTTGGATCGGATTCTGCAAGAAAGAGAACCGTCTTGCGGCTTCATTGCCATTCGTGATGAGCATTGACGACAAACTCGCTGTGTTGTACAGTCAACTGTACAAGGAGCAAAATTATGAAACAACTATCCTTGACCGAGGCCCGTGCCAAGCTGAGCACGCTGGTGGAGGAAGTCGACAAGGGGAAAGGCCCCGTCGCCATTGCCCAGAGATCAAAAGTTAAAGCCGTGCTAGTGGGCGCGGAATGGCACAGCCGCGTGGAAGAAGAATTGGCTCACTACCGGAGCACTGTGAAACAATCTCCGTTTAAATTGAGGGGCAGTATGGCGCTGATCGGCGATATCGATCGGGCTCTTATGGAAATCAGGAAAGAGCGGGAGGAATCCTTCGAGCGGCTTATTTCCCGCCTCAAATGATCTACGTTACAGATACTCACCCATTGGTTTTCTGGGCGTCCAAGCGGAGCGCGCGTCTGGGCAAGCGAGCCCGGCGGATTTTTGGGGAAGCCGAGCAGGGAAAACATTCCATCGTCGTGCCGGTTACCGTGTTGGAGGAAACGGCCCGTTTGGTCGAGCAAAAGGTGATCCGGCTGTCAGTTGCTTTTCGCCAATGGGCGGAGGAGTTGGATCGTTCGGCGAATTTTCAAGTCCAATCCTATACGATCGAAATTTTGCTCGAGTCCCTCGGGCTCGCTGTTATTCGCGATCCGGCCGACAGAGTGATCGTCGCGACTGCTCGACATCTCCGCTTTCCGCTTATCACGGTGGACGATGTCATTCAGGAGGGAAAGTGGGTCGATACGGTTTGGGACTGAGGCGCACTTGAACTACGACACTTTAACGCAAAAATAATAGACCCGCGCGCGACCTTCTTAACAATCATAACATCAGCTTGTCCAAATCATTTGTCTGTTCCTTCAATATCCCGACTCGCCGTTCGCGAATCAGGCGAAGGCTCGTTTGGCCGAGTTGGAGAGAGCGCGTTAGAGGCCGGTGATTGACAACTCCCCGGTCCGGGGCTAGTCAGAAAACACGTTGATTGAATTTCCGATAGGTCAGGAGAAATAGCATGGCTTACACGCTCGATGAGTTCGCCGCCGACTGCCGTCGCATCCTCAAGGCCGACCCCGGTCCGGTGGGGCGCGAAACGGTGAGAAAGAGATTGGAGGACTTGCTGATGAACGAGGATTTCGTCGCCGCCCATTGCGGGCCGAACGCCACCGTCGGCGCCAATCTACTCTACGAGGATCCGGATCTAGGCTTCCAGATTCTGGCGCATATCATGGACCGGGACTATGCCGGCGGACCGCACGATCACGGCGATTCGTGGGCCATTTACGGCCAGGCGGTCAAACATACCGAAATGAGCGAGTGGAAGCGCACGGATGACGGCTCGGTTCCCGGCAAAGCGACCATAGAAAAGGCGAAGACCTATCGCATGGAGTGCGGTGAGGCCGGTATCTTCCAGAACCGCGCCATCCACTCCATCGCTTACCCCGCCGGCGCGCGTTTCATCCGCGTCACTGGTACAAATCTGGAGAACATCGCTCGCGGCCGCTACAACAGCGAGGCGGGTACCATGGTGGTAGAAAAGCGCCCCAACTTTCGCGGCGCCGCCTGAGCTTCAAGTCTTACTCGCAATTGAAAACGCCGGGGGCAATCCCCGGCGTTTTGCGTTACGCGTGCGAGTTCAATGCAATGTCAAGATTTTTAATCTTGATATGTTGTAACGTCATGCCGAAACCGCGCGCTCGGCATGCGGCGAAGCGCTCTGCAGCAGTTTCGCCACAGCGGCCTCGCAAACCGTGCCTTTGAAGAAAGCGGGATTCATGCCGGCGTAGAGGGTCGCCGCGTTGGCAAAAGTATAGTCGCGAAAATCTTCTTCGGTGATCAGACCGTCCTCGACCAGTTCGTGAGCCTCCTCGACGACCTCGTTCATGTCGGTCACAT
>Ga0210113_1000040_pt1 | contig 27354 bp, 32 predicted proteins | sample MayberryNW_Catta_5_FD_185523 | JGI IMG/M metagenome (GOLD analysis project Ga0210113, IMG submission 185523) | Wetland microbial communities from San Francisco Bay, California, USA, that impact long-term carbon sequestration -... | ecosystem: Environmental > Aquatic > Marine > Wetlands ...
GCAGGTCCGTTTCTGCAAACCCGTATGCCGAAACCGGGAACTCGTTTTTCGGGTTCTGCACCGGTGATGCGTTGTATTCCAGTTGCCGGCATAAACGTGCTCAAACGTGAGCGGCTGCCACAGCAAAGATTTTTCTTCCTGTTGCATCACTTCACGGCGATTTGTTATGAGACGACCTCTAACAAAACAAAGAAGTAGAATCACGAATGACAAATCGAAGCACCACGCCGATGATAGAGTTTGAACACGTCAGTGAAGTTTTCAAACTTGACGGCAACGAAATATTCGTCCTGGATGACGTGCAGCTGACGGTTGAGAGGAACAAGTTTACGTCCATCGTCGGTCCCTCGGGATGTGGCAAAACCACGCTCCTGCGTCTCGCCAGCGGTCTGGTCGGCTGCACTGGAGGGCGCACGTTGTTCAAGGGGAAAGAACTGCTGGGTTTGAACCAGGATGTCGGATTCGTAACCCAAGACAGCAATCTTTTCCCCTGGCTGACGATGAGCGAAAACATTGAATTTCCCTTGGTGATTAGAGGGATTCCTACCGGTGAGCGGCGCGGCAAGGCACAGGAATGGATCCATAGAATGGGACTGGAAGGCTTTGAGAGACATTATCCTTTTCAGCTTTCTGGCGGCATGCAAAAGCGCGCATCCATTGCACGGACGATGATCTATGAACCGGACGTAATCCTCATGGACGAGCCTTTTGGTTCTCTCGACGCACAAACCCGGATGTCATTGCAGAAGGGCTTGCTCGACCTATGGAACAGAGACCAAAAGACTATCCTTTTTGTGACTCACGATTTAGTAGAAGCCATTGCGCTTTCCGACACGATCGTTGTCATGACCAAGCGACCCGGCAAAGTGAAGGACATTTTCCCTGTCCCGCTCGCCCGGCCGCGTAATGTTTTTGAGATTTACGTTGAACCCGGATTCGAGGAAACCTACTCAAAGTTATGGAACCACTTCAAGGCGGAGCTGCCGTGATGCAAGGGCCCGGCTCAAGAAAGCCGAAGCGCTTGACATGTTTTGCACACGCGATACTTGTGGGCTGATGCAAAAGATCTTGTTGCGTAGGTCAAAAAAGGACGGCAGTTCTCTTGGAGATATACCGTGACAAGAAGTTCTTCGTCAGCCAATCGAGGCGCTAGGGCCAAGGCCGTCCCTTCCCGAACGGCTGTCGTGCTTACACGTTTGGGAATTCTCGTGTTGATATTGGGTGCCTGGGAGTTCGGTGTTCACGGACAAAACGTTACGTTTTTTAGCAAGCCGAGCTTGGTGGCGCAGCAACTTATTGAGCTGCTCGGCAGTGGCCAGATTTATCCTCATATCCGTATCACCTTGTCAGAGATTGCGGTCGGTTACTTGATCGGAAGCCTGTTCGGTCTCACGCTCGGTTTCCTTCTCGGACGTTCACGTTTCCTCTCCGACGTTTTTCAACCTTACATTATGGCATTCTATAGCATTCCCAAGATCGCCGTCGCGCCGCTCTTTATCATCTGGTTCGGTCTAGGCATCCAATCCAAGATCGCCATCGTTGTCCTCTCCGCTTTTTTCATTGTGTTTTTTAACACGTTCGCTGGCATGCAAGGACTCAATCAGGATTTCATCAATCTTGCGCGTCTCATGGGGGCAACGAAAACCCAAACGATTTTTCGAGTCATCCTTCCTGCGGCGGCACCGTTTATTCTCATCGGGCTGAGGATGGCTATCCCTTACGCTGTTATTGGCGCGATCATCGGCGAGTTTATCGGCTCCAACCAAGGTTTGGGATATTTTATTTTATATGCTGCGCAGACGTTCGATGCGCCCTCCCTCTTCGCGGGAATCATTATATTAGTTTCAATCGTGTTTTTGGTAAACCAAGCTTTGATGGCGGTGGAACGTCGAGCGTTGCGCTGGCGGCCGGCGGAGCAAACGGCAATTCAAGTTTAACCCTATTTCGGCCCTATCTGGCGAGGTATCGCTTGTATTCAGGAAGGAGAAAAAATGGATCGGCGCAAATTTTTCAAAGTATGCGGCACTAGTGTTCTATTAGCCAACTCTGTCGGCCGGCGTTCATGGGCAGCGACGCAAGAGCGACTAAAGGTACGATTGGTTCAGGCGGCGCCCGCCATCTCTTTCGCGCCCGTGTATATCGCCAACGTCAGAAAGTTTTGGCAGGACGAGGGACTGGATGTCACCGCGCGGCTGGTCAAAGGTGGCGCGTTGGGAATTACCGCGTTGGTGAATAGCGAAACGGACTTCGCTTGCGTCGCCGCCGGTGATCCGTTGATCGCAACGGAAAAGGGATTGCCGATTGTTTCCGTCGCCGGCATCGCAACGTCCCTCACGATGAGCATGGCGGCGCACAAAGACTGGATGCGGTCAAAGGGATTGACGCCGCAAAGTCCCATAAAAGAGCGGGTTCTGGCTCTGAGGGGGGCACGCATCGGCGTTGCCACCGTCGGTGGAGGGCCGGCTCAATACGGACGATATTTGCTTCGAAGTCATGGCTTAGATCCGGAGAAGGATGCGGTCTTTCTACCTGTTGGCCAGGCGGCGACGCGCATCGCAGCGTTAAGGGAAAAACAGGTAGATGTATTCATCGGTGGAGCTCCGGACGCAGAAATCACCGAGGCCGAAGGTTATGGAGCGCTTTATATCAGCCTCGCGAAAGATGTGCCTGTTTTTCAGGACTTTGTCGACATTGTCGTAACCACGACAAACGACTTCGCAGAAAAAAATCCCGAAGCGGTCCGGAGAGTGGCCAGAACCATCGGACGAGCCAACAACTTACTTCAATCCGATCCAAAAGCAGCAACATCTGCCCTGAAACAGGCCTTTCCCAAAGTGGATCCGGCCGTTATGGACAAAGCGGTGGCTAATGTGCGGCCCGCCTTCCGAAGGGACGCGCTGATGAACGAGTCCATGTGGCAAAACACCGTTGAGGTGCTCCACGCGTCCGGAATGCTCAAATCTCAACCTTCCGTTTCGGAGGGAGTGCTGTGGACCAACAAGTTTTTAAAATAAGAATCAAATTAGCGAAATCACTGCCGGGCGCAAAGCATCTCCTCAACCAAACTCAAAACGAATCATTATTTTTATTTGATGCTACGGCAGCGACCCAGTCAGTAAAAACAATAATGATGTTTCCAAAGCTGCACGATTCAGAATCAAAACCTGAATTGACAATGCCGAACATGCATTATAGGTTCGCCGCAAACTGGTTGTAATGGATAGTTCGCATAGGTACTGCTTTGGCCTTCACGCACTAGTCCGCAAATGGAGGTAGCCATTTCTTCGCATGAAGCAGAAGACGGCGTGTCCGATTTTTTAAGGCAGGGACTTAGAAATTTCTGGTATGTGGTGGCTCGTTCCGAGGATCTCCAGGCAAAGCCAAAAGCTATAAAGTGCTTAGGCGAGGACCTTGTCCTCTGGCGTGACGCCACCGGGAAGGCCCACCTCTTTCACGACGTCTGTCCGCACCGGGGCGCGCGGCTCTCCCTGGGGCAAATTCATGGCAACGTCCTGCAATGCTGGTATCACGGCATCCAGCTCGACATCGACGGCAAGTGCCGTTTGGTCCCCACGGAAGGCGAAAACTCCACGCGCTCAAAACAACTTTCGGTGAGGAGTTATCCCACCGAAGAGAAGGCCGGGCTGATCTGGTCCTACATCGGCGAGCTTGAGAAGTTTCCCCCATCCGAGCTCAAAACTCCCGAAGAACTCATATCCGATGAATGGACCGCTTTTGTTCTTCCAGTCACTTGGAAAATCAATTGGCTACTCTTTATGGATAACCTTGCGGATCCGTTGCACGCGCCGTTTCTTCATGCGCGAAGCTATACGTTAAGCCGCGGGATGCAACAGGACAAAATCAAGTCCACTCCTACCGCCTATGGACTCTTTATCGAGCGAGAAAGTCAAAAGCTTGTCAACTTCGACTATATCGAGATGCACTTCCCCAACTGGGTCCGGCTCGATATACCGTATCCACGAACCGCTGGTCCAGGGGGTCCGCTCCACGTCCTCGTGTTTGCTACGCCCGTCGATAAAAAGACCAGTATTTTCTATTTTATCCGCATGCGACAGGTTAAAGGCTGGAAGCGAAACCTTTGGCGGTTCCTCTGGTGGCTATTTTTGGAGCGCATGGCCTGGAACGTTATCGAGCAAGATCGGACTATCATCGAGTCACAACGCGGCTTGATCGCGCGCCGGCGCGAGCATCTCGTGCAGGCTGATCTTGGCGTTCTCCACTTCCGGCGGCTGCTCAATGAAGAGGCCGCCCGGCAGAAAACCATTTACGACGCACCATCCGACATTCTGCAAAGTATCCATGCAGCCAGCTAACAATTTTCACCTAGCCAAGGAGGGCCGTTCATGGAGTATACAAAGTCAACAGCCAAAGAATGGGCGAAGGGAGTTTTTCACGGCGTCTGCAACGTCATCATTCCGAGCTACACTGCGGACCTCAAGCGACTCAATGAAAAAGGCATACGACATGATGTGAGACGCAATATCGAGCTTGGTTTTTGGGGAGCGCTGCTGGTGTCTGAAACTGCCATCACCGCAGCCGAGATGAAACAGTTTATGGAGATTGCGGTCGACGAGGCGAAGGGCAAGCATCGGTTTCTTCTGCACGGAACGTTCGATACGGCGGACGATATCGTCAAGATGGCCAAAGAGGCGGAGGCGATAGGCGTCGATGGCCTACTCCTCGGACATCCAAACTCTCTTTATCCAAAGGACGCCGACCAGCTCTATGAATATCTAGCTTACGTCTGTGAGCGCACAGAATTGGCGGTGGTGCTGTTCGCGGCGCAGCATTGGAATTTCGAAAGACTCCATCCCAGTGGCTACCCGCCGCACGTTCTAACCAAGGCCGCCGACATAGCTAATGTGGTCGCGATCAAGCACGAAGTCGGTCGTCCCGGTTTAGGCGCCGCGTACGAGTTTTGGAAAATGATCCGGGACAAGCGGATCCTGTTCTCCGACCCGCTGGAAGCCAATTCTCCCCTGACAGTCGAAATGTTCGGCCAGCAGTGGATGGGAACCAGCAACTACGAATATTTTGGCGGCACAGTGCCGCAGTATTTCAAACTGCTCCGCCAAGGTGAATTCGATCACGCCATGAAGATTTACTGGCAGATTCAGCCGGTCCGCGGCGCACGCATGGCTGAACAGGCCTCTTTCGGCGGCGCAAACTTCATCCACCGTTATATGTGGAAATACCAGGCTTGGCTAAACGGTTATAACGGCGGCCCGATTCGCCAACCCGTGATGAAGCTCAACGGCGGCCAGATGCGGCGGCTCAAGGAAGCCCTGGTTCGCGCTGGCCTCGAGCCTTCCCAAGAAGACCCGGCTCAATTCTATATCGGGCGTAATCCCGCGTGAGAGTGATTCATGCCGCTTTTGCTTAACCACGAAGACGTGTGCGCCAGCGTTACCATGTCCGACGCCATCGAGGCGATGGAACAGGCATTCCGGGAACAAGCCGAAGGTAAGGTGACCCAACCCCATCGGCTTAATGTAAAGGCCGGGAAAGGATGGTTGCGGGTCGGCCCTGCTGTAATGGAGGGTTCCGGTTGGATGGGATTCAAGGCGATGAATTTGTGCCCGGGCCAAGGGGTACGCTATCAGGTCCATCTCTATCGCATAGCCGATGGAGAACTGGTCGCGATCATGGACGCGCTTCATTTGACCACCCTTCGAACCGGCGCAACCAGCGCCGTCGCGACCAAACGCCTTGCTCGAGCCGAAGCCACGACCGTGGGAGTGATCGGCTCGGGTATCGAAGCGCGCGCGCAGCTTGAAGCCATGCATGCTCTCGGTTTAGCTCGCGAGGCCCGTGTGTATAGTCCGACGCAGGCAAATCGAGAACAATTCGCAGCGGAGTGCGCTCGATCTCTGAAATTTCCCGTCGTACCTGTATCCAACGCGCGAGCCGCCGTGACCGGCTGCGGTCTGGTGGTTGCCGCCGTGAAATCGACCGAGACGGCTCTTTTGGGCGATTGGCTCGAGCCCGGGACTCACGTCAACTCCGTCGGCACCGCTCGCCCCGAGCAGCGGGAAATCGATCCCGCTACTTTTCAGCGCAGCGCCGTGGTCGTGGTCGATACGCGCGACGGAGTTTTTGGTGAAGCGGGCGATGCCATCGCGGCCAAAGAGATTCTCTCGCCGGATCGAGTATACGAGTTAGCCGAGCTGGTTACCGGCCGAGTGCCGGCGCGAACCGACGAGAAACAGATCACCTTGTTCAAATCGGTCGGTTCTGCGCATCAGGACGTTGGGATCGCTGCCCGCATCTTCGAGCGCGCCAAAGAGAAGGGATTAGGCTCGGAGATACCAGGCTTTCCGATTAAGAAGAAACTATAGGAGCTAACGAACATGGCGGAACCCAAGAAACTCACACCGTTAGAATATCTGCGTCAGTTCTCACCGGAAGCAACGACGTCTTTTCAGGCGTTACGCGACGCGGTGAGCAAGTCCGGCCCGTTGGACCACAACACCTGCGAGCTGATCACCCTAGGAGCCTTCGCCACCGCTCGGATCGAGGGTGGTTTTAAGACTCATGCCCGCAGACTCCTGAACAACGGTGTCTCTGCCGATGCGTTGAGGCAGGCCGTGTTGGTTACCCTTGGGGCCACGACAACGTTTACCGTCGCGCTCGACGCCTTGCACTGGATCGACGATTTGATCGAAAATCGCTGAGGGAAAGATCGCGTAGGGCAGAAATTCTTTTATCGCTTATCGTTCTCGCGTAGCAAACCGCCCATCGCGCGCACAGCCGTCAGGTCTTTTCTACCCCATCCCTGGCTTGAAGCTTCTTCGTAAGCCGCGCGCGCGGCGGCCACGATGTGTCCCGGATGCTTTATCTCCGCAAAAAGTTCGCAAGCGAGGGTAAGATCCTTTACCGCCATATCCACTTCGAAGCGCGGCGTGAGGTCGCCCGCTTTCAAGTGATTGTACCTTTTTTCGAACCCGGGCTGGCCCGCCGAGGACTTGATGAGGACCGAAAACAGTTGATCGAAGGCAATCCCCATGTTCTCGCCAAGCGCGAGGCCTTCACAGAATGCCGCGACGTAAGGAAGATAGATCATCTGTACGATGAGCTTGACGATGTTCCCGGAGCCGCTGGGGCCCAGATGAAAAAGGTCTCTTCCGATACAACTCAGCACCGGGCGGGCCCTTTCGAACGCCTCCTCGGGGCCTCCTATCATGATCGCCAGCGTTCCTGAAACCGCACGTTCGCGTCCGCCCGTTACTGGCGCGTCCAGGTACGCAACGCCGTAGGAGTGAAATTGCTGGGCGAGCTTCTTGCTCAATCCGGGGCCAACGGTACTTGTGTCGATGACGATAGAATTCTTGCGCGCGCCCTCAATCACGCCGTGATTTCCCATCATGACAACTTCCACTTCCTTGGGTCCGGGCAGGCTTGTCACGATAACATCGGCGACTCCGGCGACCTCCTGAGGAACCTTTCGCTTCTCTCCTCCCTCGTCGATCAACGGCGTGCAAGCCTCTTCGCGGATATCGTGAATGAAAAGCTCATGACCAGCCCGCAAGATATTATGGGCCATGGGTTGACCCATACGTCCGAGGCCTATGAATCCGATTTTCACCTTGGCAACGCTCCTGAAAACCCGTGTTCCATGATCTTGTTTTTTGGATTTAATCCAATGGCGCATTGGCCTTGGCGCCCATGTAGCCTCGCCACGCTTGCCAGAAAGCGCGAATTCGATTGTCGTCGCCTCGGAGGCCCTCAATGCCGGGATTCCCCCGAGCGAGGATACTGTAGCGGACTCCGACACTTGAAACGCCGACCTGCTGGGCTTCCCACGCCGCCCAATCTTCAGGAATGTTTCCGGTCTCCTCGGACCAGTATAGCTCCCAGTGCTTGCGCCGAATAGCTTTGACTTCGTCACTGTCTGAAAGCAGTCCGCCGGCTCTTATCTCAACCACCGTCTCGGTCGGACTTATCGGGATCTGCCGCTCCATCAGCAAAGTGCTGTAACGCACCAGCACCAAAGTGTCCGGGAAAATCGTCACCACATAAGCCGAATCCTCCTTCATCATTCCTGGCAACGGATGCTGCATAAACTTCCTGGTCAGCTCCGGGTTCTCCGCCAATACCGGATCGACGCTTTGACCCTTTAATCCCGCCTCGTAATCCAGACCGAGAAGCTGAACCGTATGTGAATGAGGATAAATCCGATAAGGCCGCGGTGGACTCACGTGACGCAACCGCTTGTGCAGCAGCGCGGCGTGGTAGCCATCCCGGGAATTCTCCGGCTGCATCTTCCAGTTCGCTTTGAGCTCTTGCCTACGAACCACCCAGACCTTCAGATCCTCAGAGCCGAAAGGATTCTTAAACCGCTGTGCGACATCCCCTAGATACTCCGCCAACGAAGGCGCATCTTCGTCAAAGCAGACGAACACCATCCGGTAGATCGACTCCGCTCGCACCGCTACCAAGCCGAAGTTTTCCTTTTTGAGCCCTTCAGGATTGTCATTCGTTTGATAAGCCTCGATCTCCGGGACGCGCACGAGATTGCCGTCCAAATCATACGTCCACAGATGGTAAAGACAGGTAAACACGTTGGCTTTGCCGTGTTCGTCACGAACGACTTGCGCGGCGCGATGGCGACAGGTGTTGTAAAATGCGTTGATCCTACCCTGAGCGTTTCGACAAATGATTACCGGCTGGCCGGCGACATGAGTCGTGATGTAATCTCCTGGCCGCGCAATCTCGCTTTCGTGGCAAACAAAATTCCAGACGCGATAGAATATCTTTTCCTGTTCCTGACGAAACACCTGATCGTCCGTGTAAACGCGATTATCGACGAGATACTCATCGGATAAGTCAGGTTTGACAATCTTTACAGCCATCAATCATCTCCTGGAACGGTAATCCTAGCATCCGTAAAGACCCACCGGAGCCATCCCTTCATCCACCCGGAACCGAAACTTTGACCCGCTGGCCTTTCTCGATGAACTGGCGAATGCTGCGTACCAAACACAAAACCCTTATGCCGCTGTTCATGACAGCACTTCCCTAAACCGGAGTGCCACAATTTAGCTCATTTATTATTGCCCTCGAGCAACGCTGTCAACTGCTCAATATTCGGGCACCCCAAGAGCTCGAATCTGTCCCGCAGGAACTAAAGAAAAGTGATCCACATCTGCGATCGAGGTTGATTTCTAAATGGGCAACGGCTACGAGCAACCATGACGATGAAATGATGTTGGGCATGGAACGAGCGCACCGCACTCTCTCTACGGCGAGGCTATATCCTCAGTAGGTGAGCTACTCCGATTGCGGGAATGCGATTCCAGGGCGATCGAGTTGGATTCGCGATTTGTATAGGCCGTCAATGAGCGCCTGATACGATGCTTGTCGCGCGATCGATTTTTTTTTCGGCTCTTTTAGGCAAGCAAATGTCGTGTACAAAACCTATCCCGACACCGCGGCGCACGTATTCGACAATTGATTCGCAGGTACCAACTTCCAAAGCGTGGGTTATGGTCTTCACGGGTCGTTTGATACGCCGACAATCGTCTACGCCGAGTAAGCTTTCCACGTGCCACGCGTCACATCTCGCTCGGTAAACCTACACAACACACCAGCCATGTATCGCAAGATCGAGTGGGTTCCCATCGGGATCCAGGACTCTATACTCGGCGTCGTGGTCCTTCGGCATGGGCATAAGATCCGAAGACGCGCCGGCCTTCTTAAGGCTCCCTTCCAAATCTTGCATGTCATCAACGTCAAACCCGAGGACGTACAGTCCTGGTTTTAGATCAGATCTTTGATCGACGATGGCAAGGTTAAAATCTCCGTCCGAAAGATGGGTGCTCGTCGGGCGACCATAGACGACCCTCATATCGAACGCGGTCGTATAAAAGTTCACCAGACGCTCACGATTGGGACTTACGATTGCGAGATGGCGTATTCTTGGCATTGGAATATCCCTTTATTGATGACAATCTATTTTAGTAAGCGCTGTAAGATGAGTTACGTTGGCCAACCGTGAGTTGACAGGTCAATGGGATTGCCGTCTGGATCAAGAACACGGTACTCGGCTTCGCGGTTCCGCGGCCGCCTCTGGACTTCGCTGCTTGCGCCCGCATCTTTGAGCTTCTTTTTTAGAGTCTCGAGATCCTCGACTTCGAAACCTAAATGATAAAGACCGGCCTCCCGCCCGGCATATTGGGGATTCAAGGCGAGGTTGATAGAGCCATCCGACAAGTAAATAGCCCCGCCTTCGCCTTGCACCTGCTTCATCCCGAAAGCTTGTTTATAGAATTCTGCTAACTTTTCGCGGTTTGAACTCGCGATCGCGATATGACGGATCTTAGGCATCTGCAATCCCTCCTGAATGTATTTTGTAACCCCACATAGCGGAACCTGAAATTTTCACCGTTATCATTCGTGGAGTCAGCAACACAATCAATTTGAGCAGAGTATGGTCACCCTCATCGCTTCGGCAAAGGCTCTGCTCCAGCGATCCTGTTGTAAAGCTTAATGTCATCCGGATCTCTTGGAATATTCTTGACAAGATCCTCTACCTCCTCCGGCATAAGAGGCGAAGCATCGGCACGAGTCATCTTTTTCCAATTTTCATGAAATTCAGGATCCTTCCATGACTTCCTGAAAGCATCCTTAAGAGCCTTGACCCTATCATTCGGAGTGCCGGGGGGTAGGACAAAGGCCTGGCTAAACCGCCCGAACGCGGCGAACATGTCCAGCACTCTTTTTTCCTTGTCAGTCTTGCCGAAGGTATGCAATGCGGGAAGGTCGCGATAGGCCGGATGCTTGAAGCGATATCCTTGCGGCATTTCAGCCACGCCATGGAAGTTCATAAGCCGCTCATTGATGAATTGAGGAGTGCGCTGAACCACGGTCTCGGCACTGTTCGCGCGAGCATCTAACTCGCCTTGTAAGAGAGCCGCATCCATTTCCGCTCCGGAAAAGCCGACCACAAACCTGGGCTCTTTGAGATCGAGCAGCCACGCGAACAGTCTGGCGATCACATAATTGGAGTGACCAACCGACTGTCCGCCGATCCTCAACCCTGTAGCCGCTTTTAGTTTATTGAGGTTATCGAGGCCGAGTGGACTCCTTGAAAAAAAAACGTTGTTTATCTCGTTATGACCAGAGCCGAGGTAAATGAATTTATCGATGTCGTATTGTACTCCCGGCAGCCCGAGAATGGCGGAGGTCACGAGTCCGCTGCTCACGCGAGCCATAGTTAGGCCGTCCCGCGGCGCGTTGTTGTAAAGGTGATTGGCGGCATTTCTGCCGCCAGCACCGGGCATGAACTGGACCACGATTTTCGGTTCACCGGGGATATGCTTCTGCAGAACAGGAATCAATGCCTGGGTCCGGAGCTGGCCCACCCCACCCGGTGTGCTGTCTTGGATGAGCGTAATGAGTTTGCCCCGATAAAAATCCGACTGCGCCCACAATAAAGTCGGGATCAGCCCCAACAATAACGTAAACGGAGTCATCGCCATTCGTTTCATGGACCACCTCCGGCACATAAGTTGAGCGGGGTTATTCAATCCCTCGTTTGCATGGAAATATGGGGAATGTTCGCTTGCTCCAGTTCCTCCCTAGTCAGTTTTTTAATGTCCTTTCGAAGCTCATAATTGATATGCTGGATCGCCTCAGACGGCCCGGAGCGGTTGCCCATCATGATCATAGGCCCATCACCGCTGTTTTCCAGTTGATAGAACGATCCACCGGTAATTGTGGCAACCATTCCCGGCGTCATCACGGCCTTGCCGCCATCAGGAAAGTGCATCGTGCATTCACCGGCAATTACGTAAAATGTCTGGTCCGCGTTATGGCAATGCATGTCGTCCTTCTCGCCGGGGTTAGGGTAATAATGGACCCATGCATGGCAACGCGGCGTATTAAATACGACTTTCCGACGTTTCTCCTGGTGCGCCAGCTGAATCAGGTCGATAATTTCAACGCCCATGTTAAGCTCCTTTCTAAGCTACGGACATTACTTCCTTGCAAGAGGCATCTGCACTCGTGTTAAAGATCACGTGTTCTCCAGCTCAGTGTCCTACCGCATACCCCTCTCGCCTGGGATCTGCGGCGCCCATCAACACGGTCTGATTCGGATGGACAAAAATCGCCTCCACGCCACCGAACGCAAATTCCCAGTCTCCACGTATCTTCACGTCATAGCCGTCTCGGGTTAACTGCTTGGCAACACCGTCTGAAAAGCGGCCTTCTAGCTCGACCTCTCCAGCCTGCTCGCTCTGCCAGCGCGGTGCTTCGATCGCTTCTTGAATATTCATATTAAAGTCGAAAAGATTGCAAAGGGTTTGTGCGAGGAATTGCGTCTGGCCGAGCCCTCCAGGAGTTCCGATAGCAGCAACGGGTTTACCTCCCTTGAGAATCAACGCGGGGCTAAGGGTATGCGCGGGAAGCCTGCCCGGTGCCAGCTCATTTGGATGCCCGGGGATGAGGTTGAATCCGGACATTCGGTTGTTCAGAACTATTCCGGTCCCGTCCACGACAATGCCGCACCCAAAACTTTGGTGGACGCTTTGAATGAGCGAGGCCCAGTTGCCGAATTGATCCGCCGCTGCGACGTAGGTCGTGCTACTTCCGTGCTCCGCCTGTGCAACCGTTCCGGTTGCCGTGATTTGCCGAGGAAATCTCACGAGGAATTCACGAACTTTCTCATATCGATGCTGATCGGGGTCGGCGATCCAAAATTGGCCGGCGCGCCACGCTTCCTCCTTAGCCTTTACCAGCAATGACACGTAGCCCGGGGTATTGTAGCCATATTTCGCTAAATCGTGCGCCGCCAAATATTTGAGTTGGAGCAGCAGAAGCAATCCGAAGGAATTGGGCGGCGGCACACACACCTCGTATTTTCGATAACCGGTGGACAGCGCTTGCTCCCACCGCGAGCGATGCGCGGCAAAATCATCCAGGCTGAAACATCCACTGTGACGCTCCGACAAGCGAACGATCGACCTGGCGATATCGCCGGCGTAGAAGGCCTCTCGTCCGCTGCTAGCAATATTACGCAGAGTAGCGGCGAGATCTTTTTGAACGAACAAGTCTCCGAGATCAGGTATCTTACCGTGCTGGAGAAAGATTTGGGACCACGCCGGATCGGCTCCCAGCGTCTTCTCTGATGCGCGAATCACGTTAGCCAGGTGCGGGAAGACCGGAAAGCCGCTGTCCGCGTAGTGAATAGCCGGCTCGAGTAGCTCGTCGATAGTCCGACTTCCCAGCTTGGCGGCCAATTCGACCCAACCGTCAACTGTCCCGGGCGTGCTTGCAGCCAGAACGCCCCGATGAGGAATGCCCTTCAAAAACAGTTCTCGGCGGATCTTTTTTGGCGCCCGGCCACTGCCGTTCAGCACGAGCAGCTTACCTTGATCCGCGGAGTAGAAGATTCCGAACAGGTCGCCACCCAACCCGCAGTGATATGACTTGACAACCGAAAGCACACCCGATGCACAGAGCGCTGCGTCGAAGGCGTTACCGCCGGCCTTCAACACATCCAGTGCTGCGTCGGAGGCTAGCGGGTGTCCGGTGGCGACCATTCCGCGCGCACCCATCACGATGGGTCTATGCATCTTCATTATTCGATAACAATCCTATCTCAGATCCAAAGCAATCAACCCGTCACACCGGCCATCCATGTTGCGAAAGGTCGATTGGGTTTCCGTCAGGGTCATGAACTCGATACTCCGCCTCACGGTTGGGAGGCCGCTTCTGGATTTCACTTGCCGCTCCGAGGTCCTTGCAAATCGGCTTCAATGCCTCGATGTCCTCGACCTCAATGCCAAAGTGATATAGGCCTTCTTTATACTGGGGCCGTTTCTGGATAATCGCCACATTAAGGTAACCGTCCGAAAGATAAATAGCCGGGCCAACCCCATCAACGACCTTCATGCCGAAAGCAGTCGTGTAGAAGTTAACTAGCCTCTCCCGATTCTCTGTCACAATCGCCAAATGTCGAATCCGTGCCATAGGTCAATGCCTCCTTTTTCATTCGTTTGCTCCCTCGTACACTTGTATGTTGCTCAACAAGGTCAGAGGTACCCAGCGTGGATGATAAAATCGCATTTGCGTTGGCCCAACTATGCGATCATCTCAAAGACCGAGGGATAGAGATAACCTATTCGCGCGCGCCAGCCAAACATGGTCCTGCCTCTACTCCTGCTCGAATGAGCTTTCGGGATGGTGCTGCTGAATTTCGCTGATAAACTTCTGCAGTTGCCCTTGAGGCTCAGAGGCATCCGCTTTGAATCCTGTGTGGTGCGCCCCTAAAAGAAAACTAATTCGCCCGTCGCTATCGACGATTTCCAGGAAATAGTTGGTACCGAACAGCACTTGGACTCTCTTGTAGCCAGTGTCGCGGCTGCCTTCGACGACAACCGACCTGATCTTAGCCATAGCGGCTCCTTTCCGATGATGATTGCAGTTACAAACTCCGCATCAATCTTCCGTAGCCGGTTATTTTTTCGCGCATTCCGATAGCTTTGAACGCCACATAGAGTTGGGAGGTGATATTTGCGACCACGGGCAAACCAAAGTCGGTTTCGATCTCTTCGATAACATCGACCACGGGGAAGTTTGCGCACGGTATAAACACTGCTTCGGCGTTGGACGCTTCTTTGATCGCCCGTTTCGCTGCGCGGTAAATATCGCCGGTTGAGGCAATGCTGGACTCGGTAAATGACGTCGCAAGGCTCACGAGTGAAGCGACGTCGAATCCCCAGTCCTTCAGATACGCGGTCATTTTGGCATTGAGATCGGGCGGATATGGATCGACAACAGCCAATCTGGACGCCGAAAGATCACGAAATGCGTCCATCGCTGCGACGATGCTCGTTGTGCAGGGAGCGCCGATAATCTCCTCAAGCTGACTCAAGAGCTTCGTCTCGAATCCTTTGCCCTGGCTCAAGACCAGCGGCGCGCCGCCATGGATTACGAAATCGCAAGATCGCCTGCCGAGTTCTCGAGCACAATGCTCGACTTGCGACAGCGCCTGTTTGTACGCATCTTCCTTCCAACCTTCGACCATGCAGGCGACCGCGATGAGTCCTACTCCTTTCGGGACGATGCGGTAGAAATCATAACCATTGAGCTCGATGACGGACGGAGAAATGTATCCTATTCTGGCGCGGTATCCGAACATACGGGACTCCTCTAATCGGCTGTCTAGTGGGCGTCGGTCCTTACAATGCAGGCCCAAAGGCTCACTCCTCGATAATCCAGCACCACCGTTCTATACAGGCCACTTCCTGGAGCATACAAGATCGATAGCGTTTCCATCTGGATCGTGAACCCTGAATTCAGCGTCACGATTCTTGGGTCTAGGTTGTACTTCGCTTGACGCTCCTGCCTGTTTAAAGACGTCTTTAAGTGGCTGGACATCATCTACTTCGAAACCGAAGTGGTAGAGCCCCTCGTCCACCTTCAGTTCCGGTGTCTTCTTGATGATAGCGAGGTTCATGTAGCCATCAGACAGATAAAGAGCTGATCCAATACCCTTTACCTCCTTCATCTCGAAGGCGGTTTTGTAAAAGTTTCCGAGCTTTTCCTGGTTCGAAGTAACGATAGCAATGTGACGTATTCGACTCATAAATTCTCCTTCTGTAATAGGTTAATTACCGGCGTTCACTTTATTGCTGCTTCTGGGACATTAGATGACGTGTGTCATAAGTTTGGCTTGCCGGGCAGTGCGAGTTTCGAGTGGCTCGCCGTCACGATATTGCGTTGCTTATCGAAACAGGTAGTATCTGTCAATCTGCGTTATCTTGATATTCCCATCGATTTTCTCGATGAAGTTTTCCACCGCCCACGCTGGCTTATTTCCTGGAAATCTGTTGTTCCTTAAACTCGCCAGAGATGTGCTAAACAAAACGGAAGATTTTGAGCGCTATGTCTTGGAGCTATCAACCGGCATAGCCGGAGCGGTCAAGATCGGGCGCCAGCACTTCGGTGGGCATGGAAAAGCATTCTTACAGAGAGAATCCGCTGTGACGGCCAGAAAGGCTTAAAAGGTCTTCTTGATTCACGTGACCGAGCATCCCGGCACGTCAAACGCTAACATCCCAGGATCAGTGCATGATCTTATCTGAGCGTATATTTCAACGCGAAAAAGCTGCGGCTAAGCCTTTAAACGACACTATTTTTCAATCTTCTATTGTGGAATCAGGAGCTCGCGATGGTCCCACGGAAGCCGTTCATGAGAAAATTTGTACGACATCCTCCTGGTTCATCACGTAGCCGATGAAGTCGTCAATGTTAGCAAGACTTGCAGCTTGAGCTTCCGGGGTGGCGGAATAGGTGCAATCTTTGAGGGCGACCGTAACTATATCGCGACATTTGGCATCGCGCGCAAGCCATTCAACGCCCCAATTCGTGGACCCTCCGGCCACGACGAGAATCCACACTCCTTTCACTCTCAGGAGTGTCTCGAGTTTGGTTTGGTAAAAAGCGCTAGATCTTACTTTCGTGATTACGTAATCATCGGGTGCAGGTTTAAGGTCGGATATTATTTCCGCACCAGGCGTATCCTTGAGGCAGATGGAACCCGGCCGGCGCAGGTAAGGCGCGCGTTCACTCGGAAAGGTCATAGCTGGATCCGTCTCCACTTTTGTATAGATAACGGGGATCGGCAATGAACGCGCAAGATCGATAAGAGCTTTCGTTCGTTTTACAATAGCCTGCATTTCGGGCCGGGACAGGGACTCCTTTATGAAGTCGTTTTGCATGTCATGAAGCACGAGAGCCGTATTTGATCGATTCATCGGCGGTAGAGGCGCGCCTTTCATTGATCGACTCCTTTCTCTGAGTTTTTGAAGAACACTGTATTGATTGCTACATCAGACGCGCTAGGCCCATGTCTGTGTTTCGTAAAATCATAATTGGGTGAAGTATCCCTTTCGAACCGCCAGGTAACACGTTCTCGATCCCAACCGCTCTCAAAAATCGTATTTAACGAGAACCAGATACTCACTCCGTTTTTTGTCAATCGTCACATTTTCCAGCTCCTCTTGATCCGCGGATACCGCTCAACTGTGCGCTTGTCGAGCAGATAACATCGTGAGAGTAGAGGACTATTTCTGACGGGCTTTCTTTTGAGCCCAGTAGGCCTTTAGTTTGGCGGAGAGCATTCGTCTAGCTGCTTGGCTCATTGTTTTCTTCTTGGCCTTGGCAGCGGTTTGGTTGACCGCGTCTCTGGCTTTGCTCTTCGAAGATTCGCCCATCTTGCTCTTTGTGCAGCCGCGATCTTCTTTCGCGCGGAAGCGGTCATGCCGCTTTTCCTTGGCGCAGCTGGAGAATGGGCGGAAAGGCCAAAGATAATACTCAGCTCTTTGCTTAACCGCTCGATTTGCTCCTTGATCGTCGCCGCGCGCCTAAATTGTCCGGCGGAAAGGTCTTGTATCTTCATGCGGCAAGTAGATATTAAAACCTGGTGGAGAAATCAAGCCCGAAACAATGCTATTCCCAGCAAACATAAATGGGGAGTGAAGAACAAAATTTGTTAGAACAGAAACAATTCAAATCATGACGACACTGCAATTCGATTGTTCTCTGACCCCCATTATCCTTAAAACTACAAGGGCGGGAGATCACTCCCCGTTGAGGACAGATCCTGAGCCTTGAACCTGTGGGTGACTGGTGCGGAGCTACGGTCCCGACACCAACTGATTGAAAACAGGGCGTCAATTAGGGAATCCCACACGCGAGGGTTGGAAAAGGGAATAAGAAAACTCTCAGAGGAACGTCTGTGCCTCTTGACGTACCTGCTAATGGGCAACCCGAAGCAGTGACGACGAAATGGAGTCACCGGGCCCGCGCCGACCAAGCGGCACTCCATTCACTCCATCGGGTGTAGAAATACCCCGCCATGCACCAATCGTACGTCGCACAAAAAGCCCCGTATGCCAGGGGGATCTCAGTCGCGTGCTGAGCGCTGAACAGGTCTACTCCGCCATGAGCATGCATCTCATGCAGCACATCCCAAAGGCCATGCACGAGGTACCCGATGATGAGCACAACTGGCAGTCGAACACCCAGAAGGCTCAAGAGAGCGAACCCAATCACGCCTGCGGTTTCGAAACGCCACGCAGCTTCATCGCCAAAGTACGCAGTGAACGCTAGATAGAATCCCGCAATTGGAATGAGAAACAAAGCGAAGAAGGTCTGCTCTGCCTTTGCCGAAAATAGTTTCTTCGCAATGAACACCGATCCGGCCGCTGACATCAGCCCAATAACCACGTAGAGAATGATGATCACTGACAGCGCCATAGCGGTATCCGTTCAGCGTTAGGTCCGGGTCGGACCACGCTATTTCTCCGTTCAACTGGTCGACCTGATTCGGAGCGCGCAAGGAATGTCAACCCGTGCCCAAACGTCTCTACCAAAGTATCGGAGCCTTCGCCGTTCCTCTCCTCGTGACTCTTTAGCAGGCGATCGCGCCAGCCGAAGCCTCCTGGGGTTCTACTTACGCGAGCAGCCAGATAAGCCGTCGAGCAACAATCGGGATGTTCACATTGACAATCCTCCAGACTGGCGCTCTCGCTACTGGCGCAAAACTCGCTGCAGTACCCAATCGCAGGTGGCATGAGCATAGTTTTCTTTAGCCATAATTACTCCAAATCACGCCACTGGGTCTAGGACGCGGAGCGAAAAGAGATACCCGGACGGTTTCCGCGCACAATCAGCGGAAGGCTATACGAAAATCGCGGAACGCGAGTCCGTGCTCTCCTGGGGCGCGCCAGAGAAAAATCAGCACCAGCACAACGAACAGCAGGATTAACACTGAGGGGAGATCTTTTAGACTCACCGCTCATTTTGTGGTTCAAACTTAATGCCAGGCGCCACAAGGCCCTTCCGACGCTATCCGAAACACCTCCGACCGTCACCGCGCATTACATGTGTCACTATTGGGACTCAAGTAGGGCAGCCTATTCCATATACGGGACGAGCACCGCCGGACAGAGCACTCGTAGCCGCACGAATTCTTGCCAAAGCCCCATTGTCGGAAGGCACTTCTTTTGCTCCTCTCTAGCCGGGGGAGGGCTCAAATGAACTCCGAGGCCGATGCTGACAAAGCCCACGCCGCAAGACTGCGCGACGTGAGAGACTTCATAGAAAGGGTAAGCTGGAGTTCCTATTTAAATTCACAATTGGTCAAGTCGGGCACGCAGAAGGCAACAGGTGCCGCAGGACACCAGCCGGACGTTTTAACAAACCGCCTACACACCCGGAATAAGAGCTAGCCCCCGCAAATCGGTCCCGCCAGAAAACGGGCGGCGCACCAGGCTGTCGTAGCTATCATCTCGGTTTGGCGATGTTGGACGGAAACAGAGAAGGAAGCGACAAGTGCTCTGCGATTGTTCGCTGAGAAGTTGGGCGTATCTCCAATCCTAAAGCGATGAAAAAAAGAAGAGGTTGGCAAGGTTGTGCTGCCCGCACATGCCGTAAATGAAAATGTGAGGGTGATTGACACATATTCGCCGCCTAAGTTTAAGCAAGTGACTGCACAATGAGCGAAGCCGATGTCTTTGCATTCGGGCTGTGCACCGGGGCGTTTGTCGCCATGATCGTCTGGTGGCTTCTCGGGATCTGGCTGAAGGAACGAATGAAATGAGCGAATCGGCCGGAGAACCCGGAGACGCTAAATGCGGGTAAGATTAACCCAACGACAAGGAAAAACTTGTGCTCATCCGGGCGGCGCAGGCGGCCTGATTATGCAAGTGTGCACTACACGAACGAGGTTCGCGATTTTGGTGCGATACCGAAGGCTGAGCAGGAGCGTCGTACTGCAGCCGAGCTAAATCGAGCTACAGGCTTGGTTGAACAGTTATCGTCAAAAGAATTACGCCGGAAGCTTATACCGACGAATACCGCCAGCGCGTATTTGCCATGATCGAGGAAAAACAGAAAGGCCAAAAAATCACAGTCGCACCAACGCGGCCGGCGGCAGGACCGGTGATTGACCTGGAAGCTTTGAAGCGTAGTATGCGGGAAACGCAAGTCGGAAGAACCAAAGAGAGCCAAAGACCAAACGAAACACCGCAAAAAAGCGTAAAGTCACCAGCCCCGTAGTTAGTGTTCCGGATCAATTAAATTGCTGGGTGTGCATTGCTTTCAATAGAGCGCAATTGTGCCGCTTTGTGCGGCATCGTTAGCACCGACATTACTACTTTGCACAAGTACACCGTCTTTAACTGACCAAACAGACGGTCCCTCATTCGTGGTTTCGTCTAGTATGGTCCAACCGTAAAAATCTCCGTCTTCGAAATCATCCCAGAGCAAGATGCCGGCCGTTTTTAGATCTTCGACCATGATGTTATCGAAACGGCTGCGATTGAAGCTAGAATACAACGCTACGGTCCCGGCATTTAGCGATGAATCACTAACCGAGAAGACGAGTTGTCCATCGACCAGCACGTTTAGTTTACTTCCTTCCGCAACGATCGTGATTTGATAATTTCTGCCTTCCACATAGGACACACTGTCTTTGGCGAGCGTGGTGAAGGTACCATTCACTCTTTTCTGCAGCAGACGATAGCTCTTCTGCTGCTTGTTCCAGATGAACCGGTAAAAGTTAAGGTCGTCCTTGAAGCGAAACAGGGCCCCGATTTTATCGTCGTCCATGGATTTCATTGTGAGCGTGAATCTGTAATCGGTCCAGCTGCCCTTGCCGATGTGGGAGACCGAGGGGGACGATCCGGTGATAACGCCAGTGGATCCGCTGCTAGTACCCGAAAACCCCGTCGTTGTACCAGTCGTTCCGCTGCTGGATGTGCCCGACGAGGTGCCATTTGCTGTGGTTGATGTGCTTAGCGGCGCCTGCGCGCAGGCGGAATTTGATGGAGTGGAAGTGCCGGCACTGTTGTAGGCGCTTACGCGATAACAGTACGAGCTACCTTCCACTACAGTTGTGTCTATATAAGCCTGCACGTTACTGCCTAGCGTGGCGAGCAGGTTAAAACTACCTCCTGCCGGCATGCGCTCGATCTTAAATCCACTTTCGTTGTTTGAATTATCGGTCCAGTTAAGAGCAAGGGATGCTGCGCTGGCTTGCGCGGGCACCGAAAGAGAAAACACCATGAGAAGTAATCCAAGGCACAAAACAGCTTTCGGACGCATTCAAGACCTCCTATCTCGAAGCCGTAAGGCGCGACTCAGAGACATGTGAGGCTCTGCGTTCGCTAGGCAACCCTGCTGCCATATCCCATTGGGGACTTAGGCCAGTGGCTTTGCGTCTCACGCTTTCGCGTGGTTTGCCCTTAACAAGCTCGCTGCGTGTGTGATTTGTAGCTGTTTTTCAGCAAGCATTATGCCACGTTCGTCGAAGTGACTTTTTGGAAGCAAGATCTGAACATTGAAAGGAAGTCTGTGCCATTTTTGTTGTGCAAGGCGTTAGACAAATCTGAAAACGTTTGATCGCGTAAAGTCGTTTGGTTACAGATTGTTCAATTACTGGACGAAAACGTAAAGGGAACTTGGCGCATGATAAATAAATTGAAGAGTGGCCATCACTCGCAGGATGTACCTTTGTCGGGAGTGTTCTTGCGGTACTCCTGTTTTGGACTGCGCTCCCGGTCAGGTTGCAGTCAATGAGAGCACGGACTATGTGAGGTTCTATGAGCCTTTCGTGAGACAAAGCCGGCTTCAATCCTCCACGACGGCGCGAACTGTACTCGCTTCTAAAGATTCTCGAAACTAGCCGCTGCCCTTTTGTCAATCTGCCGGAACCGCGGCTATCGGTGGGACGTAGGGTTGACCGAAGCAGATATGGAAAACTGACGCTGGCTTAATTAAACCCAAGCTGGTGGCGCAGATCGAGCTTAATGAGTGGACGCCAGATGGTCATTTCCGGCAGTCGAGTTTTGCCGGCCTGCGAGATAAGAGAGCCGTGGCAGATCAGGCGAGAATAATTATGTTGTTCCTAACGTGGCTGCTGCACGCTTAGATTGCCTGCTGACGCTGGAAACTTCGGCACGGCGGTAACTGCCACGGCGAAGGATCGGGTACCCCACCCAACTCATAGGCGCCGGCATCACATGCCGCTGCAGCCGCTCACGTAAAACTTCGTTGGTCTCTGTCCGGGCAGGCAACCTGAATTAAACTGGCATAGCGCTTGCTGCCAACAGATCATCGTGAAGAACAAAGCGATTTGTTGGCAATTAAGTGCCCTTGGACTTACCGTTTTCCTCACCGGCTGTGCAGAACTCGTGATCGCGGAGCCATATCTCTCTCGCGTGCCGGAGCCATACTCCTCTCACGTGCGCGTACCCCCGGGACACCTGCCACCGCCCGGTCAGTGCCGCATTTGGTTCCCTGATCGGCCGCCAGGTCATCAGCCGCCGCCGGGCGATTGCTATCGACTACAATTCGAAGTGCCGCCAGGAGCGATTCTTGTTCGTGGCGGCTAACAACAGGGACGCCGCCTTTAATGACCGTGACGGGCGGCGCGGCGGGGTCGGACCACGCTACAACCCGCTCAAAATTGCGAGGTCGATCATGGCGTAACGCTTGGGAGCCTTCTGAATTTCGCGATAGCCGCTTTGCTCCCAGTCACCAGGATGGCTTGCGGCGCCCGCCCGAACCATGTTGAGATCGATGTAGAACCAAACAGCGATGCAGATGCTCGTCGGCTTCGATGGCCGACGCGTGATAACGATCCTCCCAGAACGCCCCGTGCCGATTTTTCCGCTCGTTATATTCTTGCGCCGTTCGTCCGCCGATGAGCTGCATACTCTGCGCGATAACATCTCCGCCGGTGTCCTTCACTAGCAGGTGGACGTGATTGGATGTCACCATATAGTCAAGCACGCACAGACCGTACCGCGTCTTTGCTTCAAAGAGCCAGTACAGATAACGGCGACGGTCCCGCGCAAACTTCTGCCAGGTTTACCTTGGTTTTTGACCGAGGTTTCGGGTCTTAACGTTTTGAACGGAGCGCAGCGGTTGAACTACTTGAACGTCTTGAACAAATTTATTCTAGCAGCGGTGCGTAATGTGCCAGACGTATCCAGGTAAGAAATAGCGGTTCGCCCCTCGCGGCATCGTTCTTTCTTAGAGGCCGCTTTTCGGCCTCAAAACTGGCCTTCTAAGCGTCTAACGATGCCTTTTATGCTATCTTGTGTTTGTCAAATCAAGAACTTGCTTCGGTGCGACCCAAGACCTGGCCAGCCATTTCGTTTGCGCATCCCGCCTTTAACTGGAGAGCAGGCTAAAATTATCGATGAAGTACCTTCGCCCGACACTCTGCTGCTGACGCTCTCCGATGATCTCTGTCGCGAGTTTATCGTGTGGGAGCGTCCGGGTCTGCTCGGCGATCAATCGATCGAGGCATGGGTCGCCGAGAACATTGTCGAGCCGCTCACTCGTTCGAGATTCAAGCTGCAGGAGCCGAAAACTCTCAAGACGCGGTTCGGCACAGTCGTGGCACTACTCTACCGGGCGGCGGGAGGCGCACCGTGCATTGCAACCGCTGGAAAGGCCAGCGAGAACATCCCACCCAAAGCGGACGCCGAAGTTGGCTGGTACGTCTTTCATCACTCGGGGTCATTTTACCGGCTGATCTACGTGCTCGGGGTCGGACCAAATATGAAAGAGTCTTGGTTGGTTCGCCGTGCACCGGTAGAGACCGTGCTCGCCCAGTTTGCAGAGGGGTTCGAGTTCGTCGGCGATGCAAATAAGCCATAAACTCGGCTCAGCCAATTTGAAACGACGTGCAGCATGCCCGCGCGATCTCGTGCGCCGCCGTACCTTTCTCAAAGGCTAGTTGTCCGCAACGCGGTATTGCGCAACGCCCAAGCAGCATCGCTTATATTTTTTGCCTGAACCGCACGGGCAAGGATCGTTACGGCCAACCTTCGGCGCCGATCTTTCGGTGCGTCTCGCAGGCGACAGAAGGCCCTCGGGGTCGCCTTCGCGTGCGGCGAGCCATGCGGCTTTGGCCAATAGCAGTGATCTGGCTCCGCCGATGTTTTCCACCCCTTGCTCGACCAGCCAGCGGCATGTCTCGCGATATATGCGCAGATCTTCACCTCGTTCTTCCCAGCTTTTTCGCTCGCGTTCCCTCAAGAACTCCTCTTGTTCGTAGTGCTCGAAAAGCTCCTCATCCAGATCATCAAAAAGCTCGAAAATGTCCTCTACGCCGTCGTTACTAACTTCGCCTAAAAACCTCACTTGACACAGCGCCGTCTGAAGCGCTGTTTCCGGACAAACCGGCAGCCCCGTCGGTCTTTCGACGAGACCGCCGCAGTCCTCACAGCGCTCGGCACCCTTCTCTGGCTCTGTCAGAATCTCTTCCAGGGACTTAGAAGGAGGTGAAACCCGGTCCGCCAACGTCGCTACCTCACGCCGTATGATCACTGTCATACCGACCCATCCGAACTCGAAACGACCCCAAAGCGGTTCCGGCCGATATCGTGTTTTCCAGTTTCCCCTCCACGGAAGCGGTTCGGATGATCCTAAGTGCAGGTTACTCAGCGCATCTTCGAATTCTATGCGTTGCCACGGAAAACATTTTTGATAGGCGGCATAGAGCGCCGGGACCGTCTCCTTTCGTCCCAGGTCGCTCAAGGCTTGCGCCACCACATCGGCCAGATCGAGATCGCGGGAAAGAGCATCGAGGAGGATGGAAGTCGAATCGTCATGGCGCAGCCATCCGAGCGCAGCATACCCGTAGATTCGAACGATCGGATCCGCATCCGCCGCGAGCTGACGGAGCGCCGGGATCGAAGCCGCGCCGATTTTCACCAGCGCCTCCGCGGCCGCCAGCCCCAGCTCTTCCTCCTCGGTGAGCCGAACTTGATCGGCGAGAGGCTCGACGGCGGTTGGATTGCGCAACTCACCCAAGAGAATGATCGGCCAGAGCAGATCGCGGCTATCGTCGGTCCGCGAGCGACGGAGAGTATCGCAGAGCGCGGGAACCGCCTCCTCGCCCAAAGCGAGCACGCGTTCCATCGCCCGCACCGGCACACCGACCGGCCAGGTCGTCATTACGTCGATCAGTTCGTCCAGCGAGGAACTCGAAAAATCAGCCATGCTACCCTGCCGTTTCCCTCGTCAAGAGCGCTGCGGCTCTCGTTGAACATGCGAATCACTTCGATCTTGCGCCATCTTCTTATCGAAAATCCGGGCGCGAAGATTCCTTTTTCAGCAAGAAACATCCAAGCCTCGCCGCTCGCATCGACGAACCGCGCTTTCTTCTCATCCGCAAGCTCCACACCGGCAAGCCGCCGCTGCAGCGCAGCCGGCGAGTGCGCCGCAAAAAGATCGCCGTCAAAATCACAGATCAACGGAAATTTCGGCTTACGAAAAGCAAACGTGATCGCATTGGTGTTGGAATCCATCTGGTTGAAAACAGGGGCGCGTCAATCAGGGATTAACATATTCCGCGAGGGTTGAAAAAGAGAATAAAAAAATTCTCAAGGTAAGTCTGTGTCTTTTTTTCCTGCCTGCTAATGGGCGACCCGCGTCAAGAAAAATTCCTTTTTCACGGTGATTCATCCGGCGCCACTCCGGAAACGGTCTCGATATCGAGGCGCAAGATGCCGGCTTGTCGGATGAGATCGACGATCTGTACCACCCGTCCGTGCTTAGCATTTTCATCGGCAGAAATCGTCACGAACGAGCGGTCCGCCTCCGGGATTGCGTCGAGCCGTCGCTTCACGTCATCCAGCGTCTGTATCTGACCATTGACGTACATGCGGCCGTCCGCATCGACCAGAATCCGCATGACGCGAGGATCGTGCGTAGTAGTCGCGCCAGTGACTGACCGTGGAAGAGAAATGCGCACGACGGTCTGCTCTGTGAACGTGGCCGTCAAGACAAGGAACAGCAGCACGGTGAACATGATGTCGATGAGGGGCGTCAGGATGATTTCACTGCCCGGGCGGCGGGCTGGCCGAAAGCTCATGAGCGGCCCTCCTGAATCAGCTCCTCGAGCGCTAGACCAACCGCTTCGAGCTGGGCAATGGCGCTGTCGGCGAGACCGAGCAGGTAGCGATGGGATATCAATGCGCAGATGCCGACAATCAGACCCACGATGGTTGTGTAAAGCGCCGTCCCTATGCCGCCGGCCAATTGATGGGGGCTAACGACACCTTGGGACGCGTTGAGTTGTTGAAAGATGAGCACGATCCCCACGACGGTCCCGAACAACCCCAGGAGAGGTGCGAGCGTGGTGATAAGCCCGATGGCGTCGAGCCCGCGGTCGAGCTCTCGCGCCAGTTCCCGTCCCGCCTGTTCGATGTGCTTGTTGAGCCGATCGGGGGGCAGGTCCGCCACCGCCACGGTCCGCTCAATCAGTCTCGCGACATGCGATCGGTTGCTCCGCGTGACCGACAGGACCCGTGCGAAGTCATGCGCGCCGATGAGGGTGCCGACCTCGGAGAACACATGCTCCCCGGCGCGGCGGGAGCGGTGAAGCTGCACCCACTTTGCCAGTGTCATGGCAGAACCCACGATGGAGCAGAGGAAGATCGGCAACAGCGTCAGACCCATTGCCCATGCTTCGATGGTATCCGGTAGCTTCATCATGACGCCCGTTCCTCGCTATCGGAAAGGCAAGCCCCGTACCCTCGCCAGGACGCCGCCATGCACTGGGCGACGATGGTCGTTGCCCGTTCGGGGTGCGAAGTAGTCCGGTTCCGAAACGGGGACTTCTCGACCTGTGAGGGCCGGTCGAGGGCTGTGCGCGGCTGTATAGGAAATTTAAAACCACGTTTTTTGGACTGGAGATATATCCCCGAACCGGCGAAGGTGCCAATCGTCGGAGCGTTTAGTGAAACTCGCGGTTTTGCTTCGGTCGGCTCCGGCGGCACAGCGCTCGGAAACGCGCGAAGTGTTGCGGATGGAGCCGCTCGCTCGAACTCATCAAAGCGACACTGCGGGTTCATCAGGGGCAGGCTTGCGTATTGCGTTGTGATCTTACTTGCTGGAGCAGGGACTTTTCAACTTTTTCATCTCGAGCCGCTGCATACGTTGAGCATAGCCGACTGATCACGGAAGGGTCACGCTGCAGCCGCTTGCCGACCTCCTTGATACTAATCCTGCACCATTCCCGACCCAAGTACACCAACATCGATCTCGCCCCGATCCACTTTCTCTGCCGACCTGCTTCCGTCAACTCTTTCTCGGTTGCTCCGTGTGCCTTCGCAACATGGCTAACTCAGGTCTCAGCGTGGGTCGGACCGAACTATGCATCCGACGCTGTAACGTAAGAAGTTGTTTTGAATGCTTAGAGGCTCACTTTTGCCCCTGGAAACTGCATTGTAAGCCTCTCCCTGCTCCCGCAACGTGTAGGCTCCGTCGGCCTTTTCGACCGAGCGATGGATCGCCCACTGC
>Ga0210113_1000041_pt1 | contig 27308 bp, 25 predicted proteins | sample MayberryNW_Catta_5_FD_185523 | JGI IMG/M metagenome (GOLD analysis project Ga0210113, IMG submission 185523) | Wetland microbial communities from San Francisco Bay, California, USA, that impact long-term carbon sequestration -... | ecosystem: Environmental > Aquatic > Marine > Wetlands ...
AAAGCACGCCAACGTTCTCGACCATATGATGGGCTATTTCTCCGATGAGCTGTCAGCCGCCGAGCGCCGGGAGTTGGTGGAGATCATTCGCGACTACCGCCGCCAGCTGATCCCCCTCATCGTGCCAGTGACGCTGATCCACCACTACGTGAAAAAGTACGGCGTCGAATATCTCGAAAATCAGGTTTATTTAGCGCCGAGCCCGAAAGAGCTCATGCTGCGCAATCACGTTTGAATTTGCCGCTCGCAGGTAACTTGTCGTGAAGATACATCAATTGCAGACCGAATTGTGGCTGCCGCGGCCGCGCAAACAAATTTTTGCATTCTTCGCCGACCCGCAAAACCTCGAACGCCTCACCCCGGCTTGGCTTCATTTCGAGTTTGTGACACCGCTCAAGGGCGAAATCAGACAAGGCACGTTGCTCGACTATCGCTTGCGGCTGCACGGCATTCCGCTACGCTGGCAAAGCGAAATCGCCGTCTGGGATCCGCACCATCGCTTCGTCGATCGACAAACCAAAGGGCCCTATTCCGTCTGGGTGCACGAGCATACGTTTAAAGAACGCGACGGCGGCACCCTCGTCGGCGATCGCGTCGAATACGCCGTGCCCGGCGGCCGGCTCGTGCAGAAATTTTTCGTTGCGCCGGATCTGCAACGGATTTTTCGATACCGCCACCGCGTGCTCGAGGAAATTTTCAAACCCGAAAGCCGGGCAGCGGCCTCATAAGATGGCCGACGTTAACGTCGGACACCTTTTTCGATCGCGGCAATATGCTCGATGTAAGCCTTGCTGTTAAACTTTCGCGAGGGGCTTTCGTAGGACATATAACGAATCTTGCGCTTCGGACCTCAGGCGCGGCCATGTTTGCGACGATTACCGCGCATTCTCTGCCAGGGCTGCAATGCGGCGCAACATCCCGCTAAAAATCAGCTTGTGCACCGGATACAAAGCGTACCAGTAAGCCAGGCCCGCCAACCCGAGTGGATCGAAGATCGCGGTTTGACGGATCGACGCACCGCTCCCGCGCGGCTCGACGTCGAACTCTAGCCATGCGCGACCCGGCAATTTCATTTCCGCCCTAAGGCGCAGCTGGCGATGATCCGTAAATTCCTCAACGCGCCAGAAATCCAAAGCATCGCCGACCTGCATCGAATCCGGATCGCGCCGACCCCGGCGAGTCCCAACACCACCGAAAAGCAAATCAACAAAGCCCCGCGCTCGCCACAGCCAATCGCCATAATACCAGCCGGTTTCGCCGCCGATGCGTCGGATAGACCGAAAAGCAATTTCCGGAGAAACATTGACCGTAACCTCTCTGGAATCAACAATCCGATTGCCAGACCGCCCCCCGGCCCGGCTGAAGGCTTCTCCTCGCGAAGACCAAGCATCGGACCACTTCGTGGCAGCCAATTCGCGATCCTCATGGATGATGGCTCGGGCAATGATCTCCCGAATCCCTTTCGGCCGGATCGAAAATAGTTTGAGTGCGATCGGATCACGCACGACTGTGGGGTTTCTGATGCTGTCGATGAGCTTGCGGCCGACCCGCGCATAGACGGGCGTCACCAAACCCAGCCAAAGACTCGAGAGGCGCGGCGTCAATATCGGTACCGAGAACATGAACCTGCGCAAATCGCGCTGCCGGGCATACTCGCGCAGGATGTCTTTGTACGAAACCTGATCGGCACCGCCGATTTCAATAATGCGATTGCCGGCGTGACCAAGATTTAACGCTGCGACAAGATACTGAAGCAGGTCTTCGATGCCGATCGGTTGAGCCGCGATCGACACCCAAGCCGGGCAAATCATCACCGGCAAGCGCTCCACCAACGCCCGGATCATCTCAAACGAAAGACTTCCCGAGCCGATGACGATCGAGGCGCGAAACTCGATCAACTCGATGCCAGTGGCACGGAGCGCTTCGCCCACTTCCTGACGGCTGCGCAAGTGAGGCGATAGCGCCCCCTCGCCCAAGCCGCCAAGGTAAATGATGCGCCGAACATTAGCCTCCCGCGCAGCTTCTGCAAAATTGCTTGCGGCTTGGCGATCCTTTTCCTCGAAGGATCCCGTAGACCCCATCGAGTGCACCAGATAGTACGCGGTGTGCACCCTCGCCAATGCACCCGCGAGTGACGCGGTATCCAAGCAGTCGCCGAGCACCACGCTCGTACCCGCGCCGACGCGACCGCGAAGCTCCTCCGGACGCCGCGCCATACAACGCACCCGATAGCCGCCCGCCTCCAAGGCTTGAAGCAATCTTCCGCCGACGTATCCCGTGGCGCCGGTTAACAGGATGAGATTCGGACGATCCATGGGCGCTTGATGCTGCCGCGCGGTTTCCTATCATTAATTGAGATTCGCTACCTCATTATTTATAGAGCCAAAGCGATAGGAAACCCAATCGGTGGGAGTAGCTCCGCCCACTTGCCTCACCACGAGTTTCCTGCAAGAAAATCTTAGGTTCGGTAAATATATGCCATCACGCATGCCCGGAGCTGATCTTCCAAAGCCTTTCGATGGCAGCGAGCATCGATCCTTCCATTGGCCAGGGGGTCATTGCGCCGCCTTGCTGGTGCATGGATTTCCTGGGACTCCGGCGGAGATGCAACCGCTAGGAGTCGTGCTCAAGGACGCAGCTTGGACGGTTCGTGGATTGATGCTCCCCGGATTGGGTGCGGACATCGAGAACCTCGACAACTGCACGCATCGGGATTGGTCCGGTGCGGTGAGAGGAGCTTTAGATGAGTTGAACCAGCAGCACTCGGTAATTTTGTTGGTCGGCTATTCCTTAGGCGGGGCTCTGGCATTAAACGCCGCGCTGGAACAGCGGCCGGCCGGTCTGGTACTCCTCGCGCCCTTCTGGACTTTCGGAGATGATTGGTCGAGCATCCTATGGCCGGTGGTAAGATTGATCTTCCGCCGCGTGAAGCCTTTGAAACGCGCGGATTTCTCCACGGGCGAGGTTCGTCACGGGCTGCAGCGGATGTTTAAGAATATCGATCTGGAAAATCCACAGACCCAACAAACCTTGCGCCAGCTTACCGTGTCGCTGAAACCGATCGTACAAATCCGGCAACTGGGACGGCGCGCATTCACAGGAGCATCGATGATCGATGTCCCAACATTGGTGATTCAAGGTAGCCGGGACAAGATAATTCCGCCCATTCGGACGCGGCGACTCATAAATGGTCTCGGCAATTGGGTGGAATACCATGAGGTTGAGGCCGGTCATGACCTGGTGGATCCGGAGAGCGGGGCTTGGGATCACATTAAAGAACGCCTGCTGCTGTTTGCGGCACTCGCTTCCAAGGCAGGCCGAAACCCCAACACCGGACGGTTCTCTTGAATAGGTTAGACCGACAAAAACTGTTAGATAGATTATACGTTGATTCCTTTTCGCAAAGTCCGATGCAAACACCCGTTCTTGACCTCGTGCCTCAATGGGTGAAAGTTCTCATGCTTGTGCCGGTGCTGGTGGTCTATTGCGGCTGGTTCGTGAAGGCCACTGCGGGGCAGGAAGAGCAGCTACTGCCACCCGGTACTTACCGGCTCGAGATGATCATGGTCTCGACTACGCGCGTCCCCTTTTTTGGCGCCTCGAAATCGGCCTCTCGCTCAGTTTCGTTGGTGCAGATCTACCGTGACGGCGCTAGTCTTACCCAAAGCCACAAGGCCTGCGATTTCCGCGTGCTCGAAGACTCGATGATGATCAAGATGGTGTTTCCGGAAAAATTCATCGCCGCTCTGGCCAATCACACCTATCCGGTTCAATTGGAGAGAGAGGGTCAAGGTTGGAGCTACCACGCCGATCTCGGCGTAGAACGAATCGGTTATCGCGACTCCGGCATAGAAGACAAGCTGCCGGTCAAGGCCGATGATCCCGCGGTTTTCGACTGGGACGGCGACGGCCATCCCGGCGCCACTTTGAAACTCTCCATCCCGCTGTTGCCGACCGGCGAGCTCTATATCGTGCAACGGGGTCAATCGATCCTGACCGGCCGAGTCGTGCGACCGGGAAGAATCGAAGGCAACATCGAAGTGCGTCAGTTCGATCAGCGCGTGATCGGCGCTTGGCCGGGCTTTCTCGCCAAGTCCCCGGAGATCGAGCCCGACCCGAAGGAGAGTCGTTTTACGTTGAGCCCAGTCGCCGAGGATACGAGCTGCGAGATGTTGCGAGCTTCGGCGACGAAACCTTGACTGAAGGTGAAGCTCGCCGGCGCGCTCTTGGAATAGCATTGAGCCCATCGTGATCGGACTAGGCGATAAAAAAAACCGCATCCAACTTTCGGATGATCCGAGCGCCGAACGTATCTGCGTGATCCTGCCGGCTTTGAACGAAGCGGAGCGCATCGATCGCGCTCTCGACGGCCTAATCTCTCAACCCCAAGAAGTTCACGAGATCTTGATCGTCGACGGCGGCTCGACCGACGGCACACCCGCCATCGTGCAGCGCTATCGCCAGTCCGATCGCCGCGTGAGCGTCGTCGACGCTTGTCCGGTCGATCCACATTGGACCGGTAAAGCTTGGGGGCTCCATTGCGGCCTGCAGCGTTCCGATCCAGACTGCCAGTGGATACTCTGTGTCGATGCCGACGTCTCGCTTTCGTCCAATTTGGCACGCTCGCTGTTGGCGCACGCGCGAAAGACGGGCGTCTCGGCGTTCTCCGTCGCAACTCGACAGCACCTTTCCGGAAAGCTCGAAGCGCTGATTCATCCGCCGATGCTGACCACGTTGGTCTATCGCTTCGGTTCTCCGGGAAAGGCGACCCGTAACGTCGACAAGGTCCAAGCCAACGGCCAATGCTTCTTGAGCCGGCGTGAAACCTTGCTCCGCACCGGAGCCGTTAGCGCAGCGCGAGCATCGCTTTGCGAAGACATCACCATCGCGCGCCGGCTGGCCGAATGCGGCGAGGCGATCGGCTTTTACGAAGCGGCGTCGGGTTTGATCGGCGTACGCATGTACCCAAGCTGGCGTGAAACTTGGGTCAACTGGCCGCGCTCACTACCGCTCCGCGATCAGTATTTTGGCTGGCGCCAAGCCAGCCGCCTTGGCACGGCGCTCGTGCTCCAAGCCTGGCCGTTGCCGTTGCTGATCGCGGGATTCTCGTTGGGCGCGGCTCTCTGGGTTCAAGTCATCCTCGGAACATTGTTTGCAATCCGCGTCGGTGTTTTAATCGGCGTCGCCAGGGCCTATCCCAATAGACCGTGGACTTATTGGCTGTCGCCGCTTTGCGACTTGCCGGTTATCACCCGAATCATACAGTTCGCGCTCAAACGCCGGCACAGCTGGCGCGGACGAAGTTACATTAGGCGCCCTGGCGGCACCTTTGAACCGGTCAGTCAGCAAGATTAATTTCCAAAAATCATCAGCCCTGGCGCCGTGCCACGATTGTCTGAAATCACCATCGAAAAATCTATGCGGCTTATCGCCCGCGGCCTGGCAGCCGGGCGTTTGAGAACACAAGCCTCAGGACTGGAATATATCCCCACCGAAGGCCCGGCTTTGATCGTCGCGCGGCACTATCATCATCTCTATGACGGTGTCGCACTGGCTGCGGCCCTATCGCAACCTTTTCACATCGTTGTGACTTTGGACTGGGTAAGAAGCCGACCCGGCAAATTACTGATGACTACGCTCACCAAAATGGCGCGCTGGCCGGTGCTTCTGCGGGCCGAGGCTGTAGCGCTCGCTCACAAACGCGGCACTCGCCTTTTTTCGTCGAGCGAGGTTTTTTACCGTCAGCGTCACGCGTTAGGTCAAGCCGTCGATCTCCTTGTCGAAGGCAGGATCCTGGTGATTTTTCCCGAAGGCTACCCGAACATCGACCCGACCTACACGCCCAAAATCACGTCCGATGAATTTCTCCCGTTTAGGGCCGGCTTTGTCAGCATCGCCGCCGCCGCGGAGAAACGCTCCAAGCGGGAAATCCCGATCATCCCCGCCGGGCTCCGCTACACGGAGGGGAGGCCGTGGATCGCTCATCTAAGGTTCGGTCCAGCAACTTATCGCGACAGATTCGACGACACTCCCGGACTGATCTCCAATCTTGAAAGGAGCGTACGGCAGCTCTCGCGGTTCCGGTAACATTTCACCCCGCCGATCTTCACCGCAACCCTTGTCCATTAATCCCGGCATACCTGTAGATCGCGAAGCCCGAAAGACCCATACTATAGGTCTGACATTCACGCGGGCACACTCGGAGGATTGTATGCCGCGGAATCAAGGCAAGCTTCGGATTGGAACTTCCGGTTTTCACTATAAACATTGGCGGGGCATTTTTTACCCGGACGGTTTGGCGACATCCCGGTGGTTTTCATATTATGCCCAACAATTTGACACGGTTGAAATCAACAATACCTTCTACCATCTGCCATCCGCTGCGGCATTTGACGGTTGGAAAAAGCAAGCCCCGCCGGGTTTCCTCTACGCCCTCAAGTTCAACCGTTACGGCTCGCATTGGATGCGGCTCAAGAATGCGCGCTCAACCATCGGCAACTTTTTCAATGTCGCTAAACGGTTGAAAGAATCCCTCGGTCCGATCTTGGTCCAGCTGCCACCGCGTTGGAATGCCGATCCGCAACGACTCGAGGATTTTCTCAGCACCGCGCCGCGTTCTCTTCGCTGGGCGGTTGAATTCCGCGACCCGAGTTGGCTCTGTGATGAGATTTACAGGATTTTAGAGCGACACCAGTCCGCTCTCTGCATTCATGACATGATCCAAGATCATCCGCGCGTTATAACCGCTGGTTGGACTTACCTGCGCTTTCACGGCAATCATTATGCGGGGACTTACTCGCCGCAGAAATTGTCGGCGGAAGCAAAGTGGATCAAACAACAGTTAGCGAGGCGGTTGGACGTGTTCGCGTATTTTAATAATGACGCCCAAGGATATGCGGTGGAGAACGCCGCCGAGCTAAAAAGTTATGTAAAAAGCAACCGGTAAAAACCCGCTAAGCAATTGTGCATCGTCACAGGCTCATTGAGCGGCGAGGTCCGCTCAAAGTTGATCGCGATACTTGAACGGATGCAAAATATCGCAGAGCATAGTAGGCGTCCAAGTACTGGAAGATGTCGCGTCGCTATCCCATGAATTTCGAAGCTCCAAACTTTGGTGACAAAGATTCTGTGAATGGCCACCTGCGGCGCACTGGAATAAACCCGAACCGTTGGTACATGATCGCTAAGGCTTCCGATGTCAAAGAACGCCTGCTGGGACGCGAGATCTGGAAGCAGCGCGTCGTGGTGTTTCGAACCCTCACGGGAGACATCCGCGCGTTCGAAGACCGCTGCGCGCACCGGGGGGTCCGCTTGAGCCACGGCCGGATCGTCGATGGGAATATCGAGTGTCTATACCACGGCTGGCGCTTCGACGCTGCGGGGCGCTGTGTTCATATCCCGCATTTGGCCTCTAAACCAACCTTGCCGGAGTGCGGAGTCAGATCCTTTCCGGTCATGGAAAGACACGGTTTTGTCTGGATCTATCCGGGCAATCCGGAAGGCGCTCATACCAACTTGCCCACGGCGATGACCGAATGGGATGATTTCAACCAGATTCACAGCGTCGCTCGACTAACGTGCCGCGCGCATTTTTCCTATCTGGTGGAAAACCTCATGGACATGTATCACGGCAATCTGCATGCCCAATATCAGGTATGGACGGCCCAGGCATTACGGGAAGTTCTTCAGACGGACAATCAGGTGACCGCCAAATACGACGCGACCACATACTATCGTGTGAAAGATTTGAGCTCGATTCTTGAGCTTTTCATTCCCTGGCTGCGAAAGCTCCACGCCGCCCCTTTGACGGTGACGTACGATTACCCCAACTGGCGATCTACGCTTGGTGACGACTTCAAGATCTTCTGTTTGATCTGCCCGGTCCATGAGCGCCTCACCGATGCCTACCTGATTCACTACACTTCCCTTGAAAGGTTCGCGGCTTTAAACGGTTTGCACCCGGCCGTCCGCCGGCTGATCAAAGGCGCGCTCAATAACGTAGCGCGGCGACTTTTGCAAAATTTGGTCCGGCAGGACGTTTTGATGATTGAAGAAGAACAGGCCGCCTTCGACGAAAATCCGTTCCGCCAACCGTTTGAAGTCAACCGCACCATCCTTCGAGTCCAGCAGTTAATCCGCCGGCAAGCCGCCGACGGCGCAGGCGCGGACTAACTCCAACCTCCAATGATCTTTTCGTGACTATGCTCGAACGATTGCTACAGCCGTATATCCGAAAAAAACTTAACGGCTATGTAAATGCGATCAACACGGTCGATCCGAGCAAACCCAAAAACATGAGTCGGTCTCATACCGTCGCGGTGGTGGGAGCCGGACTGGCCGGAATTAGTGCGGCGTCTTTGCTCGGTGAGCGCGGCTTCGAAGTCACCTTGTTCGAGCGAAACTCCTACCTCGGCGGCAAAGTGGGCTGCTGGGAAGCCACTTTTCCGGACGGCAGCGCCGCGAACGTCGACCACGGCTTTCACGCTTTTTTCCGCCATTATTACAATCTGCGCGCATTTCTCGACAAAATCGGCGCGAGCCGCCGCTTGCAGAACATCGACGATTATCTGGTTCTAACCCAAGACGGCAAAAAGTTTAGTTTTAAAAACGTTACGACGACGCCGGTGCTCAACATTCTCTCGTTGGGTAGAAACAGATTCTACCGTTTTCGTGACGTGCTTTTAAACCCGCGGAGCTGGCGCATGGGCGATTTCGTAAAATACGATCAAGCCAAAACCTTTGCGGATTTCGACGGGGTCAACTTCGAAGAGTTTGCCAATCAGACCAACCTGCCTGCGTCACTCAGGCTGGTGTTTCACACCTTCGCCCGCGCGTTTTTTGCTCCGGCCCGAAAATTGAGCACGGCGGAACTCATGAAGAGCTTTCATTTTTTTTATTTAAGCCACGATCATGGCTTGCTCTACGACTACTTCGACAGCGATTATGCCGAGGCCTTGATCGAACCGGCGCGGCGTCACTTGATCCAGCACCGGGTTGTCATCGAGCTTAATCGATCCGTAACCCAAATCGATCGGAAAAACGACAAGTTTCAGGTCGCCGAGCAAGCCTTCGATTCGCTGATACTCGCCGCCGACGTAGTCGGCACGCGGCAGATATGCGTGAATTCTCCCTGGATCAAGAGTCTATCGGCAAAAAACTACTCAGAGATCATCTCCCTGGAGGCTTCCGACGGTTACGCGATCTACAGGATTTGGATGGAACGGCAGATAACTGCGCGCCTGCCGGTATTTATCATTACCCAGAAGCGCGACGTACTCGACTCGGTCACCTTCTATCACCAGTTCGATAGAGCTTCGGCGCAGTGGGCGAAGGAATCGGGCGGAGGAGTGTACGAACTGCACTGCTATGCGCTGCCGCCCGGGATGGAAGATGAGGATTTGTTGAAGGCCGCGTTTTTGGCCGAGCTACACGCCTATTTCCCCGAACTCAAAAACGCGCGGATCTTTCGTGAGCATTTGCAGGTCAAGCGCGACTTCACTGCGTTTCACACGGGGCTGCACCGAACACGGCCGGAATTTATAACCGAGATTCCCGGTTTTTATCTAGCGGGGGATTGGGTCCAAATTCCCACGCCCGCGATGCTCATGGAAGGGGCATTTACCGCCGGGCTATTGTGCGCCAATAGCATTCTCGCCAAGCACGACCTGCAGGAAGAGCCGGTTTATTCGGTGCCGCAAAAAGGAATTTTTGCCTAGTCTCGGTTGGGTCTCTCTGCGAGTTCGTCGATGTCGCTCACTTACTTCTTGATTGACCTAGCAATTATCCTCGGGCCTTTATGGCTTACGCGACACCCACGGGTCGCCTACCAGCGCAATTTCCCGGCGCTCGGGAGTGCCATCCTCCTTGTAAGCAGCGCCTATATCGGCTGGGATATGGTGGTCACAAACTGGGGCGAGTGGAGCTTCAATCCGCGCTACATCAGCGGCATCAAAGTCGGCAATCTACCGCTGGAAGAAATCCTTTTTTTTATTACGGTTCCGTACGCCTGCCTGTTTATCTACGAAGTGGTCATAACGACGGGTAGAAAAGGCACTTTCAGCATTCCGGTCGGAATCATTGCGGCTGCAATCGTGATGCTAATGGCGGGCAGCATCACCTATTCGAACCAAGGCTACACGTCCAAAGCCTTGGCCTCTTGCGTATTGTTTCTTTTGGCCGCGCTTTGGCTGGATCCTCCCCTGCTCAGAAGCCGTCAGTACTGGCTTTGGCTTGCCATCTGTCTGGTACCGTTTCTGCTTGTAAATTCCATTCTCACGGCGCTGCCCGTGGTTCAGTACAACGCTAACGCGATCTGGGGCGTGCGTTTTGGCACTATTCCACTGGAAGATTTTTTTTACAATTATTCGTTACTGTCGTTTTATCTACTGGTTTATCGCTTGGCGGGGAGAACAAGATTTCTTTCGCGCTACTGACCGTTTTCTTTCTCCGGCAGATCCGCGACCGCTTTCAGTTGAAGTTTACCTTCTCTGTCTTTCACGAGCATTTCGATTTTCTTCTCCACTTCGCTCAGCTTGTGGTTGCAAAATCTGACCAGCCCGATGCCTTTCTCGAAAGCCGATAAGGAATCTTCCAAGCTCAGCTCGCCGGACTCCAGCTGTTCGACGACCTGCTCCAACTCTTCGAGGGCAGACTCGAATTTTTGATCGACCGCCTCTTTACCGGCCATATTCTATTTCTCCATTTCGCTGACCGAGGTTGTGCTCCGGACCGGCGGCTGCCAATCGTTCGAGATCTTACGGAGCAATTCGAGCGGGTCGACTCGGGCATTGGCCAATCGCGCGCCCCAATGCAGATGCGCTCCGGTGACTCTGCCGGTCGCGCCCGACAAGCCCAGCACGTCGCCTTTTCTGACCAACTCTCCCTCACCGATCCTGATCTCGGAAAGATGAAAATACATCGTGAAAAGCGACCCGCCGTGATCCAGCACGATGCTGCCGCCGGCAAAGAAGAAATTTCCCGCCAAGACGACCTTGCCGTGGTTGGTCGCAACCACGTCGGTTCCCGCTGGCGCGGAGAGATCGCTACCGCTATGGGGTGCCCGCGGCGTGCCATTGATGATTCGTCGCCGGCCGAACGAAGACGCCGAAGCTTCGTGCGGCACGGGGCGAAGGAACGGCGCGTCCCACAGGCGCTCGTTCGAGGGTGCCGCGAACACGCGCGCGAACGCCGCCTGCTCCCGGCGAATCTCCTTGAGATTTTCCGGCGTCATCTGATCGAAGCTTGGCGCCACATTGAACGACTCCTGGCGAAAGGCTTTGGCGATGATCTTGACCGGGACTTCGTTGCCGATTTGCGCTCCGGCGTAATTCCGCGCACTAAGTCGGAGTTTAGAAGATAGCGGCTTCGCGTCAACATCAGCGCCGAGAATAGCGCTGAATGTCGATGCGTCGGTGCGATAAAAGAAAATTTTCTCTTTGCCCATCCGGCCTTCCACCGACGCGATCTCGGCGCCGGAAACCTTGACTTCGACCAACTCACCCTGGAGAACTTCCAACGGCCCGGGCCAAACGATCTGGCCCGCCGCGGCACGATGAACTATCTCGATCGGCCCAAGTAAAGTCACGATCGCGAGCATGACTGTTACACTCGTTCTCACTCTTTTCCTTCCACCCGGCAGAGCGCTTTTCCCGATCCGAAGGTGATACGGACCCGATCGCCGGCAGAGAGCGCCGCGGCATCCTTCACGATGTGCTCGTCGGGAAGCTTATGCGTGATGCTGTAGCCGCGCTCGAGGACGGCGAGCGGGCTTAGCGCGTTGAGCCGTCCCGCCTCGTGATTCAACCGCTCCTTGCACGCGCGCAAACCGCTTTGCATCCGGCGCAAAAGATCCGCCGAAAGCTCGTCCACGCGCTGCTGGTTCTCGCGCAACTTGCGGCCCGGATCGGCAAGCCGTTTGACCCGAAGAGTCAAATTCTCCCGCGCGTTGGCGAGCTTGAATTCCATGCATTTGTGCAGTTGAAGCTCCAACGCTTCAACCTGTTCGAGCAAATCGGCTTTGCGCGGTACGACCATTTCCGCCGCCGCGGTCGGCGTCGGCGCGCGCTGGTCGGCGACAAAATCGGCAATGGTAAAATCGATTTCGTGCCCGACCGCCGAGATCACGGGAATCCGTGAGGCGCAGATCGCACGCGCGACGATTTCTTCATTGAACGCCCACAAGTCTTCCAACGACCCGCCGCCACGCCCCACGATGATGACGTCGACGCCGTGTAGGCGATTCAAATCGCCGATGCCCGCGGCGATCTCCCTCGCGGCGCCGTCGCCTTGCACTTTAACCGGCCGGACGACGACTCGCCGTTCATAAAAGCGGTCGCGAAGAATCCGGAGCATATCGTGCAACGCGGCGCCGTGGTCAGAGGTCACGATTCCAACGCATGCGGGTAAAAATGGCAACAAGCGTTTTCGTTCCGGCGCGAACAATCCCTCCGCGGCGAGTTTATTCTTGAGCTGCTCGAAGGCGAGATACAGCGCCCCCTGTCCGTGCGGCTCCAGGTCTTCCACGCAGAGCTGTAAGTCTCCACGCAGCGAGTAGAGGCCGACGCGCCCATAGCAGAGCACCGCCATCCCGTTCTCCGGCACGAAACGGAGGCGCGCGCCTTGGCGGCGAAACATGACCGCGGCGATTTGGCACTTGTGGTCTTTCAAGGTGAAGTAAAAATGCCCCGACGGCGGCACGCGAAAGTTGGAGATCTCGCCCTGGACCCACAGAGCGTCGAGCCGGGTTTCCAACGTTCCTTTGATCAAATCGTTGAGCTCGCTGATCGTGAGAAACTTTCGGCTTGCTGCGGCGAACAGCGGCAGTTCGGATTGTTGGTGCTTGACGGGCGTGGCCATGGACTAGCTTTTAGCACAAAAAAATTAGCCCTCCGAGGGGAGGGCTAATTCGACGCTGGCGGATCGAGACAGCCTCAGACGAATCCTAGGCCGCCCGCTTCTGCACGATTTGTTTGAACACGTCCCAGCTCTTCAACAAATCAAGCGCCCGTTTCAACTGGGCATCTTTATCGATCGTCTCATCGCCGGTGGGACCGGAGGATGGAATCTGCTTTTCCCCCACTCCCGGCTGTTCCGGCGCCGAGTTCGGGTTTTGCTGCGGGTTGTTCAGATGGCCCGGCAGGTTTTCTTCGCGGAGATTGGGCCGCTTGATCGGTTCAGCTTTGGCATCGGCCGGCGTGTTATCCAGGACGATATCCGGCACGATCCCGGTCGCTTGAATCGATCGACCGTTGGGAGTGAAGTAGCGCGCGGTCGTCAAGCGCAGCGCCGAGCTGTCGTCCAACGGCAAGATCGTTTGCACCGAGCCCTTGCCGAAAGTTTTCATTCCCAGCACCACGGCTCGTTTGTGGTCTTGCAACGCTCCGGCGACGATCTCCGACGCGCTTGCGCTGCCGCCGTTGACCAACACGACGATCGGGAAGTCCATCCACGTGCCGTCTTTCTGGGCGAAATATTTTTGCCTCTGCGCTTCGATCCGGCCTTCGGTGTAGACGATCATGCCGGTCTCCAAAAACAAGTCCGAGACGCGCACCGCCTGGGTCAATAATCCGCCCGGGTTGTTGCGCAAATCGAGCACCAGCCCTTTGATCCCGGTTTTTTCCGCCGTGAGCTTTTCAAGCGCTCGTTGCAGATCGCGATCACTGCGCTCTTGAAACTGCGCCAGGCGGATGTAAGCGTAACCCGGCTCCAGGCTGCGGCTGCGCACGCTTTGCACGCGGATGATGTCGCGCACCAATGTGAACTCGATCAGGTCGGGGGTATCCTCGCGCTTGATCGTCAGGTTGATCTTTGTCCCCTTGAGGCCGCGCATTTTTTTGACCGCATCCACCAGAGTCATGTCCTTGGTAAACTCTTGCTCGATTTTAAAGATCTGGTCGCCGGGCTTGATTCCCGCTTTCGCCGCCGGTGTGTCTTCGATCGGTGACACGACGGTTAAAATGCCGCCCTTGACGGTAATTTCAATTCCAAGCCCGCCGAATCGGCCCTGCGTGTCGCTCTGCAATTCCTTGTAAAGATCCGGAGTCAAATAGGCGCTATGCGGATCGAGCGAATGGAGCATACCGTTGATGGCGCCAGAGACCAAGTTTTTGGTGTCGACTTCTTCAACATAGTTTTTTCTGACAATCGACAGAATGTTGCTGAACGCCTCGAGGCTTTCGTAGTCTTGCCGCCCAACTGCCGCAACGTTCGGCACCCAATGGGCCGAAAGAAAAACACCTAAAGCGATGCCGACGATCAAGAGCACAAACGGTGTTCCATGCTTTTGCACGATGCGCATTGATGATCTCCTCAAAAAATTCAACTAACTGACGCCGCAAGTCTATATCAATAGAAACGAAATATCTAACGGTTTCTAAACCACGGCAGCGGGTCGAGCGAATGGCCATCCTTGCGAAGTTCGAAATAGAGTTTCGCGCCGGCCAGCGAGTCGCTGTCACCGGCCCTGCCAAGGACCTCGCCCCGGCTGACCGATTCACCGGCTTTCTTAACGATTTCAGCGAGATGGCCGTAAATTGTATAGTAGCGCTCGCCATGATCGACAATTACCATGTTGCCATAGCCGGAAAAGCGCTCCGCATAGACAACTCGGCCTTTTTCAACCGCCTTGATTTCCTGGCCTTGCGGCGCATCGATGTCGATGCCCTTGCGCACTATTTCCGCGCTGAACTCAGGATGTTTGAATTTGCCGAACGGCGCGCTCACCCGGCCGTGAACCGGCCATTCTAAGCGGCCGCGCAGCGCCGCAAGGCCGCTGCCCGGCGGCGGCCCCGAGGGCAGCTGCCGCGGTTTGACCAGGGCGCGGCGGGCGATCTCCTCCATCATTTTTTCCAATCGCTGGGCCGCCGCCTGCATCTCTCGCAAAGCGCGCAGCCGCGTCTGCTTTTCCCGCCGCACGCTGGTCAGTAATGTTTGCTTCTTTTGCGCTTCCTTTCGGATCGCCTGCTTGGCGGCGCCGAGCGACTGTTTTTGCTCGGCGAGCTCCGCGCGCTTTGCTGCAAGCTCGTCGCGCAACTCCGCCTGGCGGCGATTTTCATCTTCGAGCTTGGCAAGCAACTCGCGGTCGAATGACAGCGCCGCCTGGAGATAATGCTGACGCTGCATCAAGCTGCCCAAGGATACCTCGCCGTTGAGGACTACAAACGGCGTGCCGCTGCGCTGCCAGCGATACAAAGCCGCCGCGCGCTTACCCAGCAGTTCGCGCCGCGCGGCAATCGAGTCGGCAATACGTGCCGCTTCCGCCTGCTTCGCTGTGAGATCCCGAGCGATCGCGCTGAGCCTGCTGTTCGCGAGCTTGATCTCCTTGTTACGCTGTTCAAGCTCGGTTTGGATTTTTTCCAAAGAATCGAGCACCGAGGTTTCTCGGTTTTCGAGCCGAGACAATCCCTTCTTCTCTTTTTCGATCTTTTTCTTGATGCCCTCGAGGTCGCGATCGACCGCCGCGGCTCCGAAAAGCACCGGCAGCGCCGCGACAGCGACCCACCCGGCTAAGTGCGCGCGCTTGAAGCGTTCCAACTCCGGACAAACCTCCTGAGAGAAATCACGCTGCCGGCCGCGCCAAGCAGCCAACCGATGACCAGCAATAAAGCCAAACTGTTCAGATTGAGAAATTGCAGCTCTCCGAGCGGCGCCAGGAAGCCGCCCATCGACGGCAGTTCGTTCTGTGCCAGCACATACACCAGCCACAAACCGCCAATCGAGATCGCGGCGGCGGTCACCCCCTGAATCATCCCTTCGATGACAAAAGGCGCCTGGATCAGCGCTTCGGAGGCGCCGACCAACTGCATGATCTCGACTTCATCCTTGCGCGCCAAAACCGCGAGCTTGACCGTGCTGCCGACGATAAAAAAAGTCGCGAGAAACAACACGGCGCCGAGAGTCCATTTGATCCATTCGACGGCCAGCACCGCCAGACCCAGGCGCTCGACCCATTCTTGAGGATATTCGACGCTGGCGATCCCGTTCTCGCCCTTGAGACGATCGGCCAATTGCGCGACGACCGGACCGTCACGCTGCGCCGGCTTGAGTAGAATTTCCACGGAGGCCGGCAGAATTTCCCGCGGCAAGCCGTCGAGCAAGCCGGACTGATGGCCGAGCGCCCGTCGAAAATCACTCCACGCCTGCTCCTGGCTGACATGTCGCACGCGTTGGACCTCCGGCATCGCCTCGACCCGTTTGACCAGAGTTTGAACGTCGTGCGCGGCAAGGCCGTTTTTCAAGTATCCGATGATCTGAATCTGGTCGCCCCAGCCCTTTAGCAACCCTTGCAGGTTGGTTTCGAGAAGCATGAAGCCGCCGAATACGAAGAGCGTCGTCGCCATGGTTCCCGCCGTCAGCACGTGGGTCCAGAACAGCTGCCGCAGATTGCTGCGCACGCGACGCAGCACGAAGCCGACGAGAAAGATCTTCACCGGCGCACGCTCTCGACCGCCGGCCGGCCCAACCAGTCGGTTAAGTTGCCGCGCTGCAGCGACAGCACCCGCGCACCGTAGCGCGCGATCACGCCCAGATCGTGCGTGGCAATGAGGATGGTCGTGCCGCGGTCGCGCATTTTTAGCAGCAGTCGCATGATCTCGTCGGCCACCTCGGCATCGAGGTTACCGGTCGGTTCGTCGGCCAGAATCAGCCTGGGATCATTGATCAATGCGCGCGCGATCGCGACGCGCTGCTGCTCGCCGGCCGAGAGCGCCAAAGGCTTGGCGTCGTAGCGATCTTTTAAGCCAAGCTCGCGCAGCAGTTGATAGGCTTTGGTGCGGCTTTCACGTTTCGACCGTCCGAGCACTTCGGCGGCGAGCGCGACGTTCTCCAGGGCCGTAATTCCGGGCAGCAGTTTGAATTCTTGAAACACCAAACCGATCTTGCGGCGCAGTTGGGCGACGCCGCGACTGCCAAGCCGCGTGACGTTCCTGCCATCGATCAGAATCTGTCCTTCACTCGGCTCCTCTTCGCGAAACAGCAACTTGAGCAAGGTCGATTTCCCCGCGCCGCTGGCTCCGGCGACAAAGACAAACTCGCCCGGCGCGATTTCCAGCGTAATATTGATCAGCGCACGGTGGTTTGGCGGATAGGTTTTCGACAGATGAAAAAGCTGGATCATCAAAACTGAAAATTCCGCTGACAAAATCGGTATTTATCGAGAAACTAACTTGACATGCGAGGAGGCGGTTGTTAGAGTTGCGGAAAGCTTCGCTTGTCTTCGGCTATCTATAAAGAATGCCGCGCCAACTTACAAGTACTCACAAATCGGAAGGGCGGGACCGATGCTGAAGAATATCAAGAAATTTCATATCGTCTTGATCAAGCCTTCCAAGTACGATGACGACGGTTACGTGATTCGTTTTTGGAAGGGCGTGCTGCCGAGTAACACGCTCAACGTTCTGCACGGCCTCACCGAGGATATTCAAGCCCGTAAGGTGTTCGGCGCTCTGCCGATCGAAGTGACGACTTTCGATGAGACCGCCGAAAAAGTTCCGCACGCCAAAATCATTCGCTGGAGCAAACAGCCGGGGACCAAGCTTCTGGTTTGCCTGGTCGGCGTCCAGACCAACCAGTTTCCCCGCGCCATGGACATGGCAAGGACGTTCCGGAGCGCCGGCATCGTTGTCATTATGGGCGGGTTTCACACCAGCGGCACGATCAACATGCTGAGCGACCAGGAGCCCGACATCCAGGAGCTTTATCGTGAGGGAATTTGTATCGTCTCGGGCGAGGTCGAAGGAAAATGGCAAGGAATCCTCGAGGATTATCTCAAGGGACAGCTAAAGCCGCTTTATAGCTTTGCCCAGGACTTGCAAAATCTAGTCGACATCGAGGACGCGCCGTTGCCCCGCACCAGCGCCAAGACGATGAAGCATTTTGCCTATTCGAGCTTCGCCACCGCCGATACTTCGCGCGGCTGCCCGTTCGCGTGCACGTTTTGTACGATCATCAACGTGCAGGGGCGCAAAATGCGCGAGCGCAGCCCGGAAAGCATCGCGGCCATGATGCGCCGAAATTATCTCGATCACGGCCTTTCATTCTATTTTTTCACCGACGATAACTTCGCGCGCAAGAAGCTTTGGCGCGAAACTTTCGAAGAGATCATTAAGCTGCGCGACGAAGGTCTCGATGTTTCGTTCATGATGCAGGTCGATTTGGCGAAAAAGCCGAAGGACTTCGTCTCGCTGGCCGCCCGCGCCGGCTGCACCCAAGTTTTTATCGGCATGGAAAGCGTCAACCCGCAAAATCTCGAAGCCGAAGGAAAGAAGCAGAACAAAGTCGAGGAATACCGCAGCATCATCAAGGAGTGGCACGACGCCGGCGTCCTGGTGCACACCGGATATATTATCGGCCTGCCGTGGGACTCCACCGAACAGGTCGCCGCCGATGTTCGATTTCTGATCGACGAAGTCGAGCCCGACCAAGCGTCCTTTTTCATGCTGACGCCCCTCCCCGGCTCGCACGATCATCGCGAGATGAAAAAGCGCGGCGAGTGGATGGATCCGGATTTCAACAAACGCGACTCGTTTCATGCCACCATCAAACACCCGTTGATGACAGCCGAGGAATGGACCGAGGCCTACGAGAATGCCTGGCGGACTTTTTACAGTAAGGAAAACATGGTGCGCAATCTGTCCCGCTGGACGGACCACCCGAGGAACTATTGGAACTTGATGTCGATTTTCTTCTGGTACAAAAACGCCGCTTTGATCGAAAAGCAGCATCCCATGGTGGCGGGCTTCTTCCGTCTCAAAGACCGCAAAAACCGCCGGGCCGGTTATGCCGTCGATTCCATCCCCGTGCACCTCTGGAAGCGTAGCAAGGAAATCACGACGCTCCTGCTGACTTGGGCAAAATTCGTCAAGGAAATGGAAGAGGTCTGGCTGCAAACGCGCAAGAAAAGCGAGACCGAAGAGCGCTGGCTCGATCAGATTCAGAAGCTGCAATCCGATATTTGGCAAGCCTTGCGCATCGGCGAGATCCACAAGCTTTACCATAATGCCAAAGAAACCTTGCCGGAACGAGTGCGCGCCATACTCGAACCGCTCGAAGATCTAACTTCGCGGGTGGTGTATGACCGCAAGGATCTCAGCCGATTTCTCAAGCAGTGGGACAACTTGAGAGAAAAAATTCAGGAACTGCGCCCGCTTGAAAGCGAAGCGGCGCGCCGCGTGCTCGACGAGATCCACAACATTCAAGCCGGCACCCGCTTGGGAAACCGCATTGCGGAGTGGCAGGAAGCCTACGCGCGCTTGCGGCTACATTTGCCTTCCAGGGCACATCTAAGCCTGGTCAGGTTCGACGCGATCAACAACCGCGTCGTTTATTCGCGCCACGAGCTGCATCGCGTCTGGTCGCAAACTATGCGCAATCTGCGCGAGTTTAAGTGGTGGCAGATCGAGCCGTGGAAGTTCACCAAAGCGATGATCAACGACTTTTCGTTGACGACGTCGTTTGCAAGTAGTTTCCGCGAATTCTCAAAGCAATAGCGAGCCGCGCCTAGCCGGCTGCCGACTCCGATTGCAGTCTGCTCAAAAAGATCTCAGAGGCGAGGCGCGCTAAAAATCGGTGAGCAGAGGCATACGTCTGCAGTACGTAGCGTGCGCAACGAAGCATATGAGTCTTTTCAGCAGACTGCTAGTGAATGACGGTCACCTGCTTGGAGAGGCTGACCAGCTGCTCGCGCACCGCCACCGCGTCCGTCGCCTCGGGGGCCAAGCGCAAATAAGCTTCAAAATCCGCCCGCGCCTGCTGAAACAGCTCCAGCCTCGAATACACCATGCCGCGATCGCGAATCTCCTCCGCGGCGCTGGGTTCGAGGGTAATCACTCGGTCGAGCACGGTTAGGAGTTTCACCAGATCGTTGCGCTTCAAATAGATTGCTTTCAAATTGCCGAGCATCCGTTTGAGGATGTCTTTTTTGCTCGTGGCTTTGAGGAAGTCGCTGCGCAGCGCGACGCTGCCGCCGTAGCGTCGCTCCAGCATGCCGCGCAGATCTTCCCGCGACTTGATTTTGCCCTGGTGGAAAGGATCGATTAGAAGCTCGGCGCCCTCCCGCCCATGCTTGACGAGGAAGTGGCCCGGAAAGCCGACACCGTCGAGCGCGATACCGACCCGCTGCGCGACTTCCATGTAGAGGACCGACAGCGTGATCGGGATGCCCTGTTTACGCTCGAGCACTTCGTTGAGAAAGCTGTTCTTGGGATCGTAGTAGTCCTCCTCGTTGCCGCGAAAGCCATGGTGCTTGAACAAGATGTCATTGAGCGCGGCTAGTGATTGATAAACATCGCCGCTGGGGCAGCGCTGGGTGACTTCCAGCGCCAGCCGGTCAAAACGGGCAAGATATGCCGCAATGTCCAGATTGGGATAATCGGTGAGCGCGATCGTCAGAGCCGCGCGACCGAGGTCGATTTGATCCTCGACTCGATCGACGGCCTGACGAAATTCGCGATAGGGATCGTGAGCCAATTTTACGCGAGCTAGCGCGGTTCGGCGATAACATCGACAAGATAAGGCAACTGCTTTTCCTTGACGTACTTGAGCCCCCGCTCGATTGCCGGCCGCAGGTCGGCAGGACGACGCACCGGCCCCTCGCCGCTGACACCGAAGGAACGTGCCATCGTGGCAAAGTCGATCTCCGGATCATCGACGTGGGTGCCGATACCGGCATTCTCCACCGGGCGTTTGCGGAACTTGGCGACTTCGATGCCGTGCTCCTCGGAATTGTAATAAGACTGGTTGTTGTGCATGACCATGAGCAGCGGGATGCGGTGTTTGGCCGCGGTCCAGAGCGCGCTCGACGTCATCAACATATCGCCGTCGGACTGAATCGCCACCGGAATATTGCCGCTGTCTTTGAGCGCCAGCGCCGCGCCGATCGATGCACCCGGGCCGTAGCCCAATCCGGCGCCGCCGCTGCCGCCGAGCGAATGATTCGGCTTGGTGAAATCCCACAAACGCCGCGTCCATCCGTTTGACGTGCCGTTCACCAGCACCCAAGGCTCGCGCTTGATCGCTTCGCCCACTTCCAGGGCCAACCAAGCCGTGGAAATATCCTTCTGCGACCCTTTGGCCTCTGCATCGGCGCGCCACTTTGCGCGCCGGCTGTTATGTTTATCGGCCAGCTCTTTCTGGCGTGCTTCGATGGCTGATTTTTTCTTGCCGTCGTTGCCGAGCAATTCGCGGCACAGTCGAGTCAACTCCGGCACCGCGACCGAGGTGTCGGCGGTGATCGGCACGTCGATCGCTTGCAGCGCCTGGTAATCGTTGGCCCAGGAGTGAACCAGCATATCGTTCATCGAAATACTGATGATTCTCACCGCGCTCGAGGTGATGTATTCCGAAAAACGCGTTTGTTTGCTCACCGTGGTCAGCGAACCGAACAGATCGCCCACGTCGAGCGCCAAGATGACGTCGGCTTTTTGCAGGATTTCGCGCGCCCCGTCGGTGGCATCGAGTGGATGAACCGAAGGGAAATTGAAGCGCGCACCCTTATCGACGACGGGTATCGCCAGCAGCTCGGCGAGCTCGATCAAGGACGGCACTGCCTTGGGGTTGCGCCCGAGTTGGTCCGCTACAATCAACGGGGTTTGGGCGTTGAGCAGCATCTCCGCCGCTCGACCTAGCGCTTCGGGGTTCGCCTGAGCCGCCGCCGGCGCGGCGTAGCGGGTCACGTCGGGGAGATCGATCGCGGCCGTAAGCGCGTCTTCCTGAATATCGGCGTCGTAGTTGATGTAGACCGGCGCCATCGGGTCGGTGGTAGCGATACGATAACCACGGATGAACGAATCCGGCACGTCGGCCAACGAATAGGGCTGGTCATCCCACTTGACGTAGTCGCGCACCTGGTTGCCTTGGACCAGCGCCGTATGGATCCAATCGATGCGCGGCCGGCGGCGCTTGGAATTCATCGGTCCGGTACCGCCCAGCACCATAATCGGCACGCGGTCGATGTAAGCGTTGAAAATCGCCATGCTGGCATGCTGCAAACCAACCATGTTGTGGGTGATCGCGATCATCGGCTTGTTTTTGGCTTTGGCGTAGCCATGCGCGATCGCCACGGAGATCTCTTCGTGATGGCAAAAAATCACTTCCGGTTTGTAGTTGCCGCCGTAGTTGACGATCGAGTCATGGATCCCGCGAAAGGTGGCGCCGGGATTGAACGCGGCGTATTCAATGTCGAAGGCCTTCATCAAATCGACTACGACGTCCGAACCGTATTGCGGTTGTTTTTTTTCTACTCGGGACACTTGTCGAACCCTCCCTCAATTTGTGTTGTGCACTCCATAGCAAGATTCCCGCACGATGGCTAGCGGCCAGCTAAGAATTCTCTCTGCCCATATCGATCTGCAAGAGCCCCTTTTGATAGAAAAGTTCCAGGGTCTCCTGTAAATCGCCCTGGCGCGCGCCGCTGTCGGAAGCTTTTCCTGTTTCCAGCGCGGCGATCGACTCCAACACCCGTTGTACCGCGGGCGCCATGAAGGAATTCAAGCCATGATGATTGAACGTGCGCTTGAGCTCGTCCATTTCTTCGGCGCGCCGTCCGGCATGAATCCGCAGGCCGACGATGCTCGAAGAAACCTTGTCGATTAAACCGGGAAAACTCTCCTCGTACTGGGCGGTGAGCTCCTTGAGCAAACCGAATCTCCGGGCGCCCATAAACAACTCGCAAAAGAGTCCTTGCAGTCCTTTGGTGAGACCGGCGTAGACGACCTTGAAAGCAGATGCCTGGTTCGTGTTCGGCCCGAGGACTTTGATCGGAATCTGGAACGCCTCCAGAGCCTCGAGCCTGCTTGCCTGGGGTCCGGACACATAGACGATCGTTCCCTTACCCATCTTTGTCGCGGAACCGATAATACAGCCGTCGACAAAATTCACTCCCGCCGGATTCAATGCCGCAGCGATGTCATCGGCAGTCATCGGCGAAATTGCGTTGGCGTCGAGGAACAAAAGATCCCTGCGCCCCGACTCTTTTACCGCTGCGGCAACAGTTTCCGCCACCCGTTTAGCCGCCGATGGAACCACGATTGAAACGATTAACTCCGCACCCTGAACCAAATCAGCCATCGAAGCCACAGATTTAACGTCCGCGTTCTCGCCTCTTTTGCGGCTCACCTCGCCGCGATCCTTATCGTAGGTCAACACTTCGACGCCGTGGCTTTTAAGCAGTTTGGCCCAATGAAAACCCATTTCACCGATGCTCATAATGCCGATTTTTTTGAAGGACACGGTTCGCTCCTTAAGTGATTTGATCGAGGCCGTATGGAATGTCTTCGCGCTGAATCTAGGCTGGCTTGCCGAACTCTGATTTTATGCTGCTCGAAAGAATCGCCGACGCGGGACGCCGCTTGGTTTCGAGTTTACGTGTTTGGAGTTAAAAGCGAAATCGGGAACTCTTAACGAAAAGCCCATGCCTGCCAGGCACCCTCCTCTATGACACAACGACCGGGTTTTTTAAAGCCGCCCATTTCGCCTTGGGCTTTTCGCGCTCGTGAGTCAAATTTGAACAGTCTATTTGCGTTGAGCGAGAGAATGTTTTCTTGTCTGTCGCTGATCTCGCAAATGGCCGCCATCATACGGCGTCTGCATCCACGACGCGCGCCTGATTGGCGTAGTCACCTTCCTGCCAGTCGTCTCTTTTCTGGAGGCTTCCTCCGCTCGACGATCCGAGATGATGATGGAGTCCAAAATTTCCATGGCTTGTTGCTCAACTGAATCCCAAGTTCCGGTTGTCGTCAGGTTTTGCCCTGACGCTTTTCGGGCGGCGGCCGCTTGCCGGTCTGTTCACCCTTGGGCAGCTGCTGGTATTTCAATTCGATCCGGTTGTCCATCGCCGCGTAGGTTTTCGCCCAATCTGTTGGACTCATCGATGTTTCTCCTTTTTCTATCTCCATGGATCACTCAGCCGCTCACTGCCGGTCAACTCGGAGTTTTTGGAAATGTTCTCCTCCGCATCGGCCCGGCTCATCAAACGCGCGTACCATCGTCACGGCTGGATGTCAAAGCAAAACGCTCGATCAAGACTGAGCCCGTCGCACAAACTTGAAGGATTGTCATTAAATCGATAGTGCGCTAACCACGAAGCGATAGCAGAAACTACCTACGAAGGAGAGCCAATGGCTGCGGACTTCATCACCAACCAGGAGATCATCATAGCGGCGCGGCGCAATCTTACCGATAACGTCTGGCACTATCTCACCGGCGGGGCTGAATCGGAAACCACGATGCGCCGCAACCGATTCGGTCTTGATAGTCTCGCCTTTCGGCCGCGCGTGCTCGTCGATGTTTCCAAGATCGATATTTCGACCACGGTGCTGGGACATCGCGTCAAAATTCCCGTGTTGCTCGCGCCCATCGGCTCGCTGCAGTCAATCACCGCTCAAGGCGGCATCGCGGTCGCTAAAGCGGCCGCGGAATTCGGCACGGTCAATTTCGTCAGCTCCGTGACTCAACCGAGCCTGGAAGAGATCGCAGCGGCGAGCCGTTCGCCAAAGATTTTTCAGCTTTACGTCCAAGGAGATCTGAAATGGGTCGAGACTCTCCTGACGCGCGTGAAGCAGGCCGGTTACGCTGCGCTTTGCCTCACCGTCGACACAGCGCACTACGGCCATCGCGAGCGCCAGATGATGGATCGTTGGCTGCCGCCGAGTCGCCGCGGTGTCGGCTACGAGTATCGCGCGCGGCTGACCTGGGAGCTTCTCGATGCCATTAAAGAAATCGCCGGGCTGCCGTTTATCTTGAAAGGCGTCGCCACGGGCGAAGACGCAGCGCTCGCCGTGGCGCACGGCGTCAGCGCGATTTACGTTTCCAACCACGGCGGTCGCCAGCTTGATCATGGGCGGGCGACCATCGACATGTTGCCGGAGATCGTCGATGCGGTTGGTGGCCGGGCCGAGATTGTGCTCGACGGCGGCATCCTGCGCGGCAGCGACGTGCTCAAGGCGATTGCGCTCGGCGCCCGCGCAGTCGCGATCGGCAAGTTGCAAGGCTGGGGACTCGCCGCCGGCGGCCAGGCCGGCCTGATACGGGTCCTGGAAATACTCGAAAGCGAACTCATCACAGCGATGGGCTTGCTCGGCATCACGCGACTGGATCAACTCAACTCCGCCTACTTATGCAAGGTACAGCCGTTGGATCCAGCTCACGAGATGAGCGCTTTCCCGCACATCCCCGGCGGACAGTTGCGTTGAAATCCAAGCAACGAGTGTCTTCGAACAGGCGCCGTCGCGGATTTTGTAAAAAATGCTTGAAATTTATTTCCAAACTGGTAAACGAGTCGGATGCTTACCGAAGAAACCACTCAATATCTGTCGACCTTTAAGGAATTTCTGGTCGCGCAGCAACTCAAAACCAAGGACCCGGCCATTCGAGAACTGCTTGAAGAAGTCAATCGTGAGCTTTTGAAACGAACGGAACGCGGCCCGGTTTGTTAGGCGATGTCACCCTGTAGATCGTAGGCGAGAGCCCGCATGGCATACGTGATTCTAGCGCGAAGACGGGCGCGGATCTCGGCACGCGCCCCGTGAGCTTGCCATTGCTGGCAGCAGCGCGGCTATAACCAAGAGCGATTCCGAATACGACCGAGGCCAAACCAAAATCGCGTTCCGCATTCATTGCATCGGAAGGGACGAATGCGGATCCAGCTCACCGCACGTTCACGGAAAGTTCTGCGATGAGACAGCCGGGTATCGCTGCTCTGACAATTGGGGCAAGTGCGCCGCTGGGGATTGCGAACGTGTTTCCATTTCGGAGAGAAGACCGTTTTGGAATGTGCGCCGATTTTCTTTTCCAGCTTGGTCAACGCATTATAGAACTTGCTCATCAGGCATAATCGTAAGTCACTACGGCCATCCGGGTCAAATTCAGGCTACCGCGGCCAATTCAATCACGGTCAAAATCGACCGGTTGATCCACTGAAAATTGAACAATTCGGCGCACCACGTCGGGAATCTTTATCCGTGTTCCTTTGTAACTCCCACAGCTGCAAAAGATTTTTCGTGACTGTCGCCAAACTGTAGCTAACGAAACCATGCCCGACGAAGCAACGGAAATCCAGGAAGCAGCACAAAGGCCTAGGCGGTGCACGTCTTGGCGCCGTGACCACGCCTTCGGCAACGATCTAAGGCAGTGTGTTCGTCGGTTACCGTTCCCCACGGGTGCGCCGGCGCGGCAACCGGGCGATCGATGGGCGCTCCCCAGCGGCCGTGGCGCGTCGGAAGTGGCGCACGAAGCAGTATCCGACCTGCTCAACGGCCGCGATGATGAGCCGAAAAGCCATGACGAAACCGCCGCGGCAAACGGCGACAGCATGGGAAATGAGAGAGGATTTGGTAGTTACAGCGTATGAGCGAGATCACTATCGCCGATGTCTTTGATTTGTTTCCCGCGATTAAGTTTGAGGAAGGCGAAAATTTGAAAGCAGAAAGAAGCATCATCAAAGATAAGACAGCCGAGATAGCGGTAGCCCTCGTACAGGATCGCCATAAAGATCCTGTCGTCATAAAGATTGTTCATCAACACCTCCTCGAGCGTACCGACTTCGCCGCGCGGACCTGGTTTGCTCCTGATCGCCAATGTGCTCCAAGCCGGCGGCCAATTCGGCATGCCACGATAGCTCATCAGTGGGTGATCGCGGAGTTGCACGGCGACAGTATCAACCACAACGGCGGAATAATGCAATATCGAGCGAGAGCCGCTTTATCGACCCTGCGCCGGAAACCCCATGGACTTTGAGGCAACGATCGAATTTTACCTTCGCCGACTACAGAGCGACTCGACGCGGATTGAACAAATTTTCACGCGCTGCAAAATGCGGGGATCCCGATCGAGGATTTTTTGCAGACTTAGCCCAATCTGACGCTGGCAACCGAGACGCTTTACAGCATGCTCACAAATAGGCGGATGCGGCTCTACGACGCGCCGACCTGCACGCGCATGTGCTCAATGCCGCCAGCGCGAAAACGAGCCGGGGCATCCGGCTTGCCAAGGAAAAGCAGTCGATAAAGATTGACGCGCGGTGGCGCTATCGTTTGCGGTGACTGCGGCGGGAGAGTCGGGGCCGGCCGATGAGCCCTGAGGAATTTAGAGCGCTTGCGCCAATCACGACCATATCGACTTTTGATGTGCGGCGCGTTGCGGGCTTCGATTCCGCGGCGGGTGCGGTGAAGATGATCTTTAATCCCTTGAGTTTTTACGAGTGGACTACGCCAGTATCATCGAGTTATTAAGGAGTCCATAATTAAGTAACTAACAAAGCGACCGAGGGCCGAGCCCTGGAGATTGCGGGCATAGGACGGAGAAGGTTATTTTTCAGG
>Ga0210113_1000049_pt1 | contig 25425 bp, 25 predicted proteins | sample MayberryNW_Catta_5_FD_185523 | JGI IMG/M metagenome (GOLD analysis project Ga0210113, IMG submission 185523) | Wetland microbial communities from San Francisco Bay, California, USA, that impact long-term carbon sequestration -... | ecosystem: Environmental > Aquatic > Marine > Wetlands ...
GCGGGGTCGCCGCCGACGAGAGCACGCGGAGAAGGTCGTCGCGATCCATGCAGGCAGTTCTACCCCGATGCGGAGCCGATGCCACGGAACGAAGCCCGTTTTCACAGCAGCGTCACATGCTCCCGTCGGTAGACTCACCCAGTCATGCCTGCGTCGATCGTGCTCGGCACTCAGTGGGGCGATGAAGGCAAGGGCAAGGCGGTCGACCTCCTCGCCGACCGCATGGACCTCGTCGTCCGGTACCAAGGCGGGAACAACGCGGGCCACACCGTGATCGCCGAGGGCCGACTGCTGAAGCTGCAGCTGATCCCGTCGGGCATCCTCTACCCCCACATCACGTCGGTGATCGCCGATGGCGTCGTCGTCGATCCGCGCCATCTGATGAAGGAGATGGATGACGTTCGCGAGACCGGCGTCGAGGTCTCCGGGCTCGTCGTCAGCGGCAACGCTCACATGATCATGCCGTACCACCTCGAGCTCGAGAAGGTGACGGAGAGGTTCCTCGGGAAGAACGCGCTCGGCACCACGAAGCGCGGCATCGGGCCGGCCTACGGCGACAAGGCGGCCCGCATCGGCCTGCGCATCCAGGATCTGTTCGACGAGAAGATCTTCCGCGAGAAGCTCGACGTCGTCCTGCGTGAGAAGAACCTGATCCTCACGAAGATCTACAACCGGTTGCCGCTCGACGCCGAGCGCATCGTCGAGGAGTACATGGTGCTGGCCGATCGTCTCCAGCCGCACGTGACCGACACGGCGGCGCTGTTGTACGGGGCCCTGACGCGAGGGGAACACGTGATGTTCGAGGGGGCGCAGGGCGTGTTGCTCGACCTCGACCATGGCACGTATCCGTTCGTGACGTCGTCGAACCCGGTCGCGGGCAGCGCGCTCGCGAGCGCCGGCGTCGGTCCCCACTGGGTCGATCGCGTGGTCGGTGTCATGAAGGCCTACGTCACGCGTGTCGGGGCGGGGCCGTTCCCGACCGAGCTCTTCGACGAGACGGGCGAGCGGCTCGGCACACGCGGCAAGGAGTTCGGCACCGTGACCGGGCGCCAGCGGCGATGCGGCTGGTTCGATGCGTGCCTGGGACGGTACGCGGCGAGGCTGAACGGGCTCACCGAGTTGTTCGTCACCAAGCTCGACGTGCTGAGCGGGCTCGAGTCGCTGAAGATCTGCACCGGGTACCGCGCATACGGCCAGACGTTCGACGACATGCCGCCGCACCAATCGGTCTTCCACGAAGCCAGCCCGATCTACGAGGTCCTCGAAGGCTGGCACGAGGAGATCGACGGCTGCAGGGCGTTCGACGACCTGCCGAAGCAGGCCCAGGGGTACGTGCGGCGCATGGAGGAGCTCGTCGGCGTGCCGGTCGGCGTCGTGAGCGTGGGACCGGCGCGCGAGCAGAGCCTGCCCGTGACATGAACGCACCGGCCGGCCAGGCCCGGGCATCCCGCCTGCGGCGGATCGCCCTCACCCTGACCTTGCTCGGGCTGTTCGCTGCGGCACCGATCGCGATCACGTGGCTCACCGGACGGGGGCTGCCGTCCGGCCCCCCCACGGGGCTCGCCGTGCTCTCGGCGGCGGCGTTCGCGGCGGCCAGCATCCTGTTCCTGGTCACCGGGCGGTCCGCCGGGGCGGTGGTCGCGCTGCCGGCCCTCGCGACCGGCGCCCTGCTGGACGATCCGGAGACCCTGGCGATGATGCTGCTGTTCACGGCACCGGTGGCCGAGGTGGCGGGTGTGATCGCGGCGCAGGGCTTCCCCGCCCCCGTGGCGGACGCTTGGCGCGATTCGTTCGCCGAGATCCGCTCCGCGACCGGACGCGCGCTCGCGTCGGGTCCACTTCGCATCCCCACGGATCGCCCGTGGGTGCTCGACCGACTGGCCGTCGGCGGGGCCATCGTGGCGAGCGCCGCGATCCTGACGTGGGGGCTGCTCGTGATCGCGTTCGGCACGGGTGACGACCCCCTCACTCGCACCGTGATCGCGAGTGCCACCGAGCTCCCCTGGGTGCTCGGCGCGGGGCTGGCTTGCGCGGTCGCCTCGGCCGTCCTGTGCTTCCTCACCGGCCGCGTGCCCGGGGTCGTGATGGCGCTGCCGGTGGTGCCGGCGGTCTGGCTCGATGCTCCCCAGCGTTCGGAGGTCGTCGTCCTGGTCCTGACGGCCGCCTGTGGGCTCGTCGCCGTGCTCGCATCGCCGGTCCCGGCGGGCGGGGCGCCCCCGCCCCCCTCGTCGGACGTTCGCTGATCCTCGGGAACCCGCTTCCCCGCGGTTACCGACTTCCGACGATCCCTTGCTAGCGTTCGGAGATGCTCGCTCACACCGGATCCCGCATGTCCCGCACGCGTGCGTCGGCGATCGTCATCTCGGCGTCGATCGCCGGCCTGCTCCTCGTCGCGATCCCTCCCGCACCCGGCTCCCGGGGCGCCGGCGCCCGACGGCGCCGAGGACCGGATCTCCTTCCGACACGGGGTCCTCAGCGGCACTGTCAGCGCCGACGGCTCACCCGTCGAGGGTGCGAGGGTGCGCCTCATGCGAGCGGGTGCCGCCCCGGGAGCGGCGGAGCAGCTGCGCCGGGGGACCACGGACCGGTCGGGCTCGTTCGTGCTCCGGGTGCCGCGGCGGGTCGGCGATCGCGCCGTCCTGTACGTCACGGCCCGGGGCGGCTCGATCGGCGGCCGAAGCCTGGCGAGGCAGGTCGAGCTGGCGACGTCGTTGGCAGGACGACGCACCGGTCCGATCGTCGTGAACGAGCTGACCACCGTCGCGGCCGGCTACTCGCTCGCCCAGTTCGCCGGGCGGGGGCGGCTGGGCGGCACGAACCCCGGGTTGCGGAACGCGGCGACGATGCCCAGGAACCTCGTCGACATCAGGACGGGCGAGGCGACACGGTTCCTGCGTCGACGTCCCAACGGGAACTCGACCGAAACGCTGGCGTCGTTCAACTCTCTCGCGAGCATCGTCGCCGGGTGTGCCGCCGACGCCAACGACTGCGGCTCCTTCCTCGACGCGGCGACCGATGCCTGGGGGACGCGGCCTCGCACCACCTGGCAGGCGATGACGCTCTTGCCGAGCAACCCGTCGGGCGATCCTCAAGGCGTGTTCGCCCAGGTCCCCGCCGACCCTCGCTTCGAACCGGTGCGGGACGAGGTTCCCGACGCGTGGACCATCGCCCTGCGCTTCTACGGGGACGGACACCAGTTCAACGGCCCGGGCAACGTCGCCTTCGACGCCAGGGGGCGGGTCTGGTCGAACAACAACGCCGAATGGTCGGTCAGGCCGAAGGGCGTCTGCCCGGGCAAGGAGATGTTCCTGCTCGACCCCTACGCGCCGGGCAGGCCGATCACCACGTTCCGCGGCGGCGGCCTCAACGGCGCCGGGTTCGGCATCGGCTTCGACCCGCGACGTCATCTCTGGATCGGGAACTTCGGCTTCACGGGCTCGAAGTGCCCCACCGCGCCGACCTCGAACAGCGTCTCGGAGTTCCGCTCCGAGGGGAAGCCGCTGTCGCCTCGGCGCGGATACCGGAACGGCCCCCTGAGCTGGCCACAGGGGACGAAGTCCGACGCCGACGGGAACATCTGGATCGCGAACTGCGGCAACGACTCCCTGGTGATGTATCCGAACGGCAAGCACCGCCGGTCCGAGGTGATCGGCACCGGCATCCCCGAGGCATTCGACGTCGCTCAGAACACCGAGGGCAACGTCTTCGTGACCGCAAATACCGGCGATGAGGTCTTCGCATTCACGCCCGGCGGTGATCCGCTGCCCGGATCTCCGTTCGCAGCGCCTGGGATGTTCGACCATCCGCTCGGAGCCGCGAGCGACAGCCTCGGCAACGTCTGGGTCTCGAACTCCGGCGTGATCGAGATCCCCTGCAGCTCCGATGCGACGCTCCAGCTGCCGGCGCCCGGCACCCTGCTCGACCCGTCGGTCGTGCAGGTCGGCCCCGACGGCTCGCTCACCAGCTATGCGGGAGCGGGCCTGACGATCCCGTGGGGCATCGCCGTCGACGGCGACGACAACCTCTGGGTCGCGAACTTCACCGGCCAGCGCCTCTCGCACCTCTGCGGCGCCCGCGCGGGCACGTGTCCTCCCGGCACGATCGGCCACGCCATCTCGCCCGACACGGGCTATCCGTTCGACGGGCTGCAGCGGAACACGGGGGTGCAGGTCGACCCTTCCGGCAACGTCTGGCTCACGAACAACTGGATCAAGTTCCCGGTGCAGACGGATCCGTTCGGTGACGGGTTGGTGGTCTATCTGGGCATGGCGGCCCCCGTGAGGACCCCGCTGATCGGGACCCCCCAGCAACCGTAGGTGCGAGGTTCCAGGCCCGGGGGATGCCCTGGATAGACTCCGTCCATGAGCGCCGAGGGCCACGTGAGGCCGGGGTCACGATGAAGGTGCTCGTCGTCGGCTCGGGCGGCCGGGAGCACGCGATCGCCTGGGCCCTCTCGCGGAGCCCGCGCGTCGCCGAGCTCGTGGTCGCGCCCGGGAACGCAGGCATCGCCAGGTCCGTGCGCACGGCCCCGGGGGTGCCCGCCGACGACATCGCCTCGGTCGTCGAGCTCTGCGCAGCGGAGCGGCCCGATCTGGTCGTGATCGGCCCCGAGGCCCCGCTCGTCGCCGGGCTCGCCGACGCCCTCCGCGAGGGCGGCTTCGGCGTGTTCGGGCCGGAGGCCGCGGCCGCTCGCCTCGAGGGATCCAAATCGTTCGCCAAGGAGCTGATGCTCGAGGCGCACGTGCCGACCGCTCGCTCTGCGGCGTTCGTCGACATCGAGCCGGCCGTCGCGTTCGTCGACGAGCTGGGCGGACGCGCGGTCGTGAAGGCCGACGGGCTCGCCGCCGGGAAGGGCGTCACCGTCGCGGCCGACCGAGAGGGCGCGGTGGCCGCGCTCAGGGACTGCCTCGAAGGCCGACGATTCGGCGACGCCGGGGAGCGCGTGATCGTCGAAGAGGTGCTCGACGGACCCGAGATCTCCGCGTTCGCGCTGGTCGACGAGCACACCGTGGCGCCGCTCGCGCTCAGCCAGGACTTCAAGCGCGTCGGCGACGGCGACACGGGGCCGAACACCGGTGGCATGGGGGCGTACTCGCCCCTCCCGTGGGTCGACGCGCCGACCGAGCACGCCATCTGGGCGATCGTGGAGGACACCGTCGCGGTCCTGCGCGCTCGGGGCATCGTCTATCGAGGACTGCTCTACACGGGGCTGATGCTGACGCCCGAGGGCCCGAAGGTGCTCGAGTACAACTGCCGCTTCGGAGACCCCGAGACCGAGGTCGTGGTCCCGAGGCTCGCAGTCGATCTCGCGGACCTGTTGGAGGCGACCGCCGCCGACCGGCTCGGCGACCAGAAGGTCGCGCTGCTCGGCGACGCGGCCGTGACGGTGGTGCTCGCGAGCGGCGGATACCCGGCCGCTTCGACGAACGGCGTCGCGATCGATGGACTCGACGTCGCCGAGCAGGTGCCCGGGGCCACCGTCTTCCATGCCGGAACGGCGCAGCGCAACGATACAGTGGTGACGGCGGGAGGACGCGTGCTGGCGGTCACGGGCACCGGCGCCACGGTCGCCGACGCGCGGGCGGTCGCCTACCGCGCCGCCGACCAGATCGCGTTCGAGGGCAAGACGTACAGGCGAGACATCGCGGCCACGGTGGCCCGGCTCGCACGGGAGGAGGAGCCGTGACCGACGAGACGCCCCGCGCCGGGGTGCTGGCGGCTTCGCCGAGCGAGCTCGGCACGATGCGCCAGGCCGGCCTCATCCTCGAGAAGTTCGGTGTCGGCCACGAGATCCGCATCATCTCGGCGGCTCGGAACCCCGACCTCATCGACGAATACGCCCGCACCGCGTTCGAGCGGGGCCTCAAGGTGATCATCTGCTCCACCGGCATGTCCGGGCACCTCGCCGCGGCGGTCGCCGCACGCACGATCCTGCCGGTGATCGGCGTGCCGATCGCGTCGTCGCCCCAGATGCTCGGCGACGAGGCGCTCGCGATCACGGCCCAGATGCCCACGGGCGTGCCGGTCGCGACGGTGGGGGTCGACGCGGCCGTGAACGCGGCGGTGCTGGCGGCGCAGATCGTGGGCATCGGCGACCCCGACGTTCAGGCCGCGCTCTGGCGGTTCAAGGACGACCTCGCGGAGGGTCTGAAGCTTTGATCCCGCGATACGACGTGCCCGAGATGTCGGCGGTCTGGTCCGACGAGACGAGGCTCGGGCATTGGCTCGAGATCGAGCTGCTCGCCGTCGAAGCGTGGTCCGAGCTCGGGGTCGTGCCGGCCGCCGATGCGGTCGCGTGCCGAGAGCGGGCGTCGTTCACCGTCGAGGACGTGCTGGAGCGGGAGCGGATCACTCGCCACGACGTCGCGGCCTTCGTCGACGTCGTGGCCGGCTCGATCGGCGAGCAGGGGCGATGGATCCACTACGGCCTCACATCGAGCGACGTGCTCGACACGGCGTTCGGGCTGCAGCTCCGAACGGCGGCCGACGAGCTGCTCGTGCGGCTCGAGCGTCTGCTGGCGGGCGTGAAGGACCTGGCGCTCCGACACCGGGACACGCCGATCATCGGTCGATCGCACGGGGTGCACGCGGAACCCACCTCCTTCGGGCACAAGCTCGCGGTCTGGGCCTTCCAGCTCGATCGCGACCGCGAGCGCTTGCGGCGAGCACGCGAGGCGGTGAGCGTGGGGGCGATCAGCGGCGTGGTCGGGTCATACGGCACGGTCGACCCGCGGGTCGAGCAGGTGGTGTGCGCGAAGCTCGGCCTGTCGCCTGCCGAGGCGAGCACGCAGGTGATCCAGCGAGATCGGCATGCCGAGTACATGGCGACGCTCGCGGTCGTGGCGTCGACCCTCGATGCGATCGCGACCGAGATCCGCCACCTCGCCCGGACGGAGGTACGCGAGGTGCAGGAGCCCTTCGGGGAAGGCCAGAAGGGCTCCAGCGCGATGCCTCACAAGCGCAACCCGGTCGCCTGCGAACGGGTGAGCGGTCTGGCCCGGGTGATCCGCGGTCACGCGCTTGCCGCGATGGAGAACGTCACCCTCTGGCACGAGCGAGACATCTCCCATTCGAGCGCGGAACGCGTGATCTTCCCCGACGCCACCGGGCTGCTCGCGTTCATGCTCGACGAGCTCTCGCGCGTGGTCGAGGGGATCGTCGTCTTCCCCGAGCGCATGCGGGAGAACCTCGATGCCCACGGCGGCATCGCCTTCAGCCAACCGGTGCTGCTCGCGCTCGTCGACGCAGGTCTGTCCCGCGACGACGCCTACCGCATCGTGCAACGCGCGGCGGCAGCCGCATGGGACGACGGCGCGAGCTTCCGGGAGTCGGTGTCCTCGGACCCCGAGGTACTCGAGCGGCTCGACGCGGCCGAGGTCGCGGCGCTGTTCGACCCGGCCAGGTTCCTGCGCAACCTCGGCCCCGTCTTCGAGCGCCTCGAGAAGCTTCCGGTGGAGGAGCCGTCGTGACCGTCGCCGGGCAGCTCGTCGCGCGCGGCAAGGTGCGCGACGTCTACGCCGCCGGCGACGACGCGCTGCTGCTGGTCGCCACCGATCGCATCAGCGCCTTCGACGTGGTGCTGCCCGATCCGATCCCCGGCAAGGGCCGGGTGCTCACGGGCCTGTCGCTGCACTGGTTCGAGCGGACGGCCGACCTGGTCGGCAACCACGTGCTGAGCAGCGATCGGGGGGAGTTCCCGGGTCCGTTCAGCGACGAGCCGAGCCTGGCGGGCAGATCGCTTCTCGTCCGCCGCGCCGACGTCGTTCCGCTCGAGTGCGTCGCGCGCGGCTACCTCTCCGGCAGTGGCTGGGCGCAGTACCGCGAGTCGGGCTCCGTCTGCGGGGTCGCGCTCCCGGCCGGCCTGATCGAATCGGCCCGGCTCCCCGAACCGATCTTCACCCCGACCACCAAGGCGGCCGAGGGTCATGACCTGCCCGTGTCGCCGGCCGAGGCGATCGAGATCGTCGGTCGAGGTCTGTACGAGCGCCTCAAAGAGCTCACGCTCGGCATCTACGAGCGGATCGCAACCAGCGCGATCCGCCAGGGCGTGATCGTCGCCGACACGAAGCTCGAGTTCGGCTTCGCCGACGGAGACCTGCTCCTGGTCGACGAGGTCGGCACGCCGGACTCCAGCCGCTTCTGGCCGGCCGACGCGTACGAGCCCGGAGGCCCCCAGCCGAGTTTCGACAAGCAGTTCGTGCGGGATCGACTCGACGCGAGCGGGTGGGATCGCGAGCCGCCCGCCCCCTCGCTCCCCGTCGAGGTCATCGAGGGAACCGCGGTCCGGTATCGAGAGGCGTTCGAACGTCTGACCGGCGAGTCGTTCGACGATCACCTGGCGCGCACGGGGGCCACGAGCGATGCCGCCTCCGATGCGACCGCTCTGGATCGCCTGCGGGAGCGAGCATGAGGTACAGGTTCGAGGTGCTGGTGACGCTGAAGCCGGGTCTCGCCGATCCCCAGGGCAAGGCGGTGGAAGCCTCGCTGCCGGCCATCGGGTTCGCGAACGTCACCGACGTGCACGTGGGGCGCCACGTGGGGCTGGACGTCGAGGCAACGAGCGAACCCGAAGCGCGAGCGCAGGTCGAGGAGATCGCGCGGCGCCTGCTCTCGAACCCCGTGATCGAGGACTTCCGCGTGCTCGAGCCGGCCGAGACCGACGCCGGATCGTGACCGACCGATGACGATCGCGACCCCCCGCGTCGGCGTGATCACCTTCCCCGGGTCCCTCGACGATCGCGACGCGCTGCGCGCCGTCGAGACGATGGGGGGCGAGGGCGTCGATCTCTGGCACGCCGACCACGACCTCCGCGGCGTCGACGCGGTCGTGCTGCCCGGCGGGTTCAGCTACGGCGACTACCTGCGCTGCGGCGCCATCGCCGGCCACGCGCCGATCCTCGATGAGGTGCGGTCCTTCGCCGACCGGGGCGGGCCCGTGCTCGGCATCTGCAACGGCTTTCAGATCCTCTGTGAAGCGGGGCTCCTGCCTGGGGCGCTGATCCGCAACGCCTCGCTCCGGTTCATCTGCGTCGACGTGTTCCTACGCGTGGAGACGTCGCAGACGACGATCACGAGCGAGCTCGTGCCCGGCGAGGTGGTCGAGATCCCCGTGAAGCACGGCGAGGGACAGTACGTCGCCACCACCGAGCAGCTTCGACGGATCGAAGACGAAGGGCTCGTGGTGTTCCGTTACGCCGATGCGCGGGGCGAGGTGACCGAGCGGGCCAATCCGAACGGCTCCCTCGACAACATCGCGGGTGTGCGCAGCACGGCGGGCAACGTCGTCGGTCTGATGCCGCACCCCGAGCACGCGGTCGATCCCGACGTCGGCCCGACCGGCGGGCAGCCCTTGATCGCCTCGCTGCTGGCGAGTGCCTTGGCGGGTGCGAGCGCGTGAGCGCGAGCGGGTGGGGCGAGGAAGCGGGTGCGAGCGCGTGAGCGCGAGCGACGAGCCCCGACATCGGCAGCTGGGCCTCGCCGACGACGAGCTCGAGCGCATCCGCGCGACGCTCACGCGCGATCCGCGCCCGGCCGAGCTCGCGATGTACGCGGCGATGTGGTCGGAGCACTGCAGCTACAAGTCCTCGAAGCTGCACCTGAAGACCTTGCCCACCGAGGGCGATGCGGTCCTCGTGGGACCGGGCCAGGATGCCGGGGCGGTCGACGTGGGCGACGGCATGGCCGTGGTCTTCAAGATGGAGTCGCACTCCCATCCGAGCGCGATCGAGCCCTATCAGGGGGCGGCGACCGGCGTGGGGGGCATCGTGCGCGACATCGTCTCGATGGGCGCTCGGCCGGTGGCGTTGCTCGATCCGCTGATGTTCGGTCCGCTGACCGAGCCGCGGAACCGGTGGCTGCTCGAAGGCGTCGTCGCCGGTATCGGCGGCTACGGCAACTGCATCGGGGTCCCGACCGTGGGCGGTGAGATCCGGTTCGCCGAGCCGCACTCGGCGAACCCGACCGTCGACGTGATGTGCGTCGGCCTCGCCGAGGCCGACGCGCTCGTGACCGGCACGTCGCTCACCCCGCACGTGGGCTCCCTCATGGTGCTCTACGGTGCGACCACCGGCCGCGACGGCATCGGCGGGGTCAGCGTGCTCGCGAGCGCCACCCTCGACGAGGGCGACGACGCGCGTCCGAGCGTGCAGATCGGCGATCCGTTCGCGGAGAAGCTCCTGATCGAGGCGTCGCTGGAGCTGATCTCGGGTGGGCTGCTCGAAGGGCTCCAGGATCTGGGGGGCGCGGGCATCACGTGCGCCGTCAGCGAGTCGGCCGTCCGGGCGGGCATGGGCGCCCGCCTCGACCTCGACGCGGTGCCGCTGCGCGAGCAGGGCATGGAAGCGTTCGAGATCCTCACGAGCGAGTCGCAGGAGCGGATGCTCGCGATCGTGCATCGGTCCCGTCTCGACGAGGTGCGCGCCGTGTGCGAGCGGTGGGGGCTGCAGACCGCCGTGATCGCCGAGCTCGTCGAGGGCGACATGGTCTCCGTGACGCATCGAGGCGAGGTCGTGGCGGAGGTCCCGGCGACCTCGCTCGTGGACGAGGCTCCCGTGTACGACCGTCCTCGAGCGGCTCCGGCCGCCGTGCCCGACCCGGTCGACGACCCGGCGTTGCTGCCGTACGAGGGCGACCTCCTCGATGCGCTGGAAGCGATCTTGGCGGCCCCGAACGTGGCCTCGAAGCGTTGGGTCTGGCAGCAGTACGACTCCGTGGTCCAGGGGCAGACCGTGACCGGCTCGGGCAGCGACGCGGCGATCGTGCGCGTGCCGGGATCGATGAAGGCGCTCGCGCTTTCGACCGACGGCAAGGGGCGCTTCGGCGCGCTCGATCCGTACCTCGGCGCGATGCACGCGGTGGCCGAGGCCGCGCGCAACGTGGCGGTGAGCGGGGCCCGACCGCTCGCGATCACGAACTGCCTGAACTTCGGGAACCCCGAACGGCCGCTCGTCATGTGGCAGTTCGCGGAATCGATCCGGGGCATGCGCGACGCGTGCCTGGCCCTCGACACGCCGGTCACCGGGGGCAACGTGAGCTTCTACAACGAGTCGGGCGACTCCGCGATCTGGCCGACCCCCGTGGTCGGCATGCTCGGCCTGCTCGACGACCATCGACTGGGAGTGCCGTCGGGGTTCCCGGAGGCGGGACTGGCCGTCTACCTGCTGGGGGAGACGTTCCCCGAGCTCGGTGGCTCGGAGTTCGCGGAAACCGTGCTGGGGGTCGTCGCGGGGCGTCCGCCCGAGCTCGACCTGGATCGGGAGCGCGCGCTGCACGCCCTGCTGATCGAGGCCGCCTCGATGGATGCGATCGCGAGCGCACACGATTGCGGCGACGGGGGCCTCGCGATCGCGCTCGTGGAATCCGCGATCGAGGGGGGGCACGGGTTCGCCGTCACGGTCGCGACCGATCTGCCCGATCACGTCGCGCTGTTCAGCGAGAGCGCATCGCGGGCCGTGGTGGGGGTGGCGCTCGAGCACGAGGGCGGGTTCGTCGACCTGGCGGCGTCCCACGGCGTGCCCGCGACCCGTCTCGGCGAAACCGGAGGGCCCCGGGTCGTGTTCGCCGGATCGTTCGAGACCACGGTCGCGTATCTCCGCGAGATCCACGAGGCGGCGATCCCGAGCTTGCTCGGCGAGGCGGTCTGATCGTGGGTGGGTCGGCGTCGGGGCCCTCGGTGCAGGCGGTGACGTTCGACTTCTGGGACACGATCGTCGCGGTGACCGGCGAGGTCGAGGGTGGAGGCGACGGGGCCCACGTCCGGCGGCATCAGATCGACCGGTTCGCGACGACGATCGCCGAGGCCGGACGGCGCGTGTCCGCTGCCGACCTCGACGAGGCCTTCGACGCCAACTGGGCCCGCTTCGAGGAACGATGGGTCGCGAACACCGGTCAGTACACGCCCGCCGAGTCGGTCGAGTTCATCGCGGACCGGCTCGGCATCACGATCGATCGCGCGCTCCGCGATCGGTTGATCGCCGGCTTCCATCGGGCGGGGGAGCAGGTGCCGTTGCAGGTGGGAGCCGGGCTGGTCGAGGCGCTCGACACGCTGCGGTCGGCCGGGATCCGACTGGGGATCGTGTGCGACGTCGGCCTGACCCCGTCCCCGATCCTGCGAGCGCGCCTCGACGAGCTCGGATTGCTCCGCTCCTTCGATGCCTGGGCGTTCAGCGACGAGACCGGGTGGTTCAAGCCGGCGGAAGGAGCGTTCGCTCCCGCCCTGGAGAGGCTCGGGGCCGACGACCCGACCCTCGTCGCCCACATCGGGGACAACCGCCGAACCGACGTCGCCGGCGCGCGAGCCCTCGGCATGGTCGCCGTTCGGTTCACCGGCTTCCACGATCGGTCGCCCGATGCCGGGCCCGAGGCGCACCACGTGATCGACGACCATCGGACGCTGCCCGGTCTGCTCGGCGTGGGATGAGTCGTGGCTCCCGTTTCACGCGGCGCCCGGCTCGCTCGTCGTTCCATCGACGGCTGATGGAGGAGGAGCGAGATGCGCCCGATCGAGGACGATGCATGGGTCCGTCGGATGGTGGAACACGACCTCCGTTCCAGGGTTGATCGTGTGCGCCGAGCGCGTCAGGCGACGAGATCACGCCCGGGACGGCGTCGCGACCGGGCCGGCCGCCGGCCGAGGACGCCGGTTCGATGGTGAGGCCGCCGAAGCCCGCGTTCCAGGAGTTCCTCGAGGCGAACCGGGCAACCGTGTACCGGTTCCTCTCGGTGGCGGTCGGTCCGCAAGAGGCCGACGACGCGTTCCAGGAGACGTTCCTTGCGGCGCTGCGTTCATACCCGCGCGTGCGCGAGCCGGACAAGCTCGACCGCTGGATCCTGTCGATCGCGAGCCGCAAGGCGATCGATCACCACCGACGGTCCGGCCGCGGGCCGGTTCCGACCGACGATCCGCCGGACCGGCCGGTGCACGACCCCTCGCCGAGCGACCACGACGATCCGCTCTGGGCGGCCGTGCGGTCGTTGCCGCCCCGGCAACGGGTGGCGGTGGTGCACCGCCACGTGCTCGATCGTTCCTACGAGGAGGTCGCCGAGCTGATGGGCGGCAGCGAGCAGACCGCCCGAGCCAACGTGTACCAGGGCATGAAACGGTTGAGGGAGCTGATGACATGAAGCCGAACGACCTGAAGCGGCTCGCGCCGGCGCGCCGGGCGGCCGACGACTCGCGGCTGGCCGCGGCACGGCTCGCCGATCGGGCAACCGCCGAGGGACTCGTCGACGTCGCGCTCGCGACGATGGACTCGCCGGTGGGCGAGCTGCTCGTCGCGGTCACGCCGAAGGGACTCGTCGCGATCGCCTTCGACGACGACAACCTGGAACGGGTGGTGGCTCGGCTGGCGCGCGAGGTGTCGCCCCGCGTCATGGAGGCGGCGGCCCCGACCGACGAGGCACGGCACGAGCTCGAGGAGTACTTCGGTGGGCTGCGGAACCGCTTCGACCTGTCCCTCGATCGCCGGTTGATGGGCCCGTTCGCCCAGAAGGTGCTCCGCGCCACGAGCAGGGTGGGGTTCGGGGAGCTCGCGACCTACGGCGACATCGCGGCCCGCATCGATCGCCCCCATGCCGCCCGAGCCGTTGGCAGGGCGCTCGGGTCGAACCCGATCCCGATCGTCGTACCCTGCCATCGCATCGTGGGGGCCGACGGATCGCTCACCGGATATGCGGGGGGCATGTCACGGAAGGAGACCCTGCTCCGGCTCGAAGGTTCGGTGCTCTGACGCCGCTACACTGGGGGCCTCGTGGGCGCCGAGTCACCGAAGGACGAGTGCGGGCTCTTCGGCGTGTGGGCGCCGGGCGACGACGTCGCCCGCCTCGCGTACTTCGGGCTCTTCGCCCAGCAGCACCGGGGACAGGAATCGGCCGGCATCGCCGTCAGCGACGGCCACAACATCCTCGTCTACAAGGACCTCGGTCTCGTCAGCCAGGTGTTCAACGAGGCCACGCTGACCACGCTCCACGGCGATCTCGCGATCGGACACACTCGCTACTCGACGACCGGCTCGACCACCTGGGAGAACGCGCAGCCGGTCTTCAAGACCGACGGCGCGCACTCGCTCGCGCTCGGCCACAACGGCAACCTGGTCAACCCCGGTGAGCTCGCCGAGCTCGTGGTTCGGCAGGGCGCGGCGGCGACCACCGATTCCGACATCGTCACGACGCTGATCGCCAACGAGATGGCGGTTCGTGGCGGCCTCGAGGACGCCGCCATGCGCGTGCTGCCGAGCCTTCGAGGCGCCTACTGCTTCGTGATGATGGACGAGCGCAGCGTCTACGCCGCGCGCGATCCGTTCGGCGTGCGCCCGCTGTCGATCGGACGGCTCCCCAACGGGTTCGTGGTCGCGAGCGAGACCTGCGCGCTCGACATCGTCGGGGCGTCGTTCGTGCGCGACGTCGAACCGGGGGAGCTGATCCGGCTCGACGATCGCGGGCTGCACGCGGTGCGGTTCGCCGAGTCGCCGAGGCGCGCGCTCTGCATCTTCGAATCGGTCTACCTCGCGCGGCCCGATTCCCGCCTCGGCGGAGCCACGGTGCACGAGTCGCGCCGCGAGATGGGACGCATCCTCGCGAACGAGCATCCCGTCGACGCCGACCTCGTGATCGCCGTTCCCACGACCGGGCATTCGGCCGCCCAGGGATACAGCGAGGTCAGCGGCATCCCCTACGGCGACGGGTTGTACAAGAACCAGTACGTCGGCCGCACGTTCATCCAGCCCTCGCAGGCCCTGCGCGACCGCGGCGTGAAGCTCAAGCTGAATCCGCTTCCCGACTCGATCCGCGGCCGGCGGTTGATCGTGGTCGACGACTCCATCGTGCGCGGCACGACGACGAAACAGATCGTGCAGGCGTTGCGTGAGGCGGGCGCCACCGAGGTGCACATCCGCATCACGTGCCCGCCGGTGCGGTGGCCGTGCTTCTACGGCATCGACATGCCGACGCGCCAGGAGCTGATCGGCGCCGACCTCGCGGTCGAGGAGATCCGGGGGTACGTGGGCGCCGACTCACTCGGCTATCTCTCGCTCGAGGGCATGGTGGCCGCGGCGGGATCGCCGAAGGAGTCGTTCTGCCGTGCCTGCTTCGACGGCGAGTACCCCATCGACGTGCCGGATCGGGCCGGCAAGTTCGTGTTGGAGGACCAGCTCCGGTTGCCCACGGGGTGATCGCGAGTCGGCGGCAGCCATGAGCGAGGCCTACCGGCGAGCCGGCGTCGACATCGAGGCCGGCGCCGAAGCCGTCGAGTTGATCGCCGAGCTCGCCGCCGGCGCCCGCCGTGCGGAGGTGGCCGACGAGGTCGGCGGATTCGCGGGGCTGTTCCGCATCGGGGGCGGGAAGCTCCTCGCGGCCGCGACCGACGGCGTCGGGACGAAGCTCGAGATCGCCCGCATGACCGGTCGGCTCGACACCGTCGGCATCGACCTGGTCGCGATGTGCGCGGACGACGTGGTCTGCGCCGGCGCTGAGCCGTTGTTCTTCTTGGACTACCTGGCCGTGGGGAAGGTCGAGCCGCGACGGGCCGCCTCGCTCGTCGCCGGCGTGGCCGAAGGATGCCGGCGAGCGGGATGCGCGCTGCTGGGAGGTGAGACGGCCGAGCATCCGGGCACGATGTCCGAGGACGGGTTCGATCTCGCCGGGTTCTGCGTCGGCGCGGTCGACGAGGCGTCGGTGATCGGGCCGTCGCGGGTCGTCGACGGCGACGTGCTGATCGGGCTGGCCTCGAGCGGGCTGCACGCGAACGGCTACTCCCTCGTGCGGCACGCGCTCCTGGCGCGGTACGCGCTCGACGACGCCCCGGCCGAGCTCGGGCGAGCGCTCGCCGACGAGCTGCTGGAACCGTGCGCGATCTACGCCCCGCACGTGCTCGCGCTGGCGCGTGAGGGCCTCCTCCACGCGGCCGCCCACGTGACCGGCGGCGGCCTCCTCGAGAACGTTCCCAGGTCGCTCCCGGGAGGCCTCGGGGCGGAGATCGAGCGCGGAACGTGGCCCGAGCAGCCGGTGTTCGGGCTCGTGCAGGCGGCCGCCGACGCCACCGACGACGAGATGTTCGCCACGTTCAACATGGGGATCGGCATGGTGCTCCTCGTCGGGGCGGACGACGCCGAGCGCGTGCTCGCGGGCAGAGGTCCGCACGACGCCTTCCGCATCGGCCGGGTCGTCGAGGGCGCGGGCGTGCACGTCGCCTGATCGAGCTCGCTCCGATGCAGGAGCGGGGGGTCGGCGTGACTACACCGGCATCCCCCGGAGGCGATGCCGTCGGCACATGGACCCGGACTTCCGGCGGTCGCGGAACCGCCCGCTCGGTCCTTCAGTCGGACGGGGGAGCGGCCGTTACCACGTAGACGATGCAGAGCGAGAACGTGCGAACGACCCAGCTCCGGTCGGTGCTCGTGGTCGACGACGAACCCCAGGTCGTCTGGGTCCTGCAGTTCAGCCTCGAGGCCGAGGGGTACACCACCTACGCCGCGACGAATGGGGCCGACGCGCTCGCCGAGATCTCCGAGCATCGCCCCGGCCTCGTGGTGCTCGACATCATGATGCCGACGATGGACGGATGGTGCGTGCTCGAGGAGCTGCTGAAGCTTCCGCACGACCGACGACCCCGCGTCGTTGTCGTGAGCGCCCTGTCGTCGCTCCGCGATCGCGCGAAGGCCGCCGAGCTGGGCGCCGACGCGTACGTGCCGAAGCCGTTCAACGTCGACGAGCTGCTCGAGGTGCTCCACGGCCTCGAGGAGGCGTCGTAGGAAACGGGCCGTTGAACCGTCGTCCTCAGTGAGGGCGACGCTGGTGCTCCGTCGGCACCACCGTGGTCCCGACCGCCCGGAGCGTGAGGATCGGTTCGTCGAGGAACTCCGCCGCGCTCTCGCTGATGTCCGTGCGCGCCGCGCCGACCTTGTGGATCTCGAACTCGCAGCGCCGGGAGGTGTTCCCGACGCTCACGATCCAACCGCGGGCCTCGACCCAGTCGCCCGCGTAGAGCGGGGCGAGGAACTCCACTGACTCGTACGCGCGGAACAGCCCCTCGTCGCCGTCGTAGCGCATCGCCAGCTCGGTGATCAGGTCGCCCACGATCTTCAGCTGGGTGGCGCCCGCGACGAGGTTGCCGCCGTAGTGGGCGTCTTCCTGGCCGAGGCGCAGGCGGATCAACGAGGTGGGGAACTCATCGGACATCGGTAGCAGCCTCCTGGTCGGACACGGTGGCGTCAGCCCCTCTGCGGGGCCGCCGGCCGGTCGGGGATCACCTTGCCGTGTCGGACGCCCCGGGCCGGCACCCGAACCTCGGTGCCGTCCTTCTTCCGCACGAAGTAGGTCTCGGCCTCGGGGTCCCAGCGCTCGAACACGCCCACCGCCTCGCTGGTGAACCCGTTCGGGAGCTCGAACTGGAACGTGACCCGCGAGCCGATGTCCTGGGGGCGCACGAGGTTCGTCGCCGGGCTCGGCGCCGGCCGGGGGAACGGGTGCAGCCGCTCGGGCTCAGGTGCCGCCGCGGACTCGGCAGCGAGCCGCTCCCGCTCCGCGGCCGCGGCCCCCTTCCAGGTCCGGTTGAGCCCTGCCTGCAGGTACGAGCCCCCGACGAAGGCGGCGACGATGTAGAGCAGCAGCGCGAGCCCCGCCGACGATGGCTCCGCCCCCGCCTGCTCCTGGGCCGTGACCACCCGCCGTGCCGTGTGGAGGAACCCGGTCCATCCCACGAGCACGAGCGCCGCGGCGACCGCGAGCAGCCACCACACCTCGGCGAGCACGGCGAGCACCACGAGCGGTGCCGCGAGGAACAGCCCCACGATCGCCAGGGTGGCGACGAGCGGGCGGATCGAGTAGTTCCGCAGGTACATCCGGATGTCGTCGTTGGCCCGGTAGTACCAGTACAGCCAGTAGAGACCGAGGGTGACGACGCTGAGGGCGAACACGGCGACGGGCCGCACGAGTCGGTAGGTTCGCCCGTCGATCGTCAGGTCGGTCGCCATCGGGGCGCAGGATAGTCGAAGGGCGAGTGCTCAGCCCCCGACGGCGTCCTCTCCGGCTTCCCTGCGCGATGCCATCATCGCCCCCGCGATCACGAGCACGATGCCGGCGATCGAGAGCGCCCGCACGGTCTCGTCGAGGAACACCGCGCCGAGCACGAGCGCCACGACCGGGATCAGGTAGGTGGCGAACGACGCCCGTGACGACCCCACGCGTGAGACCAGCTTCCCCATGAGCACGAACGCCAGTCCCGTCCCGATGGCTCCCAGAGCGGCGATCGCCGCGAGCGGTCCCCACGCGAACGACGAGCCGGTGAGTCCGACGACCCCCAGCGGCGCCGTCCAGACGACGGCGAGGCCCAACATGCGCGCCATGACCGGCAGCGAACCGTAGCGCTGGGTGAGCGGAGCGGCGATGTTGATCGCCACGCCGTAGCACCCGACGGCGAGGAGCACCAGCACGACGCCGAGCGCCTCGTTCGAGCCCTCAGCCAGCGAAGGTGCGGCGATCGCGGCCACGCCCGCGAACCCCACGATCAGCCCGATCGTCTGGGCACGGCCGGGAAGCCGGTGCAGCATCACCGCTCCGATCGTGGCGGCGAAGATCGGCAGGGAACCATTCAACAGGCCGGTGAGCCCCGACGAGATCCACTGCTGCGCCAGCGGGAAGAGCGTGAACGGCACCCCCACCCACAGGAACGAGAGCGCGATCAGACGGGCGCGATCCTCGCGTGTGATGCGTGTTCGCGAGGCCGGCACCAGCCACAGCGCGGCGGCTCCGAACAGCACCCGGAGCCAGGTGATGAGACCCGGCTCGAACGCCTCGAGGCCGAGGGCGATCAGCAGGAACGACGACCCCCAGATCAGCCCGATCGCCCCGAACAGAGCCCAGTCGAGCGCCGTGAACGCTCCCCGGTGGGTGCCGACGCTCGTCGACAACACGCCGCGCCGAACCGGTGCCTGGGTCATGTTCCCCTTCAACTCGCGCAGACGTGTGGGATGTTCCGGCTCACAACCGCGTGATCGAGCCGGCAGGTGGCTCCGGGTAGGCCTCGGGATGCACCGCCCAGGCCAGGATCTCGAGCCCGTCGACGATGCGCGGGCCCGGCCGTGAGAAGAACGACGTCGCGTCGACCGCGAACGCGTTGCGGTTGCGCGCCGCCGGCGTATCGGCGATCTCCGGGTGGGCGAGCACCTGTTCGGCCTCGGCCTCGGCTTCCTCGAGGTAGTAGCCGCAGGGCATGTAGACGAGCACCTCGGGAGCGGCGTCGCGGATCTCGCGATGGGTCACGGTGCGCGAGGGCTCCCCTTTCGCCCCCAACAGGTTCGTCGCGCCGACGGCCTCGACCATCTCCGGCACCCAGTGCCCGGCGGCGAACGGCGGCTCCGCCCACTCCATGCAGAAGACGTTGACCGTGGGGAGCCGGACCGCCGTCCGCTTCGCTGCGTCGATGCGCTCGCGCATCGAAGCGGTGAGCTCGGTCGCCCGTTCCCCGGCGCCGAGCACCGCTCCGACGGTCTCGATCTGGGCGATGACCTCCTCGAGCGTGCTCGGATCGAGGGAGACCACCCGGGTCGCGTCGGTGAGCCCGAGCTGGCCGAGGGCCTGCTCGACGTGGCCCGCCGGCACGGCGCAGACGCGACACAGGTCCTGCGTGAGGATCACGTCTGGTTGCTCGCGCCGGATCAGCTCGGTGTCGAGCACGTAGAGCGGGGCGCGGTCGTCCATGCGCTCGCGAACGGCGGCGTCGATCTCCCGGGACGTGAGGGGGCGCCCCTGTGGCAGCGCGCTGCGCGACACGACCGGTTTCGTCACGGCCTCGGCCGGGAAGTCGCACTCGTCGGTCACGCCGACCAGGTCGTCACCGAGGCCGAGCGCGTAGACGATCTCGGTCGCCGACGGCAGCAGCGAGACGATCTTCATCGGGGCAGGTCCTCCAGTCGCTCGGTGGACGAGACGTTCTCGATCAGGTCGTTCAGCGCACGCCCGACCGTGGCCCCGTCGAGCACCCGATGGTCGAACGTGCAGCTCAGCGTCGAGGCGGGCCTCGCGACGACCTCGCCGTCGACGACGAGGGCGAGGGGAGCGATCACCCCCAGGGCGAGCGTGACGCTGGTACCCGGCGAGAGGATCGGCGTGCCCGCTTCGCTCCCGTAGCTGCCGGTGTTGCTGACGGCGATCGTGGCTCCCGTGAGCTCGTCGAGGGTGAGGGAATCGGCACGCGCCGCCTCGGCGAGCCGCGCGATCTCGGCGGTGAGGGCCGCGATCCCGAGCGAGCTCGCGTCGCGCACGACCGGCACGACGAGTCCGCGCTCGGTGTCGGCGGCGAGCCCTACGTGCACGTCGGCTCGCTCCTCGATGCCCCCCAGACCCCATACCGCGTTCAGTCCTGGATGGCCCGCGATCGTGCGGCAGAGCGCCGCGACCACGACGGGCAGCGGCGAGACGCCCAGGGCCGCACGGAAGGCCTCGAGCGCGGAGCAGTCGACCGTGCGGAACGTCGTCACCTGCGGGATCGCCGCCTGCCGTTCCAGGGCGGCCGCGATCGGTGCCCGCGACGGTCGAGCGGTCGGGGCGCTCTCGCCGCTCGCGCCGCCCGCCGCGCGCACGTCGTCTTCGGTGATCCGACCGCCCGGTCCGCTGCCGGCGACCGATGCGAGGTCGACCCCGAGGTTCCTGGCGAGCTTCCGCACGGGCGGCGTCGCGCGAGCTGGCTCCGAGCGAGGCGCGCCTGCGTCCGGAGTGTCGCCGGACGGAGCGAACGTCACCAGCGGAGCGCCGACCGGCACGTTGTCGCCCACGGCTCCATGCAGCGAGACCACCTCGCCCGCGTACGGCGACGGGACCTCGACCGTGGCCTTCGCGGTCTCGATCTCGACCAGCGGCTGGTTCAGCGCGACCTCGTCTCCCTCGGCGACGAGCCACCCGACGATCTCGCCTTCCTCGAGCCCCTCGCCGAGGTCCGGCATCGCGAAGACGCGCTCCGAGGCGGTCATCAGTACGCGACCACCTCGCGCACCGCGCCGGCGATGCGCTCGACGCTGGGCAGGTAATGGTGCTCGAGCGCGGCCGGTGGGTAGGGCACGTCGTAGCCGGTCACCCGTCTCACCGGGGCCTCGAGGAAGTCGAACGCCTCCTCGACGATGCGCGCGGCGACCTCGGCGCCGAGGCCCAGCGTGCGCGGCGCCTCGTGCACGACCACGGCCCGGCCGGTCTCGCGCACACACCGGGCGATCGTGCCGGTGTCGAGCGGGGAGAGGGTGCGCAGGTCGACCACCCGGACGCGGACGTCTTCGCCTTCGAGTGCGTCGGCTACGTCGAGGCAGCGGGACACCATCGAGCCGTAGGTGAAGATCGTGGCCACATCGCCCTCGCGAACGACCGCCGCCTCGCCGATGCCGGGTCCGTCGACGTCGTAGGCGACCTCGCCCTTCACCCAGTACCGCGCCTTCGGCTCCAGCACGATCACGGGATCCGGATCGGCGATCGCGAGTCGCAGGAGACGGTAGGCGTCGTCCGGGGTCGAGGGCGTGACGACCTTGAGCCCGGCCGTGTGCACGTAGTACGTCTCCGGGCTCTCACCGTGGTGCTCCTTGCCCTTGATGCCGCCGAACGCCGGCATGCGGATGGTGATCGGCATGGCGACCCGCCCGCGCGTGCGCTCCCGCATCTTCGCGACGTGGTCGATGATCTGCTCGAGCGCCGGGTAGCTGAACGCATCGAACTGCATCTCGACGACGCTGCGCCATCCCGCGAACGCCAGCCCCACGGCCGCACCGGCGATGCCCGCCTCGCTGATCGGGGTGTCGAAGACGCGTCGGTCGCCGAACTCCGCCTGCAGGCCCTCCGTCACCCGGAAGACGCCCCCCGACCGGCCCACGTCCTCGCCGTAGACCAGGACCCGGTCGTCGGTCCGCAACGCATCGCGCAGCGCCCGGTTCAGGGCCGCCACCATCGTGACCTCAGCCACCGAGCACCTCGCTCCGCTGCGCGGCGAGCTCCTCGGGCGGGTCCGCGTACGTCCAGTCGAACATCCACTCGGTGGGCGGCGGCGGTTGCGCGACCACACCCTCGCGGATCGCCAGCACCTCGTCCTCAATCTCCCGATCCCAGGCGGCGAGGGTGGCGTCGTCGACGACACCCTCGGCCTCGAGCCAGCGGCGGAAGCGCTCGATCGGATCGTTGGCACGGGCGGCCACGACCTCGGCGTCGTCGCGGTAGCGACCGGGGTCGTCGGCCGTGGAGTGCGCCCCGATGCGATACGTGAGCGCCTCGATCAAGGTCGCGCCCTCACCCGCGTACGCACGCTCGGCCGCTTCGCGCGTGGCCCGGTACACCGCGAGCACGTCGTTGCCGTCGATCCGCACGCCGGGGAACCCGTACCCCCGGGCACGCTCGTGGATCTCCCCCGCGGTCTGGCGCTCGGTGGGCACGCTGATCGCCCATCCGTTGTTCTGGCAGAACAGCACGACCGGCGCCGCGAACACCCCCGCGAGGTTCGCCCCCTCGTGGAAGTCGCCCTCGCTCGTGGCGCCGTCGCCGAAGTAGACGAGCGAGCACGCTCGGGTCCCGTCGAGCGAGAGGCCCATCGCGTAGCCCACACCGTGCACGATCTGGGTCGCGACCGGGATGCAGATCGGCCCGAACCGGGTCGCACGGGGATCGTAGGGGCCACCGTGCCACGTGCCTCGATGGTAGGCGAGGTACCGCACCGGGTCGACCCCACGCACGAGCGCCGCCGCGAGCTCTCGGAACGTCGGGAAGACGAAGTCGTCGGCCCCCAACGCCATCGCGCTGCCGACCTGGGCGGCTTCCTGGCCCTCGAACCCGGGGTAGACCGTCAGCTCGCCCTGGCGCTGCAGGGCGATGCACTCGCGGTCGAGGCGCCGGGCGAGCAGCATCCAGCGAAGCGCCGCGCGGAGCTCGTCGGGGCCGAGGCCGACGTCGGTGTCGCCGACCGCCGTGCCGTCGGGGGCGAGCACGCGGACCGGCTCCGAGCCACGCCGGAGGTCAGGTTCGGACGCCACGCGGATCCCCCTCGAGTTCCCTGCATCGGACGTCGAGAGCATAGGGGAAGCCGGCAGACCGTAGACTCGACCGAAGATGGTGCCCAGCGCGTTCCTCCGTGTGTACCAGCCGCTCGATGCGTTCGAGCGCAGCGAGCAGCTGCACTGGGAGCGATACCTGCTGCACGGGCCCGAGGTGACGTCGTTCCGGCCCCGATACGCCGACCACCGTACCGTCGGCAGCCTCGGGGTGCTCGCGCCGGCCGAGTCCGACACCGCCGACGTGCTGCACGCCGACGGACGCACGCTGATCAGCCCGCGGCGGATCCGCATGCGGGTGCTCGCCGCGATGGTCTCGTTCCGCGAGACCCAGCCGATCGAGCTGTGGGACCAGTTCGTGACGAGGAAGGACGGCCGCCGCGCCGCCAGGGACCTGGCCCGTCTGCGCCGGCGCGACCCGTCCGCCGTCGCCTTCTGCCATCAGAGCCCCTGGCACGTGCCGATCCGCTGGTTCGTGCTCTTCCGCGACGAGGAGCGCGAGATCGTCGAGGACGTGCACGGGCGGTGGCGACTGCGCTATCGAACCACCACCCGCCGCGCGATCCGGCGGGCAGAGCAGGCGATCGCGCCGCTGCGCCGGAGCGACCTCGGCCCGATCGGCGACCTGATCGTGGACCTGCACCAGTGGATGGTTCAGTTCGATCCGGCCTCGGTGGTCGAGCTCGACTACGCGGAGCTCTGCGACTTCCAGCGGTGGGACGAGCTCGACGACGACCACTCGGCTCGCGACATCCACGACGCGCTCGAGGCCCTGGAGGCGGGGGAGTACCCGAGGGCCGCCGACGTGTACCAGGGCGTGCTCACCCGCTGGGCCGAGGTGCGGAGCCGCGAGATCCTGAACTGAGTGGCCAGGGGCAGAATCGAACTGCCGACACCGCGGTTTTCAGCCGCGTGCTCTGCCAACTGAGCTACCTGGCCGCGCGCGTCGAAGTGTAGCGAGTGGACGCCGGTCCGGGCTCGCCTCCCCCTTCTCCGCCGAGCTCACGACGAGCGGTCGGCCGATCGCCGCCGACGCCAGGCCCACCGGCCGGCGACGACGAGGATCGCCGCCCCGAGCACGAACCAGCCGATGGACGACAGGATGCGATCGATCAGCTCCACGTTGTTGCCCACGAGGGTCCCCAGGAGCACGACCCCCGTCGCCCAGCCGACGACGAGCGGCACCGAGTAGAGGAAGAACGTGCGCATCGGCACGTCGGCCATGCCCGCCGCGAAGGGCACCATCCCCGCGACCCCGGTCGCGAACCGGCCGGCGACGATCGTCTTCCCGGCGTTCGCATGGATCGCCTCGCTCGCCCGATCGAGCTTCGTGCCGATCCGGTCGGCGAAGGGCATGTGGCCGACGGCGGAGCGGCCGTACCGCCGACCCACGACGTAGCCGGCCGTCTCCCCGGCCAAGGCCCCGGCGATGCCGAGCACGATCACGGCCGGCACCGACATCTCTCCCGCGGCGGCATAGACTCCCGCCACGGCGAGGATCACGTCGCCGGGGATCAGCACCCCGAGGAACGCGGCCGATTCCAGGAACATCGCGGTCGGAACGATCGCGTATCCCACGGTGGTGAAGGCAGGGCGTAGCCAGTCGATGATCTCGGTGACGATCGCCGTCACGGCGTCAGGAACGCTCGAGCTCGACGGTCGTCGCGATGCCGAGATGCAGCGCGAGCGACGTGAGGCCTGACCACAGCACGAGCGCGACGACGGCGAGCAACGGCCCGTATGTGCGCGTCGTGGTGGTCGACATCGCGAAGTACGCGCCGAGCAGCACGGTGAGGATCGTCCACACGACGAGCGCGACGAGCGCGCCCACGGCGCGATGTCGAGGAGTGCCGATCGGCAGGGTGGGCGCCATCCGCAGCATCAGGAGCAGGCCGGCAGCGACGAGCGCGATGCCGATCGGCCACCGCACGATGTTCCACACGAGCTCGGCCGAGTCCTCCAGGGCGAAGCCTTCGGTCACCGAGCCGCCGCCGGCGAGCACGAGGCCTCCGATGCCGAGCAGCAGCCCGACGGGGATCGCGAGGAGCGCGGCACGCACGTACTTCTCGGCGCCCGACCGCTCTTCGTCGTGCCCCCGGCCGGCGAGGCGGTCGGCGCTGCGCTGCACCTGCGCCATGGCGAACATGCCGGAGATCCAGGCCGCGCCGAGTCCGACGAGGGCGACGAACGCGCCCCCCGATGCTCCCTGCTGGGCAGCTTCCTGTAACAGCCGCCCGGAAGGTCCCGGTGCCACGCTCGTCGCGAGGTGCTGCACGGTGCGACGCACCTCGGCGAGGCCGAGGACGCTCGCGAGACCCACGAGCCCGATGAACCCGGAGAGCATGATGAACACCGCCTGGTAGGCGAGTGCCCGGGTGTGGCTCGTGCCGTCGGCCTCCCGGAACCGGCGCACGAT
>Ga0210113_1000050_pt1 | contig 24682 bp, 20 predicted proteins | sample MayberryNW_Catta_5_FD_185523 | JGI IMG/M metagenome (GOLD analysis project Ga0210113, IMG submission 185523) | Wetland microbial communities from San Francisco Bay, California, USA, that impact long-term carbon sequestration -... | ecosystem: Environmental > Aquatic > Marine > Wetlands ...
ACCGTCGGGTTGCCGGGAACATGCTTACCCAGGTGGCGCGCGACGGCTCGGCTGTAAGTGTCGTAACCGCCGCCGGCCGAACCGCCGACGATGATGCGCACAGTTTTGCCTTTGTAGAACGACTCCTGCGCAGCGGCAATGGCCGCGGACCCTAAAAAGGCCAGCGCTAGCAAAAACGCGGAAAGGCCATGTCTTCTCGGCATAGAGACTCCTTTGTGATTCGACCGTTCGCGCGATTGTTAGCAAACTTTTCGCAGGATGCAACTTGCGCCGATGCGGAGAAGTGGATCATTATCGATACCATCGGGAGGAGCGCCAATGGAATATCGTCATCTCGGCAAAGACCGCTTGAAAGTTTCGGCGATCGGTTACGGCTGTCCGCCGTTTCAGGGCAAGCTAAGCGAGGCCGATGAAAAGCAAGCGATCGCGGTTTTGCATCGTGCCATCGATATCGGCATCAACTTTATCGACACCGCCGATCACAACAACGGCAACAACGAAGAGATTCTCGCCAAAGCGCTCAAAGGCAAGCGCGGCGCGGTCGTGCTCACGACCAAGTTCGGTAACTTGCGCGGCCAACCCTGGGCGGAAGGACGGGAGGTGGAAGGCAAGCCCGAGTACGTATCCTGGGCTTGTGAGAACTCACTACGCCGGCTCGAGAGCGACTACATCGATCTTTACTACCTACACCGCGTCGATCCTAAAGTCGCGATCGAAGACACCGTCGGCGCCATGGCGCGGCTGGTCGAGCAGGGGAAGGTTCGGCACATCGGCTTGAGCGAAGCGGGGGCACAAACGCTGCGCCGCGCCAACGCCGTGCACCCGGTGACCGCGGTCCAGAGCGAGTATTCGCTCTGGACGCGCGACTATGAAGCTGACACGATCCCGGCGGTGCGCGAGCTTGGCATCGGCTACGTTGCCTACTACGCGCTCGGCCGCGGCTTTCTCGGCGGAGCGTTCAAGAATTTTTCGGATCTCGGCGAGAAGGAAGCGAAAAAGCGCGGTCCGCGCTTTCACGAGGAGAATTTCGCCCGCAATGCCGCGTTGCTGAAACAGCTTCAAACGATTGCGGAGTCAAAGAAATGTACGGTTGCCCAGCTTGCCCTTGCCTGGATTCTCCATCAGGGCGACTTCTTCGTGCCGATCCCGGGCACGTACAATACCACCCACCTGGAATCCAATGCGGCTGCCGTGAATATTCAACTGACGGCGGCGGAGCTGGCCGCTATCGACAAGATTTTTCCGCGCGAAGGTGCTGCGGCGGGCGGGCGACATCCGTATGATCGATCGAAGGAGCTTAACATCTAAGAAAGCTGTTCCAGCGGTTCCAAACGTCCAATTGTTTCAGTCGAGGAAACGGAACTGCTGAAGCGGTCGAGGCTCAAGCGCTGATGGTGGCCTTGAGAATACTTTGCCACGAAGTCACGTGCACGAACACGGCTAGAGTTTTTCCGGTGCGGGCATCACTTCGCCGCACGTTTTGCACGTGCGGAATTCCGTGCTGTCGAAAAAACTTTTATAGGCTTTCGATACCGGATCTTGCGCATAATCGTGTACGACAAACGACTCCTCGTGCAACAAATTATCGCAGGCGGCGCAGTACCAATGAAAACGGTCGACTTCGCCGTCGCGACGTTTGCGCTCGGAGATGAGCGCGAAGGCATCGGGCGGAAAGCGCGGCGAATGCGGCGTGCCGGCGGGCGTGTAGATGATCGCGCCTTGCCGGATGAGCGCCACTTCTTCTTTGCCTTCGGGCGTCCGGTAGTGCAGGCGCATCTCGCCCTGGATCATCTGCATGGTCTCGTCGCTCGGATTGATGTGAAACTCGCTGCGGTATTCGCGCCCGCGCGCGAGAAAAACCAGAGTGTCAGCATGCTGCCAGAGCACGCTCACGCGCCGGCCGGTGTCAGCGAGTTTGCGGCCTTCCGCGAACAGATCGACGATCGGCATGGAAAACATAAAACCTCCCTTTTGGGGCAATTGGAGTACTGGAGTGATGGGTCTAAGGCTTTAAGCAATACTCCAACACTCCATTACTCCATCATTCCAACGTTTTCCATTCCCCTACTCCGGCAGCGCTTGGCCCTTGGTCTCGCGCGCGAACAGCAGCACGATCAAGCCGAAAAAATAGATGCAGCTGATCGTCGCGATGGCCGGGGCAAACGCGCCGTGCGCGGAAATCAAGGCGCCGGCAACGAACGGCGCGGCGGCGGAAAAGAAACGGGCGAAGTTGTAACAAAAGCCTTGAGCGGTTGCGCGGATCGCGGTGGGAAAAAGCTCGGGCAAATAGACTGCGAAGCCGGTGAAAATTCCAGCGGCGAAGAATCCGACCAGCGGTGAAAGGAGAATCGCTTGGCGGAATTCCTTCGCCACAAAAAAAGTCGTCGGCACGAACAGGAGAGCGCCGAAAAAATAGAGAGACATCGCGCGCTTTCTCCCCCAGCGGTCGGCGACGAACGGAAAACAGAGGCAGCCGATCATGCCGCCAAAGTTGAGCACGGCAGTGATGAGGCTGACTTGGGGAATCGTCCCCTTGGCTCCTTGCTCATGGAGCATGGCACTGACCCAGCTAGGCACCCATTGAATCGCGCCCTGATAACCGAAGGTCGCGATCACTGCCAGCGCGGTGCCGACGATGACATCGCGCCGCAAAGGCGGTTTGAACAGCGCGCGATAAGGGTTTGCGGTGCTCTTGGCGCGGACCCAGCGTTGCGGCTCTTCGAGAGAATAGCGGATGTAAAAGGCCACGATCGCCGGCATCACGCCTAAAGCAAACACCCAGCGCCAGCCATACGGACCTACGAAATAATAGAGCAGGGAAGCAAGAAAGAAGCCAATGCCGCCGGACGCCTGCATGATGCCGGCGGCTTTGGCGCGGGATTTTTCCGGCCAGCTTTCGGCGATCAGCGCCGCGCCCGCGGCCCACTCGCCGCCGATACCGAGGCCGGTGATGAAACGATAAAGAGCCAACTCTTGCCAGCTCTCGGCGATGCCGCATAGGCCGGTAAAGCCGGCGTAAACCAGGATCGTGATCGCCATGGTTTTGGCGCGGCCGTAACGGTCTGCGATCGGGCCGAAGATCAGACCGCCGAGCGCCCAACCGATCATGAAGATGCTCAGCACGATGCCGCCGTACCAACCGATTGCGGCGCTTTCTGTCGTGTCCAAGAGCTCGCTCATGGCCGGAAAAAGGACGATGGCGTAGAGATAGCCGTCCATGATGTCGAGCGCCCAACCGAGGCTGGCGCAGATCAGCACGCGCCATTGATAGGGTGTCAGATCTCTATACCACTTCGATTCGACCATGATGGGTGACTGGACAATAGAGGTAGATTATTCCCGTCGAAAACCTCCGCGTCGTTTGAGCTCCCAGACTTTGACTTTGCGGCAAGGCTCCGCAGTTGGAAGTTGAAGCTTGTTTCCGAATGGTTTCAAACACCCGGCCACTCGCGTAAGATGAACAAGACTACGACACCGTTAGATCCCATGCCAAGCCTTCGCAATCTTCGCACGCTCCGTTCTCTCAAGCACCGAAATTTTCGTCTCTTGATGGAAGGCGCGTTGATCTCGAGCTCAGGCGATTTCATGCAAAACGTCGCGCAGAGCTGGCTGGTCTGGCATGTTTCCAAATCGCCTGTTGCCATCGGCGTCGTGGCTTTTTTCGACACTTTGCCGCGATTGCTTGTCGGCGCTCTCGGCGGCGCCATTGCCGACCGATTCGATCGTCGGCGCGTGCTGATGATCACTCAATCGACGGCGATGATCCAAGCGATTATTTATTGGCTCGCCGTTCAGTTTGAGGTGATTGAGCTATGGCATATCGCTGTCCTGGCGTTTTTTCTCGGCACCGTAAATACGATCAATCAGACGGCGCGACAATCGCTGGTCAGCAGCCTGGTGCCCAAAGAAGAACTGCTCAATGCTATCGGCTTGCAATCCTCGGTATTTAATTTTTCAAAGATCCTGGGGCCGACCACGGGAGGCTTGATCATCGCCTATATCGGCATCGCCGAATGTTTCCTCGTCAATGCAATCAGCTTCGTATTCTTGCTGTTGAATCTTTATTTGATGGAGTTGCCGCCTTGGCAAAAGCGCGCCGGTGAACAGAGTCTTTGGGCCGACGTGAAGGAAGGGTTTAATTATCTGCTCGGCAACCGGCGCTTGCTTTACATCGTCGGGCTTTCGTATGTGATCGCCACGCTCTGCGCCCCGTACAACCGCTTCGTGCCGATCTTCGCAACCAATGTGCTAGACGTCGGTGCCTCGGGATTTGGTTTGCTTATGTCCGCCCCCGGGATCGGCGCCACTGTGGCGGCGTTAGTGCTTGCATCGGTGAACAAGCTCCGCGTCGGAGTCAGCTCGATCTGTTACTGTGCCATGGGGTTCGCGTTGTTCATCACCCTGTTCGCCTTTTCCCACTATTTCCTTTTATCATTCTTCTTCCTGGCGATGGTTGGATTTTGTCAGATCGCCGGACGCGCATTATCCAACACAGCGATTCAAACCGCGACGCCGCCCCATCTGCTCGGGCGGGTTTTGAGCTTGTTTTTTATGGACCGGGGCCTGTGGTCGTTGGGCAGCGTGATCATCGGCGCCGCCGGCGCGGCCATCGGCATGGATTGGACCTTCGCCCTGTGCGGCGCGGTGTGCGCCATCGCCGCCACCCTGCTGCTAAGCTCCAGCCGTAAATACCGCGCCGAGGTAGCGCGTCAGCGGCGCGAGTTCGGCAGTGTTACGCCACGATCGGATCTCTGAGCGGGATGTGGCTCGGGATTTTCGGCACGCGCGTCCTTGGCTTGCCGTCGACCCCCGAGTTGCCCGCACCGAGCAGAAGCATTCTTCCTTCACCGGTGTTGCACAGCTGGTAAGACTCGCCTGATTTGAGCAGGACGGTGTCGAACTGCTTTAGCACGAACTCACGATGCGGTGTGCGCACCGTGCATTCTCCTTCCAAACACATGAAAATATGATCATCGTTCTCATGGTAGTGCATGTCGTCCTGGAGCTTCGGATCGCAATTGATCACCCAAAAATAAGCCAGATCGGTTCGCCACAGACTCAGATGATTGATTCCGGGATTGGCGTCGGCTTCCTTGATGGCATTTTTCATCTCGACCATTTGGCACCCTCCTTAAAGATAAAACATTCAAGTTGTTACAAGTTTCCGTCGGTCACATCGCTTAAGTGTCCTTGTAGGTGGCGGGCTTTGCTTGTGGACGCGGTGGTCTTTCTTTGGGCTTTACCAACCGTCCGTGGGTGCCGTCGCAAAACGGATGATCTTTGGAGCGCCAGCAACGGCAGATGGCAATGGTCGTCGGCTCGTCGAATTCGATGATATGCGGCTGGATGTTGGTCTCGGCATGGGAGCCGTCGCAGAACGGCGGATTTTTCGTGCGCGTGCAGCGGCAGTAGGCAACGCTTTTGGATACCTGCTTGACTATCGTCGGTTCGATCAGATCATCGTAGGATAGCGGCATAATTGGGCTCCTTTGTGATCGCTGAATGCTTTCTAGTATCTTTCTTGGAAAACCGCAAATTACGAGAGCGGCTCGTCATGACCGTTGCAGCAATTTTAACGCATTGCGGCTGAAAATGCCTTCACGTTCGTTGGCCGTAATCGGCAGCTCTTCGATGATTTTCTTGGCGCGCGGCAGCAGCGGCAGCAGCGGCGGCGCATCGCTGCCAAAAAGTAAGTGTTCAGCGCCAATTGTCTGATAAGCGCACATGATCGCCGGTGGGTGATAGGCCACGGTATCCATGTGAAGAGTTTTCAGATATTCGCTCGGGCGTTTGGTAATCCGCATGGGCTCGTAGGGGCCGAGGCCGGAAGCACGGTCGCCTAGCTCGTAGGCGTAGTCCATGCGTCCGATGACGTCGCAAATGCCGCCGCCGAGATGGCAGCCAACGAATTTGATGTTCTGATAACGTTCGAAGACGCCGCGAACGATCAGCCGCGCGATGCTCAAGCATTCGTCGAACGGCCGGCCGACACTCGAGGCCAAGCGATAGTCGCGCATGCGCTCCTCGCCGTAGCCGATCGACGGCGCATGCATCATCACCGGTATGCCGAGGCCGGCGACCATTTCAAAAAACGGGCTGGCCGCGTCATCGTCCGGATAGGCGTGCTGGTGACTCGAATTGATGAGCACGCCGTGCAGGCCGCACTCGACGATCGCCCGTTCCAGCTCCTTCATGAACGGCGTCCCACCGCAGGGCATCGTGCTGGTGAAAACGATGACGCGTTCTTTGTATTTTTGCTGGATCTCCGCGCCGTATTCGTTCCAGCGTCGCAAAAACTCGAGCGAATCGTCATCGGTCTTGTCTTTGAGATAATGGATCGTATTGCTGACCACGCAGCGATCGATACCGGCTTGCTCATGGGCTTCCAAGAGATTCTCGATTGTCAGCGGCGTGGTGTCGCCCCAACGTCGGTCCTTGGCGAGTTCCGGAGGGTAGACATGGGCGTGCCAGTCGATGATCATGGTTTATCTCACCTCGTAATACTAAGATCCTGCCATTTCAGATTCATGGACTCGATCGGAGCTATTCTCTTGGATCGAAGCCACGTAGCTTTTCGATAGCATCGGCTGTCATCCTGAGCGGAAGCGAAGGATCTGCGCAGATTCTTCGTCGCTCAGCTCCTCAGAATGACATTTGCCGAATGGCGCTAGTAAAGTGAACCTTATTACAAACCCTAGATTGATCTAACGTGCTTTGATCCCTAACTCCACCTGGGCGGCCCGGAGAAAACTCAGATCGACGACTTCACCGGACGCGACTTCGCGGGTGACTTTGGCGCTTCGACGGGCCTGGTCGATGACTAGCTTCAACCCGTCTTCAGGCACCGATCCGTCGGCGTTGAATAAGTTTTTCAAAGCGTCGTAAGACGCGTATGCAAATTCGCGCTCTACTTTGCCCCAAGCGATCAGGGTTTTTACCGCGTCGTCGCGATTGTCGCGGATAAAACGGTTGGCGCGGATCGTCGCTTTGATGACGCGGCGGATCTCGTCGGGTTTCTCTCGGATCTTTCGCAAGTGCGTGCCGAGGCCGAGATAGGGGAAACTGAAAAGCTCGTAGGCGCGAGCGAGGATTTTATAACCTTGCTTTTCCATCTGAGTGTCCGCCGGCGGCGAAATAACCACCACGTCGACCACCCGTTGCTTGAGCGCGGTCAAGCGGGCGGCGTCCGAGCCGAGAGCGAGAATTTTGATCTCTTTTTCGGGATCGATCCCGGCTTGCTTGATCATCAAGCGCGCGGCGACCTCGGGTGTGGCGCCGAAGCTGCTGATGCCCAAAGTCTTGCCTCGAAGATCCGTTAACGATTTGATCTCGGGTTGAGCGATCAACGTCACCGGCCAAGTGTCGAGATAGCCGGCCACGATTCTAACCGGCAGCCCGGCGATGGCGCCGCCGACCACGGCGCCGAAGAGCTGACAATAGTCGACGTCGCCGGTCGAAAGCGCCGTGATCGCCACATTGGGATTCATTCGAATGATCTCGGCGGCGACGTTTTCGTCTTTAAAAAATCCCTGTTTCTGAGCCACTGCGACGGTCAAGTTGGGCATGTTCGGGTTCGACACGGCGATACGGATTCGGTCCAACGCCGCCGCCGGTGCGCCGAGTAAGCTCACTGCGATAAGGGCAAGCAAGAGCTTGGTGATCATCATTTGTTTAGTTCCAGCAGCCATAAAACGAACATCAAAAAGCCGTCGTATCGGGACTTTTCTCGCCGGCTATCCTCAGCCGCAGCGAAGGATCCGCCTTTTCAGCGGTTATCTTGATCCTACCGCGCCATTTTGTCGGTAGGATTTCAAGCTTTTATCATTCTATTCGAAACCGTACAAAGCGGCCGGATTGTCGACCAGGATCTTTTTTCTTGTGCTTGCATCGGGGGCGAACTCAGCGAGCAGATCAATCAAATCGCCGTCGTTGGGCGTATAACCCGGAGCGAAAGTATTCGAATGCGGCCAATCGCTGCCCCAAATCACTCGCTCCGGCGCGGCGGCGATGACGGCGCGCGCGTAAGGGATCACCTCGATAAACGGCAGACCGAAATAAGCATCCACACGCGTGTTGCAAATTTTGTCCGCGCCGCTGACTTTGACCCAGACATGCTGGAGCTTCATCAGTTCGAGCAACAATTGAAACCCCGGCTGCTCGATTCCGTTGGCCGGTTTCACCCGTGCGATATGATCGATCACGACCGGAACCGGCATGTTGCGGATGCGCTTTTCTTGTTCGATCAAGTTTTTCATGTCGATATGCAAATCGACCGACCAGCCGAGAGGCGTCACGTTTTCGATGCAACGGTCGAGCACGGCGAGCTTGATATTGCCGCGCGGCCGGTCGAGCAGGTTGAAACGCACGCCGCGTATGCCGCCTTCGTGCAGACGCCGCAACTCGTCTTGCGCGGTGTTGTCATCGATACGCGCGACGCCGCGGAAGTTTTCATTGCCGTTCTTGATCGCATCGAGAGTGGCGGAATTGTCCAGACCATGCACGCTCGGCTGCACAACCACGGCGCGCTCGATGCCGATGATCGCAATCATTTTTCGATAATGTTGCAGGGGCGCCGCCGGCGGTGTGTACTCGTGGGTGGAGATAAACGGAAACTTTTCCGGCGGTCCGAAGACATGAAAGTGCGTGTCGCAAGCATGCGGCGGCGGTATGGCTTTAGGTGTGCGCGTGTTGGGATCGGGGGGATAGCAGTAGGGCATCGCTCATTCTCCAGGGAATTCTTTTAGCGTAGGGAGAAGCTGCTGTCCACCTGCTGAGACAAGCCAGCCGCGACGCGTAGTGGGGTCAAGATAGCTTGCTTTGTTCGGGATGACCGCTCTCTTGCCTTGTTGTCATTGGCAACACCAAGCAGGACTCTTCGGTGCGTGGAGAATTTGCCCGACGCTATCATCCCGGCTTGATTGTAATGTTCTCCGGGCGTAAAACGGCCTTGACTCCGTTGTGGAAAGGAAACCCCATCGGGAGGACTATCCTATGAGCAAATTCCGCATTCAGTCGCATGGACGATTGCAGGAGTGGGTGGCTGAAGAAAAAGGCTACTTCAAAGACCAGGGACTGGATTACGAATTCCTCGTCAAACCGATTGTTACTTGGACCGCTGACGTGGAGTCCGTCGAGTCGAGCCCAGGTGATATTCAGCGCGGTGCCTTCGAGTCCATCGAGGACGGGCGCGGCTGCAACTTGAGCGCCGCCTGCCATTGGACGGTCAATATGGCGGCCTCGGCGGGTCATGGCAAAATGTGGGGGCGCGCCTATTCGGTGTCGCCGTCGGGAATTTTTGTGGCGCCCGACTCGCCGATCCAAAAACCGGAGGATTTAGCCAATGTCCCTGTGACGGTGGGCTATCATTCCGGCAGTCACTATTCGACATTGCAAGGCCTTGAATCGTTTTTGAGACGCGAGGAGATCAAATTGCACTTCGGTGGTCTGCTGCTCGATCGCCTGGCGCTGCTCGTCGAGCGGCAGGTGCCGGCGGCAAGCCTCTTCGGCGCGCCGTTTTACGCCGCCGAACAGCTCGGTTTTAAAAAGATCATCGATTCCACGTTCATGATCGGCCATTTGGTGACCGAAGAAGCCGATCTGAAGGACGTCGAGCGTTACTTCGAGGCGTTGCGCCGGGCGCAGCACGACATCGACATGGAGCCGGAACCGTACAAGCACTACTTTCTAAGAGAGCTGCCGGCGCGATATCACCCGATGGTCGATACACGCCGCTTTGGCCCCGGTGAGCGCATCGTCTTCGAACCTTATCCGGAGGCTGCCTTCGAACGCACCCGGCGATGGATTGAATCATGGGATCTCTTCCCGCCCGAGCAGAAGGGCAGCGCGGGTTACGATGTTTCAGTCGTTTAGAGGTTGCCGATCGAATCCCTCTTACAAAGTAAAGCTTTGGAGGATTGGAGTGATGGAGTGCTGGAGTAATGGGTTGAAACCCAGCACTCCTATACTCCAACACTCCATTCGCGCCTCGGCCGCTACAGTCCCATCTGTTTCATAATCGCCTGAGTTAGAGGGCGCGTGTCGTCGACCAAATGCTCCGACATCGTGTAGTGATTGGCGCCGGGCTCGACCAGGTATTCGACCTTCATGCCGTGCTGCTTGCAGTGATGAAAATAGTCTTCCGACATTTGCTGCCAGCCTTTCGGTTCATCGCCGCCGACCGCCACAACGAGCGGGCATTCAACGCGCGGCGGGTTGACAAAAGGGCTGTTTAGCCTGGCGAGTTCTGGAGTCAATCGCACCTGCTCCTGCACGCTGATTCGCATCACGACATCGAGATCGTACACACCCGAGGTCGCAACCGCGCCCTTAATGATATCGCGCGGCAGATCTTCCTGTTCCCAGTTGTGCGCCAGCGCCATCGCAGTTAAATGTCCCCCGGCCGAATGGCCGGAGACGAAAAGCTTTTCCGGATTCGCGCCGTAACGCACGATATTTCGGTAAACCCAGGCGATACTCGCGCGCGTTTGGCGCACGATCTCAGTGATCGTGACCTGAGGACAAAGATCGTACTCGACCAACGCAACCGTGGCGCCGCGCCGGGTAAATGTCGGCACGAAATTACAGTTGTCTTCCTTGCTGCCGCTGCGCCAGTAACCGCCGTGAATGTAAACCAGCACCGGTCCCCGGGGCCGGTCGGCGGGATAGATATCGAGCATCTCACGCGGCGAGGTGCCGTACGCGACGTTGAGCCGGGACTTGGCGCTCTCGCGCACCCTGCGCGCCTGCGCCGCTCGCAGCTTCGCCAGCTCGGGATATTCAGGCACGGAAACGCGCGGGTTGTACTGAAACTCCAGCTCTTCCTCGCGGAAACCTTTGTATGCAGATTCACTCATACTCGTCTGTCCGATCTGATGATTAAATGACACTAGTGGAAAGTCATTTCCGAAGTCAATAACTGCCAAGCAGCCGGAGTCTGCTTGTTGATTGAACAAGCCGTTTTCGTACGGTAAAAGGCCAACAGCCCTCGATACCCTCGAACCGAGCAGATTAATCCGCGAGTGGAATTTACTGCGGCAACGGAACAACAGCTTAAAAGGCCATCTCCGCAGCCATGATGAAAACATTTCGAAATTTGCGGCGCTGGGGGTCACTCTTCATACAGAGGAATGTGCCATTAATTGCTGGCGAGTTGGTCTTCGAGAGCCGGGGACGCTGTCCCACATGTACACACGATGTCACCTTTATCGCTCGCAGCCCGTGGCTCAGAGATCATTACATTTGTTCTAATTGCGGCAGCGTCCCTCGGGAACGTGCGCTGATGTTGGCGATTGAGATGTTTTTCCCGAATTGGCGGAATTTGACGATCCATGAATCGTCGCCTGCCGAGCGAGGGTCGAGCCTTCGTTTAAGCCGTGAATGCAAACATTATGTTCCATCGCAGTTTTACCCGGACAAAAAATCGGGTTCTTACGTCAAAGGAATACGCTGTGAAAACTTGGAAGCTCTGACGTTCGCGGATGAAAGCGTCGATCTTCACATCACCCAGGACGTCATGGAACATATCCTTCGCCCTTCACGAGCTTTTGGCGAAATCGCGCGAACGCTGAAACCTGGCGGAGCACACGTCTTTACTGTGCCGCTGGTCAACAAGCACAATCCATCAAAGCTGCGTGCGAAAATAAATGACGTCGGCGAGTTGGTCCATGTTGCACCTCCTGTTTATCACGGCAATCCCGTAAGCCGAAATGGAACTTTGGTGACTGTGGATTGGGGATATGACATTTGCGAGTACATTTTCAACTCCAGTGGCCTTTTTACGCATCTGTTTTATATAGATGATATTAGTAAGGGGATTAGAGCCGAGTATATCGATGTTCTCGTTACCATGAAGCCGCAAGAACGGATTTAACGACACCGATACAGAACTAGGAGGTAAGGTTCGAAGGTTCAAAAAGGTTCCGGAGAGATTTCCGATGAAGGGTGAAAGGGGAGGTGCCAGGTCTTTGCATTCCGAGAAATCGTCCTGGAAACAAAAAGGCCAAGAGCACCCGTACAACGGTGACACTCTTGGCCCCAGGGAAGTCTGCGGAAGAGACTGTTACTTTACGTGTTTGCTGACCAGCTTGGTCATCTCGAACATGGTGACGGTCTTCTTGCCGCCGAATACGGGTTTGAGCTTGTCGTCGGCGTTGATGTTGGTTTTTTTCTTCTTGTCCTGGAGCCCGTTCCTCTTGATATAGGCCCAGAGTTTTTTTGTCAGCTCCGTGCGCGGAATCGCCTTGTTGCCGACTACGGCGCTCAGCGTAGCATCGGGCTGTACCGGTTTCATGAACGCCGCGTTCGGCTTTCGTTTCTTTTTTGTTGCTGCCATATTTCTCCTCCTTCAAGGGGTAAAAGATTTTCTACCCATATAGCAGAGGCGAATGACCAATGCCAACTGTTTTTTCAGATTTTTCCTCGGAGAACCCGAGTTTTTCCCTCGGCGACGACCGGCTCGTCGCCGCGGTATTCGAACACGACGCCATAATCGGTGGCTGCTCGTTCGACCGAGACATAGCCCTGGCGCACGTCTTCGGCGACTTTGTCCACCGGCCGGCCGAGAGGATCGCCGAGCCCGCCGCCACCCGGGCGGGCGACTCTGACTACGTCATTCTTGCGGAGCCGGTGGTCGCCAAACCGCGAGGGAAGGCTTTTTTCGTCAGGGGTGGCGAGATTGACCAGGCAGGCCCCGTGTCGCCCGGCGTGCCCGGCGTCAATGCCGAAGGGCGCGACGGCGTGCTTGTCGGTACGCATGGAGAAGCGGACGTCATCGGCTAGAATGCGATAGTCACGGAGAAAGCCAAGCCCGCCGCGCCATCGGCCGGCGCCGCCGGAGTCGGCGATCATCTCGAAACGCTCGACGCGGGTGGGAAACTCCGATTCGATAATCTCGATCGGGGCCGTTTTGCAGTTACTCAGATGGAAAGCTGTGGCGGAGACGCCGTCTTTTCCGGAACGAGCGCCCGTGCCACCGCTAAAAATCTCATAATGCACGAAGGCGCGGTCTTTCTGAGGATCGCGCCCCCCGAGCACGAGCGCGGCGCTGCCCGAGCCGCCGGCAATCCGCTTGTCGGGCACAAACCACGCCAGGGCGTTCAGAACCGTTTCCGCCACTGCGAGCGCCGTCGGCATATAGGTATTGACGGCCGCGGGGAAGCGCGGGTCGACGACGCTCCCCGGACGAAAAGTTGCGTCGACCACGCGGCTCAAACCTTGATTGATTGGTAGAAAGCGATCGATGAGCGCGACCAGACAGTAAACGCAAGCGGCGCGCACCAGCGGTGGTCGAATATTTGCCGGCCCCTGGGTTTGATCGCTGCTGCTGGTGAAATCGAAGGACAGCTTCTCGCCCTGTTTTTTGATTTTGACGTGGATGCGAATGGGGCGTTTCAGGTCGATGCCGTCATGATCGACAAAACTCTCGCCCTCGGATTCGCCATCCGGCCAAGAGGCGATCGCCCGCCGCACGCGGCTTTCAGTGTACTGCGCCAAGAGCTCGGTGCAGTCGAGCACGGTCGCTTTACCGTAACGCTGGATCAGCTCGGACATGCGGCGCTCGCCCAAGCGCGCCGCGCCGACCTGGCCGCGCAGGTCGCCGATCACCAGCGCTGCGGTCCTGCTGTTGGCGGCGATCAAAGCTTCTATTTCTTTTACCGGTTGCTGGCGTGACATGTATTTCACCGGCGGCAGGTGGAGCCCCTCCTGATAGATCTCTCGTGCGTTGCCCGAACCACTGCCGGGCACGGTGCCGCCGATGTCGCTCTTGTGCGCCATGTTGGCCGCGAAGCCAACCCATTCGCCGTCATGAAAGATCGGCGTGAGTACGCCCATGTCGGGCGCATGGGGGCTGCCGCCGAGATAGGGATGGTTGATGATGAAGGCGTCGCCCTCACCGATCTCATGGGACGGAAAGACGTTCAGAACCGCTTCGGCGCAGGCGGGAAATGCACCCATGTGGAGCGGCAGAACGACATGCTGCGCAACCACTTCGCCGCGGGTATTCAAGATCGCGCAACTGGCGTCCTGCGACTCGCGAATGATGGTCGAGTAGCCGGTACGAAACAGTGAATTCTGCATTTCCTGGACAATACCGGCGAGACGCGCCTGAATCACTTGCAATGTAATCGGATCGAGGATCATGGATAGGCAATAGGCGGCCAAACAATTGGAGTGCTCGAGTGATGGAGAGTTGGAGTGGTGTCCGCCCCTCCGGCAATACTCCAGTACTCCAACACTCCATTACTCCAATTTATTCCGGGGCTCGCGCCGGCGGCGCAATTCGCGCGTCTCAGTTTTGTTCAGCGCGAAGTCACCGGCTACCGCGTCGACGGCAACGTGAAAGACCTCACGCGCCTTCTCCCGGGTGACATAGCCGTTGCGGACGTCGTTGAGCACTCTTTGCGGATCGCGCTCGAAGGGATTGCCCAAGCCACCGCCTCCCGGTGTTTCCAGACTGAACACTTCGCCGGGGTGAAGCACGTGGTCGGAGTAGCGCGACGGGATAATGCGCTCATCGGCCGTGCCGGGGTTTAAGGTGCACAACCCGGTCTTGCCGTCCATGCCGCCGTCGATACCTTTGGGCGCAACCGTGTGTTTGGTTGAACGGAGCGAGAAGCGCGCGTCGTTGTCGAGAACTTCGTACTCGCGAACGAAGCCCAAGCCGCCGCGGAACAGACCCGGGCCGCCGGAATCGGGAATCAACTCGAAGCGTCTCACCCGGGTGGAAAACTCAGACTCGATGATTTCGATGGGCGCGATCTTCGCGTTAGATTGATTGACGTTGGTGCCGGAGACACCATCCTTGCCGCTCCGGCCGCCCGAGCCGCCGCCAAAGATTTCATATTGCACGTATCCTTTGCCGGTCTTGTTGCTGCGCCCGCCGATGATGATCGACCGGCTGCTGCAACCGTCGCCGACCTTCTTATGCGGCGTGATCTGGCTCGAGGCCTCGAGCAGCGATTCGACCAGCGCGTGGACGGTCGGATTATAGGTGTTGACCGGCGCCGGAAAGCGCGGATTGACCACGCTGCCTTCGCGGACTTTGATATCGATGCACTTGGCCAGGCCGTAATTGATCGCCAAAGCAGGATCAACCAGGCAAGTGAGCAGATAACAGCAGGCGGCGCGCACGATGGTGGGGCGAATATTCGCCGGGCCTTTGGTCTGATCGGCCGAGCCGGTAAAATCGAAGAGCAGTCGGTCGCCTTTTTTTTCGATCCGCACATGGAGTCGCACCGGTTTGTCGAGGTCGACGCCGTCACTGTCGACAAAGCGCTCGCCTTCGCCGATACCGTCCGGCCAGGACGCAATTTCTGTGCGTACTTTGGCTTCGGTGAGCGCAAAGAGCTGTTCGAAAGAATCGAGTATGGTTTCCTTGCCGTAGCGCTCCATCATTTCTTGAAAGCGCTTTTCGCCGAGACGCGCCGCGCCCACCTGGCCGCGCAAGTCGCCGACGACCAACTCCGGCGTGCGGCTGTTGCAGCCCAGCAGCGCTTCAATGTCTTTGCTGGTTTTGTATGCCTGGACGTATTTGATCGGCGGCACATGCAGACCTTCCTGGTAAACCTCGCGCGCTTGGCTCCAGCAGCTGCCGGGCACGGGACCGCCGATGTCGCTCTTGTGCGCTAGGTTAGCTGCGAAACCAACCCATTCGCCCTGGTAGAAAATCGGCGAGAGCACCGCCATGTCGGGCGCATGGGGGCTACCGCCAAGATAGGGATGGTTGGTGATGAATGCGTCGCCTTCGTGAACCTCATCGGCGCTGTAGTTTCTAAGAATTCCCGCCGCGCAAGCCGGGAACGCGCCCATGTGAAGCGGCAAAACGACATGCTGGGCGACGACTTCTCCTTGCCGATCTAAGATCGCGCAACTGGCGTCCTGCGATTCCCGGATGATGGTCGAGTAGCCGGTGCGAAACAGCGAGTTCTGCATCTCCTGCACGATACCGGCGAGCCGCGCCTGGATGACCTGAAGGGTTACGGGATCGACGATCATGAGCGCCAAGCAATAGGCAACGGTAGAACTGGAGTGATGGAGTGTTGGAACGCTGGAGTGATGTCCGACCGAGCAATACTCCAATACTCCAGTACTCCACTACTCCAACTAGATTCTGCCTTCACGCCTGCTTCTCCTTGATAAGGATATTCCGATACTCATCCACCGTCGCTTCCTGCTCGGGATGGATCACCGTGGTCGTGTCTAACTGTTCGACGACGGCCGGGCCGGCGACACGGTGTCCGGGCTCGAGGCGGTCGCGGTGGTAAATCTCTGTCGTGAGCGTACCGTGCTCGGTACCGAAGAAAACCTGCCGCTCGCCGGTTTTTGCTTGCTCGAGTTCACGACCGGTGGCTTTCCCCGGCGAGAGTTTTGCCTGCGGCACCAATCCGAGCGAAATCAAGCGCAGACTCACGAGCTCCACGGGCTCGGTTTCGGCTTTGTGTCCCGAGTTCTGCTCATGGAGCGTATCGAAGCGCCGGCGCATCATTTTCAGATCCTCTTTAGTGAGCGGGGGCATGGTGCAAGGAACGGTCAGCTCGTAACCCTGGCCGGCATAGCGCAAATCGAGATACGGCTCGATTTTGATTTCTTCATCTTTGAAGCCTTCGGCGTGTAAATCGTTTTTAGCCTGATCCATCAGCTGATTGAATAGATGATTGATCTCCGTCAGATCGAGATCATCCAAGCCGACCAGCTTGGAGCGCACGTAGTCGTGCTTGACATCCGACATTAACAAGCCGAGCGCCGAGTGCACTCCGGGAGTGAGCGGGACGAGCAGAGTCGGAATGCCCAAATCGAGCGCCATGCGGCCCGCATGCATCGGACCGCCGCCCCCGAAAGCGACCAGGGTGAAATCGCGGATATCGTACCCGCGCGCGGAGGAAACCGCCTTGATGGCCTCCTCCATCTTAACGTTGATGATTTTCAGCACGCCGTCGGCGGCTTGGAGCAAATCGAGTTTCAGTGGGTTGGCAATTTTCTCTGCGAGCAACTTTTCCGCCTTGGCTTTGTTGAGCCTCATCCGCCCGCCAAGAAAATGATCCGGATCCAACACTCCTGTGACGACGTTGGCGTCGGTGATCGTGATGTTTTCACCGCCGCGATCGTAACTCACCGGACCTGGATCGGCGCCGGCGCTGTCAGGGCCGACCTGCAGTCCGCCGACGGCGTCGATGCGCGCGATGGTGCCGCCGCCGGCGCTGACGGTGTGAATGTCGAGCATCGGCAAGGCGATCGGCCTCATGTTGATCTTGCCTTGGGTCGTGATGACGGGATTGCCTTCGTGAATCAGCGCCACGTCGCAGCTGGTGCCGCCCATGTCGAAGGTGATGATGTTGTTGATGCCGATCCTCTCGCAGGTTCCCATGGATGCAATCACGCCCCCAGCGGGGCCGGAGAGCACCGTGGCCACAGGCTTTTCAGCCGAGCCCTTGAAAGTCGAGACACCGCCGTTGGATTGCATGATGTAGAGCTTCGGAGTGCTGACACCGATCTCGCGCATGCGGGTTTCGAGCCGGCTCAAGTAGCTTGCCATCACCGGTTGGATATAGGCATTGATAACGGTCGTGCTCAGCCGATAGAACTCGCGGATCTGCGGCAGAACTTCGTAGGAGAGCGAAAGCCGCGCTTCGGGAAATTCCTCGGCGAAGAGCTCCTTGATCTTAAGCTCGTGAGCCGGATTCAAGAATGAAAAGAGAAAACAAACCGCGACCGAATTGACCCCCTTTTTCTTGAGCCTTCGCACTGCTTCGCGGGAGGCTTCGACGTTGATCGGTTTTAGTGCGTTGCCGCGAAAATCGACCCGCTCGGGGATTTCCTCAGTGTAGTACGGTGGCGCGAGCAAACGCGGTTTTTCGAAAAAAAGGTCATAAGTCGCCGGACCGTAGCCGCGCGTCTGCTCCATCACTTCGTAAATGCCGCGAAACCCTTGAGTGACCAAAAGGCCGGTCTTCGCACCTTTTTCTTCGAGAAGCGTGTTGGTGCCGACCGTCGTGCCGTGACAGAAAAACGAAACGTCGCCTGCCGGCACGCCACGATCGACGAGTTCCTTTAGACCGTTCAATACCGCTTGAAACGGTTCTTTCGGCGTCGATGGGACTTTGGTGATTGTAATTTCTCCATTGTCTTCGTTGAAAAATACGAAATCGGAAAATGTTCCCCCGGTGTCTACCGTCACTCGGTATTTGGACATAGTTTTTTTCGTGTATCACTAAACATTCGGCGCTTCAATTCGCCTCGGGCGATCAGGTTTCGTTCAGATCTCGGTGGGATCGCCAAACAGTGCCACGAACCGCCCAGGGCGGATTATCCCGAGATTGCATACGTCGCCTAAGGATCTTTGGGTTCGACTTAGAGCAAGGCATCGCTGCGCTTTTTCGTTTACACAACCTGGCAACTATTGTAGAGAGGACGGAGTCGCGCTGTTTCAGGTATGCCGTAAGTAGAGCGTCATGAAAGATTTCTCGGTTTGCACGCGGATCTGCACAAGGAGAGCACACGTGGTCCATCATTGTTTTAAGTTTTCCATTGCCGTTTTGCTTATCACAGGCTTCTTCACGGCTGCCCTTGCCCAGGAAAGAAAAAAATTAGAAAGGCTCCGTGTCGGCGGCGGGTCGGCGTCGGGAACACAGCTCTCGATGTGGCTGGCTAAAGAGGGAAATTTCTACGACAAGCACGGCCTCCAAGTCGAGGCGATCAGCATTCCAGGCAGTTCGCTGGCCATACAAGCAATGCTCGCCGGGGAGGTGCCGATCATTCAGCTCGGGGGCGCCGCGTCCATCCAGGCGAATCTCGGCGGCGCAGATACCGTCATTGTCGCGACCATCGTGCGCAAGTTTCTGTTCTGGATTTATGGCCGTCCCGAGATCAGCCGGATCGAGGATCTCAAAGGCAAGGTATTTGGCACCACTCGTTTCGGCACGCTCTCCGATCTCGCCTCACGGTTTGCGCTGCGTCTTTATGGCATCGACCCGGAGCGCGACATCACAATGATTCAAACCGGCGGCCCGGCGGAGACGGTGAGCGCCATGATGACCGGTAAGGTCCACGCGGCGGCATTAACCCCGCCGGCGACACTGCAAGCGAAAAAGACCAAGCTAAAAGAGCTGTTGGACATGTCCAAGCTCGATGCCGAGTACCATATCAACGGTGTCGTCACGACTCGAAAGTTTTTGAAAAGCAACGAGGATACGGTCCGGCGCTTTCTCCGGGCGTACATTGAAGGCGCGGCACGAGCGCAGAAAGACAAAGCCTTCGCGCTTAAAGCGATGGCCAAAATTTTCCGCACCGACGATCGGGAATTGTTGGAAGAAACTTACGAGATGATCGTCAAGGCAAACTTTGTCATCCCGCCGTACCCGTCCATGCCGGGTATCGCCAGTCTTATCCAGGGATTGGAGAAAACGAACCCGAAGGCAAAGAGCGCCAGGGCGGAAGATCATGCCGACAGCCGTCTGATACGAGAACTCGATCAGAGTGGGTTTGTTAAGGCCGTTTTGGCGGAACGTTAAAACGTTCCGCTCCTCTCCGAAGATCGCCCGTGCAACGATCCCGCAGCGAGATCATAACCGGTAAAAACGCTTGGCGTTGTCGTAAATTGTTTTTCGTTTCGCCGCCGGTGTTAAGTCTTTCCGCTCGAAGTGTTCCTTGACGAGGACGCGCATGTCGGTGCGGGTCGCTTCGTGAGGGAAGTCCGAGGCCCACAGTAAGCAGTCATCGCCGAGCAGTTCAACGTCGCGTTTGGTGGTTATTTCTTCGCCGCACTGAAAATATAACTGTTTCTTCTTCAACAATTCGCTGGGCAGAACCGGCCGTTCCTTTGGCGCGACGCGTTGCAGGCGCTCTTCAATCTTGTCGATCAGAAACGCCACCCAGCCGCAACCGGCCTCGAGAAAACCCACCCGGATATTCTTCAGTCGATTCAACACGCCGGAAAACATGATGTTGGTGAACTGGCGCATCTGCGGGATCACGTGGGTTAAGGTTGCGGCTTCGTTAGGTACCAGATAGCGATCGTTATCGCGCAGCGAATTGCATGAGTGAACCGATAGCGCGCAACCGAGTTTGTCCGCTTGTTGATAAATCGGCCAATACTGCCGATGACCGAGCGGCAGCGGCAGGCCGTCGGCCGGGAGGATGCCGCCGAGCATGCCGTATTTCGTCACGGCGCGACGCAACTCCTTCACCGCCGCAACCGGATCCTGTAGCGGCAATAAGGCCATGCCGCGGAAACGGCGGTCGTGGGCGAGGAATTTGTCATTGAGATAATCATTGTAGGCGCGGCAAAGCTCCACGGCATAAGACGGGTTGCCGATCTGGCCGACGTGCATGAAACGGGTTGGATACAGCACGGTTAAATCCAAGCCGCCTTCGTCGAGCTTGCTTGCCCATTCCTGCCAGTTCGGCACGCGGAAGTCCTGACGGCGAAAGTCGTTGGCCGGGATCGAGCGATGCCAGCCGTGGTGCGGCGTCAGAGGAAAGTAGAGCATCGCATCGCGGCGCGTGCGATAGCCCGCGGACATGTACTCGATAATCTCCGGGTCAGTCTCGCGCACATGCCCGTCGGCGTCGATCATGCGATTATTGAGCTGGAGAGTTTTCATCGGTTTTCCTCGGGGCCATTTTGTCGCTTTTCTTGCACGGAGCTCCGGGTCTGTCAATGCATGACGCCCGCATGCAAATATCCGTTTGGAGAATTGGTCAACAAAGCGCGCCGGCTTTCGTTCTTACAATGAACCGCAGTGAAGAATCTCCAATCTTATGGATTCGAAGAGATGGTGAGATTTGCGCCCCCAAACAAAAGCAGTTTTTCCACGCCTGAGAACATCAGGAATGAATTTTTGCGGACACTGAGCTTGAATGGACTTCTCCAGCTCGGTAAATTAGTCAGTTCCACAAATGGGGTATCTCACCGAACAAATCGTCGACGAAGTCGGCAGGCTCTCCCAGGAACGGGGGCGACAATACTACGTTCGCGGAGCGGTCAAACAGATCACCGGCGACAGCACGTCCGTCCAGGCGGTGGTGCAAGGGACAATGCGCTACAATGTCGAGATCGCAAGCATTGACGATTTCCTCGATTACTCGTGCAGCTGCCCTTACTTCGAGCGAGATCTGGAGCCTTGTAAGCATATCTGGGCGACTTGTCTGGCGGCGGAGCAAAGGGGCTATCTCAGAGGGCTTGGGCACGGTCGAGAGGGCGATGGTTTCCCCATCCAGCGGGAGTCGTTTCTGAGAACAGCCGCGACGAAGTCGGCATCGGTCAAGGATCTACCGACCTGGAAAAAACAACTTGCGCCGTTGCTCAATGCATTGGAAGCACAAGAAAGCCGCAACCGCTTCTCCGCGCCCGCGGAACGCGAGTTCCTCTACGTCATCGACACGGAAGACACGCAGTTTGCCGAACGGCTGGTTGTCGAGATCGTCCAACGCGAACGCCGGGCCAACGGCGCTTGGGGCAAGCTCAAGATAAAAAAGCTTGTTTTAGATGAGATCGACGAAGTTCCAGATGCCGCCGATCGGCGGATTTTGGCCATACTCTTGGGTTCGCGCCGAGATTTGAATCACCTCTACTCCACCTATCGCGATTCAACGTATCCAAACTTCGTTCTGCCCGCGCCCGCGTGGGATGTCGTGTTACCGCTCATGTGCGCCACCGATCGATGCGTGCTGCGCACGTCCGCGAACATCGGCGAGAGCGCGCCGCTTAGATGGGATAGCGGCGACCCGTGGGAGTTTTGTTTGAATGTCGCCCCAGCCGTTGGCGACGCGGAGTATGCCGTGACCGGCTCGCTGCGGCGCGGCGAAACCGAGATGCCGATATCCGCACCATCCTTGCTCGTTCCCGGCGGCCTGGTGTTTTATGAAGACCGGGTGGCGCGGCTCAATGATTACGGTGCCTTCGAATGGATTTCGCTGCTCCGAGAGCGAAAAACATTGTCGATCCCGAAAGCCGAGGGCAGGTCTTTTCTCGCCGAGCTGGTGCGCTTCTCACGCTGCCCGAGATTGGAATTGCCCGAGGAACTCAAATTTGAGGAGATCGCGCCTCGGCCTAAGCCGAGTCTCGTGGTCAAACCCGGCCCGAGTCATCCGTTTCGCCATCCCCGGCTGGTGGGTAAACTTTCATTCGACTACGACGGCCAAAAGATCCCGTACGATCAGCGCGGCAGCAGCCTGTACCAAAAAGACCGGCATCGCGTCATTCGCCGCGACCTTAGCTTTGAGGCTGCAGCGCGCCGGCGAATGACGCAACTGGGGTTTCGCAGCGCCAATAACCATCGCGACGGCGACGCGGAGTTGTACGGCGAGCAACTGCCGAGCGTCGTGCGCGCGCTGACAAGCGAAGGCTGGCAGATCGAGGCCGAAGGAAAACTCTATCGGACCGCGGGATTGCTCAAAATGGAGGTGAAATCTGGCGTCGATTGGTTCGAACTCGACGGCAGCGCGGTTTTCGGTGATGCCAGGATTTCGTTGCCGCGGCTTTTGCGCGCGATCAAGCAAGGCGAAACCCTGGTCAAGCTCGACGATGGCACGCTCGGCGTCCTTCCCGAAGATTGGATGAAAAAATACGGCCTGCTCGCGGGTCTCGGTACGGTCGAAGACGGACACCTCCGCTTCATGCGGCCACAGGCAGGCTTGCTCGACGCCTTGCTCGCTGCCGAACCCAACGTCGCGGTGGATGCCATCTTCGCGCGCGTGCGCCAGGAGTTGCGTGGTTTTACTGGAGTCATAGCGGCGGACCCGCCGGCGCAGTTTACCGGCGAACTACGCGGTTACCAACGCGAAGGGCTGGGCTGGTTGTTTTTTCTTCAGCGCTTCGGATTCGGCGGCTGCCTCGCGGATGACATGGGCTTGGGTAAGACCATTCAAGTCCTGGCGCTGCTCGAATCGCGCCGCGCAGTAAGATCGACCCAGAGCGGAAGTGTGCGGCGCCCGTCTCTGGTCATCGTACCGCGCTCGTTGGTGTTTCATTGGAAAAGAGAGGCCGACCGCTTCGCGCCGGATTTGGCGATTCTCGATCATTCGGGCGTTGCGCGGCGCAAACCCGGCGATCACTTTGAGGATTATGACCTTGTGATTACCACCTACGGCACCTTGGCGCGTGACGCGATCCAATTTAAAGAGCAGCGCTTCGACTATTGCATTCTTGACGAAGCGCAGGCAATCAAGAACGCCAGCACGCTAGCGTCCAAAGCCGTCCGGCTCGTGCGTTCGGATCACCGCTTGGCCATGAGCGGCACACCGGTAGAAAACCACTTGGGCGAGCTTTGGAGCCTGTTCGAATTTCTCAATCCGGGCATGCTCGGCAGCGCGACGGTTTTTGCCAGCATCGGGCGCAATCCCGACGAGCCGACGCGCGCCCTGCTGGCAAGAGCGCTGCGGCCCTTTATTCTTCGGCGCACAAAGGGGCAGGTCGCGGCCGAGCTGCCGGAAAAGACCGAGCAAACGATTTACTGCGATCTCGAAGGAAAAGAGAAAAAGCTCTATAACGAGCTGCGCGATTATTACCGGGCGCGCTTGCTCCGGGGTGACGCGTCCGAAGGCAACGGCCGGTATCAAATACAAGTGCTCGAAGCCTTGCTGCGGTTGCGCCAGGCGGCCTGCCACCCCGGACTCATCGACAAGAAAAAAATCGCGGAGCCGAGCGCCAAAATCGATACCCTGCTGGCGCAGCTCGATCAGGTGCTCGAAGAGAATCACAAGGTCTTGGTCTTCTCCCAGTTCACCAGCTTGCTCGCCATTGTGCGCAGCCGCCTCGATACGGCGAACATTCCCTACGCGTATCTCGACGGCCGTACGCGCGACCGCGAAGCCCGGGTCGAGCAGTTTCAAAAAGATCCCGGCGTGAGATTGTTTCTCATCAGCTTGAAAGCAGGCGGCCTTGGCTTGAACCTCCACGCCGCCGAATACGTCTATCTGCTCGATCCTTGGTGGAATCCGGCAGTGGAAGCTCAAGCCATTGATCGAGCACATCGCATCGGCCAGACGCGGCGGGTGTTTGCCTATCGTTTGATCGCGCGCGACACAGTGGAAGAAAAAGTTCTGGCGTTGCAGCAGTCCAAGCGCGATCTCGCCGACGCCATCATCAGCGCCGACAACAGCATCATGCGCAATCTCACCCGGGAGGACCTGGAGCTGCTGTTGTCATGAGTTTTAGAGCAGCCGCTTGTTCGCGTTGAAGGCCGATCTCATCGGCACTCGAAGGAGCTTGGCGTCGTTTCTCATCGCAAGATTGTCTCCGGTTGCGACCAGGGCGTTGAACCACGCTGCGCGCCGCGGACGGTGACTTGCGCGACCAATCGCGCCTTCGAGCCGCTCGGTTGACATCCCAGCACGCCTGCCGGTAAGCTCGATTTCACGTTTACGAGCGTTGGGGGTTTGCATGGCCTACGACATTCTCATTAAAGGCGCGAGGATTTACGACGGCAGCGGGTTGCCTTCTTATCTCGGGGACGTGGCGGTCAAGGATGGCCGCATTGTCGACACCGGCCGGATCAGCGGCAGCGCCACCCGCCTGATTAACGCTGACGGCCTGGCGATTTCGCCCGGCTTCATTGATTTCCACACGCACCTCGACGCGCAGCTTTTGTGGGATCCGTTGGCGACTTCTTCCTGTTTTCATGGCGTGACCACGGTTATCCCGGGCAACTGCGCGCTGGCTCTGGCGCCGTGCAAGGAACAGGACCGC